>SAMEA3663010__coassemble_132_pt1 | contig 36991 bp, 42 predicted proteins | sample SAMEA3663010__metabat2_high_PE_006 | metagenome-assembled genome bin SAMEA3663010 (sample SAMEA3663010) | pig gut metagenome | biome: pig gut; feature: pig-associated habitat; material: faeces | place: France | collected 2012 | reverse complement strand
CGTCGTCATCAGCCAGTCCGGCGAGACGCTCGACACCATGGCCGCCCTGCGCGAGGCAAAGAGCCTCGGTGCGCGCATCCTCTCAATTGTAAATGTCGTCGGCAGCTCCATCGCCCGTGAGTCGGACGATGTGCTCTACACCTGGGCCGGGCCTGAGATTGCCGTGGCCACCACCAAGGCATACAGCACCCAGATGGCGGTGCTGAATATGCTGGGCCTGTATTTCGGCGACATTCTGGGCACAGTGGACCGCCAAACCTACAACGAGATGGCGCGGGATATGCAGCGTATTCCTGAGTATATCGAGAAGATTCTGGAGTCCGCCGAGGATATCCACGACATCGCCAGGAAGATCTGCAAGAGCGAGGATGTGTTCTTCATCGGCCGCCATCTGGACTATGCTCTGTCTTTGGAGGGGAGCCTGAAGCTCAAGGAGATCTCTTACATCCACTCTGAGGCCTATGCCTCCGGCGAACTCAAGCACGGAACCATTTCCCTCATTGAGGACGGCACTCTAGTCATTGCATTGGGGACCTACGGCCCGCTGTTTGACAAGGCCATGAGCAATGTGGTGGAGGTGCAGGCCAGAGGCGCCAATGTGCTGGCTTTGACCACCCGTAGCCATGCTGAGGAGATGGGGCGCCATGTGCCCATGGTCATGACCATTCCGGACATCCACGAAATGCTGCTGCCGCAGTTGGGCGTGGTGCCGCTGCAGCTCTTGTCGTACTACATTGCGCTGGAGCGGGGCTGCGACATTGATAAGCCCCGGAACCTGGCCAAGAGCGTTACGGTGGAGTAAACCGAAAATCGGAAAAGGGGAGAAGAGAAACTTCCCCCTTTTCTTTTTGCCCATATTGCGGTATAATTTTCAATCAGACAGTTATTTCCCCGGAAGGAGAGAGAATATGACGACAGCAGAACTGGTCGGCCAGCTCCGGCAGGTGCAGAGTATGTCCATAGTCGGTATGTGCAAAAACGCCGGCAAGACCACCATGCTCAACTGGCTGCTGAGCCATACGGGACGGCAGCAGATATTGGGACTGACCTCTATCGGCCGGGACGGTGAGAGCACCGATGTGGTCACCGGCACGGAAAAACCCAGCATTTTTGTTCCGGCAGGCACCCTCATCGCCACAGCCAAGGATATGATCCGGCTGGGGGATGTGACGAAAGAGATCCTTGTGACCACGGGCATCCCCACGCCCCTGGGTGAGGTGATTATCCTCCGTGCCCGCAGCGACGGCTATGTGCAGTTGGCAGGGCCCTCTATTACCACGCAGCTGCGTGAGGTGTCCCGGATCTTCTTCGAGCTGGGAGCTACCCAGTCCATCATCGACGGCGCTCTGGGCCGCAAGTCTCTGGGTGCCCGGAATGTTGCCGATGGCATCGTGCTGTGCACCGGCGCGTCCTACCACATGAACATGGACAAGGTCATTGAGGACACGGCCAATTTCTGCCGCCTCATGGATCTGCCCAAGGCGGAGACGCTCCCCCCCGAGGCCGCGGAGGGGCTGGAAAATTGCCTGAAGGAACACGGCGAGGCCTACATCCCCGGCGCGTTGACGGACACCATGGTGATCCCGCTGCTGCGCAGCGGCCTGCTGCGAAAGAGCCGATTGGTAGTGGCTGACCCCAGCAAGGTACTCTTAAAGCCGGATACACTGGATAAGCTGGCAGTGCGTGAGGTGGCGCTGCAGACCAGGGATGCGGCGCGGACTCTGTGCGTGACGGTGAATCCCGTGTCAGCTTACGGCTGGAAATTTGACAAGGATGTGTTTATTGATCGGATGCGCCAAAGCGTGAAAGTGCCGGTCATCAATGTGAAGGAGGAACTGGCATGATTTCCATTCGTTTTGAGGAGAAGCAGCAGATTGGCCTGCAGTACGCCCTGGAGACTCTCCACGGCTGCAGTCCTTTCGGTCAGGAGAAGATCCGGCGTCTGCGGTTTTACACCCCTGCCGAACGTGGGGAACTGGAAACGGAACTGTACAATGTCCGGCAGGCTGCCCTCCACGCAGAGCAGCTCAAGAGCGTGTATGACAAAATTTGCATCCTGCTGTGTCAGATGAAGGATATCCGCAACTCCATCCGGCGCTGCCGGGACGGGGAGATCCCCGACCATGTGGAGCTGTTTGAGATCAAGGGCTATCTGCAGCGTTTGGAGAGCCTGCTGCCCCTGTATGCCCAGATGTGCGAGATTGCCCCTCTGCGGGAGCTTTCTTTCCACGATCCCAAGCCGGCTCTGGATATTTTGGATCCGGACAGCACCCGCTCCCGGGGCTTCTACATTCCCGACAGCATGACGGAAAAACTGCAGCAGCTTCGCCGGAGCAAGAAAACGCTGGAGGAACAGCTTCATAACGCCTCCACCGACGCGGAAAAGGACGAGCTCCGCCTGCAGCGCACCCGGGTGTGCGCCGAGGAGGAGAGTGAGGAGACCAAGATCCGCCGGGCCATGGGCGCGCGGCTTGCACCTCTGGCGGAGGATATGTTAGAGGACGCCGAGAGTGTCGGACGGCTGGACTTCATCCTCCAGAAGGCACTGTTTGCCGTGCGCTATGGCGGTGTGATGCCGGAGATCACCGACGGAGCGCTGGAACTGACGGACATGGTCAATCCCGAGCTGTGCGATTTGCTGACCGAGCAGGGCCGCAGCTTTGTGCCGGTGTCCATTTCCCTGAACCGGGGCGCCACGGTCATCACCGGTGCGAACATGGGCGGCAAGAGCGTGGCCATGAAGACGGTAGCCCTGAATGTACTGCTGATGCAGGCGGGATTCCTGGTGTGTGCCAAGGCAGCCCGGATGCCGCTGTTTGAGAGCGTGCTGATGCTCTTTGAGGATATGCAGTCCATCCAGTCGGGCCTGTCGGGCTTCGGCTCGGAGATCGTGCAGTTTCAGAAGGCACTGGCGCAGGTGGAGCAGGGATACTCCCTGTTTCTGCTGGACGAGTTCGCCCGGGGCACCAATCCCGACGAGGGCGCCGTCATAGTCCAGGCGGTGACAAAATATCTCAATGAGGTCAACGCCATCTCCCTGCTCACCACCCACTATGACAAGGTGGCTGACTGCGGAAAGGCTCACTACCAGATCATCGGCCTGCGGGACATTGACCCGGAGGCTATCCGCCGGGAGCTGGCTGTCAGCGGGGAGGACGGCATCCGGGTCATCGCCCGGCACATGAACTACGGCCTGTACCGGGTGGAGGGGAAGTCCGACTGCCCCAGGGACGCTCTGAACATCTGCCGCATGCTGTCTTTAAAGCCGGAGATCCTGCATCTCATCGAGGAAAATTACTGATTTTTTCATTCAAAGAAACGAATAGAATTTTTTCACAGGACAGTAAAAAGTTTTTGTCTTTTTTGTCACAATCTTACTTGACAAATTCGCTGAATGTATTATAATTTGAAGTGCAGAATTCCATATAACAGACAATAGAGGTGCAGAAGGCAGGGTAATCGGTTTCGGGACTGCAGGGGGTCCGGAGGAGGCCGGTGAAGGGGTCTTTTGCCGAAGGCGCGTGCGTTTCCTGCGGCACGTGCCTGGGGGTGCGGTGTAAGCGGCACAACTGTCATGTCCTTTATCAGACATGGAGCGCTATTGGTCATCGACTTGACCAGTAGCGCCTTTTTCATGCCCGAAAGGTGCCGCATGGCCAGCGTTATAAGAAACTCTGTAATAAAATATATTGGAGGAAATTTAGTATGGAAAAGATGACTTCTCTGCTGCGTCTTCGTATGAGCGCCAAGGATGCTCATTACGGCGGAAACCTGGTGGACGGTGCCCATATGGTGCATCTGTTCGGCGATGTTGCCACCGAGCTGCTGATCAAGTGCGACGGTGACGAAGGACTGTTCTGCGCTTATGACAATGTTGAGTTCCTGGCTCCCGTGTATGCCGGCGATTATATCGAGGCCTACGGCGAGATCGAGAAGATCGGCAACACCTCCCGCACCATGAAGTTCGAGGCCCGCAAGGTGATCGTTTCCCGTCCTGATATCAGCGCTTCTGCTGCCGATGTTCTGGCCGAGCCTGTGGTGGTCTGCCGCGCGCACGGCACCTGCGTCACCCCCAAGGATTGCCAGCGTCTGCCCATCGAGAAGTAAGGGAGAATAATAATGGAAAAGCTGATTATTACCGCTGCCATTTGCGGCGCTGAGGTCACCAAGGCCTCCAATCCCGCTGTGCCCTACACCGTGGAGGAGATGGTCCGTGAGGCAAAGTCCGCTTACGAGGCCGGCGCAGCCATCCTGCACATCCATGTCCGCGAGGACGATGGTACACCCACCCAGGACCGTGAGCGTTTCCGCGTGGTGATGGACGCCATCCGCAAGGAGCTGCCCGATGTCATTATGATCCCCTCCACCGGCGGTGCCACCGGTATGAGCCCCGAGGAGCGTCTGCAGCCCACCGAGCTGTTCCCGGAAATGGCCACCCTGGACTGCGGCACCTGCAACTTCGGCGATGAGATTTTCGACAACACCATGCCCACCATGCGCGCCTTCGGTAAGCGTATGCTGGCCAACAACATCAAGCCCGAGTATGAGTGCTTTGAGATTGGCCACCTGGACACCATTCTGACCATGGCCAAGAAGGGCGAGGTCCCCGGAGCTCCCATGCAGTTCAACTTCGTCCTGGGCGTCAACGGCTGCACCCCCGCCACCATTCCCAACCTGTGCCATCTGGTGAGCCAGATCCCCGCCGGCTCCACCTGGACCGTTACCGGCGTTGGCAAGTCCGCCTGGACTATGGCCGCTGCCGGCATCGCCATGGGCGGCAACGTCCGTGTTGGCTTTGAGGACAATGTGTACCTGGGCAAGGGTCATAAGGCCGCTTCCAACGGCGAGCTGGTGGCCAAGGTGGTGCGCATGGCCAAGGAGCTGGGCCGTGAGATCGCAACTCCCGCTGAGGCTCGTGAGATCCTGAGCCTGCAGCCCCTGAAGTAATCGCAAAACTAATTTACATATATTTTTTAGGAGGAATTTACAATGAGTGAACTGAAAGGCAACAAGTACGGTACCCACCGCGTTATCGAGCCCAAGGGCGTTCTGACCCAGGCTGCTTGGAAGGTCGACAACGACATGAGCAAGGTCTATTCCAACGAGATCGTCTGCGATGTCACCTCCCTGAACATTGACTCCGCTTCCTTTACTCAGATCTCCGAGGCCTGCGGCGGCGACGAGAAAAAGATCGGCGAAATGATCATGGGCATCGTTGCTGAGCGCGGCAAGCAGCAGAACCCTGTCACCGGTTCCGGCGGTATGTTCAAGGGCGTCGTCGCTCACATCGGCGAGGACCTGAAGAAGAAGCCCGGCTTCGACCTGAAGGAAGGCGACAAGATTGTCTCCCTGGTGTCCCTGTCCATGACTCCCCTGAAGATCGAGAAGATCCTGGCTATCCACAAGGATATCGACCGTGTTGACATCGTCGGCAAGGCCATCCTGTTCGAGTCCGCTCTGTATGCCAAGATGCCCGAGGATATGTCCGAGCCTCTGGCTCTGGCCGCTCTGGACGTGGCCGGCGCTCCCGCTCAGGCCCGCAAGCTGCCTCACGAGGGTGACAATGTCCTGATCCTGGGCGCCAACGGCAAGTCCGGCGTTCTGTGCGGTTGGGAAGCTATGAAGAAGGTCGGCCCCAACGGCAAGGTCGTGGGCGTTGTCCGCAATCCCAAGCAGGTTCCCGGTCTGCTGGAGCTGGGTGTGTATACCGACGTTATCGTGGCCGACTGCACCAAGCCCGTTGAGGTTATGGAAGCTGCCCTGGCTGTCACCGGCGGCAAGGAGTACGATCTGTCCATCTGCTGCGTGAACATCGAGTCCTGCGAGATGTCCGCCATCCTGCCCGTCCGTGACGACGGTCTGGTTTACTTCTTCTCCATGGCCACCTCTTTCACCAAGGCCGCTCTGGGCGCTGAGGGCATTGGTAAGGACGTCACCATGATCGTGGGTAACGGCTACACCAAGAATCATGCGCAGATCACTCTGGACGTTCTGCGTGAGAACCCCAAGCTGCGCAAGCTGTTCGACGAGAAGTACTGCTAAAGTGATATTCTACCTGCAGAGGGGGTGCCTTCTGCAGGCAGATATTAAATGGGATGAATCAGTTGAGATCATTAAATTGCTCGAAAACAAAATGAAATAAAGGAGTTATATTATGAGACGTCTGCTTTGTGTCATGTTGATTGCGCTTACAATGACATCCCTTTGTATACCCCTTTCTTTTGCTGAAAGCAATGAAGAAGCAAACTATTCTATCCACAGCGGAATTGATGGTCGCATTTTTAGCGGTACCATAGGTATGATGCCCAGAGAAGGCTACGATCTTTACGGCAGCAATGACTATATATATAAAACAGAGTATTTGCCGAAGCAGTATATTGTTTTGAAGGGTTTTGCTGGCGGGAATAGTCCTGGAGGCGATCGTTTTGAGACAGGGGGCGGATTTTGGTTCACCGATTATGCTGGTCCGACTGTATCTGGAGGACTGACGATTAACTACCTTGGGAATTTAAAGCTGATTTCCGTGAGTGTTTCTTTAGGAAAGGCTGGATCTTCGGGGAAGTTTGTTTCGGTTCCCGATACAGAGCATTATTATAAACTCTATGTTGAAAAAACGATTGAGATAACGCCGTATATCACTTATAAGCGGCTGAAGGGAAATCTTCATGCTAATGACCCGTGGACGGTTTATCTAGAGGGGCACGCTCAAAAGACGTATAAGGTTAATCAGTATGCAAAGCGAGTAGGTTAACAGTGAGGGAGGGAAGTGTCAATATGAAAAACAAGAAACATACGATTTTGATCGTTGCCTTGGTCCTCTCTTTAAGCGTCAACCTGTTGTTACTCGCACTGCATGCAATTGGAACCCAGGAAAAATCCATTACGGGTACCTTTTCCTCCGCAGGTGGAAAGGGTGTGGGCGGCGAGATTTATCTGGCCGTAGAGGCGGACGGGGACTACACCCTGTACCGGCAGTTTCAGGTGCTGAAAACCGGCAGCTGCCGGGTGGAGAGGGATGTCGTTTATTCCGACGCACAGCCCATGGGCTATTTCGATCAGAAGGACACCGTGGTGCTGCTTCTGGATGACACCGCATACTCCCTGACCCGCACGGATTCGATTCCCGTATATGTGAACGTTCCCGGTAAAATGAATTAAGAAAAATAAAAAGGAGATACGAATATGAAGACTCGCAATGGTCTGTTCGCCGATGTTCCCGAAAATCTTTGGAACGACTGGCATTGGCAGGTTGCCAACCGCGCTGAGACGGTTGAGGATTTGAAGCGTTATATGACCCTGACTCCCGATGAGGAAGCCGGCATTGCCAAGACCCTGGGCAAGCTGCGCATGGCAGTGACTCCTTATTATCTGTCCCTGATCGATCTGGACGATCCCTTTGATCCCATCCGCAAGATGGCCATTCCCCGCGCCGAGGAGCTGGAGTATGCCGACTATGAGGACGCCGATCCCCTGCATGAGGATACCGACTCTCCCACCCCCGGCCTGACCCACCGCTATCCCGACCGTGTGCTGCTTCTCATCACCGACCAGTGCTCCATGTACTGCCGTCACTGCACCCGTCGCCGTTTCGCCGGTCAGAATGACTGCGAAGTGCCCATGGCTCAGATCGACAAGTGCATCGACTATGTGGCCGCTCATCCCGAGGTTCGCGATGTACTGCTGTCCGGCGGTGACTGCCTGATGGTGGACGATGATGTTCTGGAGTACATCATCAAGCGCGTGCGCGCCATTCCTCATGTGGAGATCGTCCGTCTGGGCTCCCGCACCCCCGTGGTGTGCCCCCAGCGTATCACTCCCGAGCTGTGCGCCATGCTGAAGAAGTATCATCCCATTTGGCTGAATACTCACTTCAACACCCCCAAGGAGTTCACTCCCGAGGCTGCCAAGGCCTGCGCCTTGCTGGCTGATGCCGGTATCCCCCTGGGCAACCAGTCCGTGCTGCTGGCCGGCGTGAATGACTGCGTCCATGTCATGATGGAGCTGGTCCACGGCCTGGTCAAGATGCGCGTGCGTCCCTACTACATCTATGCCTGCGATCCTTCCCTGGGTCTGAGCCACTTCCGCACCCCTGTTTCCAAGGGTATCGAGATCATGGAAGCTCTGCGCGGCCATACCTCCGGCTACTGCGTGCCTACCTTCGTGGTGGACGCTCCCGGCGGCGGCGGCAAGACTCCCGTCATGCCCAACTACCTCATCTCCCAGACTCCCCGCAAGGTCATCCTGCGCAACTTTGAGGGTGTCATCACCTCTTACACCGAGCCCGCCCACTATGAGCAGAACTGCCACTGCGATGTCTGCACGGGCAAGAAGAAGGCAGAGAAGACCGGTGTGGCATGGGTCGCTCAGGGCACTCCCCAGCGTTATCTGGAGCCCACCAAGCTGCTGCGCAACGAGCGCCATGTGAAGAAGTAAGTAAGAGGTACAAATATGGAAAGCAAACTCGGCTTGAATTTTGAATTGGTCGAGAAAGCCCGTGCATCCGCTGCCAAAGTGGCAGCGGATACACAGGTCTTTATCGATCAGCATACCACGGTCACCGTGGAGCGTGCCGTCTGCCGCCTGCTGGGAATTGACGGCGTGAACGAGATGGATGTCCCCATGCCCAACGTGCTGGTGGACCATCTGCTGGCAAACTCTCTGCTGCCTGCCGGCGCCGCTTGGGCTGTGGGTAACGCAATGGTGGAGACCGGTAAGGACCCCCAGGGCGTGGCAGAGGCTGTGGACAGCGGCGAGCTGGATCTTTCTAAGCTCCCCGCCCATTCTGACAGTGAGATCCGCGCGGCCATCACCCCCGTGGTGAACGCCACCGTGGAGCGCATTAACAAGAATGTTGCCAAGCGCAACGCTTACCTCAAGGAGTGGGGCGACAAGGAAGGCCCCTACCTGTACATCATCGTGGCCACCGGTAATATCTATGAGGATATCATCCAGGCCAAGGCCGGTGCCAAGCAGGGCGCCGACATCATTGCTGTGATCCGCACCACCGGCCAGTCGCTGCTTGACTATGTGCCTTACGGCGCGACCACCGAGGGCTTCGGCGGCACCTACGCCACGCAGGAGAACTTCCGTCTGATGCGCGCCGCTCTGGACGAAGTGGGTGAGGAGCAGCACCGCTACATTCGCCTGTGCAACTATTGCTCCGGCCTCTGCATGCCCGAGATCGCCGCTATGGGCGCTCTGGAGCGTCTGGATGTTATGCTGAACGATGCTCTGTACGGCATTCTGTTCCGCGACATCAATATGCAGCGCACCATCGTGGACCAGTTCTTCTCCCGCGTGATCAACGGCTATGCCGGCGTGATCATCAACACCGGTGAGGATAACTACCTGACCACAGATGACGCTATTACCGCCGCGCACACGGTGCTGGCTTCTCAGTTCCTGAACGAAGCTTTCGCCAAGACTGCCGGTATGCGCGAGGAGCAGATGGGTCTGGGCCACGCCTTTGAGATGGATCCCTCCGTGGAGAACACCTTCCTGTATGAGCTGGCACAGGCACAGATGGCCCGTGAGATCTTCCCCAATGCGCCGCTGAAGTATATGCCTCCCACGAAGTTCATGACCGGCAATATCTTCCGTGGCCATATCCAGGACGCCCTGTTCAATATGGTGACCATCCTCACCAATCAGCGTCTGTGCCTGCTGGGCATGATGACCGAGGCCATTCATACCCCCTTCATGTCCGACCGTGCTCTGTCTATTGAGAACGCGCAGTACATCTTCCGTACCATGAAGGATCTGGGCAGTGAACTGACCTACAAAGAGAACGGCATCATCCGCACCCGTGCCAACGAGGTGCTGGCCAAGGCAACAGACCTGCTGGCCGAGATCGAGAAGCTGGGCCTGTTCACCACCATCGAGAAGGGCATCTTTGCCGATGTCAAGCGTCCTAAGGACGGCGGCAAGGGCCTTAACGGCGTTGTGGTCAAGGACGAGAAGTACTTCAACCCCTTCGTTGAAGTCATGAAAGGCAAGGTGGCAGCAGAATGAGCAGCGGACTGTACAATACTCATAAGATCGATTTTGATACCACTCTGGATCTGACCCGTCTGAAGCCCTACGGCGACACCATGAACGACGGAAAGGTGCAGACCAGCTTCACCCTGCCCGTCAAGGATGACGAGCGCGGCGAGGAGGCTGCCCGTCAGATTGCAAAGAAGATGGGTCTGGAAGAACCCAATGTGGCTTACCATCACGCTCTGGATAAGGAGTTTACCTTCTATGTGGTCTATGGCAGCTGCGTCCATTCCGTGAACTACGAGGACATCCATGTTATCACCGTGGAGTCCGATGTCATGAGCATGGAAGATACCAATGACTACATCCGCGAGAACATTGGCCGCAAGGTCGTTATGGTGGGTGCCTCCACCGGTACCGACGCTCACACTGTGGGCATCGACGCCATCATGAATCGTAAGGGCTTCGCCGGCCACTATGGTTTGGAGCGCTACGAGATGATCGAGGCTTACAACCTGGGTTCTCAGGTTCCCAACGAGGAGTTCATCAAGAAGGCTCTGGAGCTGAAGGCGGATGTGCTGCTGGTTTCCCAGACCGTCACCCAGAAGGATGTTCACATCCAGAACCTCACCAACCTCATCGAGCTGTTGGAGGCCGAGGGCCTGCGTGACAAGTTCGTGGTCTGCTGCGGCGGTCCCCGAATCACGCACGAGCTGGCTAAGGAGCTGGGCTATGATGCCGGCTTCGGCGCCGGCAAGTATGCTGACGATGTGGCCAGCTTTGCTGTGACCGATATGGTCAAGCGCGGCATGAAATAATTGTTAGACCTCAGACGGCCATGAGAGAAACCTTTCATGGCCGTCTGGCCTGTACGGTAAAGGAAGAAGCATAATGGAGAAGGCTAAAATTCACATTTACTGCGGTAACGGTAAGGGCAAAACTACGGCAGCCATCGGCTTGAGCGTGCGCTCCTGCGGCCGGGGCTGGCCGGTGGTACTGAGCCAGTTTTTAAAGGGCTCCACCAGCGGCGAGCTGCAAGTACTCTGTTCTCTGCCTGACTACCATTATGTCCAGGCTCCCACCGCCACCTGCAAGTTTGTATTCCAGATGAACGAGGAGGAGAAGAAGGAGTGCCGCCGGCAGGTGCAGCAGCACTTTGCCGATACGGTGGAGGCTGTGCGGCAGTACCACGCCAAGCTCCTGGTTATGGATGAGGTGCTGGATGCTGTGTCTCTGGGAATGCTGGATGATGAGACTCTGGCCGAGTTTTTGAGGAATCGGCCGGAGGATCTGGAAGTTGTAATGACCGGCCGTGCACCCACTCCCTGCACCGACCCCCTGGCCGACTATATCACCTGCATGGAAAAGGTGCGCCACCCCTTTGACAAGGGACTCAATGCCCGTAAGGGCGTGGAGTTTTAACGACCGAAATGCAGGAGATCTCAAGAATCTCTTGCATTCGCTTTGGGAGAGTGGTATAATAAGTTGGTCAAAAAATTAACCCATTATAAAAGACCCTTACATTAATAAGGAGGAATAAAAATGGCAAAGAAACCTGTACTGACTGCCGCAGAGGCAGCAAAAATGATTCCCGATGGCGCCACCATTATGTGCGGCGGCTTTCTGGCTTGCGGCCAGGCTCGTGCTATCGTCAAGGAGCTGGTGAAGCTGGGCACCAAGAATCTGACCCTCATCGCCAATGATATGGGTCGTGCCACCGGCCCCAAGGGCGAGGAATTCTTCGGGATCGCCGAGCTGATCCACAATCATCAGGTCAAGCGCGTCATCGCCACCCATGTGGGCATGACTCCCGAGGTTGGTCAGCAGAATACCGAGGGCACTCTGGAGGTCAATCTGCTGCCCCAGGGCACCTTGGCCGAGTGCATCCGTGCCGGCGGCGCAGGCCTGGGCGCTATCCTGACCCCCGTGGGCGTGGATACCCTCATTGAAGAGAGCCCCTTCTGCATGGGTAAGGAGACCATCGACGGCAAACAGTACCTGAAGATGAAGCCCATCCATGCCGACTTTGCTCTGCTGGGCACCTACAAGTGCGATGAGTTCGGTAACTGCTGGTACAAGGGCACCATGCGCAACTTCAATGTTGTCATGGCAACCGCCGCTGACACCGTCATTGCTGAGTGCGAATACATCGTCCCCGTGGGTGAGATCGAGCCCGAGAACATTCATACCTATGGTATGTGCGTTGACTACATCGTGGAAGGAGACAGAAAGTAATGGAAAAGTCCGAAATCAAAGGCTTTATTGCCAAGCGCTGCGCCAAGGAACTGAAGAATGGCGATGTCGTTAACCTGGGCATTGGCCTGCCCACCATGATCCCCTCCTACCTGCCCGAGGGCGTTGAGCTGGTTATCCACGCTGAGCTGGGTATCGTCTCCGCCGGTGCCACACCCAAAGAGGGAGACGCCAACTATGATCCCTACCATGTCATCGACGCCGGCGGCGGTGTTGCCAGCGTGGCTTACGGCGGTGGCTTCATTGATTCCGCTTCCAACTTCGGCCTGATTCGCGGCGGCCATGTGGATGCTTGCTTCCTGGGTGCTCTGGAAGTGGACGCCGAGGGCAATCTGGCCAACTGGATCATTCCCGGCAAGAAGATGCCCGGCATGGGCGGCGCTATGGACCTGTGCGTGGGTGCCAAGCACTGCATCATCTGCATGGAGCACACTGCCAAGGGCAACCCCAAGATTTTTGAGAAGTGCCGTCTGCCCCTTACTGCTTCCCACTGCGTCAACAAGATCATCACTGAGATGTGCGTGCTGGAAGTCACTGACAAGGGCCTGGTCATGACCGAGATCAATCCCGAGTTCACCGTGGATCAGGTGAAGGCTGCTACCGCTGCCCCCATCACCGTGTCCGAAAATCTGAAGAGCATGGTGGACTGATCCCCTGCGTTTTCTGTTAAAAAATGAGTCGCGGCCTTGTGCCGCAACTCATTTTTTGGTTGCATTTTTGCCGGACAGCGTATTGTTTTTAGCCGGAAGAGGCAATATAGTAAAAATCCGAAAAAGACATTCGCGTCCTGTGACGCTGCGCACAGTTGGGAAAAAATACTCTTGTGGCAAAAGCCACAGAATTAAATACCGATTTGTGGTAAAATGAGAAAAACATAAAGAAAAAGCACTACAGCTGAAAGGAGATGGCGTAATGAAGAAAACAAAGTATGCGGGTACGCAGACAGAGAAGAACTTGATGGCGGCCTTTGCCGGGGAGTCTGAAGCCCGGAACAAGTATACCTATTTTGCATCCAAGGCCAAGAAAGAAGGCTATGAGCAGATTGCGGCCCTGTTTCTGAAGACAGCGGAAAATGAGAAGGAGCACGCTAAGCTCTGGTTCAAGGAACTCAACGGCATCGGTGATACCGTCGAGAATCTCCGTTCTGCTGCTGAGGGCGAGAACTACGAGTGGACGGATATGTACGAGGGCTTTGCCAAGACCGCGGAGGAAGAAGGCTTCCGGGAGTTGGCGGCCCGCTTCCGTCTGGTGGCTGCTGTTGAGAAGCACCACGAGGAGCGCTACCGTGCCTTGCTGCACAATGTGGAAATGGCAGAGGTCTTTGCCAAGAGCGAGATCAAGGTGTGGGAATGCCGCAACTGCGGTCACATTGTGGTGGGGGAGAAGGCTCCCGAGGTGTGCCCCACCTGCAATCATCCCCAGAGCTATTTCGAGATTCATGCTGAAAACTATTAACTGAATCGAAAAAATCCGACGCTGCAAAAGTGTCGGATTTTTTTAGAAAAATAAATTCGTCACAAAAAACAAAGAGTTACAGGGAATGATAGATCCATCAAACAGAAAGGGACGTATATCATGAAGATCACGCTGAATCAAGACAAGGAAGTTGTCAACACCATCCGTGAGGGTCTGAAGCGCACGGGCGGCTACTGCCCCTGCCGTCTGGAGCGGACAGAGGAGACCAAGTGTATGTGCAAGGAGTTCAAGGACCAGATCAATGACCCCAACTACGAGGGATACTGCCACTGTATGCTCTACTACAAGTCCCTGCAGGATTGAAAATATTAAACCAAAGAAAGGATGCTATAACATGGCTGAAGTAAAAATTACCGTTTCCAACTTTGAAAGTGAAGTGCTGCGCTCTGACCAGCCGGTGCTGGTGGATTTCTACGCCGACTGGTGCGGTCCCTGCCGGATGCTCGCTCCCGTTCTGGAGGAGATCGCCCGGGAATATGAGGGCGGCGTGAAGGTGGGCAAGGTCAATGTGGACGAACAGATGGAGCTGGCTCAGAAGTTCGGCGTTTCCAGCATCCCCTTGCTGGTGGTCTTTAAGGACGGACAGCCTGTGGCCAAGTCTTTGGGCTATCGTCCCAAGGAGGAGATCGTCAATTTGCTGAAGGACCTGTGATCAACCCTCCAGCAGCTCCGTGAAGCTGTGGATATATCCGTCGCATACGGCACGCATCTCCGCTTCCGACACACTAAAATAAGGATCAAACACGCCCACGGCGTGCATTCCGGCAGCTTTTGCTCCCCGACAGGCGTCCACCGAGTCGTCATACAGGGTGCATTCTTCGGGACGCACGCCGCATTTTTCTGCCGCCAGCAGAAAAATGTCCGGGTCTTTTTTTTCCAGATTCAGGTCGTGGGCAAAGAAAATGGTCTCAAAAAACTCCATCAGTCCCAGATGCGTCAGGGCACTGCGGCAGTGTTCCGGTACAGCGGAGGTGAGCACGATCATCCGCTCCCCTTTATCCCGGCACTGCTCCAAATATTCCCGCACTCCGGGCTTCACCGGCACCCGGGTAGCGTAGGCGTCTCCGGCCATCTCCATCCACTCCGCCATGATTTCCTCCGTGCTCTCCTCCAGCTTGCAGTAAGCCTTGGTGAATACCGCTGCCTTTGGGAAAATGGTGTGCGCCACCCCTTGATAGTACTCCCGGGTGTAGGGAAACCCCCGCTTTGCCAGAAAGGCAATGTCCACTTCCTTCCACACGCCGTTGGAGTCAATGAGGGTCCCGTCCATATCAAAAATCAGCATGGTTCTGTCCTTTCCAACCAAAATCGCCAGGGAAAGTCCGCGGCTTCCTCGGCATAGTCAATGCCAATACGCTTTCCTGTGTGCTGTGTGTAAATGACTTGCGGAGCAGGGGGCAGGCCTAAATCCTCCAATGCATCACACAGAAACAGCTCATTCCCGGTGAGGTCCAGCCCATTATCCTGCCGTGTAAGCCCCAAAGCCTGGCAGCACTTGCCCGGCCCATTGAGGAAATTCTTCCGCTGATAGGCTGTAAGCTGCGCAAGGGACTTCCCAAACCGCAGCAGGTGCATCTGCTCCGTGCCCCATACCGGCTCCAGACCTCGCAGCAGTACGGCGGACGGCTCGCCCTCCGGCTCGGTGACAAAGTTCAGGCAGCAGTGCATCCCGTAAATCAGATAGATGTACGCATGGCCCGGCGGGCCGAACATGGTGGCGTTGCGGGGTGTCTTATGGTAGCGGTAGGCGTGGGCGGCCTTGTCTATGGCGCCCACATAGGCCTCGGTTTCCACAATGCGGCATACCAGCGGCTGGCCGTGCCACATCCGCACCAGGTACTTCCCCAGCAGATCCTTGGCGATGGAAACCGTGTTACCCAAATAATTATCACGCAGAAGCTTTGACATTTTCTCACCTCGGTGGTATCATCATAACATTATTGACGGAATCTGTAAATACGAAAGAGGTGGCATCGTGCGGGAGGTCAATTATAAAAAGGGTTTATCGGCATTTTTGGTTTGCTTTTTGATATGGGGTTTCCAACCGCTGTACTGGTATATCTGCGGCCAATGGGACACTTTCTTCATGCTGGCCTGCCGCATTATCTGGGCGGCTGTATGCTGCCTTTGTATCCTCTGGATCCAGGGAAAGCTGCCCCAGCTTTGGGCTGTGTTCCGGGACAGGCAGAGCCTCAAGCGTGAGATCCCGGCGGCGGTTTTCCTGCTGGCGGACTGGGGCGTGTACCTGTGGGCGGTGCAGAACGGCCGGGTACTGGAGTGCAGCCTGGGATACTATATCCAGCCCATTGTGGTGTTTACCTTCGGCGCGGTGATCTTTCGGGAAAAGGTGAGCTGGCGGCACCTTGTGATCCTGGCGTTGGTCATTGTGGGCATTGTGCTTTCCACTGACGGATTCGGCGGCATTCCCTATGTGACCATCACTTTGGCGGTATGCTTTGCCATTTACGCCGCCATCAAGAAGAGCCTGGTCATTGATTCTGTGGTCAGCACCACGGCGGAGATCCTCATCATGGTGCCGGCAGCACTGCTGTTCATTCTGTTTTTCCGCATGGGCGATACAGGCATGGCCTCCATCACCCCCCTGCGGCAGCTGATGCTGCTGGGAGCAGGAGTCGTAACCGGACTGCCCATGGTACTGTATTCGGTAGGCGTGAAATATCTGCCCTTGACAACGGCGGGATTCTGTCAGTATCTAAGCCCGACCCTGGGCATTATCTGCGGCATGATCATGGGGGAATTTCTCACCCCGGAAAAGCTGAGGAGCTTTTATTTCATCTGGGCCGGGGTGATCCTCTACTGCCTCAATACCATCTTTGAGGAGCGAAAAGCCGCAAAAAAACAGATAACAATCGAAAAAGATAATGCGTAGCCCATGGGTTACGCATTTCTTTTTCGTGACAAACCCGGAAAAAGGTGCTATAATAAAGTGATTTTTTGTGCAGCCTAAGAGGAGGAACGCGTTATGCAGGGCAAACTCATCGTGTTCGAGGGGACGGATGGCTCCGGCAAAGCGACGCAAACCGCATTGCTGTGCCGGGAATTGGACCGGCGGGGCATACCTTACCGCAAGCTGGAGTTTCCCCGGTATAAGGAGGAATCTTCGGCCCTCATCCGGCTATACCTCTCCGGCGCATTCGGAGCGCATCCGGACGATGTGAATGCCTATGCCGCCACTACTTTCTTTTCGGTGGATCGTTTTGCCAGCTACCGGCAGGATTGGGGCGCGTTCTACGAGAGCGGGGGATTGGTCATTGCGGACCGCTACACCACTTCCAACGCCGTGCACCAGGCCCCCAAGCTGCCCGGGGAAGAGCGCCGGGCATTTCTTTCCTGGCTGTTCGACTTTGAGTACCGGTTGCTGGGCCTGCCCAAGCCGGACCGGGTGGTGTATCTGGATCTGCCCACGGCACTGTCCGAGCAGATGATGCGCCGCCGGGAACAGGCCACCAATACCCATGCCGACATCCATGAGAAGGACGAGACATACTTATCCGCCTGTCGGGAGAGCGCGGAGATGATCATCTCCCTGTGCGGTTGGGAAAAGATCGACTGCAGTCGTGACGGGCAGATCCGGCCTCCGGAGGACATCCACCGGGAGGTACTGCGGCGGGTGGAGGATCTGCTTGTCCCATAACGGATGAGAGAAAAGGGGGACGATTGTCCCCGATTTCTCTGCGTATGTTCTTAGCAGGAGCAGCAGGAGTCACCGCCGCCACCGCAGGAGCAGCCGTGACCGTTTCCGTTTCCGCAGCAGCAGAAGAGCAGAAGAAGGATCACAATGAGCCAGATGCAGGAACAGTTGTTGTTGTCAAAGCACATTTTTTTCACCTCGCTTACCTGTTGGTACAGTATTGTATGTGGCGAAAATGAAAAATGTGACTTGTCCGGCTCATATTACAGAAAAAACAGAAAGGATATAGTGCAATGGATGAGAATAAGCGTTTTGATACGCAAAATTGGGACACCGATGCGGTGCGCAGGAAAATCATGAATGAGGTGGATGGAGCGGTGGAGCCCGCACCCAAGAGGAAACGCCGCAAACTGAAATTCAACTGGAAGATCTATGTGGCGGCGGTGCTGCTGGGCTCCATGCTGCTGGCGGGTCTGGGCTGGATACTGGCCAATGATATGTGTGCGTTGGACAAGGGCGACGAGACCTATTCTGTGACCATTGAGGAGGGAGACGGCATCTTTACCATTGCCAGCAAGCTGAAAAAGGCCGGGTTGATCCGGCTCAGTGGTTTCTTTGTCCTCTATGAGATCATTTCCGGGGCAAAAGATGATATTGATCCCGGCACCTATGAGCTGAACACTTCTATGGACTATCGCAGCCTGGTGCACAATATGTATGACCCGGAGGCAGAGCGGCGTGAGCAGGAGGGCCTGGTGCTCATCACTATACCCGAGGGCTATTCCGTGCTGCAGATCGTGGACTTGCTGGCAGAGAACGGCATTGCCACCAAGGAAGAGCTGGTGGATGCCGTGTCCAATTTTGATTTCGGTGAGGAATATCCCTTTATTGACAACAGCCTCAACGGGCAGATCAACCGAATGGAGGGGTATTTGTTCCCCGACACCTATGAATTCTCCAAGCAGAAGTCGGCCGTCTATGCCATTGACACCTTCCTCACCAATTTCAACAACCGTGTTAGCGGCGACCTGCTGGCCCAGATCCAGGAAAGTGATTACTCTCTCAAGGAAATCATAACACTGGCGTCTATCATTGAGAAGGAAGCCATCGGAGATTACGAGGAGCGGGCCAATATCTCCTCCGTATTCCACAACCGCATGGAGCGGAGCAACAGCGAGACCGGCAATCTTCTGCAGTCCGATGCGACCATCCACTATGCCATACGGCTGATGGGACTGGAGGAATCGGACTTCTCCACAAGTCTGGACAGCCCTTATAACACCTATATCCACGGTGGATTGCCCAAGGGGCCCATCTGCAATCCCAGTCTGGCCTCCATCCGGGCGGCCGTGAACCCTAACGATACGAACTACTACTACTTTGCTTACGGTAAGGACGGCGTCAGCCATTTCTTCCGCACCTATAACGAGCATCTGGCCTTTATCAACAGCGATATGTACGCGCCTGAGTAATGAGAAAAAAACCTGAACTTCTGGTTCCCGCGGGGGATATGGAAAAGCTGCAGATGGCGGTTTTATACGGTGCGGATGCCGTGTATCTGGCGGGCACTGCCTTCGGAATGCGGGCTTTTGCCGGGAATTTCACGGCAGAGGAGCTGCCAAAAGCCGTTCGCTTTGCCCACGACCACGGAGTTGCCGTCCACGCCACGGTGAACACCATGCCCCGGTGGGAGGAGGCGGAAAAGCTGCCCGCCTATCTGGAGCAGCTGGAGGACGCCGGGGTGGACGCGCTGATCCTGGCAGATTTGGGCGCTTTTACTCTGGCGGGAAAATATGCGCCCCATTGCCAGCGCCATATCAGCACCCAGCAGTCTGTGGCAAACCATGTCTGCGCCCAGGCTTGGTACGATTTGGGAGCGAAGCGCGTGGTGCTGGCAAGGGAACTGGATCTGGAGGAGATCCGTGCCATCCGGGAAAAGGTTTCCCCGGAGCTGGAGCTGGAGGTTTTCTGCCACGGGGCAATGTGTGTGTCCTATTCCGGACGGTGCCTCCTGTCCAACTACATGACCGGGCGGGACTCCAACCGGGGTGCCTGCGCCCAGCCCTGCCGCTATCAGTACACCCTGATGGAGGAGAAGCGGCCCGGGGAGTTTTTCCCGGTGTTTGAGGACGAGAGGGGAACCTACATCCTCAACTCCCGCGATATGTGCATGATCGACCATCTGGGAGATCTCATGGATGCCGGGGTGGATTGCTTAAAGATCGAGGGCCGGGCCAAATCTGCCTACTATGCCGCCATCGTAGCAGGGGCCTATCGCCATGTGTTGGACGATGTGGCCGCCGGACGGCCTGTTGATCCGGTGTGGCGTGACGAGGTGGAGCATGTGAGCCACCGCCATTATTCCACAGGATTTTTCTACGGCCAGCCGGGGCAGTATTATGAAAATTCCCGGTATATCCGGGACTGGCAGATTTGTGCCGTAGTAAACAAGTGTGAATCGGACGGCCTTGCTGCCCTGAGCCTGCGGAATAAGTTCCGCGCGGGTGACCGGGTGGAGATCGTTGGCCCGGACTTAAAGCCCTTTGAGATGACCGTGCCTCTGATGGAGGACATGGACGGCCGGCCTCTGGAGGAACCGAAAACACCCCAAATGGAGTTTAAAATGCGCCTGCCGCAGCCGGTGCCGCCCTGGAGCTTTGTGCGCCATGCGGTGGATTTAAGCGGAAAATAAAAAAGCGTGTGCATAGCCGGGTGTCCATAAGACAGTGAATCCTCCATATGATCACACAGCGATCATATGGAGGATTTGTTTGTGTTTACCTGGCAAGTTACAAGGGATAGACGCGTAAGCGTCGCAAGGGAGTGCAGCTCCCTTGACAAAAAAAGCAACGCAGGACGCACAATATTTACGCCAGAAGCGTATAGAAGTGCGCCCTATTCTGAATGGTATTGAAGTGGTGAGCTAGCCGGAAGTGATTGAGGAAAATTTTTCAGAATGGGACCTTGACTTTTAATTATAAATGATATATTATATCAATAAGAAAACAATATCAATAAGGTGAACACTATGGCACGACGTAATACGATTCAACGCTCCCTAGTCTTGGAGGCAGTAAATAGATTGCATTGCCACGCCACAGCAGATGAGGTTTATGAGGAAATCATCCAGGAGCATCCGACAATCAGCAAGGCAACCGTATATCGAAATCTGAATCTGTTATCGGAAATGGGCGAAATTCGCCGGCTTGAAATCCCGGGGAGTGCCGACCGCTTTGACCATATCAGCCGAAACCACTGCCATGTGAAATGCAACATATGCGGACGCGTCTTTGATGTGGACATGGATTTTGTCACTGGCCTTGAGCATGGGATCCGGGATACCCATGGATTTGACTTCATCGGTTATGATATTCTCTTTCATGGTGTCTGCCCGGAATGCAAGAAACAGCAGGATTCCGTTCAGAAATAAATTCCCTTCGGAAAAAGCCCGGAAACGAGCGTTTTCATATATCAATTTTTTAGGAGGATTATCATGCGAAGCATTACGAAGCTAGATCTTCAGTACGCACACCGTTTTTATGGTTTCAAAGGAGAGGCTCAGTATCTGCATGGACATACCGGGGTTCTGACCATCGAAGTTGAGGACACTGTGGAGCCGGGCGTGAATATGGTCTTCCCCTGCAACGAAATCCAGAAGACGGCATGGGATGTTCTGAAGAATTTCGACCATGCTCTGATTCTGCGGGAAGACGATCCGCTGCTGCCCGCAATTCTGAAGGTCTATGAAGAGCAGGGAATCAAGGATGGCGCTCCGACCAACAAGATGAAGGGCCCCGCATTCCAGACCGAACTGGCCACAGCCTATCCTGATTGCCGTCTGGTCGTCACGAAAGAGACCATGACCGTCGAGGGCATGATCAAGATCGTCTATGAACTCCTGAAGGACAGGCTGAATATCGCCAAGCTGACTTTCACCAGTGGTGTGAATGCTGCGTCTCAGGAATACAAGCCGGAAGGTACTTTGGATCGCTGTCCCCTTTGCGGCATTGCGCTGAACGAAAAAGGCGTATGCCCGAAGTGCGGGTACAAGAAGCAATAACTTCTATACAAAAAATAGAACACCCGAAGAGTCCACGGATTCTTCGGGTGTTCCGCTTGTATGCAGCAAGCTACTTTGGGGAAACACATGCCATACTGTTTTATGAGCACCGCGCAATTTGCACACGCTTTTTTTATCCTTCCCTGTCAAAAATCTCAAACAGTGCGTCAGACAATCGCGCATATTCCTGCAGGGCCAGGCGTTCGCCCCGAATATCTGCCGCCAGACCGCAGTCATTCAGAATCCGCGCCAGCTCCGGTTTGGACAGGGAGAAACCCGTCTGCAGAGAGTTCACCAAGGTCTTGCGCCGCAGGGCGAAGCCTGCCTTCACTGTCCGCCACAGCATCGCCTCCGACCGCACCGACACAGGGGGCTTTTCCCGGGTAATGCAGCGGATCACAGCGGAGGTCACCTTGGGCATGGGCACAAAACAGGTGTTGGGCACGGTGAACAGCAGCTCCGGCACCGTGTAATACTGCATCAGCAGGGAGAAAGCGCCGTACTCCGCCGAGCCGGGCCGTGCGCAAATGCGCTGGGCCACTTCCTTTTGAATGAGCACCGTAATGGATGTAAAGCATCCGGCCTTCACGCAATTCGTCAGTAGAGGCGTGGTGATATTGTAGGGCAGATTGGCGCAGAGAACGGGACGCAGACCGTCAAAATGCTCTGCCACCAAGGCAGAGAGGTCCTGCTTCATGATGTCCCCCTCCACCAGAGTGAAGTTGTCGAAGCCCGCCATGGTTTCTGCCAGCACCGGGTAGAGACGATGATCCAGCTCCACGGATACCACCTTGCCCGCCCTCTTGGCAAGTTCTCGGGTCAGGGGCCCGATGCCGGGGCCCACCTCCAGAACGCCGATGCTTTCGTCGGCGCCGCAGGCCTCGGCTGTGTCCCGGGGCACCCAGTCCTCAATGAGAAAGTTTTGCCCCATGCTCTTGCTGAAACGGAATCCATGTCGTGCCAGCAGTGCCTCAATATTCCTTCGGTTGCACAGATCCATCCCTGTACCTCCTGATTTTTTCCTGAGTATACCACATTTTGCCCTTTTCGTAAAGAAAAAGACTCTTGACATGACTGAGCAAAAGACATACAATAATATAAAAGTAAGAAAAGTAATACTTTTAGGAGGGAGAAACAATGGGTTTTCATAAGGACAGCCAGCGGTACTATATGGCCTCGGTGAGGATAGGCCCCAAGGGACAGATCGTGATTCCCAAGGATGTACGGGATATGTTCAGTCTGGATGTGGGAGATCAGCTTGTTCTCCTGGCAGACAAGAAGAAAGGCATTGCTCTGCAGACAGTGGATAAGCTGAGTCCCATTGCCCGCCGTGTATTTGAGGAGACAGAGGATGCGGAGGAGACGGAAGAATGAACGCAATGGAGATCCGGGGCCTTTGTAAGAGGTACCCTGCATTTGAACTGAAGAATGTGACCTTCTCCGTGCCACAGGGGGCGGTGATGGGCTTCATCGGCCGCAACGGCGCCGGCAAGAGCACCACAATCAAGTCCATTTTGGGCCTGGTGCATCTGGATGCCGGCCATGTGGAGATCATGGGCAAGGATTTTGCCGGGAACGAGCGCTTTATTAAGGAGAACATTGGCGTGGTGCTGGGGGGGATCGACTTCTATCCCAAGAAGAAGATCCGCATCCTGACGGATGTGACCCGCCGTTTTTATGAGAATTGGGACGAGGACAAGTATCGCCACTATCTGCGACTTTTTGCTATTGACGAGGAGAAGCGGGTGGATCAGCTCTCCAGCGGTATGCAGGTGAAATATATGGTTGCCTTGGCCCTGAGTCACAACGCCAAGCTGCTGATCCTGGACGAGCCAACCAGCGGGTTGGATCCCGTGTCCCGGGACGAGCTGACGGAGCTGCTGCGGAAAATTGCCGCCGACGGACAGCGCAGTGTGCTGTTTTCCACGCACATCACCTCCGATCTGGAGAAGTGTGCCAGCCATATTGCCTTCATAAAGGACGGCGAACTGCAGTATACCGGCACACTGGATGAATTCCGGCAGCATTACGCCTATCTGCGTCAAGGGGAGGAGAAGTTGACCCTGGAGGATATTATCGTAGCCGTGGAAAGGAGGCCTCTGGATGAAAACGCTGTTATATAAGCAGTTCCGCCTGCTGTGCCACCCTATGACCCTGATTTTCTGCCTGTTTGGCGCCATGGTCCTGATCCCTAATTATCCCTATTCCGTGACATTTTTCTATGTGACCTTGGGGCTGTTTTTCACTTTCCTGAACATGCGGGAGCAGAAGGATATCTATTATTCCGCCCTGCTGCCCATCCGCAAACGGGATGCGGTAAAGGCTGCCATGGTTTTCACAGTGTTCATCGAGCTTTTGTCTGTGGTGATAACGGCGCTTTTCTGCCTGCTGTCGGCTCGGATACAGCCCGGCAAAGACAACGCCGTGGGCATGGACGGCAATTTCATGCTGCTGGGCGTGGGTTTCCTGCTTTATGCCGTGTTCAATCTGGTGTTTTTCACCAGCCTGTATCGCAGCGGATACAAGGTCGGCGCAGCCTATGTCAAAGCCAATGTAGCCCTGTGGCCCCTGATGGCTGTGGCGGAGGCGGTGGTGCATTTCCCGGGCCTTGAATGGCTCAACCGGGTGGATCTGCAGGCCAATTTGCGGCAGATTCCCATTCTGGTTGTTGGTGCGCTGTCCTTTGCCGGACTGAGCATCGCTGCCTATGAGCGCGCGGCAGCGCTGTATGAAAAAGTGGATCTGTAATACTATTTGCAGCAAAAAACGGAGTCCGAAAGGACTCCGTTTTTTTCTCAATGCTATTTCACTGGGCCGAATATCACGGCTGCAGCACGAAAGTCATGGTCACCGGGTTGTGATCCGAATAGGCAAAGCCCGTGTCGATCACGGTGGCCGAATTCACGGTTACATTGCTTGACACAAGGAAACCGTCCACGGTGACCACATACTGTCCCTCAAAATAGGGGGCGTCGGCATTGCGGCAGCTGGCCACCGGGTTTTCTTTGTCAAGAGGAGCCGCCACGGTCAGATTCTTTCCCTGAAACAGCTCATCCGGCAAGGGCTGGGCCCAAGTGTAGTCCCCGGATTCGACGCCGAAGATCTCCTCGGAATTGCCCAGCAGATCCTTGTTGAAGTCGCCGCCGCAGACGCAGTAATTGCCTTTTTCATACTCGCTCTGCATATCACTGAGCAGCATTTTCATCTGCTCCACGGCAATGGTGCCGTCGGAGGTGTAGGCAGACAAATGCACGGCATAGAGCACCAGCTCCCTCCCGTTTTCCATGGGGACGCGGCTAACGGTATAGCACCGGTCCAGATCCACCAGCTTCATAACGCCCGCCTCAATGGGCAGGCTGCGGCGCAGGGAGGAGGCGATGGGCGCGGAGGAAAATGTCATCAGTCCCGAAACGGAGGAGCCATGGGGCTGGGTCAGCGGCCAGAACAGGAAAGGGGAATCGTAATTCTGCCCCCATACGGAGCTGTAGCCCGTCAGAGTCTGGCGCAGCACAGCCGCCTCATCCCGGTGGTAGCTGCGGGTGGAGTCTGTGTCCACTTCCTGCACGAAGTAATAATCCGCCTTTTGCTGCTTAAGTATCTGGGCGATGCTTTCCAGGTTGGCATCCAGCCGCTCTTCGGACCAGGCCCAGGACTCTGTTCCGCCGTCCATAAAGAAGCTGTAATCCGACTCATAGGCGCCGAATCCAATGTTATAGGAGACCACGGAGTAGGGTGTGCCCGTCCTGACTGAGGCAGAGGCGGAGCCATCCGACGAAAGGGAGAGGTTGTCCTCTATGCGGTGGTACGAGAGGAACACATAGACCACATAGCTAAGTACTACGATCAGCAATGCAAGACATACGCATCCGGCGATTTTTAGTGTTTTTTTCATACTGCTCTCCTTTAGATGGGAAAGAGGGGAATGGTTTACATTTTTTTCTTTTTATATTATAATTTATCTATCCCGTTTTGAAAAGAGGAATTGTATTGAAAAAATTGGTGATTCGTTTTAATGCGCCGGCTACGCTGACCTTTGCCCTGCTGGCCCTGGGCGCTCTTGTATTGGGACAGGTTTTCGGTGACGGCGTGACCATGAAATTCTTCTGTGTGTACCGTTCGTCTCTGGCCGATCCTTTGACCTATCTTCGCTTTTTCACCCATGTGCTGGGCCACGCGGACTACTCTCATTATATGGGGAATATGTTGCTTTTGCTGTTGGTGGGCCCGTCATTGGAGGAGAAATACGGCTGGAAAAAGATCATGTGGTTCATAGCTGTCACAGCGCTGGTCACCGGTCTTGTGCAGTTCATTTTCTTCCCCGGCTCTGCTCTGCTGGGTGCCAGCGGCATTGTGTTCATGATGATCGTGCTGTCTTCCTTCACAGAGAGCCGGGGCGGCGGAATCCCTGTTACACTCATTTTGGTGGTCATTTTCTATCTGGGCGGCGAGATCATCGACGGCATCCGCAACACAGACAGCATTTCCCAGCTTACCCATGTGGTGGGCGGCGCACTGGGCATGATCTTCGGCTTTCTCTATCGGGGCCGCCGCCGCAGATAAAAGGCAACAAAAGAGGATACAACAAAATGACAGATTACTTTGCGATCAGACTACCGGAAGATGACATTCGCGCGATCAGCAGCATCGGCCTTGCCCATATAGGCGACGGGGTGTACGAGCTGCTGGTGCGCACCTACCTGTGCGCCCACGGCAAGGCCACCGGAAAGGGACTGCACCGGGCCACGGTAGAGCTTGTGTGCGCCCCGGAGCAGGCCCGTCGGGCCCGGAAGCTGTTGCCCCTGCTCACGGAGGAGGAGCAGGAGGTTTTTCGCCGGGGCCGCAACGCTCATGTCCATTCCATTCCCCAGCACGCCAGCCGCGCGGAGTATCAGCAGGCCACGGCCCTGGAGGCGCTGCTTGGCTGGCTGTATCTTAGGGGAAGCCGGGAGCGGATCAATGAGCTGTTTGATCGCATGATGGAGGAGTGAATCATGGCACTGGATGCTGTATGCCTGCAGGCGGTGGTGGGGGAGATTGCCCCCCGGCTCGAGGGACTGAAAATTGAAAAGATCCAGCAGCCTGCCCGGGATCAGGTTGTGCTCCTCCTGCGGGGCAGCCGCAGACTGCTTCTGTGCGCCTCCGCCAGCCAGCCCAGGCTGAATCTCACGGAGGTGCCCCGGGACAATCCCAGCCAGCCGCCAATGTTTTGTATGCTGCTGCGCAAGCACCTGTCCGGCGGGCGCATTCTCTCCGTGCGGCAGGAGCCGTTGGAGCGAGTGGTGACGCTGGACATTGAGGCTGTGAGCGAACTGGGAGAGCCGGGCCGGTTTTCCCTGATTCTGGAGGCTATGAATCGCCATTCCAACCTGATATTGTGTGACGGCGAGGGACGGATCATAGACTGTCTGCGCCGCGTGGACTTTGAAATGAGCCAGCAGCGGCAGGTGCTGCCGGGGCTTTATTATCAGTTGCCGCCCCGGCAAGAGAAACGCTCTCCACTGGATATGGAGGAGAGGGATTTCTGCCGTTTGCTGCAGTGCGCCCCGCCGGAACTGCAGGCGGACAAGTGGCTGCTGGACACCTTCGCGGCTGTTTCTCCCCTGTGGGCCAGAGAGCTGGCCTTCCGTGCCGGAGGCAGCACCGACTGCCTGCTGGCAGCGGCCGCCGGGCGGCTGTGGGAGGAGCTTTCCCAATGGCGCGATATGGTGCGGCGGGGAGATTTTCTGCCGGTGATCCTTAAACGGGACGGTAAACCCTTTGATTTTACCTTTGCCCCTGTGGCGCAATATGAAGGCGCCTGCGAACTGTGCACGGCAAAGAGCTTTTCCATTCTGCTGGACGATTTTTACGCCCAGCGGGAGCAGGCGGACCGGGTGCGGCAAAAGGGTCAGGATCTGCTGAGAACTGCCGCCAACGCCCGGGATCGTCTGCGGCGCAAGCTGGCCATGCAGGAGCAGGAGTATCAGAAGACTTTGGATCGGGATGAGCTGCGGATAAACGGAGAACTCATCACCGCCAACCTCTATCGCATGGAGCGTGGTATGGCCCGTGTGGAGGCGGAGAATTACTACGAGGAGGGCTGTCCTAAACGGGTGATTCCGCTGGATGTGCGCCTGTCGCCCCAGGAGAATGCTGCAAAGTATTTTAAGCAGTATAACAAGGCGAAAACAGCGGAAAAAATGCTCTCACAGCTCATGGCAAAGGGGCGGGAAGAGCTTGCGTATCTGGAGAGTGTGGTTCAGGAGATCGGACAGGCCGAATCTGAGCAGGACTTTCACGACATCCGCGCGGAACTCACCGAGGGCGGCTACATTCGCTCCCGGGGGAAGAAGCAGCCGGGCTTCCAGCGAAAATCCGAGCCCCGCAGTTTTCGCACGGATGCGGGACTTTTGGTTCTGGTGGGCCGCAGCAACAGACAAAACGACAGGCTCACCAGCAAAACGGCGGACAGGAATGACTATTGGTTCCATACGCAAAAGATCCATGGCAGCCATGTGATCCTTTGCACCGGGGGCATTGCGCCGGATGAGGGGAGCATTTTGCAGGCGGCGCAGTTGGCGGCGTATTATTCCCAAGGCCGTGGCGGCGGCAAGGTGGCGGTGGACTACACACCGGTGAAATATGTGAAAAAGCCTGCCGGTGCCAGGCCGGGTATGGTGGTTTACACCACCTGCCGCACGGTCATGGTCCAGCCGGATGAGGAGCTGGTGCGCAGACTGGCGGAAAAATAAAAGGTGAAACGGGCATCCTGTTGGATGCCCGTTTTTAGCTTTTTTTACGGTTTAATTGTTATCCGCAGAATCACGGAACAGCAGCGTGATGCACCACAGGCCGGCGATGCCCACCAGCGCATAGATAATGCGGCTGACAACGGCCAACTGACCGCCGCAGATAAAGGCTACGCAGTCAAAGGCAAACAGGCCCACACTGCCCCAGTTCAGCGCACCGATGATGACCAGGATCAGAGCAATACGATCCACAACCTTCACGATGGATTCCCTCCTTTTCCAAAATAATACGCCGATAGATAGTCTGCCACTGTTTCGCTGGATTATTCCGACACAAAAAATGTAAGGCCACCTTATTTTTTTTCTGTTTCTGGCGGAAAAATGATTGAAATGGGGAACAGAGTTATGTATAATGCAGAGTAGAAGCAAAAACCGCTGGTAAAAAGCATTTTTACAAATACAAGGAGGAACAAGATGAACAAAAAGTTTGAAAAGCTGGGCTTCTATCCCGCTGACATTCTGATGCCCAAGGATTGCGACATGACCAAGTGGGCCGTGGTGGCCTGCGACCAGTTCACTTCCGAGCCGGAGTACTGGGAGGCTGTGGAGAAGCAGGTGGGCGACGCACCCTCCACTCTGCGCCTGATCCTGCCCGAGGCCAATTTGAAGGCTCCCAATGTGGACGAGCTCATCGCGGAGATCAACAAGTCCATGGACAAGTACATGGCTGACGGCGTGTTCAAGACCCTGTCCGACTCCCTGATCTACATCGAGCGTGAGCAGTCCGACGGCAAGATCCGTCATGGTCTGGTGGGTATGGTGGACCTGGACGCCTATGATTTTACCCCCGGCTCCGGCGCCCTCATCCGTGCCACCGAGGCCACCGTGCAGGATCGCATTCCTCCCCGCGCCCGTGTGCGCCGCAACGCTCCCATTGAGCTGCCCCATGTGATGCTGCTCATCGACAACCCCGAGAAGACCGTTATCGAGCCCCTTACCGCCGCTGCCGATAAGATGGAAGTGGTGTATGACTTTGACCTGATGCAAAACGGCGGCCATATCAAGGGCTACAAGCTGTCCGATGCCCAGATCGACGCCGTGGCAGACGCCCTCACCGGCCTGTGCTCCGACGAGGCACAGATGGCTAAGTACAACCTCTCCGGCGCAGCTCCTCTGCTGTTCGCCGTGGGCGACGGCAACCACTCTCTGGCTACCGCGAAGGCCTGCTATGAGGAGCAGAAGAAGGGCAAAACACCCGAGGAATACCTGGCATTGCCCGCCCGTTATGCCCTGGTAGAAGTGGTAAACAACCACGATGATGCCCTGCAGTTTGAGCCCATCCACCGCGTGCTCTTCGGTGTGAAGCCTGCCCATCTCATGGCCGAGCTGAAGAAGTTCTATCCCGACTGCTATGAGGGTCAGGGCGAGGGCCATGTGTTTGCCTACAACTACGAGGGCAATGCCGGCTTTATCACCATTCCTCATCCCGAAAAGCAGTTGTGTGTCGCTTCCGTGCAGACCTTCCTGGACAAGTATCTCAAAGAGTTTGGCGGCGAGGTGGACTACATCCACGGCGACGAGGTGGTGGACGAGCTGGGCAGCAAGCCCGGCAACTTCGGCATCAAGCTGCCCGCCATGGGCAAAGAGCAGCTCTTCAAGACCGTCATGGCCGACGGTGTGCTGCCCCGCAAGACCTTCTCCATGGGTCATGCTCAGGATAAGCGCTACTACATTGAGGCCCGCAAGATCGTAAAATAATCGTGGCATTTTTGGATAAACCGTGCTAAAATAGAGCCGCTGGGAGGTTCCTTCCGGCGGCTCTACTTGCGAAAAGGGGGGATGGGCAATGCTGTGGATCTGGTGGCCGGGCTTTGTGGTGCCGGCGTGCATGGTGCTGGGCGGCTTGGGTTGGAAAGTCATAAAACACCTGCCTTATAAGCGGCGGGAGGAATTGACGGAGCAGCAGCTCCAACTGGCCCGGAACACCTTCTGCCGGACCCTCTGGCAGGTGGGACTTGCTCTGGCTGCCCTGACCTTCATGGTCATGCGCTCCGTACGGCTGCTGGATAGTTTGCTGCAGGAGATTATGACGGCTGTGGCTATTGTACTGCAGCTTTTGTCCACAAAACTGGTGGAGCCTTCTGTGCGGCGGGCCTTGACAGAAAAATACGGCGATACTTTGCCGATGGGAAAAGAGGATGACAAATGAAAGTAACAGAACTGGCGCCTGCCAAGCTGAACCTTACATTGGAGGTGGGCGAAAAGCGCGCCGACGGATACCATGACCTGCAATCGGTGATGTCCTGCGCCGCCCTGTATGACGAGATCACTCTGGAGAGCGGCGTGGGCGACGGGATCACCATGGATTGCGACTGCCCTGCTCTTGCCTGCGACGAAACGAATCTCTGTGTCCGGGCAGCCAGACTGTTTTACGCCGGGACCGGCATAGGTTGTGACGGCCTGCGTATCAGCCTTAAAAAGCGCATCCCCATGCAGGCGGGCCTGGGCGGCGGCAGTGCCGATGCGGCCGCCGTGCTCCGGGGTCTGCGCAAGCTGTATTGCCCGGAAATGATGATAAAAGAACTGGAGCGTATGGCTATCGAACTGGGCAGCGATGTGCCTTTCTGCGTGCGCAGTGTCACCGCCATGGTGCGGGGCAGGGGCGAGCGGCTTTTGAAGCTGCCCAAGCTGCCTTTGTGCTGGTTTGTCATCTGTAAACCGGATTTTTCTCTGTCCACAGCGGAGATGTACGCAAAGCTGGACGAGAATAAGCCTGCCTGCGCCATTGACACCTTGGGCATCACCAAGGCCCTGGAGTATCAGGATATGCTGGAGATCAGTGACCGCCTGGGCAACCAGTTTGAGGCGGTGCTGGACACCAACAGCGAGATATTTGTTATTAAGGAAAAACTGATGGAATTGGGCGCGAGGAACGCCTGTATGAGCGGTTCCGGCTCGGCGGTTTACGGTCTGTTCACGGAGGAGTCTGCCGCCAAGGCGGCTGCCGAAGCTCTGGGAACGACCTATCCGCAGACCTGGTTTGCCGAGAGAGTTTAAAAAACAAAAACACCGTCCATACTGTAGAAAAATCTACATAGGATGGTGTTTTTTATGAAAAAAAGCAAGTGGAATGAATTGGAGATTGCTTTGCTGGTGTTGCTGGCGGTGTGCCTGCTTACCGGTGCAATGTCCCTGCGCAATCAGGATGTTCTGCAGCAAAAAATGATCCGGCTCCATGTGGTGGCCAACTCCGACAGCGACCGGGACCAGACGCTGAAGCTGCAGGTGCGGGACAAGGTGCTGGCGTTTACGGAGCAGACCATGCGTGCGTCTGCCAGCCGAGAGGAGGCCAATAATGCTTTGCGGGAGGCGCTGCCGCAGATCAAGAGCATGGCGGAGGATATCCTGCGTGAAAACGACTGCAGTGACAGCGTGGAGGCCCGGCTGGAGCCAGCGGAGTTTCCGCTAAAGGCATATGACGGCTTTCGGCTGCCGGCGGGAGAGTACATGGCTTTGCGCGTGCTCATCGGGGAGGCTGCGGGGCAGAACTGGTGGTGCGTAGTGTACCCACCGCTATGCATGGCGGCGGCCTCGGATGTGCGGGAAACAGGCATTGCCTGCGGCATGGAGCAGGAGGAGCTGTCCCTGATGCAGGAGGAGAACGAAGCATATCAGGTAAAATTTCGCTTCATGGAGTTGTGGGAGCAGCTGCGCCAATGGCTTGGCAAGTAATCAAGGATTCTTTTAAAAAATCCAAAATACAACAAAGTAATAGTGACAAGCCGCGCCTTATGTGTTATAATGTAAGGACTTTCAACTGAAAGATTGGATTACAAGGGAGAGAATCTCCTCTGCAATGCAAAGGAATGGATCTGTCATGAAATTAAGCAGAAGAAAAATAGAGCTGATGCTGGTGGATCTGGCCATCATCGTTTGCGTATATTATTCGACCAATCTGGTGGGGATCCTGGGGCTCAGGTCTATCATACTCAACGGCGAGGTCAATCTGACCCGTATGCTGGCACTGGTTTTTGTGATCATGGCCGGACGCATTGCTTTCGGCGTATACAGAAATATTTGGCGGTATGCCAATATTCAGACTTATCTGACCATAATGGTGTCGGATTTCGTTTCCAATCTGGTCTTGATGCTGATCGGCCGTGTTTACTTTGCGTTCAATTTGGGTATAGGTGTCCATGTGATTGTGGCCATGGCCATTCTGCTGGTCACGCTGCTGTCCCGCTATTGCTATCAGCTTCTATACGCCCACCGCAATAAGAATGCCGACAAGACGCTGGAGGGGAATTCCCTGAATCAGCTTTATAAAGTGGAGGTCGCCATCGTGGGCGCGGGAAATGTGGGCGCCACTTTGGCGGACGAGTTCTTTCGCAATCCACGGTCCCGGTATGTACCGGTGTGCTTTATTGACACCGATCCCCAGAAAGTAGGGCAGACGGTGAACGGTGTGCCCATCTATCCCGAGGATGACAGCACGGCCAACCTCCTGAAGAGGATGAAGGTGCAGGAGATCATCATCGCCTTGCCGGATCTGACGGTGCAGCGCAAGCAGAAGATATACGAGCGTTACCGAAATACCGGCTGCACTGTAAAACTGTATGACTACCCCTCCGGTACGGAGGAAAAATCCACAGCCAGGCGCACTTTGCGTGATTTCCGTATCGAGGATCTTCTGTTCCGGGATGCCATTGAGGTGGAGAACCCCCAAACCAAGGCGTTTTATGCCGGGAAGACCGTGCTGGTCACCGGCGGCGGCGGATCCATCGGCTCCGAGCTGTGCCGCCAGATTGCCGCCCTGCACCCGAAAAAGCTGGCGATCCTGGATATCTACGAGAACAATGCCTACGATGTGCAGCAGGAGCTGATCCGCAAGTACGGCGACAAGCTCAACCTGGAGGTTATTATCGCTTCCGTCCGGGACATGGATCGGTTGGATCATATTTTCCGGGAGCTGCGTCCGCAGATTGTGTTCCATGCTGCTGCCCATAAGCATGTGCCTTTGATGGAGCATTCCGGGGTGGAGGCGCTGAAGAATAACGTGCTGGGTACATACAATGTGGCGGAAATGGCGGAGAAATACGGCGTGGAGAAATTCCTGCTGATCTCCACGGACAAGGCGGTGAATCCCACCAATATCATGGGCGCCAGCAAGCGCCTGTGCGAAATGGTGATCCAGTGCCGTGAGGGCAGCAAAACGGAGTTCACGGCGGTACGCTTTGGCAATGTACTGGGCAGCAACGGCTCCGTGATCCCGCTGTTTAAGCGGCAGATCGAGGCCGGCGGCCCTGTTACCCTAACGGATAAGCGTATCATCCGCTACTTTATGACCATTCCTGAGGCGGTGCAGCTTGTGATGGTCACCTGTGCCATGGCCCACAACGGTGAGCTGTATGTGCTGGACATGGGCAAGCCGGTGAAGATTTTGGATCTGGCGGAGAATATGATCCGTCTGTCGGGCTTTACCCCCTACAAGGACATCGACATTGTGGAGATCGGCCTGCGCCCCGGTGAAAAGCTCTATGAGGAGCTGCTGATGAAGACGGAGGAATTGGATAAGACCAGCAATGACATGATCTTCATCGAGCGGGACAAGGGTCTCCCCCGTGCCGAGGTGGAACGCAAGCTGGAGCTTGTGCGTGCCGCCATTGAGACCGAGGAGCAGTCCGCCGTGCTGGATGTTATCCGCAAGACCGTGCCCACCTTCCGGGATCCGGAGGAGGTCAACCGCCGGGCAGATCAGGCGCAGGAGGTGCGTCAGGCAGCCGCGGCAAACCAATAAAAAGAATAAAAAATCCGACCCGGGGGGTCGGATTTTTCTGTGTTTAACGGTGCAGCAGCGGCGAGAGCGGCTTGTAAATGAGGAAACACAGCGCCGTGCAGAGAAGACCTTTCACCAGAGTGAAGGGAGCGTTGAACAGCACCAGGCACTCCAACAGACCGTTTACATTGGGGCGGATCTGCTGGTACATTCCTATGATGGCCTCAATGGGAATGAGCTTGGAGTACACAGGGTAAGAAATGAAGTAGTTGATGGGGATGCTGATGGCGGCCATAATGACGGTGCTCAGGAGGGCGCCCCAGAGGGCGGTCTTGCGGCTCTTTTTCCGGCGGTAAATGATGCCGGCGGGCACCACCAGGCAGATGCCGATGAGGAAGTTGGCCAATTCACCCACACAGCCGGTGGAGCTGCGCAGGCAGCACACCAAATTCTTGATAAGGCATACAGCCACGCCGGACACCGGCCCCAGAGAGAAGGATGCCAGCAGTGCCGGCAGCTCGGAGAAGTCCAGTTTCACAAAGGGCGGGATCAAAAACGGGATGGGGAACTCCAGGAACATGAGGACGGTTGCCACAGCGCCCAGCATGGCGGTGACGGTAATTTTGTGGGTTTTTGCTTTTGCGGACATAAAAAAACACTCCTTTTCAATGCTTGGAACACCCGGAAAAACTTGTCCTCCAAGGTGCACGCATTCAAAAAGAGCATACTAAAATATGCCGTACACGCCTTCTCTCATCCAGACTATACTGTCGGTACCGGAATTGCACCGGTTCATGCGGCCGCAGCCGCTTGCAGACTATACTGCCGGTGGGGAATCACACCCCGCCTCGAAGACAAATATTCGTTTGTTCGCTGGACATAGTATATACCACACCACATCAAAATGCAACCCCCATATTTTTCATTAAAAAACGATTTATCAAAAATAATTCTTTACAAAACCGAAAAGATGTTCTATTATAGAGGCGCAAAGGAAGTGATAACCATGCGGGCCAGACAGGTGAGCTGCAGCTTCACCGGCCACCGGCCGGAGAAACTGCCCTGGGGTGACAATGAATCGGACGTGCGCTGCATCCGGCTGAAGAAAAGATTGTTTGAGCTGGTGCTGGCTGCGTATGAGCAGGGCTTTCGGCATTATCTGTGCGGCATGGCCCGGGGGTGTGATTTCTGGTTTTGCGAGGCTGTGCTGCAGTTGCGCGGGATCCGCGGGGATGTATCTCTGGAGGCGGTGATCCCTTACCCGGGGCAAGCGGAGCGATGGAGCAGGGAGGATCGGGAGCGGTATCAGCACCTCCTCCGCCGCTGTAATTATGAAACCATGGTGCAGGAGGAGTACTCCTCCGGCTGTATGCAGCGGCGCAACCGCTATCTGGTGGATCATGCCGCCATGCTCATTGCCGTCCATGACGGACTTCCCGGCGGCACGCAGAAGACCATTGCCTACGCCATGAAGCGCGGCATTGAGATCATGGACACCCCCTCCGTTTTAACATAAAACCGGCGGCGAATATTTTTCCCGCCGTCGGGCATCCTACCCTCCAGAAAAGGAGGGGATCGTCATGATGCGGCAGAATACGCCCGACGAGGAAAAGAAACAGGAGAAGGACCAAAAATCGGAGCAGAAGACGGAGAGGATCATTGAACTTGGCTCCTCCGTGGTGACGAATTGCCACGGCACCATCCACTGCCTGACCATCATCGGCCAGATCGAGGGTCACACCAATGCGCCGGAAAACGCCAAGACCACTAAATATGAGCATCTGCTGCCGTTGCTGGCCTCATTGGAGGAATCGGATGAGGTGGACGGCGTTCTGATTTTGCTGAACACGGTGGGCGGAGATGTGGAGGCTGGTCTGGCCCTGGCGGAGATGATCGCCGGCATGACCAAGCCCACTGCCACGCTGGTGCTGGGCGGCGGACACTCCATCGGTATTCCTTTGGCAGTCTCCGGGAGGATCAATATGATCGCGCCCTCGGCCTCTATGACCGTCCATCCTGTGCGCATGAGCGGGACCATGATCGCTGCGCCCCAGACCTATCGCTATTTTGACAAGCTCCAGGAGAGCATCGTGCGCTTTGTGGCGGCTCATTCTCAGATCCGGGCGGAGACCTTCCGGGAACTGATGCTGCGCACGGACGAGATGGCCAACGATGTGGGCAGTGTCCTCTATGGGGAAGATGCCGTGGCTCTGGGCCTCATGCAGCAGGTGGGCACGCTGAAGGACGCTCTCCAGGCCTTGTACAGTGCCATTGACGAGGACAAGAAGCAAAAAAAGGAATAGAGTTAGACGCACAGGCAATGCCTGTGCGTCTTCTGCGTTTATTCCATTAACCGCCGCATATCCTCCGGCATGGGTGCTGTGACTTCCAGCACTTCTCCGGTGACAGGGTGCCTTAAATGCACGGCGTAGGAGTGCAGAGCCGGGCGGGAAACGAGACCTTTATCCTCTGTGCCGTAGAGCCAGTCTCCGGCCAGCGGATGCCCTATGGCGGCCATATGCAGCCGCAGCTGATGGGTGCGACCGGTGTATGGGATCAGCCGCAGCAGGGATAGCCCGTTTCGGCTTTCCAGCACCTCATATTCTGTGTGGGCGGGCAAGCCGTCCGGATCAATGCGCCGCTTGAGCAGGGAGGCGTTTTCCCGGTCAATGGGCAGGTCAATGTGCCCTGACTGCGGTTCCGGCGCGCCCAGACAAATGCCCCGGTACTCCCGATAAAAGTCTCCGGAATGGAGCATGGACATACATCGGGCGTGGATATATCCGGTTTTTGCCACCACCATAACCCCGGTTGTGCCCCGATCCAGACGATTTACGCCGTGATACTGGTCGCTTCCGAGATAATAGGCCACCGCTCCGGCCACGGTCACCGGCTCCTGGGTCAGGGCGGCACAATGCACCGTGATGCCGGCAGGCTTGTTGATGAGCAGCAGGTCCTCGTCCTCCCATAAAATGGAAAGGGGGAAGTTCACCGGGTGCAGATTCGGGTTGTGGCAGGGGGGATCGGACACGTCTGCCGCCAGCAGGTCACCGGTGTGGCACAGAGAG
>SAMEA3663010__coassemble_130_pt1 | contig 37431 bp, 35 predicted proteins | sample SAMEA3663010__metabat2_high_PE_006 | metagenome-assembled genome bin SAMEA3663010 (sample SAMEA3663010) | pig gut metagenome | biome: pig gut; feature: pig-associated habitat; material: faeces | place: France | collected 2012 | reverse complement strand
GGCAAAATGAAATCCGCTGGCAGGAGGTGGCCGACAGCGGCATTGACTTTGCCGTGATCCGCTGCGGCTACCGCAGCTATGGCATCGGTGAGCTGCGGCCGGACAACTGCTTTGAAGTGAACTACGACGGATCCGGCGAGGCCGGACTGCGCCGGGGCGTGTACTTCTTCTCGCAAGCCGTCAGCGTGGAGGAAGCACGGGAGGAAGCCGCCTATGTGCTGCTTCTTCTGCAGGGCAGAGCTTTGGAACTGCCCGTATTCTATGATTGGGAAACGGTCACCGATCCGGAGGGGCGCGCCAATGCGGTGGACGGCAGCATAGTAACTGCCTGTGCCGCGGCGTTCTGCAAGGCTATAGAGGAAGCCGGATACAGGGCCGGCGTCTACTTTAACAAACAAATGGGCTACCACACCTACGATCTGGCCCAGTGCAAGGACTATACCCTGTGGCTGGCCGAGCCGGGCAAGCATCCCACCTTTTACTATCACGCTGCCCTGTGGCAGTATGACCACCACGGCACCGTGCCGGGCATTGACACGGAGGCAGACCGGAACATACTGTTTGAGGCAAAAAAAATCGAAACATAAACGAAGCCGCCGGATTCAACTGCCGGCGGCTTCGTTATTTCATTTTCGGCATTCATCGGTGATCTGCTTCTTCAATTCCCGCATATAAGGCGCATCCACATTCCGTGGATAGGGCCAGTCTCCTAAGTCAAACTCCCGCAGCGTGCTGTCCGAGTGCATGACCACGATCTTCTGCGCCAGCAAGATTGCCTCATCCAACTGGTGGGTCACCAGCACGATGGTCCGGGGCATCCGCTTCTGGATCTGCAAAAGCTGGGCCTGCAGCTCCGCACGGGTAAGAAAGTCCAGGGCCGCGAATGGCTCATCCATGAGCAGCAGCTCCGCTTGACTGGCCAGCACCCTGGCAAGGCCCAACCGCTGCTTCATCCCCGTAGACAGCTCCGCCGGGGTGAGGTCGGCATAGTCCTCCAGGCCCACCATCCGCACAAAGTCCTCCGACAGCCGCAGCCGCTCCTCCGGAGTGCGGCCCACACCGCAGGCCATGGCCACATTGCGCAGCACACTGGTCCATGTGATAACATAGGGGTCAGGGCTTAACACGGCGCTGTGCCAGCCCTCCGGGATAATAATTTCTCCCGCATCCGGGGTATCCTGCCCGGAAAGCAGCCGCAGAAGCGTACTCTTGCCGCAGCCGCTGCGGCCCACCAGCACGGTGAGTTTTCCAAGCGGAAATGTCACATGCACATCCCGCAGCACCTGCCGGGTACGGGTAGGCCGCCGGGCATGGTCTATCATTATATCGGTGGACTGGGTGGTATAGGACTTGCACACATGGTGCAATGCAATCGCATTCATGAGTCATTCGCCTCTGTTTCTCTCTCAGTTGTCCAGCTTGCCCCGGGCACGCAGCACATCATCCGGCAGGATCTGCATGAGGTCCTCTCTTGTCACCTGTTCCATCTTGGCCAGACGGTTGTTCTGCGCCACCAAAATGTGCTCAAAGAGATTCCGCACGCCCCGGGCGTTGCCGAAGGAATCGTCGGCGCTCTCCTCGCTGATGAAATCACGCACCAGCTCCTCCGTGCCCTCTGCCAGCACATAGCATCCCTTTTTACACTGCATCTTGAAAATGGCCACCATCTGCTCCGGGGTGTAGTCCTCGAACATGAGGAATCGGTTGAACCGGGACTCCAAGCCCGGGTTGGAGTGGATGAATCGGTCCATCAGCTCTGTGTAGCCTGCCACGATCACCACCAGATCATCCCGGTGATCCTCCATGGCCTTGAGTATGGTGTCGATGGCCTCTTGGCCGAAGTCGTTCTCGCTTTTGCCGTTCAGGGCGTAGGCCTCATCGATAAACAGCACGCCGCCCATGGCCTTCTCAATGACCTTCTGGGTCTTCAGAGCCGTCTGGCCAACATAGCCGGCCACCAGTCCGCTGCGGTCCACCTCCACCAGCTGTCCCTTGGAGAGAATATCCAGACTGTGGTAGATCCGGGCCATGATCCGGGCCACGGTGGTCTTGCCGGTACCGGGATTGCCGGAAAAAACCATGTGCAGCGACATATCTGTGGTGGGCAGGTCATTCTCCCGGCGGAGCTTATACACCTGCACCATGTTGATGAGGCTGCGCACCTCCTCCTTGATGGCATCCATGCCCACATAGCCGTCCAGCTCGGCCAGCAGATCCTCGATCTTCTCCTTGGGGGGGATCTCCTCCTTCTGCTCCGGCTTTTCCGCCTGCGCAGCGGGCTTTTCGGCAGGCTTTTCCGCCTTTTCCGTCACTTTTTTCTCCATCAGGGGCGTGCCCCAGAAATCTGCATCCATGCTGCGGAGATTCCGCTCGGTCATGGAGCGGATGAGGTCCATCTGCTGGAGAATGATCTCGTCTTTTCTATCCATCAATTTCTCTCCTCACTGCGTAAAATATATGCCTCTCATGGCCCGGAACAAAAGGCTTGCCACAAAGCCCGTCAGCGTGCCGGTAATCAAAGAAACGCCCAGCAAAACCGGCAGATAGCCCAGCACCGCCGTGCCGCCCAGTACCACCATGGCGGCGCAGATCTGACCAATGTTGTGCGCCGCCGCGCCGGCTATGGATACACCGTAGACGGACAAGCCCCTCACCCGCCGCAGCACGATCATGGTCAGCATGGCCAGCACGCCGCCCATGAGGGAAAACAGCAGAGCCGAGGCGTTGCCGGCAAACATGGCACCCAGCAGACACCGGGCTATCAAAATCGCCAATGCGGGAATGTCCCCCAGCCGGTACAGGGCGAATACCGTTACGATGTTGGCAAGGCCCAGCTTGATGCCCGGCAGAGGAACAAGCACAGACACGGGAAACAGGCTTTCCAGTGTGCTCAGGCCCAGAGCCAGAGCCGTTAAAACCGCGCAGAGGGCCAGTTTTTTTGTTGTCAGCTTCATCTTCCGTCCGCCCCCTATCCCAGGATCACATCCGGCGAAAAACTCGAACCTTCCATCGTGACGATGACCTGCTCCGGCAGGCAGACGATGCTCTGCCCGGCCTTTGTGATACGCCCGGTATGAACGCAATCCTGTCCGGGGCAGTCGCTCTCCGTAACGGAAACGCCGTCCCTTGTCACCGTGACGGTCAGGTGGTACTTGCCGTCTATGGTGACTGTTTTCTCCTCCTGCAGGGTGTCCAGCACCACCTGCGCCACTGTTTCCCCCCGGTGCTTCACCGTTGCCGTCAAGTTCTCACTCTCCCTTTTACCATAGACGAGCACGGCAATTATGGCGGCGAATAGGACTACAGACAAGACGACCAGAGCGTCCATCGGCCTTGGTTTCAGGTCAGGTTGTGATCTGCCGGAAGTCATAGCTTGCCCCCTTTTGGGTAATTTGGGCGGCAAGTCCGGGAGTGTAGAGCACCCGACCGTCCGCCGTGATGAGAACCATGTCAAATCCGCCCCTCTGCCGCCAGAAGTCACAGGCGGCCTCCTCCCCCATGACATACAGGGCCGTGGAGTAGGCGTCCGCCATGGTGCCGTTCCCGGCAACTACCGTGACGGACAGGATATCGGTCACGGCGGGCTTTCCGGTGCGGGGATCTAAAATGTGCTGATACACCGTGCCGTCCTCACCGGTGAAAAATCTCTGATAGCCGCCGGAGGTGACGGCGAAGGTATCCGTCAACTCCAGGGTCATGGCGTATGCGCTTGTATCCTTGGGGTCCTGCACCGCCACGCTCCACAAAGCACCGTCCGGCTTTTGGCCGCAGATATACACATTGCCGCCCAGGGACACGGCGGCACCGGTTACGCCATACTGCGCCAACACCTGGGCCACCCGGTCACTGGCATAGCCCTTGGCAATGCCGCCCAGATCCACGGCGCAGCCCTCGTCCAGCATGGCGGAATTGCCGTCCAGATGGATATGCCCGCTGCCCACCGTGGGCAAAAGCGAGTCAATTTCGCTCTGGGACGGTATATGGGGGGAATCGGAGGTGATGCCCCACAGAGTAACCAGCGGCGCAACAGTCACGTCAAACAGACCGCCGGTTATCTCGCTGTACTCCACGGCGCGGCGTAGCAGCGCCGCCGTTTCATCGCCGACGGTGGCAGTGACGCCCGCGTTGAGCTTATACACATCGCTGGTTTCGATGGTCCGGGACAGCTCCCGCTCCAGACGGTTGATCTCCCTGGCGGCGGCGGCCAGCGCCTCCCGGGCTCCGTCTCCATAGGCCGCGAGGCTCATGTAGGTGTCCATGGCGAACAGCTCCTGCTTTTCCGGCTCCGCCGTTTTACCGCAGGCGGCCAGAGACAGAAGCATGATAATAGCCAGGAGCAAGCATGCAAACCTTTTCACAGCTCACGCCGCCCTTCCAGGGCCCGCATGAGCGTGGCGTCGTCGGCAAATTCCAGATGGCCGCCCACGGGGATGCCGTAGGCAAGGCGAGTCACCTTCACGCCGAAGGGCTTTATGAGCCGGGAGAGGTACATGGCCGTGGCCTCCCCCTCGGTGTCGGGATTGGTGGCCATGATGACCTCCTGCACGCCGCCGGCGGCCACACGCTCCACCAGGGATTTGATCTGCAGATCGTCCGGCCCCACATGGTTCATGGGGGACAGAACTCCGTGGAGCACATGGTAGCGCCCCTGATACTCCCGACTGCGCTCAATGGCCAGTACATCCCGGGGATCGGCCACCACGCAGACGGTGCTCTCGTCCCGCTTGGGAGAGGCGCACACGGGACAAAGGCCACCGGCGGTGAGATTCTGACACACGGGGCACAGCGTCACGCTTTTCTTGGCGTCCACAATGGCGTCGGCAAATTCCTGCGCCTCCTCCATGGGGAGGCCAAGAACAAAAAACGCCAGTCGCTGTGCGGATTTGCGGCCGATGCCGGGAAGACGTGCAAACTGCTCCGTCAGCTTTTCAAGGGGGGCGGGAAAGTATTCCATAGGCTCATCCTCTCAGTGCCCGGATCCGGGCGGGAATGTCCTCCGCCTTATACACGGAGGAGCCGGCCACCAGCACATTGGCGCCGCTGGCAATGCAAATTTTGCAGGTATCGGGGTCCACTCCTCCGTCCACCTCCAGCTCACAGGCTGGATTCATAGCATCGATATAGGAGCGGATCTGCTGCACCTTGGGCATCATGTCGGCCATGAATTTCTGACCCCCGAAGCCCGGTTCCACGGTCATGACCAGGATCATCTCCACCTCACCGATAAACGGCAGCACCGCGGAGCTCGGGGTTCCGGGCTTTACGACCACACCCGCCTTCTTGCCCTTATCGTGTATCTTTCGCAGGGCAAGATGGATGTTCTCCTCCGTGTCCGCCTCCACATGGCAGGTGACGATGTCGCCGCCGGCGTCGCAGAACTGCTCCACATACCGCTCCGGACGGTCGATCATCAAATGGACATCCAGAGGAAGGTCCGTGACAGGACGAATGGACTTCACCACCGGGATGCCAATGGAGATATTGGGCACAAACAGGCCGTCCATAACATCCACATGGACATAGTCGGCGGTTTCAATGCGCTGAATATCCCGGCCGAGGTTGGCAAAGTCAGCCGAGAGAATGGAGGGTGCGATCTTGATCATGGCGAATGGATCCTTTCTCATTGGGTACTGCACCGGACAGAGCCGTGGTGCATAGGATGGTGCAAGCAGCGTGAGGCGAACTGAGGCCGTGAAGCGCCTGCGCAGCTCTCCCGTCCCACCGGCCCTCGCCCGCTGCTTTTTATATAGGGGGTCGGCGGCGCAAGCCGCCGGCTCCCGGTGGGCATACTTTAACTTATACATTATACCGCAAACAGGCAGGAATTGCAACGAAGAAAACGCAGACCCTCTGCATTTTTGCAGAGGGTCTGCCAAGTTTCATATGGCAAAATTACCGTTTATAAAGATCGGCACCTCCCGGCCGTCCTGTGTGGTACCCACGATGGACAGATCAGCCGTACCCACCATGAAATCCACATGGGTGACGGAGTCGTTCAGGCCGTGCTCCTTGAGCTGCTCCTTGTCCATATCCCGGCCACCCTTTATGCAGGGATAGGCCTCGCCGAAGGCAATATGGCAGGCGGCGTTTTCGTCAAAGAGGGTGTTGTAAAACAGCAGCTTCTGGTTGGAGATGGGACTATCATAGGGCACCAGCGCTACCTCGCCGAAGTAGGCAGCCCCCTCGTCCACGGAGATAGCTGCCTCCAGCACCTCCTGCCCTTGCTTTGCGCTAACAGAGGTGATCTTTCCGCTTTCCACCGTCATGCGGAAACCGTCTATAATATTGCCGTCATGCACCAGGGGCATGGATGCCACCACCACACCGTTTGCACCGGTACGCAGCGGGGCGGTGAACAGCTCCTCCGTGGGCATATTGGCCACAAAGGGCTGACCGTCGGCGGTACAATCGTCCCCGGCCTCCCAGATGTGATCTTCCGGCAGTTCAACCGTCAAATCAGTGCCCAGAGAGTTTGTATAATGCAGAGTCTTCAGCCGCAGTGCGTTGAGCTTCTCCTTACGCCGGGAGAGCATCTGGATATGCTCTTGCCAATGCTCCACACTGCACCCGTCCCCGCTGATGCGGACGGCCTTGAAAATGGCATCCCAGAGCCGCTCCATGGCCTGCTCCTCCGTGACATCCGGGAACACACGCTTTGCCCAGGAAGGGATGGGGATGGAGGCGATGCACCAGGGGAAACCGCTGCTCATCTGCAGGCGGTAAAAATCCTTGAGAGCCTTGCCGCTCACCCGGAGAGAGCGTACCCGGCGATCCGGATCCACGCCCTTGAGGTGCTCGGGGTCCTCGGCGTCAATGGTCAGATAGGCCGCGCCGAATTTGGCGTAATCGTTGAAAAAGTGCTGCCTCCACAGGGGCACCTCGTCAAACACGGAATCCTCCGCCCGGAGGAACTTCTCCCGGGCCAAATAATCATCGTGCCAGTTCATCACCACCTCGCGGCATCCCACATTGTAGGCAGCCGAGGCGCACATTCGGGCAAAAAAAGCACATTCCACCGGGCTGGAAATAACAAGCGTCTGACCTTTTTTCACATGGAGGCCCACCTCAATGAGAAGTCGGGCGTATTCCCGGAGTTTTTCGTCCATAGAATTCATTTTCGCACTTCCTTATCGCAGAATATCCATCAGATCATCGGTGCCCGTGGTCTTAGTTACCACCACCACATGGTCCCCCTCCCGGATACAGGTATTACCGTCGGGGATAACGATCTCCCGATCCCGGGCAATGGCGCCCACCAGTACACCTTTTTTCAGCGGCAGATCCTTCATGGGCTTATCCAGAAGCTCCCGGCACTCCGGCCCTGCGGTGAACTCCAGAGCCTCCACCTGACCGCCCATCATCTTATACAGGCTCTCCACCACGCTGCCCTCAGAATTGGCCAGGGCGCGGACATAGCGAGTGATCTGGTTGGCCACCAGATCCTTGGGACTGATGATGCTGCTGATGCGAGTGTCCTGCACCAGATCCATATAGTTGGGGCGGGTCATCTTCGCCAGAACCTTCCCCACGCCCGCGCGCTGGGCGCTGAGGGCCATGAGCAGATTCTCCTCGTCCCGGTCTGTCAGGGTCACAAAGGCATCCGCCGCAAATACGCCCTCCTCACGCAGCAGATCGTTGTCCGTTCCGTCACCCTCGATGATGAGGGTATCCGGCAGCTCGGCAGAGAGGGTCAGGCATTTCTGATGATTCATCTCCACAATCTGGGACTTGATGCCGCGCTTTTTAAGCTCCCAAACCAGATACATGGCCGTGCGGCTGCCGCCCAGAATGGACACGGCACGCACCTTCTGCTGGCAATGGCCCAGGCTGTGCAGCATTTCCTGCAGATGTCCCTTGGCACCGATCATATATAGTTTATCCCCGATCTGAGGTACAAATGCGCCGTCGGGGATCACCGTTTCGCCGCCGTGCACCGCCACGCAGAACAGCACCTTGGCGGAGATACGGCTGTTGAACTCGCTGAGAGAATGGCCCGCCACACTGGTCTGAGCAGTAACATCAAAGCCGATCATATCGATGCGTCCACGAGCAAAGGGCTCCACAGAAAAAGCAGAGGGGGTGGACACGATGCGGCCGATCTCCTGCGCTGCCGCCAGATCGGGGTTGATGACCATGTCCAGGCCGATCTCCTTCTTCAGCACATCGGCGTCCCGGCGATACTCCGGGCTGCGCACCCGGGCGATGGTATGGCCCGCCCCCAGCTTTTTTGCTATGAAGCAGCACAGCAGATTCGTATCGTCCAGGTTGGTCACGGCGATGACCAGATCTGCCGTCTGCGCGCCGGCCTGCTGCAGCACACGAATGGATGCGCCGTTGCCCTCGATGCACATGACATCCAGGGCATTCTCCGCACGGTGCAGCGCAACGGCGTTGTTGTCCACCATGACGATGTCATGGCGTTCGCCGGCGAGCTGGCTGGCGATGGCATAGCCCACTTTCCCGTTTCCCACAATGATGATCTTCATTCTGTATCTTCCTCCTCTTTTGCCAGGCGAATTGTCTTCCTTTCTCTATGCGCAAGGCGCGCGCCGTTGTACTCCGCGCCCATGATCAGCACCTGGCCGCTCATATACAGCCATAGCAGCACCACCACGATGGTGGCAATGGAACCGTACAGTTCCGTATAATGGGCCACTTTCTCCACATAGTAGGAAAAGGCCAGCGACAAACCAAGCCATGCCACCATGCTCAGAAGCACGCCCGGCACCACCTCACGCAAAGGACACCGGCGTCCACGGGCCACCATATTCAGCGGTACCAGCACCAGCAGCATGATAACCCCCAGCACAACAAAACGCAGGGTGCCCCAGAGACTGATAAAGCCCTCCGGCAAATGGATCAGCCCCGAAAGGAACTCAAGCGCGCGGCGACCCACCGTGGTCAGAACAATGCTGGCGGCGATGGTGACAATGAGCCAGAGGGTAATGGCCAGGTTGCGCAGCGTTCCGCCGATGATGCCGGGCGGCTGCAAAACGCCGTAGGCCTTGCGTACGGAGTGCATCAGACAGCTGGCAGCCCGCATGGGAAACCACACGGAGAAAATCAGGCTGAACACCAACAACTGACGGCTGGGACTGGTGGACACATACTCCAGATAGCTGCGCACGATCCCCACCACCTGCTCCGGCAGAATACGGCTCACGCTCGCCATCATCTCTTCAATATCCAGTTCCATCAGGCCCACCAGGGTGCTGATAAAAACCAAGAGGGGAAATATGGCAAAAAGCAGATAATAGGTTAGGGCGGCGCCGTCCCGGGCTACATCGTGTGTATAGTAACGGTCGATCATTTCCTTGACCATGGCAATTGGCTGCCACTGTTTGCCCCGTTTGATCTCAGTCCCCTCCTCCGTTGAAAAACTCATGTTAGTAAGTATACCATATTCTCATGGCGAAATAAACCCTTTCTTCTGCCCTGTTGTATTCCTGCATAAACCCACCGAATTCGGGCAAATGTCCGTCAGAATCAATAAAAATGGATCTATTATTTGGAAAATTATTCCTATTGCATTTTTTCCATTTTTATGCTATTCTTGAAGAAGTAAATTTTCACTAAGCAAGTAGAGGGATCACTATGGATAATTTGACGAAAATCGTACGCACGGAAATCGCACGGCAGTACAAAAGTGTGCGTCAGTTTGCCTTTGCGGTGAACATTCCTCTTTCTACCATTAACAGTGCTCTGCATAACGGCATCGGCGGGTCCTCCTTTGATACCGTGGTTCAGATCTGCAAGGTTCTGGGTATCAAGGCTCTGTCCGACGATTCTGCCTTCTATTTGACGGACGACACGCAGACTCTGCTGACGCAGTATGCCCAGCTGGACAGCTATGGCCGCCACACCGTGGCCACCGTGCTGAAGGTAGAGGCAGAGCGCTGCCAGCATTCGGTTAACTCTTTTGCCGGTCAGGCCGCCGCCTTTGGCGGCAGCTTCACCAGTGTGAATTTACCCACCAACGGTGCCGCGGACGCAGTAGATGCTCTGCGCAACCTGAAAAACAAGGAGTAAGAAGGGGTCTGTTTTATGACGACTGCGCAGCGTGAAGCGCGCGCCTTTCTATCAGAATTCCATCATCGGCCGTTTTCCGTTTCGGATCTTGAAAAAGCCCTGCAGGCGCAGGGCTTTTCTCTCGTTGAATACAGTCGCCTGTCCAACGGCAGAGATGTCACCACCCTGCTGACCTCCCTGCAGCTGTTCGACTATGCCGCCAAGCAATCGGCCTTTACCTATCAGGACCCTAACCTGCGGATCGTTTTTCTGCAGGAAAACTTGTCCCAGCAGGAAAAAATGATCCTCCTGAGTCATGAGCTGGGGCACATTCTTTGCCGCCATCTGGAACACACCTCTGTCACAGGTCCCGGTGCCGGCGTGCTGGAGGAACAGGAGGCCAATGATTTTTCCGCCCGGCTCCTGCGGTACAACAAAAGCTGCAGACCACGGCGCATTGCTATGTGGGCAGGTCTGGGAACGGTGGTACTGGCTCTGGTCGGATTTCTGCTTTTCGGAACTCCGAGCAGGGTAAATCCGACGGTATATCTGACCGAGTCCGGCAGATGCTACCATAAGGAGGACTGTAAATTCGTTGCAGGAAAAAGCAACATTACCTCCATATCCCGGAGACAGGCGGAAGACGCCGGATACGATGCCTGCACCTGGTGTTTCGGTCACAACAATGCGCCATGACTTTTATACATAAAACACCCCCGGAGGAATAGTGGTGTTCATAAGACAGTGAACAGTCACAGCAGTTTGCTCTGCCGTGGCTGTTTTTCTTCGCCGTTAGGTAATAAACTATAAATTTCCATTTTTCGAACAGTCACTAAGAGCGCGCTTCTACTTAAATCAAACGGCGTGACCACGAAAGTCACGCCGTTTCCAATTCAGCCGTCTTACAAATACCGCTGTAAACCAGGAATGCTTTTTATTTGCTGGCTATATGGACACTACTGAAGAAGTAGCGCCCCAGATTATCGCCGAAAACGCCGGTATATTTCTCGGAAAGGCTCCAGCTTCTGGTGCTGAAGTACAGCGGAATCACATTGCCCTCTTGAAGCAGCAGCCGTTCAGCATCCTCCAGATAGGCGTCACGAGCCTCCTTGCTGGTAGAAACTGCCGCCACCCGCAGCAGCATTTCATATGCGCTGGAGCCGAAGTTGGCATAGTTGCCCTCATTGCCAATGAGCCAGCGGTTGAGGAAACCCGTAGCATCATTGCGGTCGCCCATGACCCGCAGAGTCGCCAATGTGTATTCGCCCTGCTTCAGTGCCGAGCTGATCTCCGATGCAGGCACACCCTTCAGCGTCACGCTGAGGCCCAGTTTCTCCTTCCATGTCTTTTGCAGAAATTTGGCCAGCGAATCCATCGTACCGTCAGACTCATAGAGCATGACCACCTGACCCAGCTTCTCCAATTTGTTGGCGGTATATCCCGCCTCCCGCATCAGCTCTACGGCTGTCTGGCAGTTCTTTTCATAATTTTCGCTGTCATTGTCCACGACCGCGCCAATCTGGCGGAACTCGCCGCCCACGGTATTGCGGATACCCCAGGTCACCAGACCCTCCGCCGCCAAATGAGTCCGCGCGCCCAAAAGCTCCGCTATCGCGTTGCGGTCAATGACAAGCCCCATGGCGCGGCGGACCAAATCGCTGTCCGTGAGAGTGGACATTTGGTTTAGAAGCACCACACTGGTTTCAGGGTAGTAGTCCGGCATCCAGCTGTCGATCTTTTTTGCCACAGCCTCATCCGTCAGTCCCAGCACAAAATCCGCCTCCCCCCGTTCAAAGAGGGAATTTGCCGTCTGCGCGTCCGAGGTAAAGCGGAAAGAGATGGATTCAGGACCCAGTCGCCGGGCATCGTGATACACATTGTTCTGCTGCAGCAGCAATGTATCGCCTTCCCAGGAGACGGCGGTATAGGCGCCGTTGGTAATAAGGGTTTTGGGAGACAAAGACCAGTTCTCCTGCTCCACCGCCTCGCTGCGCACGGGCATGGTGGCAGCCGCCGTGCAGATGCTGTCAATAAAGTACGGGCAGCGGCCGGACAGAGCCACCACGAAGGTGTCGTCATCCGGCGCGGAAACCTGCAGCGCGTCCGCATTGCCGGCGCGGGCGGCACTGTAACCGGCTACCATGTCCAGCAGGCCTGCATTCTTCGATCCCGTGGCCGGGGAAACCAACCGTTTCCAGGCGTAGACAAAATCCCCTGCCTTCACCCGGGTACCATCTGACCACCTGGCGCTGGAGCGGAGCTTAAATGTATAGGTCTCCTGCCCATCGGCAGTGGTTTCACACTGATAGCTGCGGGCCATGCCGTTCACCGCCGCAGTGCCGCCGTTTCCGTCGGACTGCAGCTTCATCAGATTCTCAAAGAGATGACTGACCACGGTCTTCTCCTCATCGGTGGAGGCCAGAGCCGGGTCCAAAGTGGCCGGAACGCTGCTCATAGCCACCCGGAAGGACATATCCTCCTCCCGGCTGCAGCCGGCAAGCAGGCCCGCCGTCAGTGCCAGGGCCAGCAGCAATATCCCATATCGCTTCAATTTCGTCATATGTGTTCTCCTTTTTGTCGAATGGACTCACTTCTTTTCCGGCACCACATGGCCCTGCTCGTCCACTGTTGCGGGGATGATCTGACTGCGGGTATTGCGGGCTATGTCGTCCAGCCGTATCCGGCTGGGAAAATCCGACAGCAGGGTGTAGGCCACACCGTGGCGCTTCGCTCGGCCCGTGCGGCCAATGCGGTGGATATAGTATTCATTCTCGTCGGGCACATCATAGTTAAATACCGCATCCACATCGTCCACATCAATGCCCCGGGCAGCCACATCCGTGGCCACAAACACATGGAGCTTGCCCTCCCGGAACCGGGCCATCACCGCCTCCCGTTTGCGCTGAGGAATGTCCCCGTGGATGCACTGGGCGTCCAGTCCACGCATTTGCAGGAATTTAGTCAGGCGCTCCGTGGATCCCTTGGTATTGCAGAAGCACATGACCCGCTCCAGCTTCTCTCCGTCAATGATGCGGGCAATGGTGTCCACCTTCTGGTCCGCCGGAACCTCCAGACGGTACTGCAGAATATCGGGCTTATTCTCCTTGGTGTCCTGTACGGTGATCTCCTCCGGGTCACGCTGGTACACCCAGGAGATGTCCATGACCTCCCGGGAAATGGTGGCCGAAAACATCCCCAGATTCTTGCGCTTGGGGATCTTGTCCAGAATCCGGGTAACATCGTGAATAAAACCCATGTCCAGCATCCGGTCCGCCTCATCCAGCACCACCGTCTGCACCTCTTTCACCGTGACGGTGCGGCGCTTCATATGGTCGGACAGGCGCCCGGGTGTGGCCACCACGATCTGAGGCTTGCGCTTGAGAGCGTTGATCTGCTTGCCGATAGGCTCGCCGCCGTACAGACACACCACCCGCAGTCCCTCGTGGCACACAGCCACCTCCCGCAGCTCCTCGGTAATCTGCATGGCAAGCTCACGGGTGGGTGCCAGAATCAGAGCCTGCACCGCTTCACTCTCCCGATTGATGCGCTCAATGATGGGCAGGCCGAAGGCCATGGTCTTGCCGGTGCCGGTAGGAGCCTTGGCAATGACATCCCTTCCCTCCATCATGGGGGGGATACAGCCGGCCTGCACCGGAGTGGACACTGTATAGCCCTTATATCGCACGGCGCGCATAGTGGCCTCCGACAGGCCGAAGCTGTCAAAGGGCACTCCTTGGGTAATTTCCATACTTTCTATCCTCATTTTCTTTTGCTCATAAATTTTCAACATATATTTTACCACAACTGTCAACCAAAGGAAAGTATGAAAATACGATGGCCATTTTGTGAGACAACATAAAAAAGAGAGAGGCTCCCGTCCTCTCTCCTTTTTTCACTTATATGCCTCGTCCGGTATGTAGAGTTCTCTCATACCAGACGCTCATGGGGCAGGCCGAAAGACACGGCAATGGCCGCGTCCACCTGCTGCATGATGTCATCCTCCACCCGTCCCATTTTCTCCCGCAGGCGCTTTTTGTCCAGAGTCCGGATCTGCTCCAGCAGAATGATGGAGTCACGGGGCAAGCCGCAGCTCTGGCCGGGCAGTTCAATATGTGTGGGCAGCTTGGCCTTGCCGGTGCGGGAGGTAATGGCCGCGGCGATGATGGTGGGACTGTGGCGGTTTCCGGTGTCGTTCTGCACGATCAGCACCGGTCGCACGCCGCCCTGCTCGCTGCCCACCACCGGGCTGAGGTCGGCATAATAAATTTCCCCTCGTCTGACAGTTGATTCCACAAGGTTCACACTCCGCCGGAAAAAAGTACCCGTGTTGCCGGGTCACTTTCATTGTCCCACGCAGCCGTGAAAAATATACGCCCCACGGAAAAAACCGTGCTGTATCCGTCCCATACCAATCTATGCCCGCATGGCACCCTTGGTGCGGTCAAAAACGCAGCAGCAGCTCCCGCTCCGTTTCTTTTCCGTTTTCAAAATACACCCTGGGCACCCGCTTGCTCACGGCGCAGGTCAGCTCATAGGGGATGGTCCCCGCCAGCGCCGCCAGCTCCTCCACGGGGTTGTGGGGACCGAATACCTCCACCTCGTCTCCCACGTCCACCTCCGGCAGATCTGTCAGGTCGATCATGCACATATCCATACAGATGCGCCCCCGCTGGGGTGCGGGGCCTTGAGCCGTCATGAGGCTGCAGCGGCCCGACAGGCTCCGAAAAAAGCCGTCGGCATAGCCATAGGGCACCACGCCCATGCGGGTGGTGCGCTCCGTCCGGAAAATACGCCCATAGCTGACGGAGGTGCCCGGCCCATAGGTCTTGGTGGTGCTGATGCTGGTCATCAGACGCATGACAGGCCGCAGGCCCAGCTTCCGCGCTCCCTCTCCGCAGCCGTACACCAGCAGGCCCGGCCGCACCATATCCAGCAGCATCTCCGGCCAGTTGGCCACGGCTCCGCTGTTGGCGCAGTGCCGCAGGCGGAATTTCCGTCCCAGCTTCTCCTCGACCTTCTCAATAACTGCCGTGAACAGGGCAAACTGCTCTCTTGTATACTCCCGACTCTCCTCGTCCTCCTCGTCGGACACGGCAAAATGGGTAAAGATGCCCTCCGCATCCAGGCCCGGCAGGCGGCAGGACTCGCAGATCCCCTCCACGCCGGTTGCAAAGTGATCCCCTGCCACCAGATAGCCCAGTCTTGACATACCGGTGTCCACCTTAATGTGGATCTTCAGCGTGCCGCCGCAGCGCATTGCCTCCTCGCTGTATTCCAGTGCCTTGGCCCTGCAGGTGACGGCCTGCGTGATGTTGTTGCGGATGAGGTTTTCTACCTGCTCCTTGGGTGTATGTCCCAAGATCAGAATGGGCATGGTAATACCTCCGCGCCGCAGCTCCACAGCCTCGTCCGCGCTGCTCACGGCCAAATAGTCCGCGCCGCACCGCTGCAGAACCCGGGACACCTGAATGGCACCGTGGCCGTAGGCATCCGCCTTCACAACGCCCAGAAACTTCACGCCCGGGCCGATGTGTCTGCGCAGCTTATCGTAATTCTCCTTCAGGGCGTCCAGATCAATGACCGCCCAGGTCCTCTTCAGTGTAGATTCCATGGCAATGCCTCTTTTCTTTAACTCTCTGCCCGCTGGCAGGAAAATTGCGTAAATGTCACCGTCAGCAGCACCTGACCGTTCCGGCTCAGCTCCGCGGCATAGGGGGCGAAGCTCTCCGGATGCACCCAAAGAGTGCAGGCAAATTTCTCGCCCGCCTTGTCCGATGCCTCGGTGGTCAGAAAGATATACTCCTGCCCGTCTATCCTGTCCGTTCCCTCCCGGGTCACAAAGCCATCCCCCGCCGCATATAAAAGCAGCGGCAGACAGTTGGCCGCCGACAGGCTCCCGCCGTCCCCGGCGGGCCATACGCTGCCGTCATACAGCAGCTTCATCTCCTCCGCCGTAACCGTGGCGCTGAGTCCCCGCAGCATCTCCGGCTCCACGATGGTGGTGGTTGCGCCCTCGTCCCGGTCATAGCTTGCCGTCACGGTAAAGCTGCGGTCATCCGAGGATAGATGTACCACCACCTGTGCCTCCATTTGCGCCGCCTGTATGCCGGCGTAATAGGTCTGCACCGCCTCCCGCTTGGAGGAAGCACAACCTGTCAAAAAAAGGCACAGGGAAATAATCACACAAAAGCATTTCTTCACGGTCTCGCCCTCCCAACTTAGTCGGAAAGCTCTCCGCACCCCATTTTATATCTCTTTCATGGCGTAGGGGATCTGCTCCAGCAGATCCGTGGGAGTCATCCCCCGCTCCCCTTTGTCCGCTGCCGCCCGATCCCCGGCCCGTCCATGGAGCCACACCCCGGCGCAGCAGGCGTCAAAGGCTTTACAGCCCTGTCCCAGCAGAGACAAAATCATCCCCGCCAGCACATCGCCGCTGCCACCCTTGGCCATGCCGCTGTTGCCGGTTGAATTCACGGCAACGCATCTGTCGGGCGCCGCCACCACGGTCCGGTGGCCCTTCAAGACCAAGTATACGCCGTATTTCTCAGAAAATGCCGCCGCTGCCGCTTCCCGCCCTTTTGACAGATCGCCGCCCAGCCGAAGGAACTCCCCCTCATGGGGCGTCAAAACCGTCACGGCTTTCCGCCTTTTCAGCAGCTCCTCCTGCCCGTTTATGGCGTTGAGCCCATCGGCGTCCAGCACCAGTGGTTTTTCAATATCCAAAAGATTTCGCACCAAGGCGTCCGTCTGCCAGCTCCGTCCCAGACCGCAGCCCAGCAAAAGGGCGTCGCAGTCCTCTGCCCGGCAGCGAATGGCATCCTCCGCCATGAGGGACAGTTTTCCCTCCGCCTCCGGAAGAGGAAAGGGCATGGCCTCGTCACTCTTCACCGCCACAACAGGCCAGGCGGACTGCGGAACGGCCAAAAACACCAGCCCCGACCCGGTGCGCACCGCTGCGCGGCTGGCAAAAACCGGTGCACCGGTATAGCCCACACTGCCGCAAACGCACAGCACCTTGCCGAAATCCCCCTTGTGACCCATCGGATCCCGGCAAGGCAGACACCGGCGCGCAAAAGTCCCTGTGATGGTTTCCACAGCCCTGCGCCCCCTTCACGAATGATCTTTGCAACAGTATAGCACGATTTCCTCTGGACGGCGATACTTTTTTCGTCGATCCGACGAAAATTTTCCCTTGAAAACAGAAAAAAAATATGGTATAAATGAACATATTAAAAGCATTGAACGGGAAAATCCGCACAAAACGGCTGCCAAGAGAGGGTCGGTCACCGGCTGAAAGCCGACCTGTCGCCTGCTGCGGTGTTCGTCCGGGAGCTGCCGCGAGGAAATGCGCGGCCGGGTCATCCTCCGTTATGAGGAAACGAGTGCGCAGGGTTTCCCTGCGAATTTGGGTGGTACCACGGAATGCGATTTTGCCTTTCGTCCCTATGCGTTGGGGATGAGAGGTTTTTTTATTCCCCGAACGAATCCCACTTTTTAAGGAGGAATCATCACCGATGAAAGAAAAGCTGAACGCTCTGCTCCAGGAGTGCAGAGAGAAGATCCTGGCAGCCAAGAACGAAACCGAGTTGCAGGACATCAAGGCCGCCATTCTGGGCAAGCAGGGCAGCCTGACGGCACTGCTGAAGGAAGTGCCCAAGCTGGATGTGGCCCTGCGTCCGGAGATGGGCAAGGCCGTGAATCAGGCCAAGGCCCAGCTCACCGAGCTTATCGAGCAGCACCGAAACGACCTGAAGCTGAAGGCTTCCCAAATTGACGCGGACTTCGATATCTCCGTTCCCGGCTTTCTGCCCCCCGCAGGCGGCCTGCACCCCATTACCCAGATGTGCTACGATCTCAACGACGCCTTCCGCTCCATGGGCTTTGAAATATACGAGGAGGACGACATTACCAGCGAGCTCTATGGCTTCGACAACCTGAACTTCCCCCCCAACCATCCCGCCCGGGAGAGCATGGACACCTACTGGCTGGCCAGTCATGACAAGGGCGAGTGCTGGGACAAGCTGTGCCTGCGTCCCCACCTCACGGGCGGATCTGTCCGCTATCTGCAGACACACAAGCCCCCCTACCGCTTTGTCTATCCCGGCCGTGTGTACCGCAACGAGACCACCGACGCCCGCCATGAGCGCGCCTTCTTCCAGTATGAGGCTCTCATCGTGGACAAGGACTTCACCTTCGCCTCCGGTAAGGTGATGATCCAGAGCATTTTGTCCAAGGTCTTTGGTCGGGAAGTGCCTGTGCGTATGCGGGCGGGCTTCTTCCCCTTCGTGGAGCCGGGGTTCGAGATCGACATGGGCTGCCTGGTCTGCGGCGGCAAGGGCTGCAGTGTGTGCAAACAGGTGGGTTGGATCGAGATCATGCCCGGCGGCACCCCCCACCCCAATGTCCTCCGGGCGGCCGGTCTGGATCCCGACGAATACACCGGCTTCTATGTGAACATCGGTCTGGACCGTCTGGTGATGATGCGCTACGGCGTGGACGATGTGCGCCTGTTCCACAGCGCCGACCTGCGCTTCCTGAAGCAGTTCCACTAATTAAGGAGGGTTTTACACAATGAAAGTTTCTCTGAATTGGGTCAAGGACTATGTAAAGCTCCCTGACGATATGGATCTCAAGCGCCTTTCCTACGACCTGACCATGTCCACCGTGGAGGTGGAGGACGCCACGGATCTGGCCGAAAATTTCCGCAGCATGGTGGTGGGTCTTATCACCGCCATCGAGCAGCATCCCAACGCCGACAAGCTGAAAGTCTGCAAGACTGACATCGGCGGCGGTGAAATCAAAGATATTGTCTGCGGCGGCACCAATCTCTATGTGGGAGAAAAGGTGGCCGTGGCTCTCCCCGGCGCACGGTGCCGCTGGCACGGCGAGGGGGAGCCGGTGGAGATTAAAGAGAGCAAGCTCCGGGGTGTTGCCAGCTACGGCATGATCTGCGCCTCCAGCGAAATCGGTCTCTTTGACCTCTTCCCCTATGAGGAGGACGCCACCATTCTGGACTTGTCCGCCTTTGACGCCCCGGCGGGTACGCCTCTGGCGGACGCGCTGGACCTCAATGACGTCATTCTGGAGATCGACAACAAATCCATGACCAACCGCCCCGACCTCTGGGGCCACTACGGTATCGCCCGGGAGATCGCGGCTCTTTACGATTTGCCCATGACCCACTTCCCCCGCTTTGAGCGGAATGTGGAAAACACCTCCGGCTTCCATGTCACCGTGGAGGACAGTGACCGGTGCCCCCGTATGACCGGCACCCAGATCGAGGGTGTCAGCGTCAAGCCCGCCCCCTACTGGATGCAAAACCGCATCTGGAAGGCGGGTATGCGCCCCATCAACGCCCTGGTAGACATCACAAACTATGTAATGCTGGCAACGGGTCAGCCCTCTCATGCCTATGATTCCGACCACATTGCCGGCCACATCATCGTCCGGCGGGCCGGGGAGGGCGAAAAGCTGCAGCTCCTCAACGGCAAGGAGCTGCCCCTGAGCACCGACGATCTGGTCATTGCCGACGACGCGGGCGTCGTGGGACTGGCCGGCGTTATGGGCGGCGCCAAGGACTCCATCCTCCCCACCACCAGCAAGGTGATCCTGGAGATCGCCAACTTCCAGGCCGCAGGCATCCGCCGCACGGCCCTGCGGTATGAAAACCGCACCGAGGCCTCCGCCCGCTACGAAAAGGCCATCGACCCCGAGCGGTGCGACCAGGCGCTGGATCTGTCCATGGATCTGTTCAGACAGCTCTATCCGGAAATGCAGGTCACCGGCTTTGTGGACGTGTATCCCAATAAGCTGCGGCAGGCAGAGATCGATGTGTCCCTGAACTGGCTGGAGCGCCGTCTGGGCAAGCGCATTTCCAACGAGGATATTGCCAGGAAATTAGGCGCGCTGGGTTATGAACTGACCTTTGACGGTGACAATATGCATATCGTCGTCCCCACCTGGCGCTCCACCGGTGATGTGTCCATTAAGGCCGACATCATGGAGGAAGTGGCCCGGATGTACGGGTACGAGAACTTCAAGGCCGCTCCCATCACCACCTCCTTTGACGGCGCCATCAACCAGCTGGATAAGGAGCTGGAGCGCCGCATCAAGGAGTATCTGGCCATCCGCTGTGGGATGCAGGAGATCTTTACCTATCCCTGGATGACCGACCAGTTCGTAAACGCCATTTTGCAGGACACCGCCGGCATTCTGGCCCTGTCCACGCCTCCCTCCCCCGACGAGCGACTCGTCCGCTCCTCCCTGCTGCCCAACCTGTGCAAGGCCGTGGTGAAGAACGAGCGTTTCTTCGGTGAGTTCTCCCTCTTCGAGTGCGCCCAGGTCTTCCGCGATGCGGACTATACCTCTCCTTATGACAGCCGGGAGAAGCTGCCCTCCCAGCGCAAGCACATTGCCGGCGCCTTTGCAGGGGACGGCAAGAATGTCACCGAGCTGTTCCGCAAGGCAAAGGGCGTTTTGGAAATGATGCCCCGGTACACCCACATGGAGGGTTTCTCCTTCCGGCAGGAGGAAAAGCCCGTGTGGGCGGACGATGTGGTGTGGCTGAATATCTGCCTGGGGGATGCGCGCATCGGCAGTCTGGCTCTGCTGAACAAGAAGGCCTCCATGGCCTGCGGCATCAAGAATCTGTCCGTGATGCTCTTTGAGCTGGATGTGGACGCTCTGCAGCCCTTCCGCTCCCGCACCAACTCCTTCACCCATCTGGCGGAGTACCCCATGACAGACTACGACATCTCCCTGCTCTTTGACAATGAGACCAAGTGGGAGGATATGCACAGGGTCCTCTCCGGCATCAAGAACGGTCTGTTCCACGGAGCCGCCTTTGTGGATGAGTACCACGGCAAGCAGATCCCTGACGGCAAGAAGTCCGTCACAATCCGCCTGACCATTGGCTCTACGGAAAAGACCCTTACCTCCGCGGAGATCGAGGAATGCGCCGCCTCCGCCGTGAAGAAACTGGTGAAAAATCTGGGTGCGGAAATGCGTGCTAAATAATTTTTTCCTTTACTTTTTCTCCGAAAAAGCATATACTGGTTTTAGCAGATAAGGAAAGGCGGTGCCCTCCATGGATGAATTTACCCGTAAATTTAATACGGCCGAGGATCGGGAGGAGCAGACCCACCACATCCTCTCCGCGGTGTACGACGCACTGAAGGAAAAGGGCTACGATCCCATCAACCAGATCGTCGGGTACATTCTCTCAGAGGATCCTACCTACATCACCAACCACAACGGCGCCCGCACCCTGATCTGCAAGCTGGATCGGGACGAGATGCTGCAGGCACTGGTGAAAAGCTATTTGGATCTGTAAAAACGCAAAAAATAACGTCTGCCTTCTTAACGAAAGCAGGCGTTATTTTTTGGAAGTTTAGTTTTCCCTTTTCCTGCGCAGCACCAGCACGCTCACCGCACCGGCAGCCAGCAGTCCGCAGGCGGCATACAGCGCCACGCCGGCATCCCCGGTGGCAGGTGCCCCGCCGCCCCTTCCGCATTTTCGCTCAGTTGATTTGACAGGGCCGTTTTCCTGTGCTATGATAAGGGTGTAAGTTATGGAAAAAGGAGTTGTTTCAGTATGGCTGATGTGAAAAAGGGCGAAGGCCTTGTTTATAGAAATCATCCTCTGCGCCGGGTGGACAACCTGATCTATTACGGCAGCATGGCAGACGAATATATTGTGATGCTGCAGATCCTGGAGACCAAAAAGGAAAAAGATATGGATGTGGCCACCAAGGTTTCCGTGCAGCTCCAGCTCACCGCCCCGGATCTCAAGAGCCGGGACCGTGTGGTGAAAAAGAGCGAGAAGGACAGCCTCTATGCCGCCATGGATCTGGGCGCCATCTGGTTGGAGCGGGCTTTGGCCGGCAAATAACGGATCTATGCAAAAAACTCACCCCTTCAGGGGTGAGTTTTTTTATTTTATTTCGGGTTCGCATTCTCTTTCGGCAGGAATGGTGTTGGCAATGATAATGGCCGGCGTAACGCAGCCTACGATCATGGACACCAGATGCTGCAGCGCCATGGAAACGGCCATGCCTGCAGGCGGAATGCCGTTGAGCCGAAACAGAGCCTCCCGACTGGCATTAACTTTTCGCATGGAAATCCTCCTCGGAACAGTAGGTCAGCAATAGTATGTCCCTATCAAGAATCAACTTTCCATTTATTCGAAAAAAGATCCGAACCCCTGGAGCAGACCCTATGGAATAACTTGGCCGATTAAAACAGCCCGAAAATGCGCCCATCATCCGAAATATCAATGTTTTCTGCCGCCGGACGCTTGGGAAGGCCGGGCATGGTCATGATCTCCCCCGTGAGAGCCACCACAAATCCGGCACCCGCCGACACCCGAAGGGAACGCACTGTGAGGGTAAAATCCTTCGGCTCCCCCAGCTTCTTGGGATCATCCGACAGGCTGTACTGGGTCTTGGCTATACATACAGGCAGATCGCCGAAGCCCAGCTCTTCCAGCGTTTGCAGATCCTCTTCCGCCTGAGGCGTGAAAACAACCTCCGCTCCACCGTAGACCCGTTTTGTCACCGCCAGAAGTTTCTCCCGCAATGGTGTTTTGCTGTCATAAGCAAAGCGGAATGCGGCATCATTTTCTCTGCCATTTTCTACTTGCTCTATTACTTTTTGCGCTGCTTCCAGGCCGCCTGCGCCGCCCTTTTCCCATACTTGAGACAAAGCCACGTCTACGCCAAATTCGCCGCAGGCTTTTTTCACCGCTTCGATCTCCGCCGGGGTATCGGACACAAATTGATTCAGCGCCACTACCACCGGCAGGCCGAAGGTGTCCCGCAGCGTGCGGATATGGTGCAGAAGATTGGGCAGGCCCCTCTCCAAAGCGGAGAGATCCTCCACGCTTAGGTCTCCCTCCGCCCCTCCGTGGAGCTTCAACGCCCGGACGGTGGCGACAACCACCGCCGCGTCCGGCCAAAGCCCCGCCATGCGGCACTTGATATCCAAAAATTTCTCCGCGCCCAGATCAGCGCCGAAACCCGCCTCGGTGACACAGTAATCCCCCAGGCGCAGCGCCGACCGGGTAGCTGACACGCTGTTGCAGCCGTGGGCAATGTTGGCGAAAGGCCCGCCGTGAACGATGGCGGGATTGCCCTCCAGGGTCTGCACCAAGTTGGGCAGCATGGCCTGCTTTAAAAGAGCAGCCATAGCTCCCTCCGCCTTGAGATCATGGGCGGTGACAGGTTTTCTCTCCCGGGTATAGCCCACGATCATTCGGCCCAGCCGCCGCTTCAGATCCGCCAGATCCTCTGCCAGGCAAAAGACCGCCATGGTCTCCGTGGCTACGGTGATGTCAAAATGCTCCTCCCGGGGTACGCCGTTTAATCTGCCGCCGATGCCGGTCTGCAAGGACCTGAGCTGGCGGTCATTCATATCCACGCAGCGGCGCCACACCACCCGGTCTATACCCAGTTCATTGCCCTGGTAAATATGGTTGTCCACCATAGCCGCCAGCAAATTATTGGCCGCGCTGATGGCATGAAAATCTCCGGTAAAGTGGAGGTTGATGTCCTCCATGGGGGCGATCTGTGCCCAGCCGCCGCCGGTGGCTCCCCCTTTCAGGCCGAACACAGGGCCCAAAGACGGCTCCCGCAGAGCCAGCACCGTCTTCCTCCCCAGTTTGTTCAGGGCGTCCGCCAGACCGATACTTGTGGTGGTCTTGCCCTCTCCGGCGGAGGTGGGGTTGATTGCCGTGACAAGGATCAGCTTACCCCGCTTCTCCCCCGGCTTTTCAGGGGGCAGGCGAAGCTTGGCCATATATTTTCCGTAATGCTCTAAATTTTCCTCTCCAAGGCCCAATTTCTCCGCCACACGGGAAATGGGCTGCAGGGTACAGCTCTGGGCGATCTCAATGTCTGCGTGCATGGGACGCCCTCCTCTCATCCGTTTAGGCGGCGCAGTGCCGCCTTATAGGTATTTTCCATAAGCATAGCCCGGGTCATGGGACCCACGCCGCCGGGTACCGGGGTGATATAATCCGCCTTTTCCGATACGGCGGCATAATCCACATCGCCGCAGAGCCTGCCGTCCTCACCCCGGTTCATAGCCACATCAATGACCGCAGCGCCCGGTTTCACCATATCGGCGGTGATTAGCCCTCTGCGTCCAGCTGCGCTGACGAGAATATCCGCCCGCCGGCATTGTTCCCGGAGATCGGGGGTCCTGCTGTGGCAAATCGTCACCGTTGCGTCGGCATGGAGCAAAAGCATAGCCATGGGCTTGCCCACGATATTGCTGCGGCCCACCACCACGCAGTGCTTACCCGCGGGGTCGATGCCGTATTCACGCAGAAGGACCATGATCCCCGCCGGGGTACAGGGGAGATACCTCTCCCTTCCCAGCAGAATGCGGCCCACATTCTCGGGATGAAAGGCATCCACATCCTTCTCCGGGGCGATGGCCTCCAGCACCTGCTGTCCGTTCAGATGGGCAGGCAGGGGCATCTGCACCAAAATGCCGTCGATTCTTTTGTCCCGGTTGAGCCGGTTCACCAGGCAGAGCAGCTCCTCCTGTGTGGTTTCCATCGGGAGACGATAGTCACTGCAGGCAATGCCGCACTCCGAGCAGTCCCGCTCCTTATTGCGCACATACACGGCCGAGGCAGGGTCATCCCCCACCAGCACCACCGCCAAAGACGGCGGCTGGGGCAATTTCGTGCAGTTTACGCGGATGTGCTCCTTTATTCTTGCGGCAAGAGCCTTACCGTCCATGACCACTGCGCTCATATCATTCCCCCTGCTGCTTTTCTTCCTGCTGCTCCGCCTGTTCACGGGCAGCCACCTGATTGACATACAATTCCTCGGGCTTATGGGGGTGCAGCACCAGGTTCCACACCAGCAGGAAAAGGCTCACCACTACCATGACAGCGCTGAGGGCCTGCGACACACGGATGGGCTGACCGAAAAGCTGCCAATCAAAGAGATACAGGCTGTCCGTCCGCAGGCCCTCCACCCAGAAGCGGCCGATGCCATACCACAGGAAATAAAACCATGTGTTCTGGCCGTCAAACTTCCGATGCTTGGAAACCACGAACAAAAGCAGAAGCAGACCCACTAAATTCCACAGGCTCTCATACAGGAAGGTGGGGTGAACCTCAATGAGTTCGCCCGCCTTGGTGGTCAACTGCATACGCCAGGGAACGGTGGTCTCGGCTCCGAAGGCCTCACGGTTCATAAAATTGCCCCAGCGGCCAACGATCTGGCCCACCAAAAGGCCCATAACCACCAGATCCGTCATAGCCAGCAGCTTGAAGCCGCGCTTGCCTTTACGGCGGGAAAGGCAAGCGCCCAAAATGATGATGCCAATGACGGTGCCGTAAATGGCCAGACCGCCGTCCCAGAAGGCGATGGCAGCGCCGAAGTCGAATTTTCCGTCTGCGTCCCGAAAACGATCCAGATAGAACAGGACATAGTACACCCGGGCGCCCACAATGCCCACAGGGATGCCCCAGAGCAGGCCGTCGTAGAGATTTTCCTCGCTGATGCCGTACTTCTTGCGCTGGCTCAATGCCAGCAGCAGGGCCAGCACCAGTCCCGTGGCAATGAGGATGCCATACCAGTAGACTCCGTGGCCCACATCAATGGCCTTGGAGCTGGCGGTAAATGCCCAGTCGCCGAACAGGCCCGGAAAACGGATGGGACTGTCGGTCATAATCATTTCATTCATATCGACCATAGTATCACTCCTTCGGATAAACGATGGACAGAGCCATATGCTCCCGGCACAGGTTCTCCCGGATAAAGGCAAGCAGGTCTTCCCGGGTGATGGAATCAAACATCTCCGGAAACAGCAGCGGGTCAAAGCCGTCAAAGCAGCCCTCCACCACGGAAATAGCCATGGACTCAAAGGAATTCAGGCTCTTGAGGGTGGAGCCATAGTTGGCCCGCAGGATGCGTTCAAAGTAGTCTGCATCAATGCCATCCTCTACCAGACGCCGGGCCTCCTGCAGCACCAGCTCCGCCACGGCATGGGGATCCTTGCTGTCTCCGCCCATGTAGGCATAGGCTGCGCCCGGGAGGGTATCGAAGCTGTAACCGAAGGTGCCGTTGATAAGCCCCCGGCTGTATAGCTTGGCGTACAGGGGGCTGGAATCACCCAGCAGCACATCGCAGGCCAGCTCGCCGATAAGGGTGCGACGCATCTGCTCCTGACCGCCGCTCATGGGCGGGCACTTGAATCCCAGCAGGAAGGTGGGCATGGCGATCTCCATCCGGCAGGAGGTCTCCGCCTCCAGCGGGGTGAGCTCCTTCTCCTCCCCGTAATCCCGGGGGATAGCGGGGCCGCTGGATTTGGGCAGCACCTCCTCCGCCAGGGAGAATACGGACAAGGGATCCAGATCCCCCACCACCACCAGACACATATTGGCGGGGGTATAGAATGCCTTATGGCAGTCATAGAGGGTCTGGGCCGTGATGTGGCTGATGCTCTCCAGGTCGCCCGCCACACTGACCCGGGCGGGACTGGTGCGGTACATGGCCTGCATGAGCTTCTTATACACCTGCCACTCGGGATTATCCTCGATCATCCCGATCTCCTGCCCGATAATACCCTGTTCCTTTTCCACGCTCTCGTCGGTGAAGTACGGAACAGACACAAAGGACAGCAAAATCCGCAGATTCTCCTCAAAATGCTCGGTGGAATCGAAATAATAACCGGTCATGGCGTTGGAAGTAAAGGCATTTGGCTCGGCACCGTTTTTGGCAAGCTCCTGCAGGGCGTTGCCGTCCTCGGTGTCAAACATCTTATGCTCCAGATAGTGAGCAATGCCCGCCGGGGTATCCAGCCACCGGCCGTCCAACTGAAAGCGCAGGTCCATGCCGCCGTAGTGGGTGGCAAAGAAGGCATATTTGCGGGTGTAGCCGGGTTTACGAATGACACAGACCGGCAAGCCGTTGGGCAGAGTCTTCCACACGGCGGTCTCACCGATGCGGCTGTATTCCATCTCTTTCATTCCTCTGCCTCCTTTCCGCGCAGGAAGTACACGGTGTCAAGCTGAATGCTCTCCGCCGCTTCACGGATGCGCTCCGGCGTCACTGTCATAAGGCTCTGCATCAGCTCCTCCGGAGTTTCCCGCAAATCCACCGCCGCGCGGCTCATATAGAAATTCTCCAGCGCGCCCTGTGAATCGGCCACGGAGCGCAGGGAATTGAGCACCGTACTTCTGGCGCCGTCCAGCTCCCAATCTTCCCACTGTCCCTCCTGCACCAGGCGAAGCTGGTGCAGGATTTCCTCCAGAGTGCGGTCGTAATCCTTCGTCTCAATGCCGGAGGACACGGTGAGGATCTTCTTGGAGCGGGCGTAAGAACTGGAGGCATAGTAGCAAAGGGAGAGCTTCTCCCGAACATTCATAAACAGTTTGGAATTGCTGGAGCCGCCGAAAATCAGATTGGCCAGTACCATGGCGGGCACGTCGTCGCTGCCGCAGCGGAAACCCATGGAGAGCTTGCCCTGCGTGACATCCATCTCCTCGGTGACAAAGCGGGGTGTTTCCGGAGCGGAAAAAATCTGCATCTCGGGCAATTCCTCCACCGGGCCGCGGGGCAGGGTGGCAAAGGCCCGTCCCACCGCATCCTCCACACGCCGGGCATCGGCGCTGCCGCAGTACAAAAGCTCCAGCCGGGCGGCAGACATCATCTGCTGGGCGTGGCGGTAGAGGGTGTGATTGGTGATCTTTCGGACGGTCTCCTCGTCCCCCAGGCGGCTGACGCCGTAAGGCTCGTCGGCGCACATCTCCTGCAGAAGCCGGAGGTTGGCCCAGTCCCGCTTATCATTGCGGATGGCACGGATGCTGTCCATCAAATTGACCTTCTCACCGTCCACATACTCCTTGAGATAGCGGCCGCCCCGGGTGACAGGGTCTAACAGCAGCTCGCCCACCAGATCGGCCATAGGCTCCAGCAGTTTCTCTCCGCCTAAGGCGAAGCGGTCGTCGATGCAGCTTGCCACAAAGCCCACGCACTGCCGCTCACCGTTTTTGCGGATGGTGGTGCTGACGGTGGTGCCGTAGAGAGTATCCATGGCGGCGGACAGCGACTCCATATCGGGATAACGCATGGTGCCGCGGTTCAAAACTGACGGCAGCAGCGCATTATAGGACGCGGTCTCCCGGCTTAGGGCCGTGACGAATTGGGCGGACAGGCAGCTGGTCTTGAATTTCCGGGCGGGCAAGACCGTGAGGTAGACATTACGCATGATCTCCTTGCGATATTCATTCATTTGGAAATCCCTCCTGCTGATCTATTGCGTATACGGAGTTTATTATAAAGCAGCAGGGGTGAAAAATCAACGAGATTTGTGGGGAAATTAGATGCTTGCTACACAATTCCCTCCTCTGTCACCAGATGGGGTATAAGAATGTCGTGGGGCTCCCGTGGAATATCATCCCGCAAAAGCACACCCCGGCACAGCAGCAGAGTCCGGCCCCGATAGCCGGATAAAAATCGGTCATAGTACCCGCCGCCACGGCCCAGTCGGCGGCCATCGGACGCCGCGCCCACGCAGGGGACAATGGTCAGGTCAATGTCCTCCCGGATCACAAGGGGAGCGTCCGCAGGCGGCTCCCAAATGCCATAGCGCCCGCAGGCAAGCCGGGAAAGATCGGTGACCGCCCGGCACTCCATGATGCCCTTCCCCACGCACAGGGGGACGCACAACCGCTTGCCGTCAGCCAGCACCCGCTCCAGAAGCGGGCGGGTGTCTATTTCATCTTCCCGGCCCACAAAGCAAAAAACCGTGCGGGCATTTTGATACGCCGGTGCGGACAGCACATGGCAAAGGATGGCCCGGTCGGATGTCTGTTTCTCCTCCGGAGACATGGCTCTCTCCACCTCCGCCAGCTCACGGCGCAGGGCGTTTTTTCTCTCATCCATAGCGGTTCACCTCAAAAAAACAGGGGACGCGGCGCGTCCCCTGCAGCAAATGGCTCATAATTTGCTGATCAGATTCTCCACGGCCTCGGCCATGGCCTCCTCGAAGGAAGGATGGGGCCGCATGACGGACAGAAGCTGCTCCGCCGTGAGATGGTTCACCATGGCGGTGCTGATCTGGGAGATCATGTCGCTGGCGTGCTGACACATGAGCTGCGCGCCGATGACCTCACGGGTATCGGTGCGGCCCACCAGCTTCATAAAACAGCGGCCGGGATCCTCGATGATAGTGCGGGCATTGCTGAAGAGAGTGCATTTGCCGGACACGGCGGGGATGCCCTGCTCCTTGGCTTCCGCCTCGGTGAGGCCTACCACGGCGATCTCCGGGGCGCTGTAAATGCAGCTGGGGATCACTCGGAGATCGGTAGTGCCCTTGCTGCCGCACATCCGCTCCACGCAATCCGTGCCCTGGGCCGCCGCCACATGGGCCAGCTGCACCGCGGAGGACGCGTCGCCGATGGCGTACACACCGGGGATGGAGGTCTGGTAGTTTTCGTCCACCAGCAGACGCTTGCCGTTCAGCGCGGGCATCATCTCCGGGGCAAACAGCCCATCGAAATAGGCCCGGCGGCCGATGGCGCACAGCACCTTTTCACCGGTGACGGCCACATCCTTGTCCTTCTGCCGCAGATGGACGCACAGACCGCCCTCCGCAGGCTCCAAGGACTGCACCATAGCGGAGGTCAGCACCTCCACGCCTTTCTTTTTCAGAATCTGCGCCAGATTCTGTCCCAGCTCCCGGTCCATCATGGGCAGGAGATTGGCCATACCCTCCACCAGAGTGACACGGCAGCCCAGATTGCTGTAAAATGTGGCGAATTCTACGCCAATGACGCCGCCGCCGATGATAACCAGAGACTCATAGGGCTTGTCCGTGCCCTCCAGCAGCTCATCGGAGGTCATGACACCGGGAAGCTCCAGACCTGGAATGGGCGGGCGCACATTCACAGAGCCGGTAGCGGCCAGGATGCGTTCGGCGGTATACTGCACTGCCGCGCCGTCCGGTGCGGTGACAGTCACCTCGCCGGGGGCGGTGATCTGCGCTGTACCCTCCACGACATCCACCTTGGCGCCCTTGAGCAGGGCGTGGATGCCCTGGCGCAGCTTGTCGGACACACTGCGCTTATAGGCGAAGATCTCGCCCATATCGTAGGAAATATTCCCGGCGTGAACGCCCATCCGCGCACCCTCCGCCGCGTCACTGTATACCTGGGAGGCGTGGAGCAGCGTCTTGGTGGGGATGCAGCCCCGATTCAGGCAGGTGCCGCCCACCTCCCGGCGCTCCACGATGGCGGTGTGCAGACCAAGCTTGGCCGCCCGCAGCGCCGCCGTATAACCGCCGGGGCCGGCACCGATGACGATGAGTTGATAGTCAGACATACTGTGTCCTCCTGAGATTTCTAAATGTTCTGGGCGGCGATGAGGCCGCACAGGTCGGTCTTGACCTCCGGCGGCACCGATGCGCCGTTGATCCCCCGGAACAGGTCGCAGGCGGAAAAGGTGCAGCCCTCCAGAGCGTGTTCCAGTACGGCAGAGAGATCGGCGTCCATGGCGTCGGTATACACCTCCGCGTGGAGGCACACGCCCTCCCCTATCCGAAGCTGCAGACGGATCTCGCCCCAGCCGAACTTGTCGCCGCAGGCGAAGTCAAAGGGCAGCTCCGGACGGAACACCCAGCTCCGGCTGCTGAACTGATCCCTCAGCTTTTCCAGCTTCGCCGCGTCAAAATCCTCCCTGCGCAAAGGCGTGGAGGGCAGGCCGTAGACCTGCTCAAAGGCCTGGATCATGGCATCGGCCATCTTCTCCACCGTGAGGCCGGGACACAGCTCCCGAAGATTCACCACCCGGGAACGGACGGAATCCACACCCTTGCTAACGATCTTTGCGGTGGAGGGGCTGAGATAACGGCCCATCTTCTCCATGTCGGCGTCAATGAGTAGCGTCCCGTTGTGAAAGGCCTTACCGTCATGGGAGTAGTAGGAATTACCGGAGAACTTCCGTCCCTCCGCCAGCAGATCGTTGCGGCCGGACAGCTCCGCCCGGATCCCCAGCAGGCGGCAGGCCATGACAATGACCTGCTGCTGCCGGGAAAGGTCGTAGTTGCTCTGCGCAACACTGAATGTAAAATTCAGGTTGCCCAGGTCGTGAAACACCGCCCCGCCGCCGGAAAGCCTCCTTGCCAGAGTGCCCCCCTCGTTTTCCAAAAGGCCCGTGCGGCATTCCCGCCAGGCATTTTGGTTGCGGCCGATGACCACGGTGTTCTGGTTTTGCCAGAGATAGAGAATGCAGCTTCTCTCGTCGGCCACGGTCTCCGTCAGATACTGCTCCAGCGCCAGATTGCTGTATGGATCTGTGTCCGTGCCGAAATAAGTGTAGAGCTGCCGGATCATGCCTGCTTCCACCGCAGCACGGGCTTGCGGGCCGCCTGCACCTCGTCGGGCCGGCCAATGGGCATATTGTGGGGAGCGGTGTGCATGGCTTCGGCATCCTCAAATGCCTTCTTATACAGCATCCGCAGCACCTCGGCGGCGTGATCCAGCGTCTCGGGGCCTTCCGTCTCCGTAGGCTCCAGCATCAGTGCTTCGTGTACGATCAGAGGGAAGTACATGGTAGGCGGATGGATCCCCTCGTCGATGAGGGACTTGGCCACATCCAGAGCGGAGACGCCCGTCTCCTTTTTCAGATCGCTCAGATCCAGCACAAATTCGTGCATGCACAGCCGATCATAGGCGGGCGTATAGGTGCCCTTGAGCTTGGCCATGAGATAGTTGGCATTAAGCACGGCGTTCTCCGCCGCCTCGGGGATGCCCTCCCGGCCCAGAGCCAGCAGGTAGGCCAGGGCCCGGACCACCACCAGGAAGTTCCCCTGGAAGCTGCGCACCTGCAGGTGGCCGGGCTCCTCCGCCAGAGCGCTGTGGGGCAGGAATTCCTTCAAAAATGCCTTGCAGCCAACGGCGCCCGCGCCGGGACCGCCGCCGCCGTGAGGCGTGGCAAAGGTCTTGTGCAGGTTCATGTGGATGCAGTCAAAGCCCATGTCGCCGGGGCGGACAATGCCCATAACGGCATTGAGGTTGGCGCCGTCGTAGTAGCACAGGCCGCCTGCCTCGTGAACCATGCGGGTAATCTCCAGAATGTTCTTGTCGAAGATGCCCACGGTGTTGGGGTTGGTGAGCATGAGTCCGGCGGTGTCCTCGCCCAGAGCAGCCCGCAGCGCGTCCAGATCCACGCAGCCATCGGGGCCGGAGGTGATGTTCACCACATCGTAGCCGCACATGGCAGCGGTGGCGGGGTTGGTGCCGTGGGCGCTGTCGGGCACGATGATCTTGGTGCGCTTCTTGTCGCCCCGGGCATCGTGGTACTGCTTGATGAGCAGCACCCCGGTGAATTCACCGTGGGCGCCGGCGGCAGGCTGGAAGGTCATATCGTCCATGCCGGTGATCTCGCAGAGATATTCGCTGGCGGTGTCCAGCACCTGCCGCATACCCACGCGATCCTCCGCCGGAGACAGGGGATGCACGCCTGCAAAGCCGGGCAGAGCCGCCATCTCCTCGTCGATGCGGGGATTATACTTCATAGTGCAGGAGCCCAAAGGATAGAAACCGCAGTTCACGCCGTGGACCTGCTTGACAAGCTCCGTATAGTGGCGGGAGATGTCGGTCTCACTCATCTCCGGCAGACAGGGTTTTGTATCACGCCGCAGGGCTGCGGGCAGAGAAACACTCTCCACATCGCAGGCCGGGAGGATGGTGCACCGGCGGCCGGGCACGCTCTTTTCAAAGATCAGCTTCATCTCGCCAGCACCTCCTTCACAATGGAAACAGCCTTGTCAAGCTGGGCACGGGAGACCTTCTCCGTGGCGCACCACAGAACGCCGTCCTCGCCCACAGGCAGGCCGCCCAGGATGTCGCCCTCCGCCAGAGCGGAGAGAACGGCCTCCCGCCGAGGCATATGGGTGACGAACTCGTGGAAATATTCTCCGGTATAGGCCAGGGACACGCCCTCGATGGCGCACAGGGCCCGGGCCAGATAGTGGGCCTTGGCCATGGACTGCTCCGCCGCCTGGGCCATACCGTCCGGGCCCATGGTGGCCATGTACAGCCCTGCGGTCAGGGCGCACAGAGCCTCGTTGGAGCAGATGTTGCTGCTGGCCTTTTCCCGGCGGATGTGCTGCTCACGAGCCTGCAAGCTCAGCACATAGGCACGGCGTCCGTCGTGATCGGTGGTCTCTCCCACGATGCGGCCGGGCAGCTTGCGCATCATCTTTTCAGTGGCGGCCATGTAACCCAGATACGGGCCGCCGCAGCCCATGGGCAGACCCAAAGGCTGACCCTCACCCACGGCAATATCGGCGCCGCAGGCACGAGGGGTCTTCATGATTGCCAGAGCGATGGGGTTGCAGCCCATGATGTACTGGGCGCCAGCCTCATGCACCGCCTGGCCCAGAGCCTCGGCATCCTCGAACTGGCCGAAGAAGTTGGGCTGCTGCACATAGAAGGAAGCAACCTCGGCGGTGAGCATTTTCTTCAGAGCCTCCGGATCCGTCTTGCCGTCCTTCACCGGCACCACACACAGCTCGTCACCGGTACCATAGCAGTAAGTGCGCACGGTGTTGATGGTGTCGGGATGGGCCGCGCCGGAGATAAGGGTCACCCTGCGCCTGCGGTCACGGCACATGGCGGCAGCCTCGGCGGCGGCGGTAGCTCCGTCATACACGGAGGCGTTGGACACATCCATGCCCGTCAGCTCGCAGATCATGGTCTGGTACTCGAAAATGGACTGCAGAAGTCCCTGGCTCATTTCCGCCTGATAGGGGGTGTAAGCGGTGAGGAACTCCTCCTTGGCAGGGATATACTTTACGATGGAGGGGATATAGTGGTCGTAGGCCCCGGCGCCCCGAAGCACCGTGCCGTACACGCGGTTCTCCGCGGCCATAGCGGTCATGGTGCGGCTGACCTCCAGCTCACTCATCCCGGCGGGGATATGCAGCGGCTCGGTGAGGAGCATCTGCTCCGGCACATCCCGGAACAGTTCGCGCATACTGCTTACGCCTACAGCCTTGCGCATTTCCTCCCGCTGCGTCCCGGTAGAGGGAACATAGCTGCCCATAGTTTAGCCCTCCTCGGTGCAGAATGCCTCATAGGCGGCGGCATCCAGCAGCTCCTCGCTGCCCTCCACGTTCTCCACCTTGATGATCCATGCGCCATAGGGGTCGCTGTTGAGCGTTTCGGGAGCGTCCAGCAGATCCTCGTTGACAGCGCAGACGGTACCGGTCACAGGGGAAACCAGATCGGACACGGCCTTCACGGACTCCACATCGCCGAAAGCATCACCGGCGGTGACACTGTCGCCCTCTGCGGGCAGGTTCACGAACACCACATCGCCCAGAGCGTTCTGTGCGAAGTCGGAAATACCGACGACGGTGACACCGTCTTCAACCTTCACCCACTCGTGGGACTTGGAATAACGCAGTTCAGCAGGATACAACATGATCATTTACCTCCGTTTTTATATTTTTGTAATTTTTTCATTGACTTTTTTGTCCATTCGCTGTCCTTGCGCACCGGCCCGGAAGGACAGGGTGCGTAACAGCATAGGGAAACTCTCTTACAGCAGCTTGCCGGCCAGCTCCTCCAGCGCCTCGTCGATCTCGGCGTCGCTGAAGCAGTAGCGCATCTGAAGATGCTCGGAACGCAGCTTAATGATGTCCTCCCTGATGTCCTTGCCCCGGAGGATGCAGTCGGCCATGAGGGAGGCCAGCTTGGCGAACTCCTCCTTGCCGAAGCCGAAGCGGGTCATCTCGCTGACGCCCATGCGCAGTGCGCCGGAGGCGGTGAAGCCCTCCTCGTCGGGGGTAGCCTGGTAGTTCACCACCACATTGTTCCGCTCCAGACGCTCAGCGATCTCGGGTCCCTCACCATAGCCCACGGAGACGATGACCTGATGGGTCTCGGTGAAGTCAATGGCGCTGTCGCCGGCCACATCCAAGCCCTCGGCCTTGAGACTGCGGGCAAAGGACTTGGCGTTGTCCACAACGGCCTTCTGATACTTATCCTTAAACTGGTTCATCTCATAGGCGGCCATGAGCATACCAAGCTGTGTACCCAGATGATGGTTGGACACGCTGCCGGGGAAGGTGCGGCTCTCGATGGTCTTCCACAGGCCGTACTTGAGGTCCTCTTCCTTGTAGTTCACGCCGATGACGCCACGCTGGGGGCCGAAGAAGGTCTTGTGGGTAGAGCCGGTAACGATCTCGGCACCCTCGGCAAAGGGATTCTGGAAGTGGTCGCCGATGAGGCCCAGCACATGTGCCATATCGTACATAATGGTGGTGGGGATATTCTGCTCGTCCACGAACTTGCGGATCTGGGCCACGGGCTCCTTATGCAGCACCATGCTCTTGCCGAACACGATCAGCTCCGGGCGGTAGCGCTCGATGAGCTTCTTGGTGGCCTCCACATCCATCTTATAAGGATTGTCCGCACACACGGGGAAGTTCACCACGGCGGGCTTCTCGGTAACGGGGTCAATGGCGATGTAATCGTGCAGAGCGCCCATGGGCTGCGCGGACAGGTGGCCGCCCTTGATGATGTGGTTGTTCATCACATAGCCCAGACGCTTGGCCTCGTGCTTGCGGTCAAAACGGTTCTTCCAGTCCATCAGAGCGGAGAACACGGCCATGTTGGACATCTGGCCGCTGAGAGTGCGGGTCTCCACCTCGGAACAGCCGAAATAGGCACGCATCTCCTCCACCAGGCGGCGCTCCACCTCGTCAATGAACTTGGTGCCCTGGTAATAGAACACTTCCTTCTCATAGAAGGCCAGGATCTTCTTGTGCTCGGCATACCGGCAGGCGGGATCGCTGCCGCTGAGCAGACGAACGGCCCGGCTGGGGGTATTCTCGGAGGGGATCAGGTTCACGCACTGTTCCTGACGCCATTTGTGATTCTCCACAGCCTTCTTTACCAGCTCCAGTGCCTTGGGAGCCCGGTCACCGGAGCCAACCGTGTGATCCATCTCCTCCACGCCGTACAGCAGAGGACGGGCAAAGGGAGGCGCGCCCACACTCATGTGGCGGGCAGGGATCACGGCCTTGAGCCGCTTGCCGCGAACATCCACCTCCACGGTGTCGTCGGTGAGGATGTTGCTGTCGATATAGCACAGGCCGATGGCACGCTTGCCGCTGGCCTCCAGAATCACGGTGGAAAGGCCCTCACCTTCAGACTTGAAGTAGGGGACCATGGTGCCGCTGGTGACCCAGCCAACCAGCTTATCACCCTGATAGATCTCCATGCCTCCGCGCATAACGCCGCGGTCCAGCAAAGCGATGGGGGCGATCTTCCGGGGCAGAGCGGACAGGTCGCTGAAGTCACGGTCCATATACTTCACAAATGCCTCGTGCTGCTTCTGGAGTGCCTCGCGGCCGATAAACTCGCCCTTCTGCTCAGAGAAGCTGACAGCAAACTTGGCCAGAGGAACAGCGAAAATAGGGATCTCGCTGCCATCGGCGGCAGTGCCCATCTCGTGGCCGTACAGGGGCATGGACGCCTCCATACGCAGGGTATCGCGGGCGCCCAGACCGGCGGGGCGTGCGCCCAGCTCTACCAGGCGGTTCCACAGCCATGCGGCATCCTCGCTGCGGACGTACACCTCGTAGCCCAGAGGTTCGCCGGTGTAGCCGGTCTTGGCTACCCGGGCCTCATGGCCCTCCAGCGATACGATGCCCAGAGCATTTTTCATAGGCTCGGTCATCTGACGGCCGGCGTTGAGCAGTGTGAGCATCTCCTTGCTCTTGGGGCCCTGCACAGCCACAGCCGCCCACTCCTTGGTGATGTCGGTGATGGTGCAGTCATAGCCCTCCAAAGCCTTGCGCAGGTGAACGAGGTCCTTGTCGGTGTTGGCGGCGTTCACCACCAGCAGGTAGTTATCCTCCTCAAACATATAGAGGTAGGCATCGTCCACGGCGCCGCCGTTTTCATTGGGGATGATGCAGTACTGGGCCAGGCCCACATCCAGTGCCGCCACATTGCTGGTCAGCACATGCTGCAGATATGCCTTGCGGTCCGGACCTTCGATGAGCAGACGGCCCATGTGGGACACATCGAACAGGCTGCACACCTGACGGGTGTACAGATGCTCGGCGATAATGCCGCTGGGGTACTGGATAGGCATTTCCCATCCGCCGAAGTCCACCAGCTCCGCGCCGGCGGCTACATGGACATCATACAACTGGGTACGCTTGAGTTCACTCATTGATTGCTTCCTCCTTAAAGATATGTGTTTTTTGGCAGCAAAAAAGGACACAAGCCGGCCGTTCAGCCGGTCTTGTGCCCCCGTAGCGTTACCTGAGAGATTCCCTTCCCCGCGGGAGAGGTTGCACCTTCGGTGGTCGGGTGTTCTGATTTGCTGCCCGGCCTTTTCGGAGTATCGTCCGGAACCGGTCCTTTTGCCTGAGAGCTTCTGC
>SAMEA3663010__coassemble_89_pt1 | contig 49298 bp, 32 predicted proteins | sample SAMEA3663010__metabat2_high_PE_006 | metagenome-assembled genome bin SAMEA3663010 (sample SAMEA3663010) | pig gut metagenome | biome: pig gut; feature: pig-associated habitat; material: faeces | place: France | collected 2012 | reverse complement strand
GGCCACGACCATATATGGCTGCAGGCGCAGCTTGCCAAGAAAGGTGTCCGCTCTCCCTCCCAGGTCTTCCTCCTGACCGCTGATGAGCGGGGAGAGACCATTTGTATCGTAAAGGATGCTGTGAAATGAGATCTTTCCGAATCCCCATTTTCATCCTGCTGCTGACCCTGTTCCTGTGCCTCTATGCCGGCAGCAATGTAAGTCGCTGCACGGATAGCTGGAAGCAGCAGTTGATGACGGCCGACGGCCTTGTAATCCGGGAGCAGTGGGGCGAGGCCCAGTCGGTGCTCACGGATCTCTATGACCGCTGGCAAACGCAGCAGGAATGGCTCCATATGCTCATTGAACACAAGGAGCTGGACGAAACCGAGGCTCTGCTGCAGCGGTGCATCGCCTTCGCTCAGCAGCAGGAAGACGCCGAGCTGCGGGCAGATATTGCGGAGCTGCGCACCCAGTTTACCTTACTGGATGAGATGCAGCGGCTGACCCTGCGGAATATTCTGTAGCTCACTTCTCATTCAGGAGCTTATTCAGCTCGCTCATGAAGGTGTTGATGTCCTTGAACTGGCGGTATACGGAGGCGAAGCGAACATAGGCCACCTCGTCGGCCTTTTTCAGCTTATCCATGACCATTTCGCCCACCAGCTCCGTGCTGATCTCACGCTCCAGATTGTTCTGCAGCTCCTGCTCGATCTCCGTGGTCATGCGCTCCATCTCCGCCACCGGGACCGGCCGCTTCTCACAGCTCCGCTGGATGCCCCGCAGCACCTTGCTGCGGTCAAAGGACTGGCGGCTGCCGTCCTTCTTGATGACCACCATGGGGAGGCTCTCCACCGTCTCATAGGTGGTAAAGCGGCGCTCACACTGCAGACACTCACGGCGGCGGCGGATGCTGCCATCGTCGGCAGGGCGGGAATCCACTACCTTACTCTCCTGAAATCCGCAATAAGGACACTTCATGGTCTTTCTCCTCTCCCAATAAGCCGCCCAACGGAGCGGTGATTGAATCATTATACCACATCCCGTCAAGATATGGTAGCCAAATTTTCTCCCGGGCACAAAAAGCGGTGAACCACAGGCCCACCGCAATTTTTTTATTCTCTGCAGGGGACACCCCAGATGTCCCTTGCGTAATCCCGGATAGAACGGTCCGCCGCAAATATGCCGCTGCGGGCGACATTGTGCAGGCTGATCTGATTCCACCGTTTCCCGTCGCCGTAGGTTTCCATCATACGGCGTCCGGCGTCGCAGTAGGATACGAAATCCGCCAGCAGCAGATACTGATCCGCAGGACAGTCACCGCCGAAGAGCAGACGGCGGTAAATGTCCTCGTAGCTCACACCGTCACGGAAACCGTACCGTATGGCATCCAGCACCCGGCGCAGCACCGGATCACGATCATAGAGCAGCTTGGGGTCATAGTGCCGGGACAGCTCCGCCGCCTCCGCCGCCTTCAGGCCGAAGAGGAACATATTTTCGTCCCCCAGCACTTCATGCATCTCCACATTGGCGCCGTCCAGCGTGCCGATGGTAACGGCGCCGTTCATCATGAACTTCATATTGCCGGTACCGCTGGCCTCCTTGCCGGCGGTGGAGATCTGCTGGCTCACCTCACTGGCGGGCATCAGCATCTCCGCCATGGACACCCGGTAGTTCTCCAGAAACACTACCTGCAGCTTATCCTTGCAGACAGGATCGTTGTTGATCTGCTCTGCCACCGAGCCGATGAGCCGGATGATCCGTTTGGCCACGGCATAGCCCGGAGCTGCCTTGGCGCCGAAGAGGAAGGTCTGGGGGCGGAAGTCCTTACCCGGGTCGTCCTGCAGGCACTGGTAGAGGTAGAGAATATGCATGACATTGAGGAGCTGCCGCTTATACTCATGCAGACGCTTGACCTGCACACTGAACACGGCGTCCGTGTTCAGTGTCACCCCCTGCTGGCGCTTTATCCAGCGGGCAAAGCGGGCCTTGTTCTCCTTCTTGATCTCTCCCAGCCGGGAAAGCACCGCCGCATCGTCCGCAAATGCGTCCAGCCTGCTGAGGTTTTGCGGATGCAGCAGATAGTCCTCTCCGCCGGTCAGATCGCAGATGAGGCCGTGCAGGCCGGGATTCACCTGACTGATCCAGCGACGGTGATCCACGCCGTTGGTGACATTATGAAACTGCTTCGGCCGCATCCCACAAGCGTCCCGGAACACATCTCTGCGCAGAATGTCCGTGTGCAGGGCGGACACGCCGTTGACGCTCATGCCTCCGGCGATACAGAGGTTTGCCATACGGACACCGCCATCCCAGATAATGGCCAGCTTCTCGGTCTTGGCCGGGTCGTGATAGAATCCCTCCCCCTGCCGCTGCCAGCGGCGGGCGATCTCCACAATGATCTGCCAGATCCTGGGCAGCAGGGACTCAAACAGGCTCTGGGGCCAGCACTCCAGCGCCTCCGCCAGCACTGTATGGTTGGTGTAGGCCACGCTGTTTTTTGTGATCTCCCACGCCTCTCCCCAGCCCATGCCCGCATCGTCCATGAAAATGCGCATCAGCTCCGGGATGGCCAGCGCGGGGTGGGTATCGTTTATTTGAATGACATTTTTCTCGTGGAAGTTCCGCAGGGTGCCGTACACCTCCAGATGCTTGCGGGTAATGGACTGGATGGTGGCAGAAACAAAGAAATACTGCTGCTTCAAGCGCAGGGATTTGCCCTCGTAATGGTTATCCTCCGGATACAGGACCTTGCTGATGGCATCGGCCATGGTGCGCTCCTCACTGGCCTGGAGGTACTGTCCCCGGCTGAAAAGCTGCATATCCACCGGTTTGGGACTTCTGGCCTGCCAGAGCCGGAGGGTGTTCACATGGTCGGTGTGATAGCCGGCGATCTCCATGTCGCAGGGTACCGCCAGCACACGGGTATAGTCCTCGTGGACTACCATCAGCTGTCCGCCGTCCCACTTGGTGCGGACAGTGCCGCCAAAATGCACCTCCTCCGTCTCCTGCGGGCGGGGCATAAGCCATGCGCCGCCCACATCCTGCCAGTCATCCGGCAGCTCCACCTGCTGGCCCTCCACGATCTTCTGCTTGAAAATACCCAGCTCATAGCAGATGGAGTAGCCCGTGGCAGGAATTTCCAGAGTGGTCATGCTGTCCAAATAGCAGGCGGCCAAACGGCCCAGACCACCGTTGCCGAGACCGGCGTCCGGCTCCTGTTCAAAGAGGTCCGCCGCCTTGAAGCCAAGCTCCTCCACCGCCTGAGTCAGCTGCTCCACAAGGCCAAGGTTATAGGCATTTTTCAGCAAACTGCGGCCCATGAGAAACTCCAGGGACAGGTAATGTACCTGCCGGCGCTGGCGTTTGTCCGTATCCTCCCGGGTAGTGACATTTCTCTCGGCCATCATGTCCCGCAGGACCATGGCGCACGCCCGAAGCATATCCCCGTCCCCTGCCTGCCGGGGAGTGCAGCCACAGTTAATGCGCAGTCTTTGTGTAATCGCTTCTTTCAGAGTATCCTTGGTCATTTGGTTCTCCTTGTGTTCTCGGTAATATTCTCATAGAGCCTCTCATATGCCCCGGCACTGACATTCCAGCTGAAGTCATCGGTCATGCCGCGTTTTTGCACCCGGCGGAAGCCATGAAGGTCGCTCCGGTACAGATCCACCGCCTGAGAGATGACATACTGCATATCAAAGGCGCTGTAATCGGCGAAGACAAAGCCGTTGCCGTCCTCCTGCCCCGCCTGGCAAGAGCGCACGGTGTCCGCCAGTCCGCCGGTCTGCCGCACGATGGGCACAGCGCCGTAGCGCATGGCGATCATCTGGGACAGCCCGCAGGGCTCGGAACGGGAGGGCATCAAAAACAGGTCGCTGCCGGCATAGATCCGGTGCGCCAGATCCTCGTTGTACCCGATATAGGCGCAAAGCCGGCCCTTGTATCTGTTTTCCGCATAGCGGAAGAAGTCCTCGTACTGCTTTTCGCCGCTGCCCTGCACCACAAGCTGGCAGCCGGTCTGCATGATGGTGTCCAGGCTTTCGCAGATGAGGTCAATGCCCTTGTGGCCCACCAGACGGCTCACCACGGAGATAAGCGGCACATCGCTCTGCACCTGCAGCCCCAATTCCTCCTGCAGAGCCTTTTTGCAGCTGGCCTTGCCCCGGGAATTCTTTACGCTGTAATGCGCCGGCAGGACCGGATCCGTGGCCGGATCAAAGACGGAAAAATCTATGCCGTTTACTATGCCGCTGAATTTTTCCCCGCAGCGCTGTACCACGGACTCCATGCCCTCGGCGTAGGCGCTCAGGTGGAGCTGGCGGGCATAGGTGGGACTGACGGTAGTGACGGCATCGGCGCACAGCATAGCGCCCTTCATGAGATTCAAGCACCCATCCATCTGCAGTGTGCCGCCCTCATACCAGCCCCGATGCAGGCCAAAGAGGTCATCCACCGTTTCCGGGCCGAATTTGCCCTGATATTCTATGTTGTGGATGGTGAACACCGTGCGGATACCGCTCAGGGCGTCCCACCTGCCGGCAAGATCCTGCCGGTATACCGGCACCAGCGCCGTCTGCCAGTCGTTGCAGTGGATCACATCCGGCATCTCATCCAGCAGGGGCAGCAGTTCCATCACGGCCCGGGAAAAGAATCCGAAGCGCTCCCCGTCGTCCCTTTCGCCGTACAGCCGGCCCCGGGCAAAGTAGTGCTCGTTATCCACAAAATACCAGGTCACGCCCCGGTGCTTCAGGGAAAACAGACCGCAGTATTCGTGCCGCCAGGCCAGGTCTACATAGATATATCTGCGAAAGGTCATCTGGTGCCGCCACTGGCGGGAAATGGTATCATACAGCGGCAGGATCACCGCCACATGCTGTCCCCTGGCCGCCAACGCCACCGGCAGGCTGCCGGAAACATCCGCAAGACCACCGGTTTTACAGAAGGGGGCGGCCTCCCCCGTTACATACAGAATATTCATCTTATACCTCCGAGCCTTTTGCAAGCACCATGGGATACTTCTCCGTACCCTCCAGATGGACGCCCACGCCCACTTTGACATTTTTATCCGCAATGACATGGCGCAGTACAGCGTCCTTGGCCACCACGGTGTCTTTAAACAAAATACATCCATCCACCACAGCGCCCTTTTCTACCCGGACGCCCCGGCTGATGATGGAGCTGCGCACGCTGCCCTGGATGTCGCAGCCGTCGTCCACCAGAGAATGCAGGCACCCGCCCGCAGGATCCATATAGGTGGAGGCGGCATCGTTCTCCTTGGCATATATGGGTCTGCGCGGGGAGAACAGGTCCTGCCGCACGGCGGGATCCAGCAGCTGCATACTGCTTTCATAGTACCCGGCCACATCCGTTATGTGCGCCGCAAAGCCGTGGAAAATATAACCGTGGATGTGCAGCTCCTCTGTCAAGCCCTGAATGACGTACTCCTGGAAGCTGTATTCATTGCGGCTGACAAACCGCTCCACAAGGGAGAGCAGCAGGTCTGTCCGCAGCAGAAAAATCTGCAGGCAGCGGAAGCCCTCGCGCTGCTGCTCCACCACCTCCCGCACACGGCCGCTCCCGTCCATATTCAGGTACAGACCGTCCTCCGTGGAGGGTGCGCACACCGCCGTGATGTCCGCGCCGGTAGCTATATGGGCCTGCAGCACCTCCTGCAGGTCGATGTTCAGCGCCACATCGCTGTCCGCCAAAACAACATAGTCCTGCCGGATATGGCGCAGGTAATCCTTCACCACATCCAGAGCCTCCAGCTTGCCGCGGAAGCGTCCGTTGCCCCGGGTGCTGTTGTAGGCGAACACCGGCAGCAGCGTCAGTCCTCCGAAGCTGCGGGAAAGATCCCAGCTCTTGCCGCTGCGCAGATGATCCATCATGCTCTGGCACTGCCCGTGCATGATGACGCCCACATCCCGGATCCCCGCGTTGACCATGTCCGAGAGAATGAAGTCCACCATACGGTAAGAGCCGCCGAAGGGTACGGAGCCGTGGATACGGTGCTCCGTCAGCTCCCGCAGACCGTTGGATTTCTCATAGGAAAAAATGATACCGTGCATTCCGTTCATGCCTCTGCCTCCTGTCCGTGGGTTTTATCCAGCATCGTCCCCGCGGGGACAGTCTCTCCGTCACAAACCCTGGTGCCGGGACCAAGCACAGTCACGCCCCACTTTTCCGGGTCGGCAGCGGTTTCCGGCCCGCCGCCCACATGGGCTCCTGCGCCCACCACACTGTTCTCGCCCAGAATGGCGTATTCCACCCTTGCGCCCTGTTTCACCACGGCGCCGGGCATCAGCACAGAGTAGCTCACAACTGCGCCCTCCTCCACGGCGGCATTGTAGCTCAGGACGGTGTTTTTCACCTCGCCGCGTATGTCGCAGCCCTTGGCCACGGCGCTGTTGCCCACATCGGCAGAGCCGCCGAAAAAGGCCGAAGGGCAGGAGGGGGCGCGGCTGTAAATGGGCCAGCTCTTATCCAGCAGGTTAAGACCTGAGCCGGGAGAAAGCATATCCATATTGGCGTCCCACAGAGACTCCAGCGTACCCACATCCTTCCAGTAGCCCTCAAAGCGGTAGGCCACCATCTTCTCCCCGGCAGCGAGCATGGCAGGGATCACATTCTTGCCGAAGTCGTTGGACGAATTGGGATCTGCCTCATCCCGCAGAAGATAGGCCCGGAGCTTTTTCCAAGTAAAGATATATATGCCCATGGAGGCCAGATTGCTCTTGGGCTGCTTGGGCTTTTCCTCAAATTCTGTGATGACATCCTCTCCGTCCACATTCATAATGCCGAAGCGGCCGGCCTCGTGCCAGGGCACCTCCATAACGGAGATGGTGCAGTCCGCCCCGGTCTCCTTGTGCCGGCGGAGCATCCGGGAATAGTCCATCTTATAGATATGGTCGCCGGACAGAACCGCCACATACTCCGGATCATACAGGTCCACAAACCCTATATTCTGGCAGATGGCGTTGGCCGTGCCCTTATACCATCCGGCGCCGCTGTTGCTCTGGTAGGGCGGCAGGATGTGCACGCCACCGTTCATGCGGTCCAGCTCCCAGGGCTGACCGTTGCCGATGTAGCTGTTAAGCTCCAGAGGGCGATACTGGGTCAGCACGCCCACAGTGTCGATGCCGGAGTTGGTGCAGTTGGAGAGGGGAAAGTCAATGATGCGGAACTTTCCCCCAAATGGTACGGCAGGTTTGGCCATATCCCCGGTGAGTACATAGAGCCGGCTGCCCTGGCCGCCGGCCAAAAGCATGGCGATACATTCTTTTTTCACGGATGATCCGCTCCTTTCTCCTGCTGCTTAAATCTTCCCTCACCCTGCAGGTACACCGCACCCAGGGGCGGGATGCGCACGCTGATGGAGGTCTGCCGTCCGTGGGACGGGACAGCCTCAACCGCTATAGGTTCCTCATTTATAAATCCGCTACCGCCCCATTGGACGGAGTCCGTGTTGAAAACCTCCCGGTATGCCGCCTTTTCCGGTACGCCGAAGCGGTACTCCTCCCGGGCCACCGGAGAGAAATTCACCGCACAGATCAATTCCTCGCCCTGCAGATCCCGCCGAAGGAAGACGATGATGTTGTTGCGGTTATCGTCCGCTACCAACCAGGAAAAGCCGTCCCATCCGGCGTCATGTTCCCACAAGGGCGGGTGGTCTCTGTAAAACCGGTTCAGCGCCCGGATGCACCCGTGGGCGGCTGCCACGGCAGGATCGGACAACACGCCCCAATCCAGCTCCCCGGCAAAGTCCCATTCCTTCCACTGGGGAATTTCGCCTCCCATGAACAAAAGCTTGCATCCCGGATGGGCCAGCATATAGGCGATAAACCCCTTCACCGCCGCCAGCTGCATGGCTTTGTCCCCGGGCATCTTACCCCGGAGGGAGCCCTTCATGTGCACCACCTCGTCGTGGGAGATGGGCAGCACGAACCGCTCGGAAAAGGCGTACATCATGGAAAAGGTGATGTCCCTGTGGTGATCCCGGCGGAAAAAGGGATCCATCTTCAGGTAGTGGCACAGGTCGTTCATCCAGCCCATGTTCCACTTCAGGTCAAAGCCCAGTCCATCCTCCCCCGTCACATGGGGCCAGGCTGTGGACTCCTCCGCAATCATCAGCGCACCGGGCTTTTGGGCGTGGACCGTGCGGTTGAGCAGCCGCAGGAAGGACACCGCCTCCAGGTTTTCCCGGCCGCCCCTTGCATTGGGTCGCCATTGGGTGCGCCCATAATCCAGATACAGCATGGAGGCCACCGCATCCACCCGCAGGCCGTCCATGTGATACTCCCGCAGCCACCAAATAGCCGACGACAACAGAAAGCTGCGTACCTCACCCTTGCCGTAGTCAAAGACCCGGGTGCCCCAGCCCTCATGCTCCCATTTCAAGGGGTCGTTGTATTCATACAGGCAGGTGCCGTCAAACCGGTAAAGCCCCTGCTCATCCTTGCAGAAATGGGCAGGCACCCAATCCAAAAACACTGCCAGCCCCGCCCGGTGCAGCCGATCCACCAGATACTTAAAGTCCTGAGGCGTACCGTACCGGGAGGTGGGGGCAAAATAACCCGTACTCTGATAGCCCCAGGAGGCGTCCAGCGGGTACTCCGTCACCGGCATCAGCTCCACCGCCGTATACCCCATATCAGATACATAGTCCGCCAGCTCGTCGGCCAGCTTGCGGTAGTCAAATGGACTGCCGTCTGCATACCGCCGCCAGGAGCCCAGATGCACCTCATAGATATTCAGCGGCCGGTCAAGAAGCGGCTTTTTCAGCAATTCCCGCTGCCAGTCCCCATCCTGCCAGTCGTAGGAAAGAGGGGCCAGCTTGCTGTCCGTCTGAGGGCGGGTAGAGGTGTGGAACGCATAGGGATCCGCCTTCCAAACGGTTCGCCCATCCGACTGCGTGACGCAGAATTTATAGCTGTCGTAGTCCTTTGCCCCGGCCACGGTGCATTCCCAAACGCCGCCACTGCACGCCATGGGAATAAGCTGCCAGCCGGAGAAATCCCCCGCCACAGACACAGAGCAGGCATGGGGGGCCCACAGGCGGAAACGGTAGCCCCGGGTCATGGGATGCGCGCCGAAATAGCCCGCTGCGCCGCACCATGTCCCGCCGAAAAACGCCGATTTGTCCACTGCTGTCGCCTCCCATTCTCTCTCCGTTCCACCTTCCCGACCGGATGTATCCTGCCGAGAAAGACACGAAATGATTTATTTGAATATTTTAATCTATTTCCCGCGCCCCGTCAAGAAATGCGCAGCAGCGGCCACCGCCCGGCAAAGGGCGGCAACCGCTGTATAATTTATTCTATTTGCTCCTGCTGCCCGGCAGCACCCATGTCAAAATCGCTGAACATACCGCCGCTGTCCCGCCGGAGCATCTGCTCCATGACCCGGATGTCGCTGTCCACATCCATTGCGTCGGACTGATAAAGCTGATCCAACTGCCGCTCAAAGCCCTCCACTATCTTGTCCATGGTGTCGGCAATACGGCGCTTGGCCTGGGACACATTCTCGCCGCTGACGCCGGATTCCTCAAAATCGGCATAGCTGTCCAGCAGCTTCTGGGTGGTGGGCAGATAATAATTAAGAAAGGTAGCTGCCTTGGCCTTTTTTACAGGCTCCTGATCCACGATCCGGAAGATCTTCCCCGCCAGCTCCTCCAGGCGGTCGATCTTGCCGCTGATGACGGGATCGGCAATGCGGTCGTTGGCCCGCCGGATCTCCCGTAACTGGCCGCAAAAGCCCTTCTCGGCCTCCTGCGGTGCCGCTTTTTTCTCCTGTGCCCGGTCAAACTCCTTCGCTGCTTCCGCAGAGCGAACCAAAAGTCCACGTCCCAGATCCAGATAGGCGTTCTCGCCCCACAGCCCCTTCTGGAGCATCAGCTCCAGATCCTTTTCCACACGGCGGACGGACACATCTGACGCCGAGGCAAGCATGGTAATGGAAACTGTCTGCCGATCACCGGCGATGGCCATATATTTCCCGAAACGGCGCAAACGGCGCTTCATCCCCACGCCGCCCGCCAGCAAGCCCAGACCACCGGCGGTGAGTCCCATGGGATAGAACAGCTCCTCCAAAAACCACATCCAATATCCGTCTGTGAGGAAGAAGTAGTTATCCCATGCCGCGCGGAACAGCGCAATGGCGCCTACAATAGACAAAACGATACCGATAATACGCATGGTGTTGGCGCCCTTGGCGGAGAACTGCGGCGTGCGGGTGAGCTTTTGAGCCGTGGTCTCCCGCGCGGCCTTCTCCTGCCGAATTTTTTCCTGCATACGCCGGGTGTAGGATGTTTCCCCCGTCTGATCTGCGGGCGCGTCCTTTGTTCGGGCAGCAGTCCCCTGGCGGGTCTGCTGCTCATTGTGCACGGCTGTGGCTGCCTGCTGCGCCCTGCGGCGGATCTTTTCCCGATTGCTGCCGTCGGAGAGCTTGGACAGCAGCAGGATCAACCCCACCGGCCACACCACCGCAAACATGACCGCGATTAAGATCCACGACCACAATTCACTGTTATCCGGTTTTTTCGGCTGCACGGCATTGTTGCCCTGACCCATTGCTCTGTCCTCCCTGCGCATGAAACGGCTTTCATTTATATTGTTCATTATATTTTACTACCATTCTGCCTCTGCGTCAAGGATGCGGAGCCATCATCATTATTTCAAAAACAGGCGGTCACCACGACCGCCTGCAAATAGAGATTCTTTTATTCACTTACCCCTGCGGGTATAGATTTTGGCCAGACCGCCCTCGGCAGTCTCACGATACCTTTGGTTCATATCCAGGCCGGTATAGTACATACTCTTGAGCACCATATCATAGCTGATATTCCGGGTGCCGGTGAGAAAGTAGGCGATGTTGGCCGAGTTAATGGCTCGCATGGCGGCCACAGCGTTGCGCTCGATGCAGGGCACCTGCACAAGGCCGCAGATGGGATCACAGGTAAGGCCCAGATGATGCTCCAAAGACACCTCGGCGGCATACTCGATCTGGTGAATATCATAGCCGAAAGCCTGGCACACGGCGGCAGCCGCCATGGAACAGGCCACGCCCACCTCCGCCTGGCACCCGCACTCCGCGCCGGAAACGGACGCGTTGCGCTTGGCCAATTCTCCGAACAGGCCCGCTACACCCAGAGCGTGGGCGATCTCCAGCTCGGAGAGATCACGCTTGTTTGCGAAATAGTACAGCACAGCGGGCAGCACGCCGCAGGAGCCGCAGGTGGGTGCCGTGACGATGGTACCGTTGTCGGCGTTCTGCTCACTGACGGCGTAGGCATAGGAGCAGACCTTCTGACATTCCACCAGCTCCGGATGCTTGGTCTCCACGATATGATCGTGCATATACTTGGCCTTGCGCTGGATGTGCAGACCCCCGGGCAGCTCCCCGGTTCTGGAAAGACCTTCCTCCACGGATGCCTTCATCACACGCCACACTCCGATGAGATAGTCCCAGATCTCGGGCCCCTCATTCATCTCGATGTACTCCACCAGATCCACATACCGGTACTGGCAGAACTGCAAAATTTCGGCAAAGGAGTTCTCCATGTAAATCTCCTCGCTCTCCGTCTCCTGCTCCCGGCCCTCTATGACGATATCGCCGCCGCCGATACTCTGCACCCGGATGTGCGCCAGTTCCTCCTCTCCCCGCAGGGCCATGAGATCCATGGTGTTGGGGTGCTTCATATCCTTAGGGTCCTCTTCAGAGAATATCACCTCCGCGACAACGGGGGCAAAAGCATCCTTTATGGCCCGGTCGGTGCCGTGGCCCCGGCCGGTCTTTGACAAAGAACCGTAGAGAACAGCTCGGAATCCGTCTGCCTCCGGATGCTCGCCGCGGAACATCACAGCGGCCCGGGCAGGCCCCATGGTGTGAGAGCTGGAGGGGCCTGTGCCGATTTTATATATGTCACGAATGGATTTCATAGTTTTCTCCCTTTCTCTGTTTTCTTATAAATTATACCATTTTATGTGCTCGATGGCAAGGAAGATATCAGCAAAAAGGCGGGACTCCGGCAGCGTCCCGCCTTTTTTATGTTACCACTCCCTTATATACCCGTCAAATCCCGCGGCTTTCAGCCTGGCCAGCATCCTCTCGGCGTTCTCACGGACGGAGAATGCGCCCACCTGCACGCGGTAGAGCTTACCGGATGCAGGCGCAGCGGGCTTGGGCTGCTCCGGCTCCTTGAATGTCACGCCGAAGTAGTCACAGATGCCCCGTGCGATGGTCTCACCGACGAGGACGGTGTTCTCCACGATCCACTTGGCCCCCTCCACGGTGTCGTGGAACTCGCACTCGATATAGGCCGTGGGTGCGGCGGGCACGCGCACCTCGTAGTAATCGGCATTGACCTGAATGTTTTCGCTCTCTCCGGGAGTGATGGGCGCCAACCGCGCAAAGATGGCTTTGCAGGCCGCCATACCTTTGCCCCCCGCGCTGTAGCAAAACATCCGGGTACCCATGACCTTGCCATTAAAGGCGTTTGTGTGGATAGGCACATGAAGATCCGCGCCGAATGCGTTTGATTCGCTGCACTTCTGCGCCATAGAGATCATATGACCGACTTTCACCTCCACGCCGCTGCGCTCCAGTGCCGCCCGACAGGCTTCAGCGATCCTGCCGCACTGCACCGCCTCGTTGGTATTGTCATAGGCGTATACGTTGCTTTCTTGGTCGCTCGGAGACAGATACACTTTAGCCATTGTTCTGCACCCCTTTGTTGTATGTAGCGCTGGAAATGCACAGCACAGCGCCCAGGAAGGTGTCCACCGCAGTAATGGTGGTGACGATCTCCTCGGAGTACGGCCAGCCCCACACGGTGGACAGGGCTGCATACAGCGTTCCTGCCGCGGGCAGAACGATGATGACCAGCCACTTGAGGATGTCATACAGCTTGTTGGAAATTTTCATGGTTTGCTCCTTTCCGTGCCCGATTCGGGGCACATCCGCTTTTAGTTGTTTGTGTTATGTTCCAGATCCGCGATCCGGTGGTTGACGACTTTGATCTGCTCCTCCAGCACCGGGACACGTCGGGCAAAGTTGTTATGCTCCCGGACCTCCCGGGTCAGCTCCTCCAGCCTCGTCTCGGTCACCGCCTGCTGTTTATCCAGCTTGACCTCCACATCCCTGGTGGTCTTATTGCTGGTAATGATCACCCCCAACAGTGACAGGCCCCCCGTGATGAGAGCCACAAGAATTGTTTCTGTCATTCCTTTACCTCTTTTTCCTTTTTTGCCAGTGACACAGGTCTCCCTCCATTGCCGCGCATTCCCTGTTATGACCGCCGCGGCTTGCCCCCAGCCCTCGGCTGCCCCCCTATAAATGCTTCAGCAGATGCTCGACATACTCCTGCCCACTTGCCGCATCCTCAAACACCGGGATGGATTTCCGTCTCATCTGTTTCCCTCCTCTCTTCTTATTATTACATTTTCTCTCTGCTGATACCTTAAATTGTTTTTTTGTTGCACAGTGCAGGGCAATTCTTTTCCCCGCAACCCAAAAAAGCTTGCGGCCGGTTTCGGCCGCAAGCTTTCCATGTGAACCAATATTGTTTTTTCTCCAAGAACAAAAAATTACCTCATCAAGGGTGTAATTATATTAACAATACTTCGCTTTCCACCGTACTGCAAGACAAAAAATTAACAATAATTTTTTATAAATTTTCACACTTGAAACCACTAAAGAATGGGGATATAATCCGTAGCATATTTCAAGAAACTTTTTCTCAAAAAGGGATTATTTTTCTATTTTTTTCCTTACAGTAGATTTTTAACCATTTTTCCCGTGATATTAGTAAAAATAATATTTGATATTAGAAAATCAGATGGTCTATAGAAACGGGGGTGTCACCGTGCAAGCCATGACAAGAAGCGAGGCTGCAGACAAGCTGCTGGATCGCTACGCCGGATATTATGACATCTCCCCTGCCGGGGAGGGGCAAGCACCGCTGGTGGCCACCTGCGATTTTCACGCACATTCGGAAAAATATGTGCTCAGCAGGAAAGCCAAGCTCTGGGAGGCCGGCAGTCACGAATATGTGTTTGTGTTCTCCGTACCACACTTGACGGAGGATATCTTCAACGCCTGCCGGGACTATGCCTACGAACGCGGCATGGCAAAGGTCGAGCCCGGACCGAACCATATGTACAGCTATATCACCGCTATGTTCCTGTGTGACACCTGCGAGAAGGCGGCGAAAAAAGCTCTGCGCAGGTGCCGCATCTACAAGAGCTTCAAGATGGCCTTTTGGGGTTGGATGGATTTCCATACGGGCCTGGCGGTGCTGGAGGACGAAAAAGCCTTTTCCAACGCCAGCGGAAGAAGTGCAGCACAGTTGTTGAAGAAAACGCTGTTTTGTAAAGCAAAGAAAAAAATGTTAGGAAAGGAGAAAACTTTATGAATGCTGCATTGTTTTTGATCATTGGCATTGTCGTTCTGCTGCTCGGTTATATTTTCTACGGCGGATGGCTGGCCAAGAAGTGGGGTATCGATAACAAGCGTGTTACCCCTGCCCATGAACTGGAAGACGGCAAGGATTACTGTCCGGCCAAGGGTCCTGTGCTTATGGGCCATCACTTTTCCTCGATCGCCGGCGCCGGTCCCATCAATGGACCCATTCAGGCTGCTGTGTTTGGCTGGGTTCCGGTGATGCTGTGGGTGCTCATCGGCGGCATCTTCTTCGGCGGCGTGCATGACTTTGGTGCCCTGTTTGCTTCCATTCGCCATAAGGGCCAGTCCATCGGTGAAGTCATCGGCGATGCAATCGGCTCCAAGGCCAAGAAACTGTTCATTATCTTCTCCTATCTGACCCTGATCCTTGTGGTGGCCGCTTTCGCGTCCATCGTGGCCAACACTTTCAAGGCCACCTATACCGCTGACGGCGCTGTGGATATTGCCGCATCCTCTGCCAATGCTTCTACCGCCATCATCTCCATTATGTTCATCCTGATGGCAATTCTCTTTGGTTTCTTTGTCTACCGCCGCAACGCCCCTCTGGGTATTGCCACCGTTATCGGCGTTATCGGCATTGCCGTCTGTATGTACATTGGCCTCAACTGGCATCCCATCTATCTCAGCTATAATGTCTGGATCATCATCGTGGGCGTGTATATTGCCGTAGCCTCCGTTACCCCCGTTTGGATTCTGCTGCAGCCCCGTGATTACCTCAGTTCTTTCCTGCTGTACGGCATGATCGTTCTGGCTATTGTCGGCATCATCGGCTGCCATCCCACCATGGATATGCCCGCCTTCACCGGCTTCTATGATACGCTGGCTCCCAGCGGCACTTCCCTGGGCTATATGTTCCCGGCTCTGTTCGTGACCATTGCCTGCGGCGCCGTGTCCGGCTTCCACTCTCTGGTTGGCTCCGGCACCACCGCCAAGCAGCTGGATCAGGAAAAGGACGCAAAGCCCATCGCCTATGGCGGTATGCTCATTGAGTGCGCTCTGGCGTTGATCTCCGTGTGTGCCGTGGGCTACATCTGGGCCAAGTACTCCAGCGGTGAGACCGTGACCCCCACCGTGGTGTTTGCCACCGGCCTTGCCTCCATGTTCTCTGAGGTGTTCGGCAGCGCATGCTATGATGTGGTGTACTCCATGCTGATCCTGGCCGTTTCCGCATTCTGCCTGACCTCTGTGGATACCGCTACCCGTCTGGCCCGGTATATGTTCCAGGAGCTGTTTACCCCCGTGGGCATGGACTCCAAGGATCTCACCGGCTGGCGTAAAGTCATCACCAATCCCTATGTTGCCACCGGTATCACTGTGGTGGCAGGCGTCGTCCTGGGCCTCACCGGCTATGCCAAGATCTGGGCGCTGTTCGGCGCTGCCAACCAGCTTCTGGCTGCTCTGGGCCTGCTGGCTGTGTGCTGCTGGCTGGGCAAGGTGGGCCGCAACAATAAGATGTTCTACTTCCCCATGTTCTTCATGCTGGTAGTGACCCTGACCTCCCTGGCCTTCACCATCAAGTCTCAGGTGGTGGGCATCCTGGCCGGCGGCGAAGGCGTGGTGTGGTTCTACATCCGCGGCATCATCGGCGTACTGCTGGTGATCCTGGCCATCGACCTGGTGGTCGAGGGAATCAGGGCTCTTGCCGCGCAGAAGAAGCAGAAAGCTACTGCCTGATTAATTTGTTCCCCCCATTATTATCCATACTCCTCAAATGGCAAGACGAGGCAGCCAAAAGGCTGCCTCGTCTTGCGGCTTTATTTAAAAAGAATAATATGCTATTATTGGATTAAAGTGTAACTTCCCAAATGCAAAGAGTGCTTATAGGGATGAAGGCCTTTACATCCGTTGAAAGGAGGTGATTGTTCTGGAGGATTCCCAGATCGTTGCTCTGTATCTTTCCCGCAGCGAATCCGCTATCGGCCACACAGCCGACAAGTACGGTCCCCGCCTGCAGGCTCTGTCCTTCGGCATCGTGCAGGATGCCCAAACCGCTGAGGAGTGCGAAAACGACACCTATTTGGAGGCATGGAACCGCATCCCGCCCCATGAGCCGACGGACTATTTCTATGCTTTTCTGGCGCGCATCACCCGAAATATTTCTCTCAACCGCTGCCGTGACCGCAGTCGCCTGAAGCGGCAGGCCCACATCTGTCAGCTGACCGCGGAGCTGGAGCAATGCATTCCCGCCCCGGATGATACCGCCTGCCGCCTGGACGATCTGGCCTTCTGTCAGGTCCTCAACGGCTTTTTATCCACTCTTTCTATTGAAAAGCGGAATATTTTCCTGCGGCGGTACTGGTATCTTGACTCTGTTGCCGACATTGCGCAACGCTTTTCCCTGTCTCAGAGCAAGGTAAAAACCACGCTCCACCGCTGCCGGAAGCTACTTTGGAACTATTTGGAAAAGGAGGGTTACACCATATGAGGGGATACGATTTTCTGGATAAGCTGTCCCTTGTTGACCCGGCTTACATAGAGGCAGCAGACCTGATGCCGAAGAAAAAGACATCTTGGCTCAAATGGGGTATAGCCGCCTGCCTCACCCTTGTGCTGTGCACCGTGACGGTCTTCTGCCTGTCTGCGAGGCTTCCCAAACTCCCCGTGTCCTTGGGAACCGTGGGTATCGGCTATGGCTTTGAGGGCTATTGGATCCGCGATATATCCGATCTGAAAAACACAAGTCCCGTTTCCACGGATGCTGCCCCGTCCAGACTGCCGGTTTTCCGTAACCCGGCGGGAGGGTACCCCATCCGGGACGCCACGGAGGAATACAGGGCTAAAATGCTCACCCTGTCCCGCACCATCGAGGGGCGGCTGGTGCGCAACACCGAGAAGATGACAGAAACCTGGACCGAGTCGGATGGCAGGATCGCTCCCCTGACTCTCCTGGCCAAGGGCAGCGATGATGTGGAGATCCGGGTGGATCAGTTTATGACCGCCGAGATCTGGTATCCGTCCCGCGATCCCAAAGGCGAAGATTATCCTCTGCCGCGCACCTATGAGGAGACATACCAACTGGCGGTGAAGCTCCTGAAGGAGTATCGGGATCTGCTGGGCTTTGCCGAACCGCAGATCTGCATCACCGGCGGCGACTATGACAAAGACGGAAAGCAGTTTTATGATATCTCCATCTACGATGCCACCGGCAGCAACACGGATCACCTGCTGCAGTTTTTCTGCCGCCGTGCGAATTTTTACTGCAACACGGATGGCGAGCCATGGCTGATCCGGATGCTCTGCTCCGACCTGTCGGACGAAGTAGGCAATTACCCCATTATCACAGCGCAGCAAGCACAGAAATTGCTGGTAAAGGGGCACTGCATCTCCTCCTGCCCCTACGAAATGCCTGGGGAGAAGTATATCCGCAAGGTGGAACTGATCTACCGCTGCGGCATCTATGACGAGTATTTCATGCCCTACTACCGCTTCTATGTGGAGCTGCCGGAGGACTCACTGCCGGCGGAACTGCAGGACGGCGAATTTTCCAATGTCGGCGCCTACTATGTTCCCGCCGTGGAGGAGGAGTATCTGGCTCCCCTGTCCACCTGGGACGGCCGGTTCAACTGATACTGCTAATTCAAATCCGGAGAGGCATCAACCTCTCCGGATTTTTTCACTTTTTGTCTGTTTTTTTATGGTTTGAAGGCTATCCTCCCAAGCGCTGATCCTCACGGCAAATTTCCGCAGGAGCAGCAGCTCGATCACGCCCAGCAAAAGCCCCGCCAGACACTGAAAATGGTAAGTGGTCAGCCGCCACACAAGGGGTTCAAAGTCGGCGCGCAAAAATTCCGTGCAGAACCGGGTACCGCTGTACAAAACCATAAACAGGGAAAAGACACTGCCCGGATACCGATTGCGCTTTTGATACGCCCGCAGCACAAAAAACAACGCCAGCGCCACAGCCCCCTCTACCAGCTGAATGGGAAACTGGTATTCATTTTGGTCATAGTTATAATAAAAACTGCCCTCCATGGGAAAGCCAAAGCAGCAGCCGGCGCAGAAACAGCCGATCTTTGCCGAAACAAGCGCAAGGCTGATACCGGGGGTGCAATAGTCTAACTGCTTACAGGGCGGAATCCTCAAGCCCCAGCTTACCAGCGCAAAAAGCGGGGGAAGAAAATAAATGTTCCCAAAATAATTTGCGCGGTTGTTGGTGGATATTTTTGCCCACAGGCCGTTACAGCCGGAGCCAATGGCTGCAACCAGGATCGTGACGAGCAAAAGCTCCGCCACCACATAAAAGGTTTCTTTCGCAAGAAGTGTCTGCCTACCCCGATTTTTTTCAAGCAACGCCAGAGAATAGCCGCTTAAAAGGCTTCTCTTTTGCCGCACATGAGAAAAATTGTACAGCAGGAGGATCACGGCACCCATGTAGGTGAACACGTCATAGCAGTTAATCGTGTGCGGGAATATCTCAAAGTAGGGAAGCATCCTTATGCCAACTCCTTTTCTATGTAAGCGACCACATCACCGATCCGCCGGAAGGATCGCAGCGCCTTATTGGATATAGTAATATTGAATTCATCCTCCAGCGCATAGGCCATTTCAATGAGCGCAAAGGACGTCATACCCAGCTTTTCGTCGATCTTCATGTCCGTCTGAAGCAGAACGCTCTCCGAACCCATGAGTTTATTATAAACCTTCTGCATTCTTTGCAGGATCAGACTTTCATCCATTGTTATCCCTCACAGTCTTTCAAGCGCCTTATAGTCTGTTTTTTTCATTCGGGTCAGCGGGAACTCCGGCAGAACCGCATAAGCCGCAGGCTGTGCATACTCTGCCAGATTCTCCCGACATTGCAGCCGAACCTGATCCAAAATCTCCTGCTCGTCCGCCCCCGGTCGGAGGAGCAAGTACGCCACTGTTCTGCGACCCACTACCTCCGCCTTTTTTCCCACAACGCAGCACTGCGCCACACCCTGCACCTTGAGGATCTCTTCCTCGATCTCAGACGGGATCACATTGTACCCCGACACCACGAACATGCGATCCAGCCTATGCTGAAAGTACAGGTAGCCGTCCTCGTCCGCCAAAAATGCATCGCCCGAATGAAGCCAGAGCCGCCCATCCTCATGCCGCTGCAATGTCTTTTGGGTGGCCTCCTCATTTTTATAGTACCCCTTCATCACAGTTGGGCCGGATATACACAGTTCCCCCACTTTTCCCGCGGCAACTTCCGTCTGCGTGCCCGGAACGACAATCTTGAATCGCATATCAGGAACCATCATCCCCGAGCTGCCCTCTTTTTTCAAAAAGTACGGTTCATAGCAGCAGCCGGCCGTGCACTCCGTCATGCCGTAGCCGTTGGTAATGGTGACGGAAGAGCCGCTGCGCTGCAGATAATAATTGATGCGCCGACGCGTCCTGTCCGGCAGCTTGTCACCGCAGGAGCCAAGCACCCGCATGAAGCCGCAGTTCTGCTTCTCGATCTCAACGCTGCGGGCTATTCCCTCAAAAAAGGCCGGAACGCCGAATATAAACTCAATTTTTCTGCGAAAAATCAGCTTTACACACTTATTTAGGTCGAAGACCGGCACAAGATACACTTGGAATCCATAGCACAGCATGGAATGGACACATACGCCCAACCCCGTGCCATGAAACAGCGGCAGAATATCCAAGGTCTGAAACCCTGCCACATCCACGATCCCCATAGTGTCATAAGATTGCAGTGCCAAGGCGTTGAAGTTAAGATTCGTGAGCATGACGCCTTTGGGCTTTCCGGTGGTGCCGCCGCTATACATGATAACCGCCGTATCATTGCTGTCTGGCTTTGCAGGCTGCAGAATATGATTTTTCGCCATGCGGACGACTTTGTTCCAATACAGGCATCCCTCATGCTCCGGAAGCCGCTTCTCCCGAAATCGGTAAAGCGCTTTCTTTCCTTTCGGCAGTGCATCCGACACGCGCAAAAGCACAAGCCTCGGCTTTTCTCCCGCTTCCCAAGGGATCCGGTCGATCTTATCATAGAGCTGATCCAGCACCACCAGCAGCTTGCTCTGCGTATGGCGCAAAAGGTTACGAACCTCACCGCCGGACAGAAGCGGATGAAGCATGTTGGCCACGGCTCCGAGGCGGTTGAGCGCATACACAGTGTACACCACCTGCGGCATATTGGGCGCCATTACGGAAACGATGTCCCCCGCTTTCACGCCCATATTCTGAAACGCTTTTGCCGCCTCATTGATCCGCTGCAGCAGCTCCCGGTAGCGCACCTTGCAGCCTTCAAAATCCAGCGCATACAAGTCCGGATAACGCTTGGCGGCCTGCTCCATGAACGCAAACATGGAACCCTCCGGAAGCTCCGGGCGCCATGTAGCGGGAAGCTGATGATCATACCAAACGGACTTTTCCCTTTCCATGAAACTTCTCCTTTTTCGGCGTATCTACAAGTCCAATCGGCCTATAAGCCAGTCCGCAACGACACCGGCCTGAGCAGACTGAAAATAATGGGAGCGGCTCTTGATCTGCGTCACGCTTATCCCACCGTCTACATACCGCGCCCATTTTCTCTCGGCACCGTGTATACGCGGCGTGAAAATATCCCTATCGCCGACCAGCACATGAACCGGAACTGCACACTTTCCGCCCATTTCACGCAAAAGCGCCACCGAAGCGGCCGCATCCCTGCGGAAATCGGATAGAAAGCTGCCTGCAACCTGCGGCGGAAGCTCCTCGATACGGCTGCCTGCCTTTGACAGTATTTTACGTAAAAATCGGTTCGGTGTAAAGGTCCAAATGTCGAAAGGGCGTCCGACCGGGATATACGCCCCCGAGAACAGGGCTCCCGATTCGGTGAGATGCTCCGTTTCCATGATCCGCAGGATACGCAGCGCCACAATGCTACCCACACAGTGTCCATAGAAACTGACCTGCCTGTCCCCTGCGAAGCCGGCCACCTCCTCCGCCGCAGCCCGACAGTCGTCATCGCTATGAAGAAACGGCAAAAACGCAATGGTGAGATCCGGTCGTTTTCGGACAAGCTCCGTCACAAGAGCGGAAAAAGCCTCTGCGTCGCCGCCGGCATAAGGCAGGAGAACAAGCACTTTTGATCCCTCCGCCTCACGGAGGGGCTGCAGCAAATGCCGCCGGTTCTTTTCACGGAGGCGAGCCGCTATACCCGCCGGAGTCGGATCTCGCAAAAAGGCTGCCGCGGAAAGGCCTGCATACCGCTCATTTGAAGACAAAAAGGCGATCACATCCAAGCTGGTGCCCCCGGCTCGGAAGAAATCCGTATCGCGTCCCACCTTCTCCAAGTGCAATATCTCCCCAAAGGCGCTGCAGATCTGCCGCTCCGTTTCATCCACAGGGGGAGCCTCCTTTCCGCAGCTCTCCTCCGACGGCGGAATCGCAGCCAGCAAAGACCTGTCCGCTTTGCCATTGGCCGTGACAGGCCACGTTTCAACGCGTATAAAGTAAGCGGGGATCATATACTGCGGCAGCTTCTGAGCGCAGCGGTCACGAAGCGCTTGGTCAGAATGAGCCACGCCGTTATAGTAGGCCGCCAACGCCGTCCGTCCATGACTCTTCTGCACCAGAACACAGGCATGGACGATGCCGGGTATCTGCCGCAAAACGGCTTCGATCTCCCCCAATTCCACCCGCCGTCCGTGGAGCTTAACCTGCGTGTCCTCCCGCCCGCAGAAGATCACCATACCCCTGCGATCCACATAGGCCAAATCTCCGGTTCGATAGAGTTTGCCCCGCCCAAATGGGTTTGGCACAAACTTTTCCGCTGTCATCTCCGGTCGGTCAACATATCCATCTCCCACGCCGGCTCCGGCAACGCACAGCTCTCCCTGCACGCCGAGCGGCAGCCGATTCATATTCTCATCCACCACATACATCCGCGTGTTATCAATAGGCACACCGATGGGCACAGGATCCTGCTCCGTTCCGATACAATCGTAGAAGCTCACATCCACGGTACATTCTGTGGGGCCATACAAATTGTGCAGGCAGATCGTCGGGCAAAGCCTCTGCATACGCCGCACAAGAGCGGCAGGCAGCAGTTCGCCGGAAAGAAATATGTGCCGTACGCTCCGCAGCGCATCCCGTCGGGAAGGCTCCGCCTCCAGATAGTCCAGCAGCAAAGCAAACACCGAGGGCACAAAATGCAAGTGAGTCACTCCGTATTGCCGCACGTCGGCGGTGATGCGTTCGGGCAGAAAATGTTCGTTTGGCGCCATGTAGGCCAGCCTGCCGCCGCACATTCCCCACCAGAATATCTCCCACACGGATACATCAAAAGTGTAGGGCGTTTTGCCGAGGATCACGCTGCTCTCCGTCAGAGAATATACCCTCTGCATCCAAAGGATACGGTTAACAACCGAGCTGTTGCGGATCCGAACGCCCTTTGCCTGACCGGTGGAGCCGGAGGTATACAGGATGTAGGCTATATCCTCCGGCAAGGCGGCGCAAGGCAGGGCTTCTGCCTCGTCCACAGGCTCCGCCCAAACCGTTGTCAGGGAAATGACCGGCAGGCCACAGGCATGATGCGCATAAGTATCCTGCGCCAACACCAATGCAGCACCGCTGTCCCGCAAAAGAAACCCGATCCGCTCAGGCGGATCCGAGGGAGCTATGGGCACATAGGCGTTTCCGCCCCGCACGGCCGCATAGAGTGCCAAATACATTTCCGGACCTCTGTCGGCTAAAACCGCCACCGGCTGTTTTTTGCCGTCGGTCAGCTTACGGATCCGGTTATCCAGACAAGAAACCCTCTCCTCAAAGTCGCGGTAGGTCAAGTTGCCGGTTGCGCCGGTCAGGCATATTTCGTTCGGGGTTTTGAGCGCCTGATCACGGAAATACGAATAGACCGTTCCCTCTCCCGTCAACGGCCTGTCCGTTCGGTTCATTCGGTCAAGAACAGCCCTCTCCCTGTCCGAAACCGCAGAGAGCATCCCGACGGTTTGGCTCAGGTTGAGCATCTGCCGCAAAAGCGTTTGATAGGCGTCTGCCATTTGACCGGCAGCATCGGCGGCAAAACAGCGCGTGCGGCTGACAAACGCAAGCCGCATGCCGCCATCCTCCGGGACAATATGCAGCGACAGATCATACTGCGCCGACCGCGTTGAAAGCGGCTGTATGGTTCTTTTCTCTCCGGCCAGATTGATCCGAATATCCAATTCATTTTGATAAGCAAAAACTGCGGAAAACAGATCTTCCGTCGGCCCCCTGCCCAAATCTTTAAGCAGCCGGCAATATGGATATTGCTGATGCGCAAAGGCCTCTGCGCTCTCAGCAGCGATCCCTTTCAGATACCGCTCCACCGTGTGAGAATTTTCTATCGTGCAGCGCAGAGGCACCGTATTGGTAAACATTCCCACCGCGTTCAAGTTTTCAGGCGTTCGTCCCGCCGCAGGGACGCCTACGGAAAAGTCACGGTTCCTTCCATACACCGAAAGTAGCAGCCCATAAGCGCCGAAGTAATAGGAAAAAGGAGTTATTTTCAGCTTGCCGCAGCAGTGAAGGATCTGCTCATGCAGCTCTTTTTCCACGCGGTCAAAGTGCGTTCTTCCGCCGAAGCCGGTATCATTCGGGTCGCTGAGTCCCGCGCCGAAATGCAGCGGTGCAGGCTGCTTTGCATATATGCTGCGCCAGTATGCTCCGACAGACATATCTTCGGCAGCGCACAAGCGATACTCCCTGCACGAAGCCGCAGGCAGCAGCGCCCGACCTTCATACAGAGCATCCAGTTCACGGAAAAAAACAGGAATAGAACTGCCATCGAAAACCAAGTGTTGAAAATCAAAAAGTATCCTTCTGCCGTCGAATCCCAGCCGCATGAGCGGCGCCTTGTTCAAATCGAATGGGCGAACAAAACCGAGCGCATCCTCCGGGGCAAGATGTTCCACGGTGATGACGGCAGATGCATCAGTGATCTGCCAAAGAGTCCCCTCTGTCAGCTCGAAATGCGTGCGGAGGCTTTCATGGCGGGAAAGCATTTCCTGCACCGCCTTTTGCAGCCGTTCCATATCAACACCGGCAGCATCAACAGAAATGGAAATATGGTAGGCCAGAGGATCCTCTGACAGCTGATACGCCGTGAAAATGCGCTGCTGCGCCGCCGTTGCCGGCCTCCTTTCGCTCAGCGCCGCAGCGCATAGATTCGCCTGCCTGAGCGTGATTTTTTGCGCCAAAGCACGCATATCCCGACACAAAAGGGCCTCCTTTACAGGCAGATCATATCCTCTTTCCTCCAGTATTGCGGCCAGCTCAATGGCTCTGAGGCTATCACCGCCCAGCTGAAGGAAATTGTCTTCCATGCCGGTTTTCTCCCTGTGCAGTACCGCATTGACCGCCTCAGCAAGAGCACGCTCTTTCTGCGTATGGGGCGGCACATAGGACGGAGCCTCCGTTTCGTCCGGAACCGGGAGCTTCTCCATCGCTTTTCGATCTGTTTTTCCGCTGGGAGTCAGCGGCAGCTTCTCCATAAAAACAAATCTATGCGGGATCATATAGACGGGCAAACCGGCCAATTCTGCCCGGAGCGTTCCGGCAGGGCGCCTGCTGCCCGAATAATATGCGCACAGAAGCTGACCGCCATCCTCTGCCGTGCGCACCAACACCGCGGCCTGCGCAACGCCCTGCACCGACATAAGGGCATTCTCTATCTCTCCCAGCTCGACCCGCTGACCCCGTATCTTCACCTGGAGGTCATTGCGGCCAATAAAAATAATATTTCCGTCCTCGCGGCGGCAGGCAAGGTCGCCGGTGCGGTACATTTTACCATTTTTAAAAGGATCGGCAACAAACTTTTCGGCCGTTAATTTCGGTTGGTTGAGATAGCCCACGCCCACGCAGCGACCGCCGATACACAGCTCGCCTACTACCCCCACAGGCAGCACATTTTGAAACCTATCCAGAATATACGCCTGCGTATTTGCCAAAGGCGTACCGATGGTGATGTCGCCCTCTGTAATATCGGCGCCGGTGGCCCAAACAGTGGTTTCCGTGGGGCCATAATAATTGAAGATCCGTGCAGAGGTTCGGCTCCGAAGCTGCGCAACCAGAGCAGGATCTATCGGCTCGCCGCCCAATAGGAGCACTCGCAGTCCGATTAAATACTCCGATTTATCTGCAGACGCAGTTAAAAGGCGCAGCTTGGAGGGTGTGCTTTGCAAAGCCTCCGCCGGATGCAGCGCAAGCAAGGCATTAAGCCGGAATTGGTTACGGGACTGTTCCTCGTCCGCCAGCACAACCGTCATACCATTGGATAACGGCAGCCAGCTTTCCGTAGCAAAAATATCAAAGCTCACCGTAGTGGTGGATACAATGGTCTGCACGCCCCGCAGGCTGCGTTGCCAAACGCTGTCAGGCTCGGGGGCAATATAATTTGCAAGGTTTCCATGGGTGACCAGCACGCCTTTTGGCTTTCCGGTCGAGCCGGAAGTATAGATGCAGTAGCAGGGCATATCGGCTGTGACAGAAACGGCTGGTGCAAGCGCTCCGCCGCTGTCAAGCAGCTCGCGCAGCTTCTGCTCGGTGAGGCAATACGCCGCCGCGCTATCCTCCAGGATAAATTCCACCCGCTCCCGAGGATAGTCCATATCCACCGGCACATAGGCAGCGCCGGTTTTCAGAACACCCAGCAGCGCCGGAAGCAGCATCCCGTTTCTCGGCAGCATAACGGCCACCAGCTTCCCTGAGCCGATCCCTCTTTGAACCAGCGCCTCGGCAATGCGGTCGGAGCGACTCTCCAGCTCTCCATACGTCAAGGTTTCATCGCAGGCATATACGGCGACCTTATGGGGGCAGGCAGCGGCCTGCCGGCCGATTTGCTCACAAACGCTGCCATACTTATGAAAAGGATCCTCTGAGCAGCCCTTATTCCATCTCATCAGCCGGGTCAACTCCTGCTCCCCCAGCATGGGGAGGGCAGATATGGGGGTATCCGTCTGCATCCCCTGACGAAGAACATTACAGAGATAGCCGTGCAAACGCTCCATTTGCTCCATAGTGAACAGATCAGCCAAATAATCATAATTAATGCGAAAAATCCCTTCGTCATCATGATCGTTCACATGGATCTGCAGCGGTTCCCATTGCCACCCGCTATGATACCACTTGTTATCCGTTTCAGTGCCGCTCAATTTTGCCGTCTGGTAGTTAAATACCACTTCAAACAAACGGCTTAGATCCGCAGTTCCCTTCGGCTGCTCCGTATATGTGTATTTTGCGTGGCGGAGCGCAGAAAAGGAATCGTCAATAACGGCCGACATATTCTCACGGAAGGAAGCTCCATTATTCAGCCGAAAGAGGCACGGAATGGTGTTGATAAACAGCCCGAAGGTGTTGTTTTCCCGCACTCCGGCACGGTTCAGTGCTGTCATACCGATGAAAAAACGCTCCGCATTCCCACACAGGCGGCTCAGGCACACCGCAAAACCCGTCAGTAATACAGCATAGGGAAGCGCGTCGTTTTGCGCCGCAAAACTGCGGATCTGCCCTGCCAATCCCTGCGGGATCACCATTGTTTTTCTGTTTGCGTGGTATGAGGTCGGCGGATGCTTCATGAGCCCGAGATCCTCCGGCTCATCCTGAAGCTGTGACGCAAAAAATGCCTTGTCCCGTTGGTGCTGCGGGCTGCGTAGATAGTCCTCCATGCCGGCCATATACTCCCGGTACGAATAGCAGGAAAAATCTCCGCCGCTAAGCAGAGCGCTGATCTGCCGACCCAAGAGCGAAATGCTCCACGCATCTGCTATAAGGTGATGGACTCTTCCCACAATACCGACCATGTCCTCCACAAACACGATCTTAAAGTCATAAAGCGGCCCGGTGAGCGCAAGCGGCTCTTTTGTGATCCTCTCGCCATAGCTGTCCAACTCACGCAACCCCTCAAACCGAAGCACGGCAAAACGGGCAGGCGGCTCGTCCGTCTTTTCCCAGCTATACTGTCCGTTTTCTGCCTTCAATCGGAGAGAAAACGCATCGTTTCGAGTAAATACCGCACGCAGGATTTCTTCCATTTTTTCTGCGTCGCAATCTGTTTTGAACAGCAGCCTTCCGCCGATATTGGCGGCGGCACCGCTGACGATCCGCTCCATATTCAGGATCTGTTCCTGTGCTTTTGTCAAATACATCTGCTCGTTCCCTCTCCGATTGGTCTGTATTTTCCTTGCCGTCAGTATACGATTAGCCGGTAGTTCAGTGCATGAACAAACTACCGGCTAATCCTCTATTTTAAAAATAATTCACATAGAATACGCATTTTTGCTGATACACTATGACCGTGTCCCGTGTCCAAGTCAAGGTCATGCGATAGCTGCCGGCCGGAAGTTCGCTATCCTTGGTTTGAATGGTCAGATACCGCCCATCCTCCGCATCCTGCGCGCTCCAGATCGGCTCTACGGTTTCATAGCGCAGGGTATGGGCAGGATCGGCTCCCACCGTCAGGTGCTCTAACTCCACATCGGGCTGTCCGCAGTTATCCATATTCGCAACATATACGGTGGGGATACCGTTCTCACCCACCAGACTCTGGTGCGTAGACACCTCCGCCGACTCAACGGTGCGGCTCTCGGTTCCTCCGCCTTTCAGCGTGATCTTCAGTCCGATCGCCGGAGGATCGCTCGCCAGCTCCGACACACGGTTAAAATCCAGAATCAGCACACCGTTTCCCGCCTCCAGCGAAAGGGTATCCGGCTCAAACAGTGTTACGGCCTGGCCGTTGCCGATTCTATAGGATGTGAACTGGGGAAATGCACCATAGGCACCGTTGCCCGCCCTATAGAACAGCGTCCCTTCCTCTTCTATCGCATATACCGTGCAAATAGGCCTGCCCCACATATACCGATTCATGCTGGCATCCGGGTAAAACAGGCCTGACACAGCCTTTTCTTCTGTCTGATCGGGCAGAACCGTTCCCGCCGGCAAGAGCGTTATCCGGAATGTCCCGGAGAGCGTTTCACCGCCGCAGGTGAAAGAGATCATAACGGAAGCCGTCTTCTCCACCTCCACGGATTTCGCCTGCACGCATACGGTATACTTTTTTGAGTTTCCGTCCTTAGGCACAAGCACCGTGCCCGTTCCGGAGGCAATACTGAGGCAGGCATCGCTCACCTCTGCCTGAATTTGTGCCTCCGCTGTCCCACCGATGTTCTTGTGTGTTAAATCAAATTCAATGGGAATGTCGACCGTTTGAATCGGCCTGCGATCCTTCAGCCGATACAGGCCGCCCTCCGGCTGCAGAACGGAACTTCTGATCTCGGAATCGCTGTAATAATCTTCCTGCCAACCGGATTGCACCACATAATGCGCCGTTGCCGGTGCAGGGAAAAGAGCAAGGCAAACGGATGCCACCAGCAAAGCGACAGCCAGCAAATATGGAATTGTCCGCCGTAACCTGCCCATCTTCTTTTACTCCTCTTCCAAAAGTGCCTGCCCGACAGCCTGCACACGAAGCATGCTGTCAAAGTTGATCTTCTGATTGGTTTGAACGCATAGGGCAAAGGAAATCTCCGTTTGCTCTCTCGCAGCGAAAGGGATCGTCAGCTCTGTTCCGTCCGAATCGAAAAACGAATAGCACCACCCCGGCCCGAAGCTGTGATACAGCTCCGTGCCTTCCCGAATAGCTTCTGCCCGCCCGACAAAAGACGTTCCGTCCTTTTTCAGCACGATCCCCGCCTTATCAGGATCTTCCATACCCACCGTCGCCAAAACGGTAATCCGAGCCATCATAGCAGGCTGGTCTTCCAATGTATCAGCCTCAGAATAATTACTCAGGGTAAATTCCTTTCTTTCCCAATCCGTGCTGCTTTTTTCGGATACCGGCTGCAAATACAGATGCGTAACGGGCTGTGCCGAGGTCGCAACCGGAAAGTCCTTTCTCGACTCATAGTGCGCATAAGCCCGCCCCACCAAAAGCACACAACACAAAAGCAGGCATACCACTGTGCAGCCAATAAGATAAAGAAATACTGTTTTGCTTTGCTTCATTTCTGTTCTCCGCTTTAATGCCGCAGTTTACTGCTTGACATCTACCTGCGTCAAAGTAATCTTCTCCTTCTCTGGGCCAAGCACAAGCACCGGTGTATTCGCCCGGCTGGAAATGGTACTGTTGGTAAGCTCAACACGGATCTTATCGGCCCATGCATAGTTGGCTTCCACATACACGGCAGCGCCTGTGTCTACAAATCCGTTTTTGCTCAACTGGGCATCCGTAGGGTTCTTGAGCAGTTCTTTTGCCCCCGGCTCTGCCGTGGCTCTGACCGCACTGTCACGGACAATAACAGACCCGCCCTTGACGGCAATAGCGGTAAAGCCCTCTATCACGCTGCCGCCAAATACCGTTAGCCGACTGCCTCTCTGAGGCTGGTAGATCCCGGCCCATGTGCCGGAAATGGTGCTGTCCTTGATCTGTATGTCCGTGCCGTAGTATGCGTCGGAGCCGTTACCACAGATGCCGATAAGCGAAGCCTCGATTTTGCTGTTTTCCACGATCACCGCCGTGGACTGACTGCTGTTTTCTCCGTTTCCAAACACATGGATGCCCACTTGGTCTGCGCCGTCGGCAGTCAACTCGCTGCGATACAGGCGCACCAGCGATGTCTTGTTCTGCGTATTGACACTCAAGCTGTCGTCAATGAGCAGCCGCCCCTGAATGGTCACTTCGCTAAAGGCAACGTCCGCTCCCACTACATGAACGGCGGTTTCCCGACCCGCGCCGTTGATGGTGCCGTTCATCACCGTGACCTGACTGTTGGGGGCAATATCCAGCACAGGGTCGGAGGCTGCAGTCCCGCTGCAAAGAATTAATTTTCCGTTCAGATCCAGCACCACTTTTTTGTTCTCCGCGATCTTCAGCGCGTCTGTGACCTCCAAATCTTTTGTCAGACAGATCTTTTGATAGGTTTCACCGCTGTCGGGGGCAGATAAGGCCGCCAGCAGCGACTCCTGATCCGCCACATTCGTTTCCACCGTGCGGAGGTTCTGGGCTGTGACATGGACCTGCACATTGTATTTCAGCGCCTTTATGTCATCATACCCTTCGGTGCTGCGTTCATTTTTTACTAAGTAGGCATACTCGCCGATGCGAGTATCCAGTTCTGTGGCCTTTTCCACTTCGCTCCGGGTGCACAGGTAGACCCACACGCCGGTTTTTGTTCCGTCTGCATTGGTTTTTACTGAAACGGGGTAGTAGTTGCTGCCGCCTTCTTTGTCGCCGATCGCATCATATCCATCCGTTTCAGCCAGCTTGTTCAAAAACTCTCGGGTCGTCGTCGATCCATCCACCGTGCGCAAATTTCCATTTTCATCGAAGGTCGCTTTGCTGAAATCGTATACCACCGGTCGGATATACTCTGGCTGCAGGGTTGAATCTCGCCCTGTAAAGGTATATCTGTCCCCTGCTTTCGACAGCGTGCCATATACATAGTATCCTACCATATCATAGACCCACTCGTAGCACACAGGAGTGGCTGCGGTATGCTCTTGTGACAATAGCAAGGTGCTCTTGGGCATGACCGTGTAGGCAAAGCTGCTGTACGGACTCAAATAAACCTTGCCCACGGTTTCCTTACCCACCTGCGTGGCGGCGGGCGCATAGAAATAGAACCTCTTTTGCAGCTCCTCAGACATACCGCTCTTATCTACGCTGACATACAGCATATTGATCTGATCGCTGTCATTGCTGATCTGCATATTAACAAACCCGATGCCGCCGGGCGCAACAGGAGCAGCCGCCTCCTTGACCTGCACCTGTCCATCAAAACCCCATACGTCTGTTTCGATGACCATCCCCTTGGTTTCAGCAATGTTGCTGTACCAAGCCGTGCTGACAGAGTAGATCAAAACACCCAGTGTAGCTAAAACCGCCATGGCGAGCAGAGCCTTTTTGTACACGTCGCCATGCAGCTTTTCACTTTTCTGTTGTATGCTGTTGATTTTGCTCATGGTCGTTTTTTAGCTCCTCAATCAATTCCGTGCGGATCTTTTCGTAAATTTCTTCATATTCCTCGTGGGAAACGTGGCTCGCCGCCTCGATCTCTTCTTCACGCGCCAGCTCCCTCTGGGCACGGTACAAATCTTTTTGAATAGAAACTATGCAGCTTCGCAGGATCAGCCCACCCAGAAACAGGATCGGAAGGGCGATACACGCCAAAAAGCCTGTTTTGCTTCCCAAAAAGCTCATAACACTCATGATGCCGCCCTCCTTGTCGGAATACCAAACCACTTTTCCGATCAGATCTTTCTGCCGAACCATCCGGCTGTCTGCCACGGGGTTGGCATCGCCCCGGGTTTCCAGCGTGGCCGTACCGTTTTCCCATACGACAGACACCACCCGATGTGTCACGATCCTGTCGCTGCCCGCCCCTGTGGGAGAGCGAAACACGACAATATCTTTCACTTTAATCTTTTCAATGTTGGTCTTATGGCTGACCACCAAAGTATTCACCGACAAGGTCGGTTCCATGCTGCCGGTCACCACACGAAAAACACTGTATCCGGCAATATCTGCGTAGCCCCTGACCACGATTTGGATGGAAATAAAGAGACTGAACAGCACTGCAAAGCACAAAACTATTGTTCCGGCTATTTTCCTTTTCTTTTTTTTCTCTGATTTTTCTTCCATAGTCCTCATTGCACCGAACCGCCGGCCAGCTCTATGCTTAAGGCGAGCTGATCGGCATTGGCGCCTTTCGTGCAATCCACATCCTGCCCCTCCAGCCATACAAACATCCGGATTCGCTGGGGCGTGTTTTTATCCAACGTGACAAGTTTCGTTGTGCTGGCATTATCTACGACAATATCGGATACATCCGTCACGATCATGCCCTTCTCCACAGCAAATTGGAGATATAAATCTACTGTGTTTTTAATAAATTTGCCTTTTTTTACATAGGGCGAGGTCTGATTCTGCAAATATACCTTATAAAAATAGTCCCGCAGATTGCTCTCGGTCAATTTCTCGCCCTTACTCTCTGCCTGACGCACTGCTGCCTGAAAAACATTGTCAGCGTCTGTCCATGCGCTGGCAAGCTGCGTGCACAAGCGACCCGCCATGTCCACAAGCTGCACCTTTCCGTCCACAAGACCCACCGCATCTGTCAATATATATTTCCCATTCAACTCCGGAAAAGCCGTATGCAAATCCGCATTTGGCTCATAGACTGTGAAGGTATTCAGGTTCTGGGCCGCCGTGATGCTCTCTCCCTTTTCCTGATAGCTGCCACGCAGATTTTTATATCGATCCACAAAGTTGTCGCTCCGAGCATAGGCTGCCGCATCCTCCGCCTTTGCATCGTTCTGATTGATCAAAAAACCGATGCGTAGGCATTCCGCAGACGAACCCTCCCCGGTCTTCAGCGAATAGCTTCCATCCTCGTTTTTAACGACCTTCTGCAAGCCGATGGCATAACTGCCAACGCCGAATTCATCTGAACTCGACACATGGAGATCAAAGTTGCTGTTCAGCGATACCACCCAAAAATCCACATACAGATAGCTGCCTTTCTCGGTTTTCTCCCCTTGTCCCAAATTGGCATAGCGAAGGGTAGAATCATTTTCAAATTCAGCAATAGGCTTGCGCTGCCCGATAGCCGCTTCAAAGCCCTGTACCTTCGGATCATCCGGTGCATAGTAAGCGGGCAAAAACCAGTTCAGACCATCCGCCGTTGACACAGGAGTCAAAGTCGCCACATAGCCTGAACCATCTCCCCAGGCAAGCTGCAGCTTATCGGAAAACTCACCGGGGTAGTGATTTCCGTTTTTATCCGTGATGTCCGGCGCCATATAAATGGTGCTGCCGCCGCTGATCATGATCTGGATCCCTTCCGCAGCCGGACTTTTTGAGATGGTGAGCCATGCATAAGTTCCGGAAACAATCAACGCTCCCGCAGCCAGCAATGCCAGAACAGCGCCCAACAATTTGGCCTTTTTCATATGCTTCAAACTGCGTCACCGTTCCTTTCTCCGCTGCGCTCAATGGGACGAGAGCCTGCGCTGCTCACGGCGCCGACGCCGCTCTTCTTCACGAATACGTGCCTGCTCTGCGCGCTCCTCCTCCAGTTTTGTCCGCTCCAGTTTATGAAGCGCAACACCGTCTGAAAAGAAGGAAAGCTCCTGCACATACGCTTGCAGCTTCTTCATGTCCTCTGCCCGCTGCCGCGCCTTGGCCTGTTCCTCCGCCTCTTGCTGCCGGCGAGCAAGTTCCGCCAATCGCAAGGCTTCCTCCTGCTTTTGCCGCTCGACCTCCTCCGCCTTTTCTCTGCGAATTCTTTCTTTTTCCAGAAGCTGCTGACGCTTCAGGCGCTCAGCCTCTTCCAGCCGGCGGTGCTCCAGCCGCTCGGCCGCCAAGCGTTTGCGCTCCTGCGCCTGTTCCAGTTGAAATGCGGCATCTTCGTAATCCTCAAGCTGCTGCACTTCCCGTTGTTTTTCCTCTGCTCGCTCTCGCAAAAGCAAACGTTCCGCAAGTTCCTCTTGGAAACGAGCCATCTCCTTTTTCAGCAACTTGCTGCGGCGGCGATCCTCGATCTCCCGCTCCATCTGCTCCTGTTTGCGTCGGGCCTCCTCGGCGGCCTTTTCCTGCCGGATCCGCTCGCGTTCCGCCTCTCGCTGCTGGCGCAGCCTCTCCTTTTCGGCGGCTTTCTCTGCGCGAATACGCTCCTGCTCCTCTTTTTTTCGCTGCGCCTGCTCCTCCACCAGACGGCGGCGCTCTGCCGCCTCCTCCTGCATAAGCTGCTGCTTAGTCAGCTCCTCAATGAGAACCTTGCGGATCTCCACGTCCGGCAGGTCATAGTCCTCGGTCAACTCCTCAACAATCTGATGGATAAACTTGGGCTTCAGTGCCCGTTTCTTAGTTCTCGGTGCAGTGGGGATCTGGCGATCTTCCGGATCTTCCAAATATCCCTTCAGAACCAGATAATTAAAAAGTATATTGTGATAAATATCCCGCTGGAAAACCTCGTTGATCTCCGGACTCTGCTCCACGACTTTGATGGAGTATCCTATTTCGTCATACTGGCGCAGAAACTCCATGAGTTTCACGATTTTCTTATAGTTGGGGTTACGTTTGAGGACATTGGTTTTCGTGATCGCTCCCTTGACTCGGTTGCTTTTGCTCAACTCTCTGGCAAACTGTGTGCCCATGAACATCCCCAAAACTCTGTATAGCCTTGAGATCCGCCCGAACACATCCGCATTTTTCCCATCAGTATCCAATGCGCTTTCAATGTTCTTGATGTGCAGGTACATATCCATGTGTACATGCTCTGTGGCGCTGTCCATGTCAGAGCGCAGCTTCAGCTTGGCGCCGAACTCGTCACTCATAGCACCGAACAAGGCGTCATGGCGAATCTTCACAAAATGGTAGGCACTCTCCATGGCGGTATAAACCAAGCGATTTTCATACAAAGAAACGGAATCCTCCCTGTATTTCTGCATCAGCTTGCTGGGGCGCACATCTCCCGTTTGTGCATTAAAATCCTCTATCATGGAGGCGTGCTGCGCCAGATGGCGCACCGTATCAGCCCCCGCCTTTTTTGCGTTGGCTACATTGACGATCAGTTCTTCTTCCTTGATCACGTTGCGGGGCAGGGCAATGATATTCTGGAAGCCCTCCAGCGATTCTTCAATGGCGTCCACCCATGCCAGATCCACAGTCTTTTCCAGCTTGCGGTTGGAAAACTGAAACTCATTATCCGCCTTGGAAATGCTGTCCATAAAAAACTGGTAAAAATCGCTGCTTCCCAATGCGCGGATGACACTGTTTGTATATTTCTGATAGAGCGGATCAATCTGTGTTTTCTTTGTGCTCTTGCCTGCCATGCGCTACCTCTTCACTCTGCTAATTGTCAGTTATTCTTCTTCAGCTGCTCAATGTAATCCTTGCAGATCGCCATTTTATTCTTGCCGAACAGCTTGTCCAAATAGTTGCTGCATTTGGTCAGCTCGTCTTTCATAAATCCGAGGGACAAGGACTCAAACTTACGCAGCACCTTCTTAGCCACGATAAAGTCCACTGCCTCAAGCTCCGTGCCTCCGCACGCAATAAAGCAGGGAACAAAGTCACCGATCTGCTTCATGATACGGTTACCAAATGCCAACCGGAAGTTCTTAATCAGATATGCGTTGAAATCCTCCAGTTTGTCAAGCGTAGTTTGGTCAATGGGATACTTCTCCCGTGCCTCGTTAAACAGCGCCAGCAAATGCTTTGTGGAAATATGTACCGGCTCTGTGGGTTCGCATTCAAAGGCATCCGCACGGCTGTTGAGGTCAATGGGAACGGCACGGTCATATACCTTATCGGCCACGGCAAAGGTGGAGTCGTCGTTATTGATGGTGCCGACAAACCACAAGTTGCCGCTGATGGGGATGGTGCCGTTGTTTATGAGGCAAGGGTCATTGTCCCAAGTGGCCGTGACCATGTCGATGCGCTGCTCATCCAACCGGGGAATTTCCAGAATGGACAGCATTTCCGCAAAGTAATACTCCACACGGGCTATGTTCATCTCGTCCAAAATGACGATATGGGGATCCTCATAATAGTTAGCTTCATACACGGCACGGAGGAAATCCGTTTCCGTATATTTCTTTGTAAACTCGTTGAAATAGCCATACAGCTCTGTACGCTCACGCCATGAAGGCTGCACAGACACCACGCTTGTATCCAAGTCGACAAATTTACCGAAGGCATAGGGAAGACTGGTCTTGCCGGTACCGGATATACCCTGCAGGATGATGATGCGAGCCGTTCCCATAGCCGCCACAAAGTAGCGCATCATGTCCAAGTCATAATACAGGTGCAACTGGCTGGCGGCATAGCGCCTAAACCGATCGCAAAACTCCGGCAGTGTGATGTCGTTATCATAAACCGGCGGCTTATACTGCGTCTTATAGAAGTTATCCACGGTGGTAAGACGGAAAAAGCGGCTTTCTGCCGGATCCACACACGGGGAGGAAAATGTGTTGCGGTTGGGGTTGACTGCATCAAACTCCTCATTCTTTTCCCCGGCATCCTCGGCGTTTTCTTCGTCATCCGGCAAGTCGCCCAGCTCGTCAAGAACCGCTTGCTTGTCGCCTCCCAGCTCGGCCACCTTCATGGCCAGCAGCTTGTCCTTTTCATAATTTGCCCGAAGCAGATCCCTCTGAAGCTGACGCACTTGCCTGACCATTTCATCGTACTTTTTAACAGGGATACGAAACCGAAACAGCTTCTTCACAAGCTTTACCAAGAGGAATATGAGCAGGACGATCAACGCAAGCAAAAGAAGGTTGGCCACCAGCAGCATAATCCAATCGCCCGTTCCGAAATCCTGAGCGTATTGCTCAATGATCTTCATGCGCATTGGGAAATTGAACAGATAATTCAGAAAATTAAAGAATGAGCTGAATATGTCCAAAAACGCGCGGAATACTCGGCCAATATCCTGATAAAAGTAGCGCAAAAAATTGTCCATGGAACTCTCCTTCGGTGTGTTTCACATAGGATCGCAGATCATTCGGCCTTATCCTCGGTCTTATCCTCAGCCTTCTTCTGCATTTCCGCCATCATCTCGGCGCGCAGTTTTTCACGGATCTCAGCTTCCAGAGCAGCTCGCTCCTCCGCCTTGCGCTTTTCCTCCTCAGCCGCCTTCTGTGCAGCCAGATCCTCCTCAGTAGGTGCGGCCGACGGCTTCTCTGCCTGCTCAGACAGCTCTGCGCGCAGCTTTTCGCGCAACTCATTCTCAATGCGCTCGCGCTCAGCGCGACGCGCCTCGTCTGCTTTGCGCTTTTCCTCGTCGATAAGATCCTCGGTGCGGCCGCGCTCCTGCTCATACTTGATGCGGTTTTTCACATTCTGATACTCAAACAGCACCCGGAAGAACTGGATCAAATAAAACACGAAGAACAGGAACACAGGCACAACGACAACGATCAAAAAGCCCGTGCTGGTCTGCAAATAGTCAAACACCTTGCCCAACCCGCCAATGCGGCTGGAATAGATGCCGACCACCTCGGATTCATGGACGGTGAGCGAATCGCTGATGCCGTTGTTATCGCCCTTTGTTTCAAAAATCAGATAGCCGCCGCCGTCATATATCTCTTCGATTCTATGGGTGTTGAGCACCCGCTCACCGTTGATGACTGTCCAGTAAGTGATGATGTCTCCCACTTTGAGGGTTGAGGGATCCTTCACAGACTTGTCGATGATGAGATCACCCGGCTTCAGTGTGGGATACATAGATTCGGTCTGGATAGAGAACATACGCAGGCCAAAGAAGCTGGGAACGCCGTTTCCGGACGTTGATACATAAGAGGTGTAGGTTGCAAATGCCGCAACGAGGATGGCGATCACCAGTACCACATTCACAATGGTTCCCAGCGCCTTGCTCTTTTTGCTCTTTTCCGGCACCTCCGCCTCTGCTTCTGTGTTGAGCTGCTGCTCATCCACGTCATACTGATTTTTCTTCATTTCTATCTCCCTTCTGCCTTTTATCTGGATACTCAGGTTTATTAAAATATAATAGCAATTTACTCGTTGCTACAATTTTCTTCCCAATATTGTCCTTAACCGGGGATCTCCTCCATGCCGCCGTGGCTCGGATCGCCCTTGAACTGCACGCTGGCAAAAATCTTGGACCTGTTGCTCAACACGTTTGTGCAGTCCGCGTCCTGTCCCTCCAGCCAGATATACAGGTCAATGCGAACCATTCCGTTGTGTGAAATGGAAAACAGCTCCGTGGATGTTATAAAATCGCCCATTTTATAGACCACCACGGTTCTTTGCACAGGGTTGGCCTCCGTCCATTCGGTTGTGGTTTGTTTTATTAGATGCTGTTCGTCTGTCAAAGCGGTGGTTCCGTCAATGCTTCCCGTATCAAGATAGCCTTCTTTCGGCTCCGTTTCGCCCGGTTGAAGCACATGCTTGTCGCAATTTGGCTCAAATATATAAAATGTGCTTTCCCCCTGAGCTTGTCCGGTTTGCGGGTCAACGGTCGTGATGCGGAATCCAAGCCGCACCGCATATTGCGAGCCTGTGCCGCCGTCGGTGTGGATCACACGATCTGCATCCCATTCCGCTGTTCCCACAACATAGGTTCCCGCCCCATTTACATTGTTGTTCACAGCCATGGCCGGTGTCAGCGACACCTTCACAGGTTCATCCGAGCGGGCATAGAAGGAGCACATGGAATAATACCCATCGCTGTCCTTCCTGTTCGTGTTTCGCTCATCGGTCAACTTTTCCCAGCGGCCATTCATACGTCCGTCGAATCCGTAGGACGCACCATAAAAACACTGCTCCGCATTTGACCATGTGATCGGCTTCAAATCGGAAACCTCGTCCACAAGATCCGCAAAATTCAGCTGCTGCACCCAGTCGGTGCTATCAAAGCTGTCGGCCAGTTCCAGACCGGTGGGGGCATTGATATACATTTCCATGTCGCTGACGCGGGGCCGCTTTGTTATAGAAAACCATGTGTACGACGCTGCCACCAGCAATATGCATAACACAAGCAGTATCCAGATATACACGCCTCTGCGCTTGGCTGCCGCACTGATTTTTGAAATCGTCAATGCTTTCTCCTCTTAATTGTCAGGGTTTATTCTTTTTTATCTTGCTGAGCATTTCCTTCATGATGCGAAGGCGCATTTCCTCTTCCGTTTCCTCTGCAGAGGCCGACGCTCCAAAAGTCTCTGCCGCTCTGCGCTTGGACTTTTTTACCGTGTTGATGGAAACCATTACGATCGTAACAACCAGCACCACTGCGCCCAGACCAACGAAAACATACACGGAAAAGCGCTTCCCCGTTATGCCCCAGGAGGACTCTCTTTCTCCCACAGCGTATACATTTCCGTCCGCATCGGTCAACGTGTGGTTGGAATCGAAGTTTTGATTGGAAAGCATCGTGTGGGGTATAGTCGCCTTGTCGGCATCCACACCCTTGGCATTAATGCCGATATAATAGGTTCCGCCGGATGTAATCGCGGACATATCGAACCAAGCATCTCCGTTGGCGTCGATCAGCACCGTTTCGCACGCCTCATAATGGAACCATTTTCTTTGGTACAGCGTGGCATAGCTACCGGCTGAACTGCCCGGCAGTTTTACCGCTATCTTTTTTTTTCCGCCGATTCCATCCTCCATTATCAGCTTATAGATTTCATTGCTCTCGATACCTTTTTTGCTCTTCTTTTCCTTGGACACCGTATAGCTCAAGTCAAATTCTTTGCCGGCTACGTCTTTTTCAGTCATGCCGGCTGTGTCTATCCGCCAGTGGCAGCCTTTATCTGTGGTGATCTCCAGTACCGTCCCCGTTCCGGCCAGCTTGCCCAAGTCATCTCCCTTCAGCTTGGAGCCGTTAAACTGAACATCGGCGTTGAGTACAGAGTCCTCACCGTTATTTTCACGGATCCCTTGGGCGATTTTTGCCAGATCCGTCCAGCCGTCGCTGCTGCTGATGGACGCATACAGATTATCCGTTGTCTTCGAGTTTATTTCGGGGGCGTTACCGTTTGCGATCTCATTTTCCGCCTCCTCGCGAGAAATCGAAGTGCCGTCTTTTATAAATGTGGACTTGGTTTCTGTTTCTCTGATAACAGTGGTGTTCTCGGTTTCGACCACGCTGGTCACGGTTTTTACTTCTTCCATTGGATCATCACTGCCGCCGTCATCCAGCACATAATCTCCATTTCCGGCTTCCTTGATGGAGGCGCCGTCGGCAAGAGCCGTAGAATCAGAGCGAATACTGTCCATCAGCTCCTCCGCTGAGCTGCCGCTATAATAAATATTGATCAGGCTCCGGCAGTCATGGAACGAGTTGCTGCCTGCGACTTCCGTTGACGCGGGCAATGTCAGCGACATCAGCTTCTTGCAGCCGTAAAAAGTCCAATCCGGCACTTTCGTAATCGGGCAATTAATAGTCACGCTTGTCAGCTCACCGCAGTAGGCAAACACGATCATTCCCAGCTTTTCAACGGAGGCGGGAATAGAAACGGTTTTCAGCGCTGCGCAGCGAAAAAAAGCATAATCGTCTATGTTTTTTAACCCCTCAGGCAGGAAAATAGCAGACAGCTTCTCACATTCTTCGAAGCACGCCTCTCCGATGCCGGTGACCCCGGCAGGCAGAGTGATCCTGCTCAGGGATGCGCACCCTTTGAAGGAGCGGTTGCCGATGCTCACGATACTGTCGGGCACAGAAATGCTGGTCAAATTCACGCAACCGTAAAACGCAAGGTCACCGATGGTTTGGACACCGCTTTTGATGACCACGGTCTTGACAGAATCCGCCATGCTATACCACGGAGCCATGTTGGCATCGGTATAGTTGGGCATGGCACCACTCCCCTTTATCTCAAGGGTGCTCCCATTGAGCTCCCATTTCAGGTCGCCGGTGCTGCCACCGACCGCATAAGCCGTTACAGGCAGCAGACTCAGCACGCAGACCAAAGCCAAAATCAGAGCGCTTATCGCCGTGAATTGTTTTCTTTTTTGCATAATGGTCCTCCGTTATGCCGCATTTCAAATGCGCCAGATACACCGGCCTTTGCCGGCATCAGTTTTTGCTTGAATGCCCCTTCCGAACAGGCCGCCTCCCCATCGGGAGGCAGCCTATTCGACTTGAGATTTACGATACTTTGTCTCTTGTCTCTGTTTTGTAGTCCTGCGGAGTGATGACCTGATCCGGGTGATTCGCATCCATCCACTCATAGCCGGCCGGCTTTTTGGATGTATACACGGCCTCAGACTTCAGATACTCCGCATTGTTTTTAGGAGGTGCATCCGTGCTCTTGCACGTCACTTTGACCACCGTGGGGTTCTTACCGGCCTCGGCCTCGATCACAACGTGGTCGTAGGTCAGGATCTTTATGGACGTTTTCAGCTCCACACGGGTGCCCGGCAGCTCGCCTATGACCGGGGTGGCCGTCATGACCTTATCCACCGTGATGGTTTCACCGGGCGAATAGGTCATGTCGCCGATCTTCCAGCCTGTCACGCCCAGCTTCACGCTGCACTCCGTCGTCTTCAGCTCATCGCTGGTGTAGGTTGTCACGGTTTTGACGAAGGGATAGTAAGTGTACTTGCCGTTATAATTCGTCCAGGTTTTCTTGTTACTGCACGAGCCGGAGCTGCCGGAGGTATCCGCCAGCTTTTCATACTTGAAGTAGCAGTACTTCGTGGTCACGGGAGTGCCGGCGTGCCAGTTATCCAAACTTGCGTTGTTGGTGACAAGGATCGTACCGTCCTTTTGGCCAATGGTCGAGGGGAGAGTGAACCGGAACGAGCCGCCGTCCACGCTGGTCTGGCCGTTGACCTTCAGGTAGCCCTCCGCCTCAGCAAGCTGAATGCTGGGAGGCGCCACGCTCTTCTCGCGGATCACCACATTGTTGCTGAGGGAAACCGTATAGGTGACATTGCCTCTCTTGACGGCAATGGTCCTTACGGTCTGTTCGCCGGTAGGCTTCTGCTCCTCAAACTGAACGGTAACCTTACCGGTTCCGCAGCCTTTCCCCGTTTCATAGTCCACACTGACATTTTCAATATAGCCAACCTCCGAGGTCTGCTCGAGGGCGCTCTTCTGGAACGTGATCCGGTTGGGCTTAGACGCAGCCATTTCATTGTTTATGGTGAACACAGCCGTATCAAAGTTGGCATTGTCCACGTTGCTCAACCGCAAGGTGACGGTGGGAAGCGTATAGTTCACGATAGCCGTTTCCTGCAGTTCAAAGCCCTCGTACTCCACGTTGCTCTCAGCCTTGATATAGACCGCAGCCAGATACTCGGAATAATAGTTCTTGACCTCCGTCAGGTTCTTTTCTGCGTTCTCCCACATTCTGCCGGCTTCACCGGTCACCGAGGTCATGTTGAAGGCCGTTTCCATGTCGGGCGAAGTATTTGCCACCTTCACGGTAGGCGCCTTGGAGTAGACCGTCACGTCCTTCATGGTCTTGGTGGTACTGCTGGAGCCGACGGTCACCTTCAGGTCAACGGCGTACTGTCCCGCCAGCAGCGGTGTAGCCTTGGAGCTATACAGACCGGAGGTGTTCGTCATTTCCTGCGAAATGGACTCCAGGTCGCTGGTGCCGCTGTAGGTGTAGCCGCCGTATTTCTGTGTACCGCCCTTCTTGTAGTTCATTTCCAGCAGCATACTCACATCATCCAGCACGACATACTGCGTATCGCTGTTGTCCGGGGTCGTGAGAGTTACTTTAGCCGTAATGCCCAAGTCATGGCTCTGCAGGAAGGTGCCGACCACGCTTTCGCCGGTCTTGCCGAGCACCAGGTTGCGCTGCTTGATGTTTTCATCCCGCAGAGAAACGTTCTCGGCAGAGGGTCCGGCCGTTGTGACGGTATAGGAATCAGGAACGCCGATATTGTTCGCCTCGGTATAGGTCAGCGTTGTGGTGCCCACGGTGATCTTAAGGCTATTGACCTTGTAAACACCGACATACTGCCAGTCAAAATCAACCGATCCGTTGACCTCGCTCACTGTGCGGCGACCCGTGTCGTTGTCCTGATTATTGAGCTTAACCTCGTAGACCTTGGCAGCGCCGCTTTGCACCTTGTAGCCATAGGTGCTGTTCTGCGGATCCGGAATGTACTGCAAAGTCAGCGTAACATCCTTGATCTTGTTGGCGGGAATCACATTGCCATCGTCATCCGTCAGCTTAACATACATTCCCGTGCCGTTAACGGAATAACGGGACATAAAGGTATCAGTGCTGCTGCCCAGCTTCGTTTCGCCGGCCTCCATAGCCGCATTGAAGGTGCAGCTCACAGTCGTGCTGAGCCTGCTGAAATTATAGCGCTGAGTGGCGGTGATCTTGTATTTGCTCAAATATGCGTCCGCTACGTTGCCGTTATCCGCCCAGACAATGGGGTTGTCATCCGCATGATACACGCCTGAAGCGTCATAGCAGTTGCTCAGCGCCACAGTGATAAGTCTCCACTTGCCCTCCTGCGTATACTCTGCATCGGGCAGCGGATTTCCATCGCTTCCCAGATCCGTCGTATAACGGGGCAGCCGCACGATCCAGCCGTCCTCGGAATAGACCATGGTTCCATCCGTGCTGCTCACGGAATAGAAATCCTGCGTTGCTTCATGGTACAAAACGGCAGAAACCGTCGCCGCAGAGCTGTTCTCGATGCGAATGTGATCGATCACTGCGTCAAATGTCATGGGCGCAAATTGAATCTTGTCGTTATAAGTTGCGGCAGAGGTAGTGTCAAACGCAGGCGGATCGGGGCTGAAGACCAGATAAACCGGCGCATTGCCCCTGCAGTTGGTCAAAACACTGCCCAGCACCTGCACCGACAGGAATTTATAACGACCGGGCTTGGAAATGGCCAGCAGACCCTCGTAGGTATCCTCGCCCTCATTCCAGATAAGGTCTGTGCTGACAGAGTTTGTTATGGAGCCGCTGTTGGAATAATACAGCCGAACGCCATCAATGCCCTTCAGCTTTTGGTTGGCGTTATCGTAGATATTGACTGTGATGTCCTTCTCGTGGGTTTTGCTTTCGTCGTACTTATCTCCATGGCTGCCGTCTTCATTGACGGTATCCTCCGTTGCGCCCTTGCCGTTGATGACCTCTACCCAAAGGCCCAGCTTCAGATCCAGCGTCTTGTCCATGTTCTTTACGCTGAGGTCAATAAGCTTTCTGTCCAATTCGAGCAGCTTCAGTGTGTATACACCGGACACGGAGAAGGACGCCTGCCCGGACCACGAGCCGCTGGACGAGCTGTAGCTCAGAGATGTGACCACCTCGCTGCCGTCGGAGCGGACGAAGCTGGCCTTCACGGTTTTGGGCATCTTTTCCTGTTTGTTCGTGGCAAACTTTACCTCCACGGTTTCCTTATAGCCGGACTCCGAGGAGTATATCGTGACCTCATCATCCGTTTCTCCCCAGTTCACGCTTGCCACAGTGAAGCCCTCGATCTCTATCTTCGGAACGGTAGACAGCGCATAGTCCACGCCGTCCATGCGGACATAACGCAGGTAGTACGTGCCGGGCGCATCAAAGGTATAGCTGCTGAGCCACGAGCCATCCTCCTGCTTTGTGAAGGTCATTGTATTCTCGCGAGAGCCCTGCGTGCTGTTGATAGCCCGAACAAAGAACGCCGTCATGGTGGAAGGATCTGCGCCGTTCACATCCACAAACACATTCGTGGTCAGGTCTTCGGCGGTGACCGCGTTGTCATAGTCCATGGTGTTTTTGCTGACGCGAGCCGTCACCGTGCGGGTCTTATTAATAAGGTCATTGTTGCCGATGGTCTTCAGATCCACGGAGGAGCCGAACTGCAGGTTCAGCTGCCCTTGGATCTCCGCGGCGGAAAGCACGTCGTTATTGGTCAGCAGGTCGCCATTGAGGTAAATGATGGCGGTAATGCGCTGAGGCTGATCCGTATACAGCGTAGTAATGGCTCTGCCTTCCCGCTGGTTATTCTCCTCATCGGTGTATGTATACTTCGTCTGGGTGTCCCGATCCAAAACCAGAGGCACCGTGTAGCGTCCATTTTGGGCGTACTTCTGGGTGGTATCCATGTCGGCGGTGGCCAAAAGATTGCCGTTCTGATCCACGAACACAACCTTCATAGCCTCCAGCAGGCGGGTGGATTTTGCCTCGTCGTTGGGCGTGTCGGCATAGAAGATATAGCAGCTGCCGCCGCCCTGCGTGGTGCTCTCGGTTGTCAGCACGCCCTTTTCCGCCGTTCTGCCCCAAACACGGTTCACGCCGTCGTAGCGCAGGATCTCGCCTGTTTTTTCGTCCTTCACAACGGCGCCTTCCAGCGTCAGGCAGGTCTGCTCAGCATTGGTGCGCACCCAAAAGTCCACTGCCATGCCATAGGTGTCCTCTGCCACCATATCATTTACGGCCAAGCTCGTCCCGCTTAAGGAGTTGTTGGCGTTCAGCTCAAAGTAAGCCGGGCCGGCTGCATCGGTATATGCCTTGCCGTAGATATGCTCCACGCCATAAAGTCCGCTGGCGGAAAGGTTCAGAGTAACCGTGCAGGATGCCCTGCCGTTGAGCCGCGCTGTTTCGTTTACCGCCAGCTGCTCAAAGCGGATCAGGATACCCTTCTGAACATAAACCTGTGTTTCCTTGCCAAACAGGCCGGTATCGCTCGTTCCGAGAGAGGTGATCCCTTTCCTGTTGCCGTTTGCATCCACGATCTGCATGGAGCCGTAGTCTACCAGTCGGGCAACGAAGTTGTAGATCTGGTAGCCGGATTCGCCGCCCTTGCTCCACATATACTCCGTGCCGTTTGTTTTATAATCGTTATAGTATCTGTCGATGTACCCGATGTCTTTTACAACATTGTTGTAGTCGGTGATGAAGGTGGACAGCCCCACCAAAGACACAATGCCGTGCTTGGAAACATCAGTAGCCTTGGCCACGTTATATTTGCTGTGGTTCTTCTCCAGCTCCGCCCAATTCGTTTCCTCAAAGGGGATCTGGTTATTCTGCGCGTGCATATAGATCTGGTAATTCGCCAGAGCAACATAAGCGTCCTTCTGCGCCTCCATGGCGTTTTTCAGCGCCTTGAAGCTGGCGCCCATCTGCGTCAAGTATTTGGCCAGATTGGGGCCGGGATCGCCATCCGGGCGAGTGCCAAGTTTAATATCCACCTTAACCTGTGCGTAGGCACTGATCAGGCTGCCCATGGCGCCGAATTTTTTAGCCACGCCGTTTTCCGGGTCGCTGTATACCTGCTGCACCTTCTGCTGGGCGGTCATGACCGCCTGCTTCATTTTTTCATACTCCGCTGCGGTGCCTGCGCTGATGTCAGCGGTATAAGAAGCAATGGCACGCACGCCGAAATAATCCTTACCGGATGTCACAAAGCTGCCGTTATCGTACTTTGCATAGGCATAGTTCGTGTTGAGCAAGGTAATGCGTCCGTCGCTGCCGTAGACAGCCGCCTGCAGCGGATTTGTCAGCAAAGCGCCGTTATTGAGCTTGGCCGGCCGCAGGGGCAGGCTGTCAATACCATAGGACTTATCCGACAGGTTGATGAGGTTGCCCCACTGCAGATTCGACACCGTGACATCGTCTGTATTGATGGGTCTGGATTCATCAATGTCATACTCCTCCGGCAGCTTGCCGGTTTCGTCACTCAATGCAATCTCCAAGCTGCCGTTTGCAGACAAATTGGTGCTGATATTTTTCACTTCCGGAGCCCGGGACAGCGTGATCCACGCAAAGGTCGCTGACGTCGCAACGATCGCCGCGATTAGCAACCCCATACCAGCAGCACCCAGCTTCTCCTTGATGTGCGGGATGCGCTCAGTATATATATCTATTCTCCTTTGCGTATCTTTTCTCACTTTCCCATGCCTCCCCGTGTTTTGTCGTCAGTGGGTGTCGTGTAAATTCGTCTGTTCATGGCCATTATTATAACTTGCCGCTGACGCCACCACTCTCACTCTCGCCTTCTTCTCCGGAGTCATCAGAGGTTTCCTCGTTTTTCTTGTCACCGGTTTCCAGAGTCGTGTTACTGGCCGGAATGAGCGTTGCGTCGCTGCTGAATTGCAGGTTCAGCCAGCCGCCCATAGACTCGGCAGCGTTTGCCGCCACCGTGGCATTGGTCACCTTGCTGCCGTCCAAGAACACAACGGCGGTAACTTTCTGCGGTGTATCCTGCTGCAGAGCCGTAATAGCCGAGCTGCCGAGCTTCTCGCCCAGCGTCATGCCGCCGGTGTAATTGCCCTCGTCGTTCTTAGTCATGCTGAAGTCATAGAGATAGAGCCACGCCTTGATTTCGCCGGTCTCCCGGTTGAACTCCACCGTGGATTCTTCGTCAAGCGCCTCATAGGCCTCCATGGAAATCAAGTCAGACACCTGATAATCACCGGCACCACCGTTCATATAGGCATATTTGCCGGTTGCCTTTTTCTCGTCATCGGACAGGATCGTATAGGCGTCCTTGCCCAGCTTGCAATCCAGCGCCGCCATAGCCAAAACCTTTTGGTTTCCGTCCATAAGGGCAATACGGATACCCTCCATCAGGCGGATCATTTTTGTGGCAGACAAACCAGCCTGCGTGGTGAATTTCATATAGCTTCCGCCGCCCTGAAGCGCACTGTTTTCCGTGCTGCCCTCATAAACGCGGTTTTCCGGTGCCGTTTGCAGGCACAGATTGCTCTTTTCCGCATTGGTGCGGAAAGCCATATCCACGGCGTAACCGTAGAAATCCGTAATGCTCTCGCTGCCGGTGGCATCGGCCAGCTTAGCGGCCTTCATTCCGTCGCTGCAAGCCGTCAAATAAATGGGATTGGCCGTGGTAGCCGTCCGCATGGTAGCCTCAATTTCGTTGCCGCTGAAGGTCACGGCCACCTTTGCGGTGTAGTCGCCGGCAAAGTCGGCAATATCGGACAAAACGCCGCTGCCGCTGGGCGTTCTCACCACAATGCCGCCATCCTCCAGCAAGCCAAGGGCGGCGCTGGCATCAATGCCGCCGTCGGGCTTTTTCACGATTGCCTTCACTTCGCTGATGGTCTTTCCGCCCACGGTCATCTTGGAAGTATCCGCCAGCGGCGCCACAATGCCAGAAACCTCACTCCATGTATAGATGTCCTTTTCCTGCAGCTTGCTGTCGCAGGCGCTGATGGCGTTATTCACACTGGTCAGGTCGGTTTTCAGCAAAGCAATGTATTCGCCCATCTTGGGGATCATATTTGTAATGCCCGGATACTCCGCCAGCAGGGAATCCATGGTCGTGTCGCTCTTGCGGATCTCCTTTTGCTTCGTTTCAAACTCTGTTTCCGCAACGCTGCAGTCCTCCGTGGCCAGATAGCCCACAAATGCCTCACGCAGGGCGGATTCAATCTGCAGCAGGGAGTTCTTCATGCCCACGGCCAGATTCTTCACAGCCTCAAGATCCGTTTTAGTGAAGCCCTCACTTTTCCCGTCCACAGCGTACTGCACCACCACATTGGCCAGAGCGCCGCCCTGCTGATTCAGAGAATTGCTGGCAATGGTGCGCGCCGCAGAAGTATAGTTTGCGATGCTGCTTCGTGCGGCATTCATGCCGAGCTGGAAGCGGCTCATGGTGGAGCTGGTGCCGATGGCACGCACGCCGTAGCCGTCCTCGCCAAAAACGCCATTCTTATAAATACGAGTGACTGCCGAGGTCTTGTCCAGGGACTTCACGCGGCCGTCCTCGCCGTAAACCGGAGTTTTCAGCAGGGTAGCGCTGTTGACCTTATAGGTCGTTTTACCGTCATCACCGGTTCCGTCCTCCTCCAGATACAGGCGGGCAGGATTGAGCTGGATCTTCTGCAGACCGTACTCGTCCTCGCTGCCCAAACCGATCAGATTGCTCCAGACATAGTTCTGCGCCGTGGTCATGGAGTTTCCGTTGGGTTTAGACTCATCAAAATCGGCGGAGTCCAGCAGATCCATATTGTCCCAGCTCTGTTTATTCAGCAGAGCGATCTCCAGCGCGCCGTTAGCGCCTACATTGGTCTTCATCCCCGTCACTTCCGGCGCCGTGGACAGCACGTACCACGCATACGAAGCCGTAGCCGTCAGAATAGATGCCACCAGCAGCATTGCTGCGGCAGCGATCAGCTTGCCCTTCAGCGCTTGGAGGCTCAGGCCGGGATATCGTCTTTTGTACTCCCTGCTATACATCTTCATATCCTTGTCTCTCCTGTTCGATATTATTTTCGATGCCCAGTCTTGTACTATCGAGAAAGATCCTTCACCGCTCTGCAGCCCCAAAACGGTCAGGGATATTCCCCGAGGGGGGGTATTCCCCCGGCGCAGTGCCATCCCACTGCGCCGGAGGGACCCATGTGTCTTTTTAGGGGTTGCTTGCAGCGGCTGCGTTCACCGTCACCGTCCAGGTAGCAGTGACGGTCTTATCTATCGGTACGCTCTCCGTACCGATGTTGAAGGTGATAACAGCCGTGACAGTTGCCGTGCCG
>SAMEA3663010__coassemble_84_pt1 | contig 51304 bp, 48 predicted proteins | sample SAMEA3663010__metabat2_high_PE_006 | metagenome-assembled genome bin SAMEA3663010 (sample SAMEA3663010) | pig gut metagenome | biome: pig gut; feature: pig-associated habitat; material: faeces | place: France | collected 2012 | reverse complement strand
CCGCCAGCACATCCGACGGAAAATGCACGAACAGGTACAGCCGGGAAAAGGCCAGCAGCACCGCCACGGGGATGGCGACATAGCCGAACTTCCTGTTGGCTGCTGTGGCCACTAACGCTCCCGTCACTGCGGACCAGGTGTGGCCCGAGGGGAAGGAGAAGTCCTTGGGATTATTCACCAACAGATCAATGCTCTCCAACCAGCAGGGCCGGGGCCGGGCCACAATATTCTTCAGCCCAATGTTGCAGATAAGCAATCCCGCCACCAGCGCCGCTATCAGGCAGACACCGTATTTTCTGTATTTTTTGCTGATCAGCAGTGCAAGACCCACAGCGATCCAAATAGCCCCGGCCTCTCCCAACAGCGTGAGCTTGGGCAGGATGAAATCCAGCGCTCCGCACCGCAGATTCTCCTGAATCCAATGGAGAATGGTCCAGTCCGCATTTTGAATAAACTCCAGCATGACTATCCCTTTCAGTTTGTTATTTTACCGCCGTTACGGAATATGCGGAGAGGATCTTGTCCTCACCCTTCGCATAGGTGACGGTGACCGCGTCTCCCACAGAAAGGATCACGGCATTCTTATCATCCGCGGCGGAAATGGCATAGTACACCTGCCCCTCCTGCAGCCGCAGATAGTACCAGGTGTTACCCTCCACCACGGCGGAGCGGATCTCGGCAATGGTGCCGGTGACCTGGTCCTGACCGGTGGGCGTAACATCCGTGTCGTCCTTGCTGATGAGTCCGTTCCGGACCAGCATCAGCCGGTAGCTGCTCTCACAGTCCGCCACGCTGGAGCCGGTAGCCACGATCTGGTACTGGCTGACATTGACCATGGCGTACATCTTCACCAAGCCCGCCGCATCCTTCAGCGCCATGAAGTAGGTGGGCTGATCGGCAATATTCAGCAGCAGGGGGAAGGTGGCGTTATAATTCATCTGCTGCACCTGCCCCCGGGCAGAATCCATGGCGGAATATTCCTCCGCACCGGCCACGGAGTAAAAACGGGTCTCCTTGGTGCGCTGGTTGGAGAGGATAAATCCAACATTGGACTCGTCGGACACCACGGAGGTGATGCCGGTATACATATACACATCGTCGTTGAGGGCAATGTAGTTGTAACCGTCGGTGGTGATGGTGACATCCCGCTGGCCGAAGAGGGAGTTGAGGAAGCCATGGATATACCGGCCGTGGTTGTCGTACTGGCTGATGATAAGGTCGGCGTTATACACATGGTCCACCCAGTTGGGGATGTCGCCCACCTTGTAGTATTCCATCTCTCCGGTGATGGCATTCACCAGCACCGCCCCCAGCACATCCGTGCCGCCGAAGAGACCGATGGTATTGGTGATACGGGGACAGACCCAATAGGGATTGCCCTCCTCATCGATCTCAAAGGCAGGGGAATCGAAAATATAGGTGGGATAGTGGAAACGCAGGTGGCGATTCAGATTGCGGCTGAAATGCTCCGCCGTGGTATAGCGGATGCCCTGCTCCAGACGCACCACCTCCACATTCTGTGTCACCATGTCAATGATGAGGTAGGCGGGCAGGCCGTTGGAGCGGTTATTCAGCCACTTGATCCAGTCGCCATAGCGCAGGGCGGTGACCCGGACCGGACGGTCCTTGTAGTTGATCTGGGTGTAGTCATCGTCCACCTCGAACTGGGACACCATATCCGCCAGCTCGCCCAGCTTGCGGTTGCCCAGCTTGGACGCGGAATCCCGATCCAGCATGGGGATCTGGTCGAAGGAGATCTCCTCCACCTCGCTGGCAAAGTCGCCGGACTCCACCGTCAGCAGATCCCGATAATCGGCGGCCCGAATGAGCTTCCAGCCGATGATGCTGCCCACAATGGCGGTGAGGATCATGGCCAGAGCCAGGAAGAACGGGATCTTGCACTGCTTCTTCACGAAGCCAAAGTAGCCCTTGGCTCCCTCTCCCTGAAAGCCGGAAGTAAGGATGGCCATAACGCAGTACACGGCGCACAGCAGGATCACAAAAACATATAGGGATCCGGAGTGCAGATTCAGCGCCGGCAGCTCCACATAAAAGTACACCGCGCCCACCAGCAGCGTCACCGCCAGGTTCAGCAGCGTGCGGCCCAAGGGAGTGCCGATGGCCTTGCGGGGTTTTTTCTCCTTCTTGGGCTTGCCGGCAAAGGGGTTTTTGCCGCCGAAGCCCTGAAAGTTCGGATCGTTCCAGTTGATATTCATAGAGTTGCTCCTCTCACAGTCGATTCAGCGTAACAGCATTGTAGCATACGGGGCTGAAAATGTCCATATTCCCGGCGCAGCTATTAAAAATTGTTCCGTCGGGGAGGCTTTTCTATACAAAAGCAGGAGAAAAAGCGCGTCTTTTTCTCCTGCCCTCCGTACTTCGTTTTATTCCGTTTTCTCCGTCTGCTTATTGGCGAAGATCACGCCCAGGGTGATCAGCACAGCGCCGAAGATGCTCATAACGGAGATCTTCTCATCCAGCAGCAACCAGCCCACCACCACGGTGACAAAGGGCGTGGCATAGAGATAGTTGTTGGTGATGACCACGCCCAGCCGCTTGAAGGCGATGTTCCAGATGGCAAAGCACACGGCGTTGCCAAACACACCCAGAAACAGCCAGCTCAGCAGGATATTGGGCTGGGTGAACAGCGGCGCTAGATCCGGCATTCCGTCCGTCACAATCATCAGCGGCACAGCAGTGAGAAACGCCCACAAAAACACCCGGCGGGTGACGATGAAGTTATCATACTGCTCGGTGTATTTCTTGATGAGGATGGAGTATACCGCCCACATGAGGGCCGCCGCCAGAGCCAGCAGATCGCCCAGGGGGCTGAGGTGGAAGCTCAGCGTACCGTTGAGTACCACCAGCACCACGCCGGCAATGGCCACCACCGCGCCGATATACACCCATTTGCCCAGCTTCTCCCCCTTGCGGGAGAACAGCTGCGCCAGCAACACCGTGAGAATGGGAGACATGGACACAAGAATGCTCACATTGGCGGCAGAGGTATGGGCCGCCGCAGTATTCTGCAGGTAGAAGTAAAAGCTGCCGCCGGTGATGCCTATGAGAATGAACATCAGCTCATCCTTCAGCGGGAGGCGCAGGGTCTTGGGCCGCAGTGCCCACAGAGCCAAATACGCAAGACCCATGCGCAGCGGAATAATCTGAATGGGCGTGAAGGCCTGCAGCATCACCTTGGTCAGCACGAAGCAGCTGCCCCATACCAGCGTTGTGAACAGGGCAAACATATGGCCCGTGAGCTTTTGATTTTTAGAAAAAACTTTCTGTGACATATTCTCTCACTCTCTGCTCTGCAAAGTCATTGCCCGTTTCCGGGCAATGACTTTGCTATTCATTACTCGGCCGGAAGGACGATCTCCTCACCGTTCATCACCTGGGTGATGACGCCCCGGATGGTGTTGATATAGTCATAATCCGGCGGCATGACATACAGCATCTGGCCATAAGAGGAATAGCAGGGCTGCATATTATCACCGTACCCCTCCCGGGCCGACACAGACTGAATATTCCAGGAAAAGCCGTCCTTTTGCATCATCTTCACCAGGTCGGAAATCTGGTCGTAGCTGATATTGGTGATGAAATTGTCGGACAGAGCCTTGAGCAGATCCTGGTAATTAGCCAAAACACTGGGAGAGGTCGCCTTTTCGATGATGGCCTGAATGACTTTCATCTGGTTCCTGCCGCGCTGGTTGTCGCCGTCGGAGAAGGCGTACCGCTCCCGGCTGAAGGTCAGCGCCTCGATGCCGTTCATGTGGTTCCAGCCCTTTTCGTACTTGTAGGTTCTGTCCGCATATCCGGCCACATCGCCGGCCCCGGTGGTAAAGGCATAGTCCGAATACACATCGATGCCGCCCAATGCGTCCACAATGTCAATGAGGCCCCAGAAATTGATGCGGCCATAGTAGGCAGTTTCCGTTCCGTACAGATTATCCAGCACCGCCATAGTCTCCTGCACGCCGTAAAGTCCCGCATGGGTCAGCTTGTCCATCTCGCCGTTAAATGCAAGAGGCAGGTAGTAATCCCGCGGTGTATTTATCAGCAGGATCTGCCGACTCTTGGGATTCACTGCCGCCAGGATGTTCACATCGCTGCGGCTCTTAGCATTGATATCGGAATCACGCTCATCACTGCCGCTGCAGTAGACCATGAAGGGGTTCTTGGTGATGTTGCCGGAAGGCTTGACGGGTGTGATCTCATGCTCGGTGACATACTCATAGAGGATACGGGTACGGTCAGAAAAATCCTTGTAGTTCTCCTGCTCCGTCAGCAAGGGGATATACCCCTCATTGAGAATGATGGCCTGCACCTCGTCATCATAGAGAGCGTCTGCCATGGCCGCGGGGGTTTCATATTCCGCGGTTTTTATTTCACCCATGCCTTCCTTCATGGCAGACAGTATCTGCTGGGTGTTCGCCTGGTCCCGGTTGGACAAAATGCCAAAGCGGTAGCCCTTGGTATCACCCAGCTCTGTGGCATCGTCCTCTTTCATGACGATGACTGCTGTCACCTGTTTTTCAATCATGATGCCGGAGATCTTGCTCAAAGCGTCCTGCACGGCGCCTGCCGCCACAGTGCCGTAGATCATGACTCCGGACAGCACCACTGCCAGAACGCCGCAGATCAGCTTGCCGACCTTGTTGCGCCGCAAGGGCAGCTGCACAAAGATGTGCAATCCGTTGATCACAAGCAATGCCACCATTACCAGCACCAAATTGGTGGTGGTGAGCATTTGGGTGCCCATAAGCCGGGCAAAAATGGCCAGGCTGCATATGAGCAGCGCGCCCATCATGGCAAGGCCGAACCAATCCAGCCCAGTGAGGCGGTATGTCCTGCTCCGATAGCTTTCCTTCTTGTTTTCCATCATGTTGTTCTCCTTTGTTTCCGTATCCCAAATGTATTGTCATTGCGCACAAGCCGGCCATCGGCCGATCCGCTTTTTTCTGCAATGGCAAAACCGTCTATTCTACACCAAGGGCATGAATCCCAAGGCGGATCCCCCACACAACGATCAGAGGGAGAATCACATAGCACAAAATAAACAGCAAATATCGCTGCACGGCGACCCCGGTGATCTTCAGAAAAACACCCTGAAGTAATAATACACGAATTACATTCAAAATGCAAATGATCCAGACCCAAACATATACATCGGGCACATGCAGGAGCATAAAGCCGGCCAGGCCGGCATTATACAGCAGTGTGAACACCGCGTCCGCCAAATTGAGCTGATTGCGGTTCACGATCACAAAGCAGCCCGACAGGCAGCCCGCGCAGAACGAAAAGATCTGGGACACGCCCAGAATCGCCGCATAGGTGCCCGCCTCGCGCCACTGTTCTCCCAAAAACAGGGCAAAAATCCACTCACCGAAAATAATAAGGATCGAAATGGGAATGATGGCGATTTTAATATTCGCCTTCAAAATTTTGAAGGAGAATTCTCCAATATCCTCGCCGCGGTTATACCGCTGGCTGGCCTCTTGGAAGTACACACGGTTCACCGGCGTTGCCAGCAGCGAAGTGGGCAGGGACAAAACCTTCAGCGCCATGGAATACATTCCCAAGGCCGCCGAAGAGTAGTAACGTTCCATCATCTGCACGGGGATCTGTGTTCCCAACGATGAGATCAGGTTGGCCGGCATTTGATAAACGGGAAAGCGCCGATAGCTTTTCAGCAGCGGCAGAGGACGGCAGTCCGGATCCTCGACCTTTCCGAAGGCATTGCCATGCAGCATTAGGTGTGCAATATTCACCACAAAGGCAAGGATCGACGCCAGTGTATATCCCAAAAAGCCCCAATTCAGCACGCCGAAGAGGATACTGAGCGCCACATTGACCCCCGAATACAGCACTGGGTTCCAAAACAAGACCCGGTAAAGGCTGTGCCGGTTGGCATAGGCATAGCAAATATTACTGACAGTGTTGCAGATATTGTACAACCACAGCACCACCAGCGCCAGGGTATACGGAGTTTCCTCCGTGGAAAAGATTCGCCAGTAGGGCGCGATCACCCACAGGAACAAAACAGCCAGCGTCGTGATGGCAACCGTTGCCAAGAGGACCAGGCGACTCAGGCCCCGAGCCTCCTCATCCCGCTCCGGCAGGAGGAACACCGTCATCATGCCCAGACAGGCAACGGCACCGATGACGCCGGCGTTGGTGGTGATGACCGTGTAATCCCCCATGGCCTCGGGCGTGTAAACACGCCCCACCACCGGCATTCCGAAGAAATTGATGGCCTGACCCACCACGGCACCGGAGGACAGCGTAAGCACGCTCTTCAAAAAGCCGCTGGATCGAACCCGCCGGATGAAGTTTTGCAATGTTTCACGCAGTTTCAAGGACATACTCCTTTCGCTTCCTGTCGCCCTGATAAAAGACCAGCAAAAGAAACAGGATCATCCACGGGCCAAACACCAGGCTGTCCAGCAGATGCCCGTCTGCCAGTGTGAAAACCGGGTACAGAAAAACGCCAATCGTCATGGCATAGCCGGCCCGCTTTTGCAGCCCGTCTATCATGCGCAGCAACAGCGCAAAAAGCTGCAACAGGAGAAATGTGCCCCAGTGCCCGAAGCGCATATAGCCCTCCGCCAGAAAGCCCGTGTTGGAATTCATGGACGGGCGGTTATAGTAAATGGCGGAAATGTCATAGCCGTAATCCACCCCCTGCAGCGGGTCGGGGATATTCACAAGCCACTGGGGAAAAACACCGTACAGGCCCAGTTTGGGATGCGTTTGGAAATAATCGTAATATACAAATTTATTTTGCGCGGAAAGCAGCATACTCCGCCGGCAAAACAAATCATATGCCGTTGAAAACACGGATTTGAATACCGGGGAAAGCCAATTCAGCAAAATCAGCACCGAAAACCCAATGCAGAAGCAGAAAAAAAACTCCTTGTAATAATTCCTGCGCCTGCTCCAGGGGACAATGACCAGCAAAAGCGGGATGACGAAAAGATAAGTCTTCTGCCCGGTATAAAGATACAGCAGCATCATCATGGCGCACAGCGCCGCGGCCCATCCCCATTTCTTTTTCAGCAGCGCCGCAGTGAGAAACAGCGGGAAAAAGACATTGGCGCACCATGTCAGCAGGTATCGGCCGTATTTACTAATTTGAAATGTATCGGATTCGCGCAGCTCATAGACATCGTAGATATTCAGCGCCGTCAGAGAGGGCCACCCGTTTTGCAGTACAACGGCTGCAACCAGTGCTCCGCCTGCCAGTGCAAAGCAGACCGTCATGGCGTTGGATATAGGCCGGTTTCGCCGGATGTGCTGCGTGTTTTTGAAGCAGCGAACCACCAGTATGCACAGGAAAAACGCCCCGCAAACGCTGAAATAGTATACCGTGCTGCCTCCCTCAAGACTGTATATCGTGGTCAGCGGAATGAACTCCAGCAGGTACACCATGGTCAGGAAAAAGGACGACGCTTTCTTTGCCGCATGGTCAATAGACCAGAACAGAATCACACACCAAACCAGGCCCACGGCATAGCGCAGCGGATCAAAGTGAAACGAGAATCTATAAGCATATCCTGCACCCACCAAAAATTCCCGGTAGCTCAGGTCCAGTGCGACCTTAAAAATCAGTGTGCAGGCAAAGAGTATCGCTGCAAATCCCAAACCGTTATCTCGCTTTAAGACAGTTGCCTGCATTACAGAATCTCCCTATATGCGGTCATCAGCACTTCCTTTTCCCGCTCCCAGCAGAGCTCCTCCTTGGCCTTTTTCAGGTGCTCCTTGCAGTCGGCATAGTATTCCCTGTCGTCGCGCATACGCAAAATGGCCGCGGCAATTGCCTTGGGATCGGCAGGATCTACCCGCAGCCCGATCCCGTATCGGTCAACAATTCTCCCGATGGTGGGAAAATCGCTGACAATGACCGGGTTCATGCTCTGTATATTTTCGAAAAACTTATTCGGCAGCATCATGTAGTAGCTGGGATATGTGGCCAAAACCGTTACCAGTCCCACATCCGACGCGCTGACATAATGGCGCAACTCCTCATAGGAGACCGCCGGGTGAAACAACACCCTGTCCTCTATACCCAACTTTTTGCACAGGGCGTGCAGCTGATCCGGGTAGGAGGTCTGCGCATTGCCGAGAACCACAGCAGCCACATCCTGCGGCAACTGTGCCACAGCTTCCAGCATCTGCTCGATGCCGCGATCCTCCATAATGCCGCCGTGGTACATGACTATAAAGGAAGGCTCTGTGCGGCCCAGCTCGGTGAGAAATTCCCAGCGCACACGCGCCGTGCGGGCAGCGTCAAGCTCCCAATACTGCGGAATATTCCGCACCACGATGGGCCGTTCCTTCAAACCGTGGATCCGCTGCACCTCATCGGCGATGTCATCATTGACCATGATGGAGAAGGCGCAGCGCTTCATCAGAAAGCACTCCAGCCGGGCAATGCACCATGTGGTCAGTGCTCCCCGCTGTCTGGCCCGTCCCAGCTCGAATTCATGGGAATCGTAGACCAGCGTGGCCTTTTTCCGCTTGCCGATGTTGGACAGCCACGCAATAAAGAGAGCAATGAGATCATATCCCGAGATCACATCAATATCCTTCTGCCTGCGCATGAACGACGCCCAGGTAAAAACGGAAATCGCGCGATTGATGCCGTTGGGCACACGCTCGCCCAGCGGGCGGGTGGATATGCGGGTGACTTCAAACCCGTCCACCATGTCCTTCTCGCCGGTATGCTCGCCCTTGGCGAAAACCTCCACCTCTGCGCCCAACTCCCGGCAGGCAGACAGCTCCCGCTTGTCACGGCTGGCGTATGCCCATGTATTGATGCATAACTTTGCGACTTTCATATCTGTTTACTCCATCTGTCTCATTGCTCACTCAGAAAAAGAACACGCCGTCCGCCCTGCGGGAAAACGACTGCAGCAGCTCCCGCTCGGCACTGAGCTGCACCGCCCGGGTACGCCCCCGACGCTCCGCCAGCAAAACAGTACCCTCTCCCTTCAAATGGGAAAACACCTCCGTATTGGCCTTTGCATCGGTCACAACGGACACGGGGTAGTTCTTCTCCTTCAAGCCAGAAACAAGCGATTCCAGCATCTCCGATTTTTCCTCCGCGGAAAGCAAGATCGTGATTCCTTCCGCAGCCTTCTCACAGGCGGCGACACGCTCGACCATGTGCTCCACAGCCGCCGTCTGATTCGGCCACACCGTCTCGCCCAGGAGGGCGTCGGCCCAGCGTTCCGTCTGTCTCTTCGTGGCAGCGATCGTCCCGAAATAGGGGGCATCGGCGGCGGCAGTCAGCTGCGATGCTGTCTCGATATGCCCGGATACAATATACCGGAGCAGGAGCCACACGCACGCCAAAACGGCTCCCACCACAAAGCCCAGCACCGCATACTTTATTCCGCGCATGACGGGGGCGGCGTCCCCTTCGTTATGAGGCAGTGCCAGCTCCTGGGACTGGATCTTCCCTGTCAGCGTGGAGATCTTCTCCTCGGTATCGGACAGTGCCTTATAGACCTCATCCTGCCGGGTCATGATCTCCTCATCGAACCCGCACCGCGTGGACAAGGAGATGATCTCCTGTATCACCGGCAAGCCTGTCCCCTTGTCGGAAAACTGATCCTTCAATGCCCGATACAGTATATCCGCCAGCTCTTCCGCCTCAGCCTGGGTCTTTCCGTAGACATTCAGGCCGAGAACACCGCTTGACAGCGGCTTTGTGGTAAACAGGTCCTGCAAGTATACACTTTTAATGCCGGCAAACGAGCTTCCCTCTGCCAAATTCTGAATGTCTCTGCCACTGAGCCACTCGGCGCAGACCATTCCGTCTGAAATGATTGCCCCATCCTCCGTGGGCAGCACACCGACGCTTTCCGTGGAATCTATCCCGATGAGCACCGTTGTTGTATACACCCGATACGGATCGATACTCATCAGCGGCGCGTTTTGGACATAATCCTCCATGGAGGTCATCCTGACCTTGGCGGCCTCCAACTGATGCTTCAGGCCGGCCACCTCACCGATCTGCTGTTCCTGCCCTGCGGTGGTGTCGTCGGAGCCATCGCCGCCGGCGGCCTTAAGCATTTGCCATCCGCCCAGCAGCACGGCACACACCAATGCAGTGATCAGTATGCCGCGGCCGCGGCGGACCAGCATGGCGAAAAACTCCTTCATGGTTATGCTTTCTGTCATTTTAACTCCTTGTATCTACTGTGTTATTTCCCGAACCGTCCTGAAAAGTCCGTGCTGGCCACGTGCTCCAGGGGCAGCTTCACGCTCTTGCCGGTGGCGGCGGACTGGTAAATAGCCAGGATCATCTCCAGGGCGTTGCGGCCGGCCACGGCGTCCACATAGGGCTTGCGGTCATGCTCAATGGCGTCCATCATGTCGGCAAAGAGGCTGGTGTGGCCGTTGCCGTAGACATTGGAGGTCTCCTCCTGCAGGCCCTTGTTCTTGCTGTCAGCCTCGGTCTCGTCAGAGAAGTTCCAGACGTCAATGTTGTTGGTGGAGGTGCCGCCGATCTTCACGGTGCCCTTCTCGCCGAAGAGGTAGAGGGTCTCCTCCAGATTCTTGGGGTAGACATTGGTGGTGCCCTCGATGGTGCCCACGGCGCCGTTTTTGAACTTCACCACGGCCATGCCGATGTCCTCGCACTCCAGATAATCGTGGAACTGCTGCTTGGTGACGCCGTAGACCTCTTCCACCTCGTCGCCCATCATCCAGCGCAGCAGGTCGATGCCGTGGATGCACTGGTTCATGAGGCAGCCGCCGTCCTGGGCCCAGGTGCCGCGCCAGGAGGCCTGATCGTAGTAGCTGTGATCCCGGTTCCAGCGGACATGTATGGAGCCGTGGGAGATCTTACCGAAGCGGCCTGCCTCCAGCGCCTTGCGCATCTGCTGAATGGCCACATTGAAGCGGTTCTGGTGGCAAGCGGAGACCTTCACACCCTTTTCCGCGCTGCGGCGGACGATCTCCTCGGCGTCGTCCATATTCATGGCCATGGGCTTTTCGATGATGACGTTCACACCGTGGTCAATGCAATAAAGGGCGATCTCGGCATGGATGCCGCTCTCGGTGGCAATGGAGGCCAGGGTAATGTCGTTTTCCGCCAGCATCTGCTTATAGTCGGTATAGCGCTTGATGGAGGTGTCGTTTTGCAGGTCGTACTTAGCCAGCAGCGCCTCCATTTTCTCCGGCAGCACATCGCACACGGCGACGATCTCCAGCTTGTTGTTGATGGCGGCCTTCATGTGGTTCACGGCAATGCGGCCGCAGCCGATAAGAGCGTATTTCATAACAGCACTTCCTTTATTTTTCATTCAAAATTTCATCATACAGAGCCAGGAGTTTTTTCTCCTCCACACCCCAGTTGAATTCTTCCTTCACGGCGCGGCGGCCGTTTTCACCCATTTGACGGGCTTCGTCGGGATGGTCCAGCAGATATCGAATGGCATCCGCCGTTTCGTCCACATTTTCCGGATCCACGCAAAGGCCGAAGCGGAATCTCTCCATGACCCGGTCATTATAGGTGCTGTGCGTCAGCAGCACCGGCACCGACATGGACATATACTCGTACACCTTGGTGGCAAGGTTGTCGTCCTGGTTATACTGTCCCACATTCAGCAGTGTTGCCGCACCGACACAGGCTCTCTGGATCAGTGCCGCCACCTGTTCCCTGCCTATCAGGCCCAGGTATTTCACGCAGGAAAACTCCGGCATTGCCTCCACAGACTGCCGGTATTCCTCCGAGTCAAACATCCCCGCCAGGTACAGCGTACAGTCACAGCTCGCCGCGGCGCGGATCAAATGCGTGATCCCCCGGGCATAGGACAGTCCCCCTACGTATACCACACTGCGCGGTTCCTTGGGGACCGACTCGTCGTATCGGTCATACAGTTCCCAAAGCATAGGCGTGTTGTCGATGGTCGTGATATGGCGGCACTTGCCCTCAAAGGGGTGTTTTCCGTCTTTTAAGCAGGTGTAGACCAGTCCGTCGATGCGCCGCAGGACGTGCTGTTCGTAACGGTCGTATACTGCGGCGATGCATTTGGCACACCAAATCGGCAGATACGGTTTTTCCCGTATCTGCGCCGTATACATCTCGTGGCTGTCAAATATGACCTTTTTCCCCGCCTTTTTCAGCTTAAGACCATAGGGCAACAGCTCCGGGTCGTGGAAATGATAAATGTCCGCATCCAGCGCTTTGGCGGCAGCATAAACTTTTTTGGCGCCCTGCGTCATTCGCTTGAGCCGGCCCGCGGGAATCTCCCCCACGCCGACAATGTGGACGCCATTTTTTTCATAGCTTTCTCCGCGCTCCACCAAATACACATCGTAACCCGCCTCCGCCAGAGAAACGCACTCCTTGCGAAAAATGCGAATATCCTCCTCCTCGTGGGCGCTGGTCATATGGCACACCTTGATCATGCAACAGTCTCCTCGCTGTATGGAACGGTTTTGCGTCTGCGCGTCCGCACCATGGTCTTTTTTTACGCTGCGGCCACCAGCCGCAGTTTTTTACAGTCTCCAGAACCGCAGGCCCGCCGCCTTCAGCTCGTCCATGCGGTACAGGCTCTTGACATCGACGAGCACCTTCTCGCTGTCGGGCAGCTCGCTCTTGAACAGGCTCTTGAGCTGCATCATGGACATAGAGCGGAACTCGTTGTGGCCCACGGCCACGATGACGCAGTCCGCCTTGGGGATCTGATCAAATGCCACCAGATCCACGCCGTACTCATGCTGGGCCACGGCAGCGTCGGCCCAAGGATCGGTGACCACAGGGTGGATATCGTACTCCTTCAGGCGATTGATGATATCCACCACCTTGCTGTTGCGGGTATCGGGGCAATTCTCCTTGAAGGTGATGCCCAGAATGACCACAGTGGCCCTCTTGGGGGCCATGCCCGCCTCGATCATCTGCTTGATGGCGGCGTCCGCCACGAAGCCGCCCATGCTGTCGTTGACCTTGCGGCCGTTGAGGATGATCTGGCTGTGATAGCCCAGCGCCTCGGCGGCGTTGGTCAGATAATACGGATCCACGCCGATACAGTGGCCGCCCACCAGACCCGGCTTGAAGCCCAGGGCGTTCCACTTGGTATTCATGCCCGCCAGCACCTCATCCGTGTCGATGCCCATACGGTCACAGATCATAGCCACCTCGTTCATAAAGGCGATGTTGATGTCACGCTGGCTGTTTTCCACCACCTTCACGGCCTCGGCGGTCTTGATGGTGGATACGGGGAAGGTGCCGGCTGCAATGACAATGTCATACACCTTTTTGATTTCCCGGGCGGACTCCTCGTCCATGCCGGAGACGATCTTGCGGATGTTGGTGAGGGTATGCACCCGGTCACCGGGGTTGATACGCTCGGGGCTGTAGCCGATCTTCCAGTCCACGCCGCACTTGAGGCCGGATTCTTTCTCAATAATGGGAACGCAGATGTCCTCTGTAACGCCAGGATAAACCGTGGACTCAAAGACCACAATGGCGCCGGGGGTAAGGTTCTGGCCCACGGTACGAGAGGCACCCTCCACCGGGCGCAGGTCGGGGGTGGTGTCGGGATTCACCGGCGTGGGCACCGCCACAACGATAAACTTAGCCTCCTTCAGCCTGGTAGGATCGGCGGTGAATTCCACCGTTGTATTCTTAATAGCTTCGCCCACCTCGTTGGTGGCGTCAATGCCGCTGGCGTACTCATTCACACGCTTTTCATTGATGTCGAAGCCAATGACGGAAATATGCTTGGCAAATTCCACGGCAATGGGCATGCCCACATAGCCCAGTCCCACCAGTGCCAGTTTTTCCGTGCCCTTGATCAGTCCGTCATAAATAGAATCGAATTTCATATGCTTTCCCTCTCTCGTTCATTTGATTTCCTCAACGGTATTTTCAGCCTTCATGGCGTAGCTTCTGCCGCAGGCGGTGCAGGTGGCCTTGTCCCGCTCAAAGCGGAGCATTTCGCCGCATTCGCAGACCCAGCCGTATCTCCTGGCCGGCACACCCAGCATCAGCGCATGGTCCGGCACATTATCCGTGACCACGGCTCCTGCGCCGATGAGCGCCCAGCGGCCCACGGTGTGCCCGCACACAATGGTGGCGTTGGCTCCGATGGAGGCTCCCTCCCGCAGGAGGGTCTTTTTATACCCGGCGCTTCCCTTGGGGTACTTGGCACGGGGGGTCAAATCATTGGTAAATACGCAGGAGGGCCCACAGAACACATAGTCTTCCAGCTCCACGCCCTCGTACAGGGAGACATTGTTCTGCAGCTTGCAGCCATCGCCCACCTTCACATTATTGCTAACATTGACATTCTGCCCCAAAGAGCAGCGTTTTCCGATGCGGGCACCTTTTTGAATGTGGCAGAAATACCAGATCTTGGTGCCCTCACCGATCTCTACATCGTCATCCACGAAGCTGGAGGGATGCACAAAGAACTTCTCTTCCATTCACAGTGCCTCCAATACCGCGTCAATGACCTGCTGCTGCTCCGCCTCGTCCATATATGGATGCATGGGCAGAGACAATGTCCGTGCACAGTAGTCGTTGGCATTGGTAAACGTCTCACCGTAACGGGGCTCCGCCCTGAATACCGGCAGTGCATGCTGCGGTGTGGGGTAGTAGATCATATTGGGTATGCCCCTCTCCTTCAGGTGCGCGATGACCCTGTCCCGGGTCTGGGTATCCTTGGCCAGGATGGCATACTGGGCCCAGGCAGACACGCAGCCCTCAGCCACAAAGGGAACAGTGAATTCCTTGCAGAAGGCCGCATTGTACCGCCCGGCCACCTCCTGGCGGCGGTCGATCTCATAGTCACGCAGAGCCTTCAGCTTGGGCAGCAGAATGGCCGCCTGGACGGTGTCCAGCCGGGAGTTCATGCCCACGCGGATATTGTCGTACTTGCCGCCGGGGCCCTTGCCATGGACGCACAAAGAGCGGATCACATCCGCCGCCGCATCGTCATCGGTAAAGATAGCGCCGCCGTCGCCGTAGCAGCCCAGGGGCTTGGCCGGGAAAAACGAAGTGGTGGCGATAGTGCCGAAGGAACAGCACTTGCGGCCCTTATTGGACGCACCGAAGGCCTGGGCGGCGTCCTCGATGAGAATGAGGCCGTACTTCTCGCAGATGGGGGCGATGGTGTCGTAGTCGCAGGGGTTGCCCAAAATGTCCACTGCCACCACAGCCTTGGGCGTGAGCCTACCCTCATTCAGAACGGCCTTGATCTGCTTCTCCAGACTCTCCGGGCAGAGAGTGTAGGTATCCTTGGTAATGTCGCAGAATACGGAGGTGGCGCCAAACATTTTGGCAGGCTCCGTGGAAGAGATGAAGGTCATATCCGGGCAAAAAACGGCATCTCCTTCGCCCACACCTGCAACCATATAGGCGATCTGCAGCGCGTCGGTACCGTTGGCGCAGGTAATGCAGTGCTTACGGCCCGCAAATTCAGCCAGCTCCTGCTCCAGCTCCTTCACCTGGGGCCCGCCGATGAACTGGGCAGAATCCAACACGGACTGGATATTCGCGTTAATCTCGCTCTTTAACGCCGCATATTGAGCTTTCAAATCAATAAACTGCATATGGATCACTCCTTCTTATCTTTTGTCGGCTTTGCCGCGCGCTTCAGATTTTCCATGAATGTGTCGTGGTCAATGGCAAAGTTCCCGGTAACCGCCTGTCCGTCGGCCACATCCCGGGACACCACCGCGCCCATATTCGCCCGAGCATTGCTGCCGATGTGCACGCCGTTGCGAACGATACAGCCGTAGCCGATCCAGCTGTTCTCCCCGATCTCCGTGCGGCCGCCGATTCCGGACAGGCCCACGATCATGGTGTCGTTTCCCACCTTCACGCCGTGGGAAATCTGCACCAGCATATCGATCTTGCACCGATCACCTATGACGGTGTTATCCCAGGGATAGAGCGCCTTGTTCACGCAGGTGTTGGAGTGCAACTCCACATCGCGGCCCAAAATCACGCCGCCGCAGTGATCCACGGAGAAAAGCTGCCCGTTTTCCTTTTTATACTCAAAATCGCCGAAGCCGATCTTCACCCCTGCATGAATCACACAGTTGTCGCCGATGGTCACATTGTCGCGAATGACGGCAAACTCCTCCACCGTTACATTGTCGCCGATGACCACATTCTCCCCGGCGATCACCGCCAAAGGGCTGATGGAACAGTTTTTCCCGATTTTCGTAGCGAAGTGAGGTCTGGCATATCCCCCATGCCGGGCCAGCGCATTGTGCAGCCGGAAAAACACGACTCTCGGCTGCGCGGTGACACATACACCCCGCCGCTGTGTCAACAGCTTGGGCGCAAGGTCCGGCGTTGTAATGACCATCACAGCGTTGTCGCCGATGGTATACAGCGCCTTTTCATTCTCCACAAAGGCGCAAAACGGCTCCTCAACGGGAGAGACCACCAGCCCCAGCGTGGAAAATTCCTGTTCATTTTCAACCCGAAATGCATACTGCGGCAGCAGCTCGGGCAGCAAAGCACTCAACTTCATTCCGTATCAACCTCATTTTCTTTGGGATCGTCCTCGGGCCATCCCCCGTCACTTCCGCCGGGGAATTGACAGGATCAGCTCCAAAAGCTCATTCGTCAGATTTTTGAAATCATATTTATGGGCAGCGGCTCGGCTGTTTTCCTCAAACCGACGGCGCTCCTCCTCCGGCAAAGCCGCCAGCTTGTCCACAGCTGCGGCGATATTGGCGGGCGACACATCATTCACCGTAATGCCGGCACCACACTGCAGCGCCGGGTTATACTCCGTGGGAAAATCCGACAGAACGATCTTTCCGGCGGCAAAATACTCAAACATTTTGTTGAAACTAATGCCATAGCGATCCACGGGGGTGCTGACGCAGTGGGCGATATTCACATCCGCCCGGCTGACGATGGAGGGCACGAATTTCTTCTCCACACGCCCCTTGAAGATCACATTATCAATATACTCGTCCCGGACACGCTGCTCCAGCGCGGCCCTTTCGTCGCCGTCACCCCAGATGAGGAACCGCACCCGGGGGTTCTTGACCTCCTTGGCGGTATCCAGCAGCAGACCCAGGCCGTTTACCCTGCGGATGGACCCGGTATAGACCACCTTAAAAGTCTCGGGATCCTCCAGATCCTTGTCTTCTGCCTTGAAATGCTCCCGGTTATAGTCGAACAGCTCCAGATCCACGCCATTATTAATATAGTGTACCTTAGAACGGGGCACAGCACTCTCCCAGTGCTGCTCTTTAATATAGTCGTATGCCCCCTCCATGGTGAATACCACGGCGTCGGACTTGGTATAGATCCACTTTTCCAGGCGGCGCAGATACAAAACCGCCGGGTTGCGGGGCCCGGCAATACCATAGGCCACAATGCTCTCCGGCCAGAGGTCGGCAATCTCGGCGATGCCCCGACAGCCGTACTTCCGGGCCAGCTTGATGCCGGCGGCACAGGACATGGGGGGCATGGAGGTGGCCACGATGGCGTCGGGCCGGGGGTATTTGTCACACACACTCGGTAGTTTTCGGGCAAACTCCAGCATATTCAGGATACGGGAAACCCCATTGCCGTGGTAGCTCTTGCAGCGGATGAGCACATAATGCACCCCATCCACCACATCCTCCCGATAGGGGGTGTCGTCCTCAATGAGGTTCAGATCGGAATTGTGCACCGTGCTGGCGGCAAAGATGGTCACCTCGTGACCTGCCCGCATCAGGTATTTGGCAAAATAGTTCTGCCGTGCCAGAGGGTAATACCGGGGCGGGACGGCATAGTGGTTGATGAGCCAGATTCTCATTTTGCGTTTACTCCTTAATAACAGCCGCAAAGGTCTGGAAAATCAGCTTGATGTCATAGAAAACCGAAGCGTGGGGGATATACTCCAGATCCAGGTCGATCTTCCGGGGCATAATCTGCTCGACATAGGTGCGGTTGGGATCGTCGCTGGCGGTAAGCAGGTCGTTTTCGTTGCGGAAGCGGATAGACGCCAACCCCGTAATGCCGGGCCGCACCTGCAGCACCTGCCGCTGATACGGGGTATACAAATCCACATAGTCCGCCACTTCCGGCCGGGGGCCCACGAAGCTCATGTCCCCCACCAGCACATTGATGAGCTGGGGCAGCTCGTCCACCTTGCTCTTGCGCAGGAACCTTCCCACGGGGGTGATGCGGCTGTCGTTGCCGGTGGTGATCTTCAAGCCGGCGTTATCCTTGCGCATGGAGCGGAATTTGAAAATGCGGAAGGGCTTGCCGTCCTTCCCGATGCGCACCTGCCGGAAAAATACGCCCCCCGGCGAAGTAACTCCCACCAAGACCGACACGGTCAGCAGAATCGGGCTCAGAATCGCCAGCCCCAAAAAAGAGCAAACCATGTCAAAAGCGCGTTTGCAGGCCATAGTCCCCGCCGAAGGCGGGGTAATGCGCTCAAAGGGCTGCTGCGCCGAGGTGTTTTCCTTGTCCATAAAACCGTTTTTTCCTTCCGTCAATCCTGCAGACATTCCTTCAGCGTCTTGCAGACATACCGCACATCCTCCTCCGTCAGCGTGGAGTACAGCGGCAGGGTGATCTCATTTTCAAACTGGGCGCAGGCATTGGGATAGTCCTTGCTGGCAAAACCAAGGTCCTTATATGCCGTCAGCAGAGGCAGGGGCTTATAGTGTACATTGGTAGCCACGCCCTGCTCCGCCATCTTCTCAATGATCTCGTTGCGCCGGGCCATGGTCTTTCCGGTGAGTCGGGTCAGATACAGGTGGCAGCTGGACACCTCGTCCTCCCGGAAATGGGATGCCATCTCCACGCCGCAGTCCTTAAGCAGCTCGTTATAAAGCCGCACCATGGCATATCGTTTCTCCAACAGCTCCGGATACCGGCGCAGCTGCACCAGACCGATGGCCGCCATGATGTCCGTCATATTGCACTTATACAGGGGCGCCACAATATCGTATTCCCATGCGCCGGGCTTGGTTTTGGCCAGCGCGTCCTTGTTCTGCCCGTGGAGACTCAGGAGCATGTACTGCTTATAGATCGCCTCGTCATCCAGACCCAGAGCCGGATTCCATGTGGCGGCGCCGCCCTCGGCGGTGGTGAGATTCTTCACCGCGTGGAAAGAAAAGGTGGTGAAATCCGCAAATGCGCCGGACCGCTTGCCGTTGCGCTGTGCGCCAAAGCTGTGTGCGCCGTCCGCCACCACGGCCACCCGGCCGATCTTCTTCTGCAGGTCATTAGCGGGGATGAACAGTGCCTTCTTACTCTCCACGATGGAATAAATGGTGTCGTAGTCTGCCAGGATGCCGGCAATGTCCACGGGGATCACCGCCTTGGTGCGCTCCGTGATCGCCGCAGCCAGCTTCTCCGGATCCATCTCGTAGGAGCCGGGAAGGGTGTCCACCAGCACCAGCTTGGCTCCCACATGGCACACGGGGCTGGCGGAGGCAGTATAAGTATAGGCGGAGGTAATGACCTCGTCCCCGGGGCCGATGCCCAAAATACGCAGAGTCATCTCCAGACAGGCCGTGGCCGAATTCAGGCACACCGCCCGATCCGTTCCGCAGTAGGCCGCGATCTGCCGCTCAAATTCCTTGGTTCGGGGGCCGGTGGTGATCCAGCCGGAGCGCAGGGCCTCACAAACCTCCTGTATCTCCTCCTCGGTAATGTCCGGGGGGCTGAAAGGGATTTTCCTCATAATTTTTCCTCACTTCATAAAAACTGCCCGCAAAAAGGGCACAGTAGGGTATAATACCAAGTATGCAAAATTATAGCATCCTCCCCTATCCAAATCAAGGCTTTTTTGTGAACAAACGCACACGGCAGCCAATTCGTTCTCTTTCTCTTCCCCGGCGAGAAAGGGTGGCAATTTGCAGGAAAGTATGCTATAATAAATATCCAACCAAGCGAAAACATATACTTTCCGTAATTTATCGGCAGAATAATACAATTTTCAATCATTTTTGATAGGGGAGCATTGCTTATGTCATTTTTGTCATCCTTTTTACTGGGCCTGATCCAGGGTGTGGCGGAGTTTCTGCCCATTTCCAGCAGCGGCCACCTGGCCATCGCTCAGAATTTGCTGGGCATGCAGGAAGCCGGGGTAGTGCCGCAGTTCTTCGATGTGCTGCTGCATCTGGGTACCCTGGTAGCTGTATTCGTAGCCTACTGGGCAGAAATCAAGGACATGGTGCGGGAGTTTTTCTGCGGCGTGCGGGATATCGCCCGCCACTGCACACCTACCCCTGTGCCACCCGCCCGGCGGCTGATCCTGCTGATTATCGTAGGCACACTGCCCCTGTTCGCCATACTGCCGGTGAAAGATAAGGTGGAGGGTCTGAGCAGCAACATGGTCTTCATCGGCGCCGCCCTCCTTGTCACGGGTTTCCTGCTCTTTGCCAGCGACCGGGTGCGCAAGGGCCGCAAAACCGAGGCCAGCGCCGGAATCCTCTCTGCCCTCGTGGTGGGCGTGAGCCAGGCCATAGCCACCATGCCCGGCATTTCCCGCTCCGGCATGACCATCACCACCGGGTGCTTCGTGGGCTACGAGCGGAAGTTTGCCGTGCGATTCTCTTTCCTGCTGAGCATCCCCGCCATTCTGGGCGCCAATGTCCTCAGTCTGAAGGACGCCGCTGAGGCCGGTATCAACTGGGGTGAGGTGCCGGTGTATCTGGTGGGTGTTGTCACCGCCGCCGTGGTGGGCTATCTGTGCATCCGCCTGCTGAAGATGATCGCCGACAAGGGCAAATTCGGTTTCTTCGCCTACTACTGCTGGGCAGTAGGCGCGTTTACGCTGATCCTGAATCTTATTAAGAAGTAATATACTATCGGTGCGCCGCCCCGTGGCGGCAGAACGGGAGATACTATGGCTCAAACCACCAAAAAGAAAAACAACCAAGCAACCGCCAGGCAGACTGCCCGCCGTCAGACGCCTACGCCGCCCGCTCCCAGCCCTGTGCCCCGCATTGCGGCCGGTGTCGTGTGCCTGGTGCTGTTCCTGTGCGTTCTGGTCAGCTATTTTGATGCGCAGGCCGTTCTGCTGCGCTATCTGCGCTCGACTCTGACGGGTCTGTTCGGCTATGGCTACTGGCTGTGGTCTGCCATGCTGCTGGTAAGCGGACTATTTCTGCTACTGCACCGGGAGCGTAAAGCAGCGGGCCGGGTGACCTGCGCCCTTCTTACCCCCGTGCTGAGTGGCAGCCTGCTGCACCTGCTTTTGTCCAAACCCGCAGAGGAGCTGTCCGTCTCCGCCCTGTGGGCCGGCGGCAAAGCCCTCACGAGCGGAGGTGCCGTCTGCGGCGGCATGGCAGAGCTGGGAAAAAACTACTTGAGTGAGACCGTATTCGCCATTCTGGCCGCCATCGGCTTGCTGGCCTGTATCTTTGTCATGCTGCGAACCACCCCGGCACAGGTGGCGCAAAAGGCCCGGGAGCGAGCCGCCCAGCGCGCCGAGGAGGAGGTGGCATCCGAAGCGGAGGAAGCAGTGGATACTCCGCCCCAGTCCGCCGAAAAGGCCGTCCCTCGCCGGCGTAAATCACAGATTGACATCCCCCTGGACGGAGAAAATGCCCCCATCCCGGAGGATCATCCCCTGCAGCCGGAAAAGAAGCCCTTCTTTGCCGGGAGGCAGACCCCCACCCCGGACGAAGTGCTGCAGCCCCCCAAGGAGGAACCTGCCGCCGAGCCCGGGCCGGCCAAGACCGAGCCGGCTGTCACTCCCGTGGACCTCAAGCAGGCCACCGAGGAGGTCAGCCGCCAGATCGAGCAGGAACTGTCCGAGCCGGAGGAGCAGTACCAATATCCGCCCATCACCCTGCTGGAACAGGGCGCGGCGGGTAGCTTCACCGAGGCCGGCGCCGAAATGCGCGGCAATTCCAAGCGGCTGGCGGACACCCTCCGCAGCTTCGGCGTGGATGCACAGGCCGGGGAGGTGGTTCGCGGTCCCAGCGTCACCCGGTATGAGTTCACGCAGCCTCAGGGTGTGAAGCTCTCCAAGATCACCAATCTTGCCGATGACATCGCGCTGGCTCTGGGTGTAGGCAGCGTGCGTGTGGCTCCGGTGCCGGGCAAGATATCTGCCGTGGGCATTGAGGTGCCCAACCGTGCCGTGACCCCGGTGCGCATCCGGGATGTCATTGAATCCCGTGAGTTTACCGGACACAAGTCCACCGTGGCTTTCGCCGTGGGCAAGGACATCGGCGGCAACCGCATCATCGGAGACATCGCCAAGCTCCCCCATGTACTTATTGCCGGCACCACCGGCTCCGGCAAGTCTGTTTGCACCAACTCCCTTATTGTGAGCCTGCTGTATAAATCCACTCCGGAGGAAGTTCGGTTCATCATGGTGGACCCCAAGATGGTGGAGCTGGCCCCCTATAACGGCATCCCCCACCTGCTGATCCCCGTGGTCACCGATCCCAAAAAGGCCGCCGGGGCATTGCAGTGGGCGGTGTTTGAGATGATGAAGCGGTACAAATTGTTCTCCGAAAACGGTGTGAAGGATCTGGCCTCCTACAATGCTCTGGCGGAGCAGTCCCAGCCGGACGAAAACGGCGAGAAGAGGAAGGCACTGCCCTCCGTGGTGGTGGTCATCGATGAGCTGGCAGACCTGATGCTGGCCGCCGCCAAGGAAGTGGAGGACTCCATCTGCCGCGTGGCTCAAATGGGCCGTGCCGCCGGAATGCATCTGGTCATTGCCACCCAGCGTCCCTCCGCCGACGTCATCACAGGTCTGATGAAGGCCAATATCCCCAGCCGCATCGCCTTTGCGGTGGCCTCCTCCATGGAGTCCCGCATCATTCTGGACAACCCCGGCGCCGAAAAGCTGGTGGGCAAGGGCGATATGCTCTACGCACCTCTGGGCGAGGGAAAGCCCCGCCGGGTGCAGGGATGCTTCATCACCGCCGAGGAGATCGAGCGGGTGGTGGACTTCGTCAAGGAAAAGGGCGAGACCTCTTATTCCGAGGATGTGATCCGCCAGATCGAGCAGGTGGTGCAGGAAAAGGAGAAAAAATCCGCTCCGGCCGAGTCCTCCCCCACTGCCGACGAAGGGGACGAGCTGCTGCCTGCCGCCGTGGAGGTAGTTCTGGAAACAGGGCAAGCCAGCGTGTCCATGCTGCAGCGCCGGTTGAAGCTGGGCTACTCCCGGGCCGCCAGGCTGGTAGACCAGATGGAAGAACGGGGCATCGTGGGCCCCTTCGAGGGTTCCAAGCCCCGGCAGCTCCTCATTGACAAGGCCAAGTGGCAGGAAATGCAGATGGCCGGCAGCCAGCCCCAGCCGGACTTTGACCGGGCCGGCACCATCCGGGATGTTTTTGAAAGCCACGACGCCCTGGACTAAACAAAAAGTGAGCACCGGCAGGTGCTCACTTTTTTATTCTTTTTTCCTGTGGCGCAGGCCATCCGTCACAAACAGGATCACCGCCAGCCACACAAAAGCGAAGGTCACGGCGTTGGCCTTGGTGAATTTTTCCCCGTAGACGAATACTCCCAGCAGAAGCTGCAGCGTGGGATTTATATACATCAGTATACCGGACACAGTGATGCTGGTATGCTGGATGCCACCCGCAAACAGCATCAGCGGCACGGAGGTCACGATGCCGCTGACCGCCAGCAGAGCCATTTCCGCGCCGGAGAGGGATGCGTAGGCAGTGAGCCCAGAGATCTGTGCATAGGCAATGAAAATGACCGCCAGAGGCAGCACGGACATGGTCTCCATACAGATGGACACCTCGCTCCGGGCCTTAATGCCCTTTTTCAGCGCCCCATACAGGGCGAAGCTCAGCCCGATGATGATGGCCAAATACGGTACACTGCCATACAGCACCACGGAGTACATGACGCCGATAAAGGCTAAAGCCACGGACACCCACTGGATGGGACTGAGCCGCTCCTTGAAGAAAAGGGATCCAATGACGATGGAGAACAGGGGGTTCATGTAGTAGGCCAAGCTGGCCTCCAGAATGCGCCCGGTGGTTACGGTGAGGATGTATACGCCCCAGTTCACGGTGATGAGAAGACCGCACAGGAGATACAGCCTGCGCTGTTTCCTGTCCCGGAGGATGTCCCGCACCACCCGTCCATTCTTTTTCAGGAGGATGACCGCCAGACAGAACACGCAGGAAAACACGATCCGCTGGGCCAGCACGTAGGCGGAGTTCACCCCGGCCAGCAGTTTCCAGAATACCGGCAGCAGACCCCAGAGAATGTAGCAGCCTAAAACTTGTAAGGTAGAACGGTTCATGGACAACACTCACTTTTAAAAGAATGGCTCTGCGTCACAGGACCATGACCAGGGTGCCTATGGTGATGAGGACACAGCCGACGAGGGATTTTGGGGTAAATTTTTCATGCAGGAAAACAAAGGCCAGCACCAGAGTGATGACCACGCTCAGCTTGTCGATGGGCACCACCTTGGACGCCTCGCCCATTTGCAACGCCTTGTAGTAGCACAGCCAGGAGGCGCCGGTGGCCAGGCCCGAGAGGATGAGGAAAAGCCAGCTCTTCCGACTGATCCCCGAGATGCCGCCCTGGCCGCCGGTGAGAAATACCATGCCCCAGGCCATAAGCAACACCACCACGGTGCGGATGGCCGTGGCCAGGTTGGAATTTACACCGTCAATGCCGATCTTGGCCAAAATAGAGGTGAGTGCCGCGAACACGGCGGACAGCAATGCGAACATAAACCACATCATAATCATCCCCTCTTGTATTTTGCGTATTATGAAGTAGGAAATAGGAGCGGCCCCTGCTGCTTCTCGGACAGTATAGCACAGCCATTTGACATTTTCCACCCCCGGGGGAAAGTTTCTTCGCAAATTAAAGGGCGGTGTACGGCCCCGTTTTGCAGAAAAAACGCCAAACACCAAAATAGAGCCACCCGAAATGGGTGGCTCTATTTTGAAAGTAAAGACCTATTTTGATACCAAATGCACACGGCACTGACCTTTCATTAAAAGGTTCAATTCATAAAGTGTTCATAGCTGATGGCAATCCGCGACTGACTGTCATAAATTGATGCTATGCGTAAATAATTTTATGAAAAACATTAAATTCCTCTTGACAACAAGCGGACTGCGGTATATAATGCGGCTATAACGATAATCGTTAAATAATTTATCTTTTTCGTATGGAGGTATTCAAATGAATGCGAAAACACTCTCAAAAGTCAACCGATTTGGTAAGGTAGGCAAAATTGTAATGACCATCCTGCTGACTGCCGCAATCATCGCCACTCTCTTATGCGGTGTGGCAGCGATTTATACCGCAACACTTCCCAAGGATGCTGTTAAAGTCACAGTCACAAACCACGCCGAGTTCAAAATCAATGAAAGCAGCTTTTCCTCCGTGTGGGGGATGCTTGCCAAAGGCTTTTCCTATGCGTCCGACAACGACCCATCTGCTATGATGAAGGACGATAGCGACAGCGTAATTCTTCCTCCTGAGAATACGGAGTTCAATGCGGAATTGAATTTCTTCAATCAGTCGTATTCGTCTGCGACAATCCGTTCGGAGGGAAGCGAAAAGATCATTGACGCAAAATCCTCGCCGGCAGAATACCATTCCTCGGATTTGGTGACACTGCTTATTTTTGCTACTTTGTTTGCCGCTTCTGTTGCCGCTGCACTTCTGATGCTGCAAAAGCTTTTCAAAGTGCTTTCCGTGTGTGCGTCTCCGTTCTGTACGGATTTTGTTTCCAAGCTACGAGTGTTCGGCTATTCATTGCTTCCTGTTGCCGTCTTTGCAGGCATTGGAGAGACGCTCGCCGTTCGATTTTTGTCCGCCGGAAGAAACACAGGCGTTTCTATCCAATGGGGTGTATTGGTTGCTTTTGTCGTAACCATGTGCCTTGTGGCAGTATTTCGCTATGGTGTTCAACTCCAGAAAGAGTCGGACGAAACGCTGTAAGGAGAGTGCTGCTATGGGACACATTGTATTGCGACTTGACCGAGTAATGGCAGACAGAAAAATGAGCCTAAACGAGTTGTCTGAAAAAGTCGGCGTAGCAAACGTCAATCTTTCCAAAATGAAAAACGGACATATCAGTGCCATTCGATTCTCTACACTTGCAGCGATCTGTGCGGTGCTGAAGTGCCAACCGGGAGATATATTGGAATACAGCGAAAGTGATGACGAAGATTGAGAAATTCAATCATTACCCCAACCACCGTGGAGCAATCCCCGGTGGTATTTTTATGCCCAGAAGGAGATGCCACCAAAAATGTGCACACCCCTTTTGCTAAAAATGCACACCCCTCGACCTTTCGTTAAAAGGTGTTGTGGGCGAAAATGAAAAAGGCTCTGCAGCGACCGTTTCCGGAACGCCGCAGAGCCTTATATCGTTAAAAAGTATCGAAAAAGCCTTGTAAATCAAGGACTTTGCGAAAAAAACTGGACACCAATCAAGATACGCATTGTATCAAAATTGGTGTCCAGTTTTGGTGCCCCGTCGGGGATTCGAACCCCGGACACCCTGCTTAAAAGGCAGGTGCTCTACCTACTGAGCTAACGGAGCGAATATTCTCGCGGCGCAGCGCGCCGAGGAAAGGCTTGGCAGGGATGGCTGGACTCGAACCAGCGGATGAGGGAGTCAAAGTCCCTTGCCTTACCACTTGGCTACACCCCTGTGTGGAAAAACGATCAGGGACTGGGATCTCTCCCAATCCCTGATTATCAGTGGGGTGGGTAAAGGGACTCGAACCCTCGACACCCGGAACCACAATCCGGTGCTCTAACCAACTGAGCTACACCCACCACATATCATGCACACGGGATCTGACGGAAACTCCAAAAAGTGGCACGCCAGAAGGGACTCGAACCCCTGGCCCACTGCTTAGAAGGCAGTTGCTCTATCCAACTGAGCTACTGGCGCATAGGTAAAAAGTTGGAGCGGGTGACGGGAATCGAACCCGCATCCCCAGCTTGGAAGGCTGGTGCCCTGGCCATTGTGCTACACCCGCATGCGCCCTCCGAGGAAATCGTCAGCTTGGTAATCATAACATTTCGGAAAAACTTTGTCAATAAGAAATCCAAAAAAATCCGAATAATTTCACAGCAGCACGAAGGTCACGCCCCGGTTTTCCCTGTCCAAATCCCCGTCCTGCCGCAATTCGCCGCACAAGGCGAAGCTCCGCCGGGTCTCCTCGCTGAAGATGGAGAATTCTTCCCCGGCAATGACCAACCGCACCCGGCCGGCTGCCGCCTGCTCCCGCAGATACTTGCGGCAGGCAGTGCGGATCTTCCCGCCCTTGCCGGAGGAACCGTAGCCATGGATAATCTTCAGGGCCGGGCGGCGCATTTTTCGGGCGGCGTTCAGCTCCGCCTCCAGCCAGCGCAGAGCCACATCTGCCGCAGGCATCCCCTGCTCCAGATTCAGTTCCTTTACAGAAATAGCCATCTCTTATCCCACCCGGCTCAAAAAATATGCAAAGATCGGTGCCGCATCCACGGCGTCCCGCCGTCTTCTTCCGTAGCTTTGCCGCTCCGGGTGCCACTGCACGCCCCATATGGGCAGCCGGCTGTGCTCCACCGCCTCCGCCACACCGTCGAAAGCCATCTGCACCACCCGCAAGCCATCTCCTATAAGGCGCAGGGACTGGTGGTGATTGCTGGTCACTGCGGGCCGCCGTCCCAGGAGGCCAGCCAGCTGACCCACTGCCAGCGTTTCATGTACCATGTCCCCCCGTGGCTGTTGGTGCCCCGGAGTATTGTCCAGCAGGTCGCCGCCGAAAAAGACATTTAACGCCTGCATACCCCGGCAAATACCCAGAACAGGCCGCCCGCTCTGCACAAAGGATTGTATCAGCTTTTGCTCCCACTCGTCAAGGCTTTCTCCAATGTCGCCGCCGCCGGGCAGCAAAAGTCCCCCACACAGGGCGGAATCGGCGCTGTCCATGCTGCAAATGGGCATTCCTCCCGCGGAGTATATGGCGGCGGTGTAATTGCGCAGCGCCTCCCGCCGTCCGGGGATAAAAATAGTCGGGATCATAGGGCATCCACCTCTTTTTCCCAGCATATGCGCCGAAAACGAAAAAAATCCCAGCAATTCGGTTGCGTACGCTCAAAAACTGTGGTACTATAACTCAGGACCTATGCAGCGGTATCGAAGTGGTCATAACGGGGCTGACTCGAAATTTTTGGAAGCTCCGGCTGTTTCGTCCGCTGAAAATGTCCACCGCACAGGGCTTTGCGCGGGTTCGGATTTCACAATTTCATATCGTTCTTGCGTGTTTTTCTTGCATTCTTCCGGAGCAAGGATTACACTTGAGATATACGGAGAGTTGTCCGAGAGGTCGAAGGTGCGACACTCGAAATGTCGTGTTCCCAAAAGGAACCTAGGGTTCGAATCCCTAACTCTCCGCCAAAAACCCAGTCATATCAAGGCTTTTGCCCATATGACTGGGCTTTTCTTTTCTCTCAAGATCACATCGGCGTACATGATTTTCGGCAAGAACTCATGTGTGCCAGCCGGTCTGCCCTGTGTCCGGCAGAGTCAGGATATTGTCCATTACATTTGCCGAGGTGATCTTGGACTTGTAATCCAAATGACTGTAAATATTCGCCGTCGTGCCGATGTCGCTGTGGCCCAGCCACTCCTGGATTTGCTTCAGAGGCACATCGTTTGCCAAAAGCAGTGAGGCGCAGCTATGTCTGAGGTCGTGAAAGCGAATGTGCCGCAGACCGTTCTGCTCCAGCAGCTTGCTGAAATTGGCGGTAACGCTTCTGGGGTTGAAGATATTGCCCATGGCATCCACAAAAACATAGCCGTCATACTTTTTGCTGTAGCAATTTCCGCATACGCGCCGATTCTCCTTTTGCTGCTCCCTCAGCGCCAGCAGCTTTTCCCGGATGTTGCTGACCAGCGGCAGGGAGCGCAGGCTGGATTTCGTCTTGGCGCGGTCGGCGCAGACGATTTCACATTTGCCGTCTATCTTTGCGTTGGTTACAATGTGCTTAATGGTGATGGTGTCCCGCTCAAAGTCGATGGCGTCCCATTTCAGCCCCAGCGCCTCGCTGCGGCGCAGGCCGTAAAAGGCGGTCATCTGAATCAGCAGGGAGTACGGATGATCCTTGGACGCTTCCAGCAGCCTCTCCATCTCCTCCTGCCGGTAATAGTCCGCAATGTACCGCTGCTTCTTGGGGCGCTCCACCTTGTCGGCGGGGTTGAAGGGAATCAGGTCCATTTTGACGGCGTATTTCAGTGCCTTGTGAATATTGGCGTGATAGTGGATCACCGTACCGGGTGACACGGTTTTCAGCTCATGCAGATAAAAGCTCTGAATGTGCTTGGCTTGGATTCCGTCCAGCGTCAGTCCGGTGTTTCGGAAATACGGCGCGATCTTCCTCTTTACCATCTGCGTGTAAGAGGAAAAGGTGGTCTTTTCCACCGAGCTGCGGATAATCTCCAGCCACAGCTCCATGTAGTCTGCAAACAGCATATCAGAGGAGATGTCCTCGTTCTCCTTGCTCACAACCGGCGGGACAAAGCTCTTGCGGGTGTCCAGCAGCAGCTTCTCAGCGCGGCGCTTGTTTCCCTTTGCGGGAAGTCCTGTGGGAATCCACGGCTGCCTGCGCTTGCCGTTGGCATCCGTGTAATTCAGCACCATGTAGTAATTGTCGTTTTTTATTTGCAGGTGTCCTGCTATCATAAACTCTACCTCCTTTGCGGATAGCACATGAACGGGCACCCTTTCGGACCGTTTTTATTATACGCCCGGCGGGAATGCCCGTCCAATGTGCCATACAGGTTCAAATCCCGGCTACGCCGCCGGCTGCGGATTTCCCGCCGAGAGTGCGTAGCGGATCACATTGATTTTCGGTACGCGGTATGCATTGCCGATTTTCATACCGGGGATGTCGCCGTCGCCGATCAGCGCATAGGCCAGATGACGGCTGATGCCCAGCATCGCCCGCACCTGCGCCACATTTACAATGTCGGGGTAGTCCGTGAACATCACCTCGTATAGGGTCTGAATTTCGATTTTAGTCATCGGCACCACCTCCATCGTCACCAAGCACATGTGCGAGAAGCATATCAAGCTCTTCTTCTGTGTTCACCGGCGAGAGGCTGACGATACCCTCTTCGTTTTCATCCTCACCGAAGGGAGTGCCGCCTTCGCATACGATATTATCCAGTTTTTCCGAAATAGCATGGATTACATAGTGAACCTCTTCCTGAGAGAGAATAAACACAAGCTCGTGTCCACACTCATCATCAAAGGTTGCCACAAGCTTATCATCGCTGCGGTCAATACCGTTATCAGCATCGATGAGAAATTCAAGGAAAAGATCCTCAACAAAGAGGCAACCCGCCTCGGAAAAATCTGCGACCATACGGTCAAGCTCCTGTTTTCTGCTTTCGCTCAAACGGTTAAAATCAAAATTAGCTTTCATAATTTAATCTCCTTTCACCGGGCATCCCGGTCTTTGCGCTGCCGCGCCAAGTGTTTGTTATAAAAGTCCATGGCCTTGACAAGTGTCTCGGTCATCTGCTTCACGGAGGTGTCCGGGCGGAAAAAACTGCGGAGCTTGTCTACCGGCACCTTCACATATTCCACCTGATTGCCCTTAACCTCGGACAGAAGCTGCAGCACCGCGTCATCCGTGAGAGTCTGCGCCTCGCTCATGCGCCGCAGCCGCCGGGCCTGAGACAAGGACGGCGTTACCTCATCGCTGTCCATCACGGAGAAGAGCATCTCCTGCTCGGACGGCTGCAAATAGGACAGCTCCACCGCCGGAGTCAGGGCGATCTTGCCCTCGTCCACCAGCTTCAGGATGTCGGGGATCAGGTGGGTGAGTCGGATGTATCTGTGAATCTGTCGCTCACTATCAGTTCCGGCTTCGCTGATTTGAGAAACACTCCACCTCTCGCCAACTTGGCGAGAAGTTTTACCTTGATGGCTGAGCGCTTCCATTTTCATCTTGTACGCAAATGCTTTTTCCGACGGCAGAATGTGCTCTCTTTGCAGGTTGCTGTCCACCATGGTGATAACAGCCTCCTCGTCCGTCAGGTCACGGATAATCACCGGCATGGCGTCCATCCCCAGCGCCTTGCACGCTGCCAGCCGCCGGTGGCCGGAGATCAGCTCATAGCCGCCGTCAGGCAGCGGCCTTGCCAGTGCCGGAGAGAGCACGCCGGCATCGGCAATGCTCCGCATGAGCTGCGCCATTTCCTCGTCCTCCTTCACCTTAAAGGGGTGATTTCGAAAGGGTGTGAGGTCAGCCAGCGGGATTGCCTCTACCTTTGGCTTTTTCGCATCGAGCCGTTCCTCCGTGCTCATAAAAAGCTCCTCATACCCGGTCAGCCCCAAATCAATCGATCGGTCGTTCTTCATCGAATCCTTCCTTTCATCGTATAATCGTCTTGTCCTCTTGGGACGGTTGCTGATTTCGCAGCACCTGCTTTTCCCGCGAGGATAGGTAGGGGTCGTTTTCCACCCACGCATCCAATTCACACGCCAAGAGGGCTTTCAGCTTTGGATTATCCTCAATCATGTTATAGGCGGTTTGCTTTTGCTTCCGAAGCCGGGAAAGCTCTGCGGTGCAGGCGGCGCAGGACTTTTTCAGCTCGCCCCTCTCCGCAGGATCGGCGCAGCCTCGCTGCTTATTGCGAATTTTGCTGCGTGCAGCGGATATTGCATCCATCTCCTTGTCCATTCGTGCAAGAAACCTCTGCACATCCTCCGGCGTGTCCAAATGCTCCCGACACACCAGCGTTATCTCGGCGGTGAAGCGATCCAGCCTGCGGCAAGCCTCCCGGCACTCCGCTGACAGGGGCTGCCGATACTCCTTTTCGTACAGCGGCGCAACGCCCAGCACGATTGCCACACAGCGGAAGAAGCTCAAATACCCGGTGACACGGGGCAAATGCAGATAGAAATCCCGCTGCCGGCAATATTCTTCCGTCGGCGGATTTTTCCTGGCATATTCCCGTGTGTAGGGCCTCATGAATTCAAAATAGCGCCGGGTCACACGGATGTCCCTCTGGTTCTCCAACAGCCTGTCCTGCAGCGCCTCCTTGTCATATTCAGCTCCCAGCCGAAAGGTACGCATACACTTTTTGGCGCTTAGAGAGCGGATGGTGGCGTACCTGCGGTAGGGATCGCACACGAACACATAGCCCTTCTTCCGCAGCACGGCACTCAGCTCCGTCCAGCTGCTCGACATCGTTAGTGCCTCGTCCAGTGCCCGCCGCATGAGGTTGTAGCGGGTAGGCTCGCCGTTCTTTTCGGCAAAGTAGACCGACCGCGCCGTTTTATGCCGCTGGGGATTTTTCACCACCGACAGTCCATGCTCCTTGCAGATACGGTCGGACATATCCCGCAGCTTGTAATAGACCTCGTATTTTGCCTCCAGCTTTTTGCCCGTCCACATATTCACCGGATTCACAACAAAGTGGTTGTGATAAGTGCCGGTGTTGAAGTGAGTGGCAACAAGCACTTGCCGGTCGTTCCCCCAAAGCCGCCGCGCCGTCTCCACGCCGATGCGATGGCATTCCTCCGCCGTGACCTCACCGGTCTTGAAGGACTGGTAGGCGTGGTAGGCCACATTGCCGCCGGCTTTGCCGAAGCGCCTCTGCACGGCAGCCATCTCCCTTGCGGCAGACTCCGCCCTGCAGCCAATTCCGGTAACGGCGTATTGCTGCTCCCCCTCATCCAGGGTTTTATCCTTGTCGGCAGCATACAGCAGCACCTGCTCCAGGTCGCTCAGCTTGGTCTTGCTGGGGTTGGTGCAGTAGTCCACCACACGGCTGACGCTGTCATGGATCGCCCAGATCTTCGTCACCGCCATCGGCATCCTCCTTCCCGTGATAGGCGCGCAGAAGCAGGCTCTCAATCTCGGTCAGGGCCTCGTCAAAGTCCCTCATGGCAAGCTCGTAGCGGACGGTATCGTGGAACGTCGTCAGCTTCTGATACGCCAGCATCAGCTCCCGGCGCGGAGCCTCCTTTACTGCCGTGCCGGTACCCAAGGTTCGGAGGTATTCCGACATATTCATGCCGCATTTCTTTGCCTTTCTGCGAATGGTATTCTTCTCGGTTTTATAGACTCGCACATTGATTTCCTCTGTTCGATTCCGCATAGATATCACATCCTTTCAGCGGGGTTACAGGGGCGCGCCCCTTTCGTATCGGCAGATACGGGGGAATTGGGTGCCGCAGGGCTACACAAATCCCATGCTCGTTATCCTTACGGATAAAAAAGCGGTGTATAGCCCCGCACCCCTTAAAGCGGCAATGCCTCATCGTCCTCCGCCTCCTCCCATGACGCAGATGACGCTTGTGACGATGCTTGGGGAAGCCGGAAGTTTCCGTCATTCTGTTTCCGCAGTGACGCAAGTCTCTCACTCCCGGAGGAACTGTCATGACCGTCAGCACCGTCATGCAGTTCCAAAAGCACCAGCCGGGCAGCCGCCGTTTTACGATACTCGTAGGTGATTCCCAGGGGCAGCAGCACATCGCTGTAATGACGGGTCAAATGCTTGCTGGCGAGGTTGGGCTTCAGCTCCGTATTACCTACGGCGGCAAGCAGCTGGGACACCGTGCCCCGAAACCGCCCGTGCGCCAAGAGAAAATCCACCACCTGAAAAACAAAGTCCGGGATGCGTTCCTTTCGCAAATCCTTGGCGCTGAGCGCCTCGGTAATCTCCCATCGGACGCCCCGCATCTGCATTTTCAGCTTTTTCTCCTCCACATCCCGGCCCGTAATGCAGAGGGTGGCGCAATCGCCGAAGCGGTCATCCTTGCGGAGAATCATCCCTGTATCCGCCACGCCCAAAATGCCTGTGGAGCCGGTCATATCATTGAAAATATTGCTGCTGTCCCGCTCCTTTCGGGTGTGATGGACAACGAAGATGCAAATGCCGTGGTCATCGGCGAGCTTTTTCAGGCTGGACAGATCCTTGTAGTCCTGGGCATAGGCATTGACCTTTGCGGAAGCATTGTCCCGCACCATTTGGAGGGTATCGATGAATATCAGGCCCGTGGAGGGAAATTCCCGCAGAGCCTCCTCGATCTGCCCCTCCAGCTCCGCGCCCAGCTGCCCGCAGGAAAAGCCGAAGCGGAGATTCTCCGGCGGAGAATCCGTCAGCTCCTGCATACGCTGCTGAACGCGCCATTCCCGGTCCTCCAAGGCCAGATATACTACATCGGTTTTTCTGGTGGGCAGCCCCCACACCGCCTCGCCGCGACTGATTTGCAGGCACAGCCACAGCACCATCCAGCTCTTGCCGATCTTGGAGTCACCCGCTAAAATGGCGAGCCCGTCGGAGAGAACACCGTCGATGAGCATTTTGGGGTGGGCAAGGGGTTTATAATACAGGGTATCGGCATCAATCAGTTGTAGCTTGTTCATGTGTTTCACCTTCTTTCTTTCGCTGGTAATTGTGTTTTTTGGTTGGTGCCGTACTTCCGATATCGTTTTTATATGCCTGCCCCGGGGCCTCCGCGGCGTCGCCGTGCTCGCTCTTTTGCGGTCGTCGCACAGTCATATCTGTCTCGGTAACGGCTATTCAGTTGTCGAGGTACACGGGGGAAGCTTAGAAGCTCCTCTCACTTTCCCTTTGCCGAATTTTTTTCGGATTTTCCCGCTGCTTTTCAAAATTTTTTCTTTTGAGCTGGTAAATTATAAAAAGCCGAGCTTGTGCAGAGCTTTTTCAAAGTTCCCCTCACTTGGTAGGCAGCGAGAAGGCCAAAAAATTAACCCCCTTGAAAAATTCTTTTGTTTTGGCTCCAAATCGGAGCCATTTTCCTATGCAGGACTGCTCGTGGCTCCGAAATGGAGCCATTTTTCGTCTATGGCATCAAAATCGATGCCATTTCCATTCCGGTTTCATCGGTGTGGCTGCAAAATTGATGCCATAAAAATAAGCGCCTGCCTCTTTTCGGAAGCAGACGCTCATTTCTCGTATTCAGTTTTTACCGTAGCAGCCGGATCAGCAGCTCATTGATATCCTCGGTGGGCTTGCCGCTTGCTACCAGCTTGTTCCGAAAGGACAACAGGGCCATTGTCAGCAGCCGTTGCTCGCCGGCGCAGAGTGCTAACACTCGATTTCTTCTATACTTGAACATCACCACACCTCAGCAATAAACCAGCTCAGAAAGGACAACTTCCTCCGCACGGCTGCAGATGCTGTTCATCCGTCCCACCCATTCCATTTGTTTTTCGGCCTTCAGCCGTTCAGTGACACCCTCAGCATCCTTCATCTGCGCGACCAGCCGATCGAACATCTCCTGTGCCGTGTCACCGATTTCCTTGAGATGGTCGTCCAACTTGCCGGTCAGCAGCATCCCCGTGTAGATGCCGTCTCTGTACTCGCGCAGATACCGCCTCCGCGCCGCTGCAAACCTGTTTTCCATACCGCGCCTCCATTCACATTTACGGTGGGTGGTTCTTTCTTCATCCATATCCTACCGCAGAACGCCAGAAAGCGCCAATGTGTAAAAATCAGATTTGCAGATTTGACATCATAGAAACTCCCTCAGAAACGCAGGTTAATATTTGCCAAATTGAAGGGTTTGTATGTCCTTATGACGTTATACCTTGATTGAGTTTTCGAGCGAAAACATTTGTTGAAATATGTGGACTTTTTGTGCGGGCTGTGATATAATTATCAAAATTCAGATTTATATGTTGAAAAGCGGCACTCCCAATACTATTGGCACAAGCAATAAAGTAAATGAGGTTTGCTATATGACTGTGAGTTATAAAAAATTATGGAAGCTCTTAATAGACCGAGATCTAAAGAAGAAGGATCTTGAGGAAATGGCTGGCGTTAGTCATTATGTAATGAACAAGTTGACACATGGGGATAACGTCACCACTGATGTCCTATGCAAAGTGTGCAAGGCTCTTAATTGCACCGTTGACGACATTATGGAAATGATTGACGAGTAGCTGTCGCTTTGGGTTTTTCAGTATAGGTACATCGACAGTCTTGCCACTTTTAAATCGTCTACTATGAATAACTTGCTTAAAAAGCTGTAGGAAAGTTGAGGAAGCGTAATGGATATCAACGCTTTGAATGCTAATCTAAACAGGGATAAATGGGGTGTCAGGAATTTTCGTGCTCTTAAATCTCTACTTGTAAAAGAGGTTCAAGAGTCACTTTCTGAGTTTATGCCCCTTACAAGCAGCTCTTATTATAACAATCCTATTCAAGTCCTTGACTTTTTTAGTGGAGCAGGTGGAACATCTCTGGGATTTGCAGCGCTTAATACCGTTATTCCGACATTTAAGATGCTCGGCGGCTGCGATATCAACCAGATATCCGCACAGACATATAGCCGAAACTTCGACACTCCTGTGATCCACGAAGACATCGTTCGACTGGCAAATGAAGAAGGTGCACTCGAAACTCTCCTCGAGAGCATAGGTTTTGACACTAATAAGCCCACCATCTTGATTGGTTGCGCACCATGCCAGGGTTTTTCATCTCATCGAAAGAGGCATTGGGACGAAGAAGACGACGTTCGAAATAGCCTCGTCATGGCTTTCGCAACAATTGTTGGGAAAATTATGCCAGATGTCATTGTTATGGAAAATGTGCCCGAGTTTTTATCTCAAAAGTACTGGCGCTATTTTTCTGCGGCAAAGAAAAGCTATCAGCAACTGGGCTATACAGTAAAAGAGCACATTTATAACGCTGCGGCGTTTGGTGTTCCGCAAGATCGCTTCAGAACAATAGTAATCGGCATGAAGAAGGAGTTCCTTTTGCCAGAAGGCTACCTAACGCCGAATGAATATCGAACTGTCCGTGATGCAATCTCGAAATTGCCTCCGGTTGCCGCTGGCGTTGCTGATCCTAACGATCCAATGCATAAAAGCGCGGCTCACAAGCAAAGCACTATTGACGTCATTAGACAGGTTCCCCACGACGGCGGTAGCAGGCCGGAAGGTGTCGGACCTGAATGTCTAGATAGGGTAAGGGGCTTTTACGACGTATATGGGCGCTTGTATTGGGATAAGCCGTCTATCACTATCACTCATTATGCTAGAAACCCAGCCAGCGGTCGATACACGCATCCAGAACAAGATCGTGGACTAACAGCAAGAGAAGCAGCGCTTCTTCAAAGCTTTCCGAATGGTTTTGAATTCACCGGCAAGTCCGACGATATTTATCGGCAGATTGGAGAAGCTGTACCGCCGTTGCTCTCTTCGGCAATTGCTGCAAATATTCTGATTGAGCTTCTGTCCACAGAGCCCACAGCCGACGAGCTATCCGCTAGCCCGCAATCTATTGACGAACCGGTGAGCAGTTCTTTTTCCAGCGTCATAGCGGGAATTAAGATGAAAGATCAAGCTGCCAAGGCAACGAAATATACCTGTATCGATAGCTTTTGCGGTGCGGGAGGTCTTGGGCTTGGGCTCAAACGTGCAGGTTTTAATATTCTTCTTAGCTTTGATATTGATCAGATCTGTATTGATACAATCAAGGCGAACAAGAAATACTTTAATCATCCGGCAGAGGCCGCCGATATCGCAGATATGTTGAATGGAAAGCTATTGAAAAAGTGCAATCTTCAACGTGGTGAATTATTTCTTTTAGCCGGAGGACCACCGTGCCAAGGCTTCTCAGTCCAACGGCGCGGAAGCGATACGGATGAGCGTAATGAACTTGTACTAAAATATGGCAAGCTCATTGACGAACTCTATCCAATGTACTTTGTCATGGAGAACGTTACAGGTATTGCTGGAAAGCGTGGCAAAACTATCTTACAGCAACTAATTGAAGATGTCGAACAGATAGGATATAAGGTGCACGTTGATTTACTTGATGCCCAAGATTATGGAGTTCCACAGCGGAGAAAACGCTACATTATCGTTGGTGAGCGAAATGACCTGGGCGAGCACTATAAATATCCAGAGCCCGTAGCTGCTCGACACACGGTGCGCGATATGATTGGAAATCTTCCGGCTCCTCCTTCAGACGGAACCGATCATCCGGAAATATCACTCCACAGAAGAGACCGGCTATCCGAACTGAATCTCAAGAGAATACAGGCTATCAAAGAGGGACAAGGAAGAGACGATCTTCCCGAAGAATTACTAGCTGACTGTCATAAAGTCGACAGCTCAGTAATTGGATTCCGTAGTGTTTACGGACGCATGGCTTGGGACGATGTAGCGCCAACAATCACTGCGCGGTTCGATAGTTTCACCCGTGGGAAATTTGGCCACCCGGTCCAGGATCGTAGTATCTCGCTTCGCGAAGGCGCACTACTCCAAAGTTTCCCAATGGATTTTGTGTTTACAGGGAATAAAGTTGATATAGCTCGACAGATCGGGAATGCGGTACCACCGCTTCTTGCAGAAAAGATTGGACAGAGTATCATCGAATGCTATCGGAAAGTTGGTGAGAAATAAATGCCGTTTGATGCGAGCGTTAGAGCTTATTTGCGGGCTTACCAAAACGAATACAGAGCTGCTCTTCATGGAGGACAGCACACAGCCGAGCTTTCTTTTCGCGTCCCTATGCATGAAATGTTTAGGAGGATAGCGCATGACTTGAACCCGGCAGGTACTTTCGACATCATTCTTGAGCCGAGAAATCAAGGAAGAATGGGGCGGCCTGACTGGAGAATACAGGATCGCATCTCGCTTGGTGTTTACGGCTATATTGAGGCGAAAGGTCCATCCAACGAGCCGTTCGATACTACCCCGTATAGGGATCAGATTAACCGATATCTGACGTTAGGGCACAAGCTTATCATTACGGACGGCATTGATTTCGTATTCTGTTTTACCGAAACGCCGGTTGTAGTCTCGATTATAGACAAAGCACGAATGGACGCGTTAGATTGGTCGAGGCTCCCGGTTGATCCGCTATTTAGGTTTTATATGGAGCAATTTTTCTCTAACCCCGCTCCACAACGTGTCGACGAAGAAAAGCTGGTTGAGCTCGTCGCAATTCGCACTCGAAACCTGGCTGATGAAATACGAGAATACTCAGATTTAACCATAGAAGAGGCAATGAATGAAGACGAACATCATATCATTGAGCTTCTAAACGGTTTAAGAGAACTCGTTTATAACCATAATGATCCTCAACTTAGAACAGGAAGAGTCTTTGCAGATTTTACTGCGCAAGTCATTATGTTCTGTCTCCTGTTCGCCCACAGAGTTATCTGCTCAAGCGAGGATACGCCTACTCAAAAGGCTGAAAAAATCCGGTCATATGCCTATAATGACGTCGCAGATGGCGAAGCGCTTTTGCCATTTCGAAACCTAATGGTCTACCTCAGAGACCATGCTGGGGACGGTATGTTCATTGGTCAGTGGGTGGATGAATGTATCGCGTTCTTGTCTTTTGTTCAGATGACCGATCAACAATTGCAGAATCCTGATTACCATCGCTTATTCGAACTGTTCTTCAACAAATTTGACAAGCAAGCTCGGTTTGACTATGGAGCATTCTACACGCCGAAGCTCCTTGCGGAGTTTGTAGTTCGATTTGTGGGAAAAGTTGTGGCCGATCATTTTGATGGTGCAACCATATATGATGACGGCAATACAATCATTGATCCCTGCTGCGGAACAGGCTCTTTTCTTGAGCAGATCGTGGCCCACGACGAAGGAGACGGCGCATATAACCTTTGTGGCTTTGAGATCCTTCCTGCACCATATATGCTTGCTAACTATCGTATGTCTCTTGTCGAGCAGCATTACAGAAAGCAGAATCTGCATCCAAGTATTATCTTGGCAAATACACTGAGCAACTATCTTCTGAATGATGATGCAAATGCTCGCTCTATCGAGGGACAAGAGCTGATTCGAGCTAAAGAATTATCCTCTCGTCCTTTGAAACTGATCATTGGGAATCCACCGTCTTCTGACTCTAATAGGAGTAATGTCTCTGAAGAGTTTTCGCAGATTATTGATTTGATGGAGGATTTCCGACCGCCGGTCGAAAACCGACGTGGGAGACAAAACATTCAGAAGCAAATCAACAATCCGTTTGTTCAGTTCCTGCGTTGGAGCTGTGAAAAGCTGCTGGCTTCCGATAATCACTCGGTACTGGCGCTTATCGTTCCGCTTTCCTTTCTTGAAGCTGAGTCCTACAAATATGCCCGAAAGTATTTGGTCGAGCATTTCTCCAATGTTTGGGCGATTGCAATTGACACCGATGCTCGGACGGGAATTCGTGGCGACAGCATCTTCATGACAATGCAGGGCCGAGCCATAATTGTTCTTACCAGAAAATATGGCGAAGACAATAATGCCTCAGAAATAAATTACGCAGATATATCTCGTGAAAGGCGAAGCGAAAAAGAAGCAATTCTTAATGGTAGTATTGAAGAAACGATGCGTCGCTTTATTACATTTCCGATTAGCGACGCTATGTATTCATTTATGCCATCACGCCCGTTTAATGAGCAACTCTACGCTCAATTCTGGCCAATTAGCACTGAAACTGGTGCTCCCGGCGTCTTTTTAAATCAATGCTCTGGCGCTAAGATGGCTCCGACAGCTCTTCTTACTCATGTGAAACAACCGATGCTCAAACGTCGTAGCCGCGAAATTGCAAGTGAAGGGGTTATAAAAGCGCAGGAATGGATCGGAGGACAGGATAAGCCGGTAGTTGAATCAAAGATTCTTGCCTTCCAGAATGCATTAAACACTTGCACCTCTCGGCAAGAGCTTGATTCCGTTTTGGCTGAGAACATACGCCCTTGTTCGTTTAGGCCATTTGTGAATTCTAACGCATTGCTCTGGGGAACTATTTTTGATTACCAGGCGGGCATTGGCGGTGGAGGCGCGAGGGTTCGACCAGAAATAAAGGCAGTCTATGATTTGCCGGATACGGTTGGATTCTCCTTGGCTCATGCACCAAAGGATTTGGATGAATCACTTGGGCAGTTCACTTCATTCTGCTGGTATTTCCCTGACAACGACCTGAGCCGCAGGGGTAATGGTCATATTTACCTAAATCACTACATTCGAGATGTTCACACAAATGCGGTTATAAACAATATTCATCAAAGTCTGATTGAGCGCTACTCCGCGCTAACTGGTCTTGATGACTCCGAATGTGCCAAGAAAATGGTGTTTTACTCCTATGCCGTTTTCTGCTCTCAGGTATATCTTGAGGAATTTTATGGCGCGCTGTTTGTAGTAAATCAATCGGAAAGCCGCGCAAGAATTCCTATAGTTGATGATGCCGGCCTATTTCTTCGTCTCGCGGAACTCGGCGAGCGGTTAGCTATCCTTGAGAAGAACGACGCTGCGGTCGATAACGTACTTGATTTTAACTACGACGAGCTGCTTGCGCAGATGTGGACGGGGTTCCATCTTGAGCATAGTAGGTCTGCATCGAGGAGTCCTTACGATGAAGAGAATGAGCAACTTATCGTTAGGGATGAAGTAACTGGCAACAGCATTCGAATCTATTGCCCTGTTTCTTTGCAGAAGTTTACGATTGCAGGATATAACGTAATCAAGGACTGTTGGCTCAAATTTCATTCATATCGGTTTACGCACTGCGATTTTACTCGCGATGATCTAAAAGAGCTTTTAGATCTATTCAATAAGATCGCATCGCAAATGGGGATCGTGTCTGAAATTGACGAAATAATGCATAGTATTGTTGGCGGTGAGGTTGCTCTTCTGAATTACAACGACTGAAAGATGGCGATTCATTATGGCAGACGTATTTTCAAAGGATAAAAGATCTGAAATAATGAAGGGCGTTAGGTCTTCAGGCAACAAAAGCACTGAGCTAAAGCTAATCCAGTATTTCTCCTCCAACCATATCACTGGGTGGAGGAGAAAATACAATGTTAAAGGTCACCCGGATTTCGTCTTTCTTGATAAACGGATTGCAATTTTTGTTGACGGATGTTTTTGGCATGGCCATGATTGCCGTAATACCAGACCGGCTGAGAATGCAGAGTACTGGAAAAAGAAGAGAACTCGGAACATTGAACACGATAAAGCTATTACGAACCTTTTTGAAAGACGCGGCTGGTCCGTGATTAGGATCTGGGAGTGCGAGCTAAAGAAGAAAAACCGCGCTATTCTGGATGAGAAACTATCCATCATCACCAGCCTTCCCAAGAAAAGTTAGATAATAGCTGATTTAAGCAATTTTGTTCTGTGTGGAGGTCATTAATGGATACGATCACAACTAGGACTGTGGGTGCAGGCTTCGCCGAAATTGGCGAATCTGTATTAACCGAGACGACTCAAACGGCAATTGTTTTCAAACCGCAGATGCACGAAGGCGGTATACGTGGCTCGATTATTCGGTATAAGAAGGGCCGGAACGGTGATAGAGAAACTCCGGTTCCTGTAGATTTTCGGCGCTTAAACGCAGGTGATGGTATAGAAATTGAATTGAATACCGAAGCCGTTACCAACCTGACCCAACGTATTCAAGAAATTCAAGCACTTCTTGACGAAGAAGGTGTTCGACCCGGAATCCACAGATATAGAGTTACGAATGTAAATGATCTTGTAATAACAGATCAAAATAAAGCCCGTATCATCCAAAGACTTCTTGAAGCAAATCTCGGTGAAGATATTTGGAATCAGCTTGTACAGGATAACCCCAATATTGCCACCCGATTAGCGAACGCGAAAATACAAGAGGATAGATTAGCTGTACTGCATCGTTTCGAGGAGATGCTGCAGGACAACACGTTGGCTGAGAATAATTGGCAAGACTTCTTCGAGGAGAACACCTGGATATTTGGCTATGGCTTGCGATATCAGATACTTCGAGTAATACAGCCTCAGCCAAACTATGGCGGTGTTGCCGTAGATGGAAGGGGTGGACAGCGCGGCGACTTCCTTACCGCAACCGAAGCAGAGACAAGGTTTACTTGCCTCGTCGAAATCAAAAAACCCACCACGCCGCTCCTTCAGAGAGAGCAATACAGGAATGGCGTATGGGGTGCCAGTAATGAATTAACTGGTGCTGTTTCACAAATTCAAGTGAACTGTGCTCAGTGGGAAACTGACGCGAGGACTGAGCACAATCGTGAACAACTACCTAGGATCTATACGGTTTCCCCAAAGGGGATAGTGGTGATCGGAAAGACGAGTGAGCTTAATAATTGGGACAAAAGAAACTCATTTGAGCGCTTTCGTCAGGAATTAAGATGCCCAGAGGTTCTAACTTACGATGAACTATATGAGCGAGCCAAGTTCATTGCAGAAGGTCCTGCTCCCTTGGACGAGGACACAGATTTTGATATGCCATTTTAGGATTAACCAAAACTTCAATAGTTTATGATAATTGGGCTTGTACTGTTTACGATGGTACTGTCTAATTGTTCTTCACAATGGAGGGTTTTGTATGAGCGAAACAATGCTATCTTTCACGATACAAGGAGATAACGAGGGATACGTTACATTTACTTGTCCGTATTGCAATTCTGATTTCAAGTTGCAAGCAGGAGAGTATCAGAATGACGAAGAGCCTTTTTCTGAGCTGTTTTGTCCATACTGCGGCCTGTCAAAAGAGAAAGCCAGCTTCTATTCGGAAGATGTCATTGAAAAGGCCCGAGAACTGGCTACTAATTATGCGATTGAGGAACTCAACAAAGCATTCGGGAAAATGGCTAAATCCATCAATCGGAAAAAGGGCATCATCAAGATGACCTATAAACCGCTCAAAAAGGTAAATGTGCGAGAACTGAAGGAGAAGGATACTCAGGAGGTTGAATTTCAGTGCACTATTTGTAACCACCATACCAAGGTCCTATACTGCGCTGGTGCTTCTAAGATTTTCTGTCCATACTGTGGGTTAGATTTATGATTACTTATACTGAATTAAGAAGATTGAGTCTGGATTTTCGCAGATTGTCGAGCAATTTCCTAAATTCCACCGATGATACTGCTGCAACTATGATCCAACGGTTTAAGAAATATATTGACGACACGCCTTTCATCTCAGGGATAATCTCTGATGCAATCGGTGAAGTTGATTATGATTGGCAGAACTGTTTCAGGCAAAGCAAACATAGCGGCTGGCATGAAATCGAAGTTCCAGTAGACGAAGCTTGCCATGTCAAGGCAATGTATGATTATCTTGACTACATTATCAGCAATGGCTCAAACATACTTGGTATTGCAATGCATTATCCTCATTCACAGAAAAAGTTCAATGAAATCATTCAACACTTCCTCGACATCGCTTTTAAACCTTTGATCGATTTCATAAACGACGCCATTTCTAAAGAAATGATCCTCATGGAAGAACAAAAGCCGTTAGGCGTTACTCAAAACATTGGGACTGTCTATGGTACCGTCAACCAGCAAGGTGGCGGGACGATCAATAGTGAGACCACAGTTCTTGCGGGAAATCTGGATCAGATTGCTGAAATTGAAAAAATGATCGAAAAGATTCTCCCCCACTTGGATGATATCCCTGATATTCCAAAAGATGCCGCAGATGACGTTAAGGATGATTTGGAATCCGTAAAAGAGCAGATCAACGCACCTGCACCGAAAAAGAAAAGACTACAGAAAGCTATTGGCGGGATAAAGAAATTCTTTGGCGACTTTTCACCACAGCTTGCCGCTGCGCTCGCTGCTCATGCAATTACTACAACTGATTGGAACGCTATGATCGCATCAGTGGAAAAACTGATTTCTTCACTATAGTCCTGTAGCTTCTCCGCATCGAGAAAAGGCATGTGCGGTTTAACAAATCTCGCTTGACTATTCTCCTTGGCATTTTTTTATCTGGCTTCTCAGGCCCCGAAAACGAATAATTCGCTTTATTCACCCTCGTCGAGCGAATAAAGCGAATTTTCGGTGAATATTCAGCGAATTTTCAGTTGCAGAAGCAGTGAATCACACTTTTCAATAGAAAAATGGCGCCAAAAAACGCACTTTTCAAATTTTGCTGCTGATCCTACCCCTCCAGAAAGCTCTCAAACGGCGCGTCGTTGCTCAGAAAGGTATCCATCATAAACCGTGCGCCGAGGTGGAAGCCGGTGATGAAGGTGTCCAGTTCGGATTCGCCCATGAACTCGGCGTAGGCGTTGCAGAAGCGGAGAAACAGAGCTTTGTTTTTGCCAGCGAGCTGCTCGGTGAGCTTTTCCTCCAGGTCGTCCAGTGAGTCGGACGCCTTCTTCGCAGGGCCCTTGGGGCTGTAGCCACGATCCTGCGGGTCGATGTTGCCGTAGTGCAGCTCCTCAATGATATTTCCCCTCATTGTCCGTCACTCCATTTCTGCGCCTCCCAAAGCATATCGATATGCCGGCGGGATTTGCGGCTGGTGTTGTTGTAATCGTCCGAGCAGAGCCAGTCGATGAGATAGCATTTGGGGATCATGTACTTCTGTAGCAACGCCAGCGCCTTCAGCTTCCCCACGCGAATCCATTGGCAGACGGTGCGGCGGTTATAGCCTGTGAAGTCCACGGCGGCGGCCACATCCATCACATCCGGCAGCGCGGCCAGCTTGCTCTCATAGTAGCGCCGAAGCTTCTTCTCGTCTTTGGCGCACGGCAGATGGATGCGGATTTTATAGGGCCGAACCATTTCGCTTCCGTATTTGTACCAGTTCTTCGGCGCTATGTATTTTTCCGGGTTTACCTCACGGTCGTTCATAAAAGCGATCACATCGCTCTTTTTGATGGCGTAGCAGCGGGTTTTCTTGCCGGTGCAGGTGTGCGGAATCAGGTTGAATTGGAGAAGATAGAGCGCCGTCTGCTTGCTGATGTGGCAGGCGATCCGCATCTGCTCCTTGTTCATAATCTCCGGGTATTTTTTGAATTCCTTGGCATCGCATTTCATAACGAAGACTCCTTTCTGTGTTTCGGTCCGAAAGGGTGCTTCGTATAATCTGTTTTGAGCCGGTTTTTCTTGCATTTAATCCGGGGGGGCTGTCCGCAAAGCCATACCGGACAAGGGTTTTCTTCTTGCGTATTTTCTTGCCAGTGCGCAAAAAAATCGATCGTTTTGGGGCACTTCTCATTTCAATTTGAACTTTGGTTTTTTCTGATATGGAACTGGTCAATACCGGTCGGCGCGTCCGAAATCCGTTGCAGCACAAGGGTTTTCGCCGTTTCCAAAACTGCCGCCACCGACCACGGCAGACACAAAAGTACCAAGTGCGAACAAGACTCGAAATTTTACGGCGACTTGGTCGTTTCGTCCGCCGGAAATCCCCCATTTATAAGGGTTTTCAAAATTAAAAATCGAATATTTTTCAGTGTTCTCTCCTGCTTTTCTCTCCAAAAATTTTTTGAGTTAAAAGCAGACAGAAATATACGGAGATGTACCCAAGTGGTTGAAGGGTCCGCACTCGAAATGCGGTAGGTCGGGAGTTCCCCGGCGCAAGAGTTCAAATCTCTTCATCTCCGCCACCATATCGGAGCAAAGTTCGCTTTGCTCCGATATTCTTTTATGTTCTTCATTATTCACTTCTTTCAGCAATATCCCACTTGCTTGTAAAATCACCGCTTACAGGCAAGGCAAGTCCTGTTTCCATAGCCTGCGCCGAGGTGATTTTAGAACTGTAATCAAGGTGCGCATAGATATTTGCCGTTGTGGTAAAATCACTGTGCCCGAGCCACTCCTGAATGTGCTTCAACGGTACGCCGTTTGCAAGCAGTAAGCTTGCGCAGCTATGCCGAAGATCGTGAAAGCGCATACGGCGCAGTCCGTGCCTTTCAAGAAACTTCGGAAAAGCCGATGTCAAATAATTCATCTTCATCCGTTCGCCCATTTCATCCACAAACACAAAGCCGTCGTATTCGTAGTTATAGCAGTTGCCGCAGACTTTCTTGTTTAGCTCCTGTGCTTCCTTGACTTGCATAAAGTAATCACGGAAGCTACCGACCAAAGGCAAAGTTCTCAAACTGGATTTTGTTTTTGCGGACTGTTGTTCCACTTCCCGATAAGTACCGTCTGCTTTTGTGAAAGTCACCGTGCGCTTAATTGAAATCGTACCACGCTCAAAGTCTATGGCGTCCCATTTCAGCCCCAGCACCTCGCCACGGCGAAAGCCGTAAAAGGCGGCGACCAGAACGGGCAACTCTAACCTTGTACCTCGGAGCGCTTCAAACATCTTCTGCATTTCCTCTGCCGAAAGAAAAACAGGCTGAAAGTCGTTTTTCTTCGGTCGGTCAACCTTGTCCGCCACATTCTGCAATAACATATCGGTCTTGACCGCATATTTGAGCGCCGAATGGATAATTGCGTGGTAGTGAATGACGGTGTTCGCCTTAACCTTTTTGAGTTGATCGGAATAAAACATCTGCAAATGCCTTGCTTCAAGTTCACGGAGCGTCAGCTTCTTCTTGCGGAAATACGGTTCAATGACGCTTTTGATAAGTCCCAAGTAAGAAGAATATGTCGCTATTGCCAGCCGTCCTTTTGCAATTTCCAGCCATTCGAGAAGATAATCCGCAAACAGCATATCGCTGCTTAAATCGCCCACCTCCTCGGGGACTTCAAATTCCGCCCGCAGCTTTGCAAGTTCGGCTTCGGCTTTGCGCTTGTTACCCTTTTCGGGCAGTCCCAATGAAATCCATTTTGTTTTTCGTTTGCCCTCGGCATTTTTGTAATTGAGTACGGCATAATAGTTGCCGTTCTTTACGGATAAGTGTCCTGCTACCATTTATTTAACCTCCTGAAATTGAATTTGCAGAACAGAACTCCAAACCGACAGCACCAGTATACCATCGGTTTGGGGTTCTCTCTACTGTGCGATTTGTTTCGCCGTATTCGTATCAATACGAATCAGCGCGCATCACGGTTGCGTTCTCTCTGCCGCTTTAACAGTTCCAAGCCCTTGATAATGTCCCTGCGCATTTGCTCGTCGGTATAACCTGCCGGAAAATACTTTTTCAAATCCTCACGCTTGAACTTTATCTGCTCCTGCTGATTCGGCTTTTCCTCCGACATCACCGCATAAATCATCCGATCGTCCAGCACACCATCTTGTGACAGCTTTTTAAGGCGAATGCTCTGTGCGTGAGACGGCGTGCAGTCGTTCAGCTCCATAGCATCCAGCAGTACCCGTTGTTCCGATTGCTCTAAGTATGAGATTTCTACCGCAGGATTGAAAGCGATTTTGTTTTCGTCTACCATTGAAAGCAGTTCGGGGATTAAGTAAGTTAATCGGATATATCTTTTAATTTGATTGCGGCTTTCTCCTGCATCATCAGCCACAATTTCTACACTCAACAGCTTCTGCCCAACTTGGGCAGAAGCTACACCCTGATGTTTTATCGCTTCCAGCTTCATCTTATAGGCAAACGCTTTTTCACTTGGTAAAATTGTTTCCCTCTGCAAATTCGCGTCCACCATTGCAATCACCGCTTCGTCGTCGGACATCTCACGGACGATAACAGGCATTGTTTCAATCCCGAGTACCTGACACGCCGCAAGCCGTCTGTGTCCCGAGATAAGCTCATAGCCGCCGTCAGGCAACGGTCGGGCAAGTGCCGGAGTAATTGCGCCCACCTTGCGTATGCTTTCAATCATTCGTTCCATTTCCTCGTTGTTCTGCACCTTAAATGGATGTTCTTTAAACGGGTGCAGTTCGGAAAGCGGAATATTCTGCACACGCTCCAGCTTTGCATCGTCCCGCATTTCCTGCGTGGTGAATAAATCGTCCAGCTTCGGTAAAGTAAAATCTGATTTTCTCATTGTCGTTTCCTCTCTTTCGTTATTTCCATTTGAATTTGCTTTCGGCGGGGCGTAAAAAGGTTGCCTCTATGTCCGCCTGAAAGCGGTGCCAGCGGTTGGCTTCGTTTTTCAGCATCGGCACGTCAATAAATCCCAGCGTATGCGCTTTGGCGGCAAGCTGATTGATGTTGTTGCCGATAGCGGACAGATTCCGCATCGCATCATAGAATCGCCCGTCCGGTTTTTCTCTCGGCTCATAGCCACGGATAAGCAATCGGACAACTGCCGTTTCGGTAAGCCCGACAAGCTCTGCCTTGCGTTTTAGTTCTTCGGCGTCCTTGGGTGACAGCCAAAACTGTTTTTTAATTCTTTTATTCATAACCTTTCCTTTCTGCAAGAGGTTTTAGGAGACTTCCTAACAAGCCATTTACCCTTTTACGATGTTTGGGAGTATAAAGGGTCTGCTTGCTAAAGATTGTGCAGACTAAAACCTCCGCTTCGTTTTATTACTTAAGCAAATTTTCTATTGTGTTAATCCGATAGAGAATTTCGCTTTTTTCGAGTGAATCGAAATCTTTTTTCAGTTGCCTAATCAGCCGAAAAGCCTTGTAGATTTTCTCATCGGTTGCGGCTTTTATATTCCTTCCAAGCCCCAATCTTCTGAGATATTCCGACAGAGAAAGTCCGCAATAAAATGCGTTTTCGCTGAGCTTTTCTTTTTCGGCAGCTGTCACACGCACATTGATTCCGAGCGTTTTGCTTCGCATAATCTCACCTCCTCCCGCAGTTTTGTGACGGCAATGACGGTTGTGACGGACTTTTTGCTATATAGTGAAATCGCTGTCATTTTCGTCACCGCCGTCATTTCGTATAAGCTTTATAAGCCTACTTTTGCCTGTGCGTTTCGTTCGGTACTCAATGCCCACAGGCTCCAACACCTCACAGGAAAACTGCCCTAAGTACTTTGTAACCACATTGGGCGTGGTTTCGGTCTCCTTCATTTCGGTAAGTAATTCGGTCGCCGTGCCCACCCATTCGGCTCGGCTTTCCATAAAGTCCACCACCCGAAAAAGAAATTTCGGCAGCTCTGCCTTGTGAATATCCTCGCTGTTTTTTCGCTCCACCAGCTCCCAAACAAGGTTGTTAAACTGCAAGGTCAGCTCCTGATATTCCATATCACGACCGCTGACTAAAAGCGTGGCGGCGTTTGTGCTTCGCTTTCGTTTGAACACATAATTGGTGTCCGCCGCACCGATAATTCCCGTTGAACCGCTGACCTCATTGAACGGATCGTCGCTGTCCTTCAGCTTTCGCAGGTGGTGAACGAGAAGAACGGCGATGTTGTATTCGTCAGCAATTTTCTTGATAGAGGAAATGTCATCGTAATCGTTTCCGTACATTCCCGTCTTGCCGGCGCCGCCTTTTGTGTCACGCACCTTTTGAAGCGTGTCGATAATCACAAGCTTTGTTTTCGGGTGGTCGCTTAAAAAATCGATGATCTGTTCCTCCAGTCCGCCGCCGATGAGTCCGCACATCACGGCAAAATACAGATTGCTCGGGGCTGTGTCGGTCAGGTTATAGAGCCTGTCCTTAATGCGCCTCTGCGTGTCCTCAAGACTCAAATACAGCACATCGCATTGCTGTGTCGTCAGTCCCCAAACGGGCAGTCCCTGCGCCACCTGTAGCCCCAGCCACAGCATCAGCCAGCTTTTGCCGATCTTGCTCGCACCGCTGATGACATCGACGCCCTGCGGAATAAGGTTGTCGACGATGAACATTGTTTTGCTCATCGGTGTGGATAACAGTGTTTCCGCATCCACGGTTTTCAGTTTGTTTTCCATAATAAAAATCTTCCTTTCGTTTTCGTGTGGACAGTTAGAAAGCCGAAATCGGGGTTTTAGTATATTTACCCTAACAGCCCCGATTTGGCTTAAAAAAGCCCTTATAAACAGGGCATTTCCGTGTCCCTAACTGTCCGCTCGGCGCTTTCTTGCGCTCGCGTTTTTCTGCTTTCGGTGAACCTTTCGGCTGCAAGCCGGGCAGTATTTTTGTCGGTTAGAATTGGGCACAAAAGCCGCTTTGCACTCGGCGCAATGATAAGTACGCTGTCTGAAAATCTCCGCATGCAGTTCCTTGTCGGCAGGTAAAACCGCATTACGAAAATACTTGCATATCAGGGAAAGCGAAATCATCTGCACGCAAACGCAGCCGTCACCCTCGTCCAACGGCAGACAGTTGCCGTTATCGTAATTGGCACAAAGCCTGCGAATCAGACGGTTACAGCGTGTCCGCTGTGACGGGGTAAGCTCTATTCTGTTAGGCACCGGACTTCACCTCCCTTCGCTCCTCGGTCACGAAATTGATTACGCTGACCTTCGGAATTTTGAGTGATGATCCGATTTTGACCGCCTGTATTTCGCCGTCGTTAATCAGCTTATAGGCAAGGTGTCGGCTGACGCCGAGCATTACTTGGAGCTGTTTGACGGTTACAATGTCCGGATAATTCGGGAACATCATTTGATATAGCTCTTTGAGCTCTGTTTTTTTCATAGCATTCATTCCTCCTTTACAGCTATGTAAAATCGAATATCGGCCGAGGAATCTCTTGCCGCCGATATCCGCCGCCGTTTTACCCGAATGTCGTTTTTACTATCCCTGCCCCCATCTCGGCGGCGTTGCTTCGCTCTCGTCGCCTCCGACTGTCATCGCAAAGTCATATCCCATTCGGACGGTCATTCAATTGTCAAGGTG
>SAMEA3663010__coassemble_25_pt1 | contig 138044 bp, 129 predicted proteins | sample SAMEA3663010__metabat2_high_PE_006 | metagenome-assembled genome bin SAMEA3663010 (sample SAMEA3663010) | pig gut metagenome | biome: pig gut; feature: pig-associated habitat; material: faeces | place: France | collected 2012 | reverse complement strand
GACCCGACTTGATTTCATTCAAGTCGGGTCGCTGCCTTTTGGGGGGTGAAAGATGAGTATCAGAATTTATATTCCACATACAGCTCCCGCACGGCATTGGGGTCTGCTTTGGAAGCCGGTGCGGCATCGGGTGCGGCAACGGGGTTATCCCGGTTGGCTATGAATTTCGGCGCCACCTGGGGGAACAGAGCCAGGCTCAGCACATCTTCCTCACTCTTGGCGATGTCCTTGAACTCCTCTTTGTATTTCTCCAGCTCCGGCTCCAGAAGGTCTGCCGGACGGCAAGTGATGACATCCTCGGGAGCAATGCCCGCCTTGGCGCGGACTTCTTCGTTTACCTCGCCGGGCAGCTTGCCGTATTCGCCCTTAAGCATGGCCTTGGATTCCTTGGGGAACACCTTGTAGCGCTCGCCCATGATGATATTCATCACGGCCTGGGTGCCCACGATCTGAGAGGAGGGGGTCACCAGCGGAGGATAGCCGAAGTCCTTACGCACACGGGGAATCTCCGCCAGCACATCGTAGTACTTGTCCTCTTTCTTGGCTTCTTTAAGCTGGCTGATCAGGTTGGATAGCATGCCGCCGGGCACCTGATAGCGCAGGGTGTTGGTGTCTACCCGCAGGACCTTGGGGTTGAGAATGCCAGCATCCTGCAGGCGCTGTGCCACCTTACGGAAATGGGTGGCGGCATCGCTCATCTTATCCAGATCCAGACCGGTGTCACGAACGGTACCCTTCAGGGTCGCCACCAGAGACTCCGTCGCGGGCTGAGAGGTGCCGTTTGCCAGGGGAGAGAGGGCGGTGTCCACAATGTCCACACCGGCATAAGCCGCCATCAGCAGCACCATGTCACCGGTACCGGTGGTGTTGTGGGTGTGCAGATGGATGGGGACGCTGACCGTATCCTTAAGAGCCTTCACCAGAGAGTAGGCGTCCATAGGAAGCAGGAGGTTGGCCATGTCTTTAATGCAAATGGAGTCTGCGCCCATCTGTTCCAGCTCCTTAGCAAGCTTTACGAAGTGCTCCTCGTTGTGGATGGGGGAAATGGTGTAGGACAGGGTGGCCTCCACCTGACCGCCGTATTTCTTGGTGGACTTGATGGCTTGTTCCAGATTGCGCACATCGTTCAGCGCGTCGAAAATGCGGATGATATCGATACCGTTCTCAATGGATTTACGGCAGAAAGCGTCCACCACGTCGTCTGCATAATGCTTGTAGCCCAGAATATTCTGGCCACGGAACAGCATTTGCAGTTTGGTATTGGGCAGACCCTTCTTCAGAGTACGAAGGCGCTCCCAAGGATCCTCGTTGAGAAAACGCATGCAGGCATCGAAGGTGGCGCCGCCCCAGCATTCCAGGGAGTAGTACCCGATGGAATCCAGCACCTCCAGAGCGGGCAGCATATCCTCAATGGTCATGCGGGTAGCCGCCTGAGACTGATGAGCGTCCCGGAGGATGGTATCGGTGATCAGCAGGGGTTTATTGGACAGAAATTCCATAGTATTTTACCTCCAGTTAACCGAAAAGGGAGATCAGCACGCCTGCGGCAATAGCCGAGCCGATAACGCCGGCCACATTGGGGCCCATGGCATGCATCAGCAGGAAGTTGCTGGGATTGTACTGCTGGCCGACTTTCTGGGAAACACGGGCGGCCATAGGTACGGCGGAGACACCCGCGGAACCAATGAGGGGATTGATCTTTTCCTTCAGGAACAGGTTCATGAATTTGGCCAGCAGCACGCCACCTGCGGTACCGAAGCCAAAGGCCACGACCCCCATGCCCATGATGGCCAGGGTACGCACGCTGAGGAAAGTGGCGGCAGTGGCGGTAGCGCCCACAGAGATGCCCAGGAAGATGGTCACAATGTTCATCAGTTCGTTCTGCATGGCCTTGCTCAGGCGATCCAGTACACCGCACTCCTTGGCCAGGTTGCCCAACATCAGGCAGGCAATGAGCGGAGCGGCGGAGGGCACCAACAGAGCCACGAAGACAGTGACGACAACAGGGAAGAAGATTTTTTCCTTCTTACTGACCTCACGCAGGGGCTTCATAACGATCTGCCGCTCTTTTTCGGTGGTCAGCGCCTTCATGATAGGCGGCTGGATCACCGGCACCAGTGCCATGTAGGAATAGGCCGACACAGCAATGGGACCCAGCAGAGCCGGAGCCAGCATTGCGGTGACGAAAATGGCAGTAGGTCCGTCGGCGCCGCCGATGATGCCGATAGAGGCGGCCTCCGCGGAGGAAAACAGGCCGGAGACCTTGCAGCCGATGAAGGTGATAAAGATACCAAGCTGTGCGGCGGCACCCAGCAGCAGGCTCTTGGGGTTGGCGATCAGGGGACCAAAGTCGGTCATAGCGCCCACGCCCATAAAGATCAGGCAGGGGTAGATGCCCAGCTTGATGCCCAGATACAGTACATCGATCAAGCCCACGCTCACAGTGCTGCCAACGGCAACACTGCTCAGCACAGCATCAGAAACACCCAGGCTCTGCATCTCGGCTATAAACTCCGGGGTGACAACACCGCCCTGGAACAGATCCCAGTGTATGTGACCTCCGGCGAAGAGAATCTCGTTGAACATACCGGTATTGGGAAGATTTGTCACCAGCATACCGATGGCGATAGGCACAAGCAGCAGCGGCTCGAATTTCTTCTTAATGCCCAGAAACAGCAGCACACAGGAGATCACGATCATTACGATGCATTTCCAGTTGTCACCCTGTGTAAATTGGAAAAAACCGGTACTGGTAAGGAAATTAGAAATAGCTTCCATAGAGCGGACCTCCGCTTAACCGATCACACACAGGAGCGTGCCGGACTCCACGGTTGCGCCCTTGGTGACGCTGACGGACACGATCTTGCCGTCGCAGGGGCACATGATCTCGTTTTCCATCTTCATAGCTTCCAGAATCATCAGCACCTGACCCTTCCTCACTGTATCGCCGGCAGCCACATTCACAGCCAGGATATTGCCGGGCATGGGAGAGGTGACCTGCTCACCGCCGGCAGGAGCGGAAACAGGGGCAGCCACAGGTGCGGCAGCAGGTGCAGCAGCAGGTGCAGCAGCAGGTGCAGCAACCGGGGCGGCGCCGGAGATGTCCTCCACATCTACCTCATAAACAGTGCCATTCACATTTACTCTATACTTTTTCATTTATAATATCCTCCTTCTCAGATTTGTTTCATGGAAATAATACGGATGGCAGAAATATCAGTACCCATTTCCTCGGCAATGGCTGCGGAAACGGCGGCGATCAGCTCGGGGCCAATTCCGGCCTTCGGCACACCGGCCGGTGCGGATACAGGCGCGAGAGTGTTTTTTTGCTCTGTTTTTCGGCACACAAAACTCATCAGCGTTACCAACAGGATAATGCAGATCAGACCAAAAAATACCGTGCCTATGCCCATCAGGCATACGAACAGATTGGAATAATCCATGAGCAATTCCTCCTATATCAAAATTTGGGTTCATTGTATCAAACTTTTTGTGTGTTTTCAATGGGGTTAACAGAAAAAACTAAAAATTCAACAGAATAGCTAAAATATTTTTTGATATTGTAGGAAAAATAACAAAGGCTTTTCTTTTGATGAATCCTATGGTATAGTGACCCCGTTAGAAAGTGATTATTATGGGAGGAAATTTCCTGATGCGATACGGAGAGATAATCACGGGGACATTCGTGGCCCGGCCCAACCGCTTCATTGCTCATGTGCGTTTGCAGGGGGAGGAAGTGGTTTGCCACGTGAAGAATACCGGCCGATGCCGGGAACTTTTGCGGCCCGGTGTGCGGGTTTGGTTGGAAAAGGGAACAAATCCAAATCGCAAAACAGCCTATGATCTTGTCACAGTGGAAAAGGACGGGCGGCTTGTGAATATGGATGCTCAGGCTCCAAATAGGATTTTTGGAGAGTGGGCAAACAATTTGGAGCCGGAAATCATCCGTGTGTGTCCGGAAGTGTTTTTCGAGGATAGCCGGCTGGACTTCCTGCTGGAAACGGAGCAGGGCAAGCACTATGTGGAAGTTAAGGGTGTTACTTTAGAGGAAAACGGCCATGTGCTATTCCCGGACGCACCCACGGAGAGGGGAGTGCGGCATCTGCACACGCTGATACGGGCTGTGGAGCAGGGGTATCGGGCTACTGTTTTTTTCGTAGTCCAAATGGCTGATGTTTTGGATTTTTCTCCCAACGACAAGACACATCCGGAATTCGGACAGGCCCTGCGTAAGGCGGCAGCCGCGGGCGTACAGGTGTTGGCCTATACCTGCCGTGTTACGCCTGAAGAGGTGACTATAGATTGCCCGATTCCCGTTATACTATAATAAATAGGCGGCACGAAAACTCGTGCCGCCTATTTCGCTATCAGAGATAAATGGGGTTACAGCAGCAGGATACCAGCCTTTTCACAGGCATCCACGGTGTTTTTATCCCACTGGCTGGACTGCACCTCGCCGATGTGGCAGGTGCCGATCATCAGCATACACAAACGGCTCTGGCCGATACCGCCGCCGATGGTGAGGGGCAATTCACCGTTTAGCAGCATCTTGTGGAAAGGCAGCGCACTGCGCTCCTCACAGCAGCGCTTCTGCAGCTGATACCGCATGGATTCTTCATCTACGCGGATGCCCATGGAGGAGATCTCAAAGCTGTGCTGCAGGACATCGTTCCACATGAGAATGTCGCCGTTGAGCGCCCAGTCATCATAGTCCGGGGCACGGCCGTCATGGGGCTTGCCGGAACGCTTGAGGTTGTCGCCGATCTGCATAAGGAACACGGTGGGGTGCTCCCGGCAGATGGCATCCTCCCGCTCCTTGCTGGTCATATCGGGCCAGCGGTCCTCCAGCTCCTGCGTGGTGACGAAGTACACCTCGCGATCCAGCTTGGTGTGCAGGCTGGGGAAAGCGATCTGCAGAGCCTCATTGGTCTCACATACAGCGCCCACGATTGCCCGGACGGTCTGGCGCAGGTACTCCTGTGTACGGTCTTCCCGGGAGATGACCTTCTCCCAGTCCCACTGGTCTACATAGATAGAGTGGGTGTTGTCCACCTCTTCGTCCCGGCGGATGGCGTTCATATCGGTAAACAGGCCCTTGCCTACATTGAACTGGTATTTCTTCAGCGCAAGACGCTTCCACTTGGCCAGAGAGTGAACTACCTGTGCATTGGTGCCCACATCGGGGATGTCAAAGGATACGGGGCGCTCCACGCCATTGAGGTTATCGTTCAGACCTGAGTTTTCATCGACGAACAGGGGAGCGGATACACGGCGCAGATTCAAAGCCTGGCCCAGATTCACCTGGAAATTGCTCTTGATGAACTCAATGGCACGCTGCATTTCATACACGGAAAGCGGCGTTTTGTATCCTTCAGGAATGACGACTTTACTCATGGTTTTACACACCCTTCTATAAAATATAGAAAATATTATAGTTTACGGAAAAGAGAAAAGCAAGGGAAAAATGCCCGGAGTCGATCCAAAAAAATCGACTCCGGGCAGGTACTTGCTATGCAAATTAACAATAATTTTCCATCATGGCCCTGAATGCGGGCAGGGAGCGGCGGATCATGTCATTGGACACACAGTAGCTCAACCGGAAGTAGCCCGGGCAGCCGAAGCCGTCAGCGGGGACTACCAGCAGATTGTGCGCAAGTTTTGCCTTTTCGGAAAATGCCATGGAGTCGCCTCCGGGAGCCTTTACGAACAGATAGAAAGCACCGTCCGGCTTGGCACACTCATAGCCCATTTCCCGCAGACTGTTATACAGCAGGTTGCGGTTCTCGTCATAAGCCTGCAGGTCAGGCTGCTCCTGGGCGCACAGACCAACCACCTTCTGCATCAGCGTGGGCGAGCACACATGGCCCATGGTGCGGGCTGCACCGGACACGGCTGCATAGATGGCGGCGCTGTCTTCCGCAAAGGAAGGGACATATACATAGCCAATGCGTTCGCCGGGCAGGGACAGGGACTTGGAGTAGGAATAGCAAACGATGGTGTTCTTATACAGGCAGGGAATAAAAGGAACCTTTACGCCGCCGTACACCAGTTCACGGTACGGTTCATCGGCGATGATGTAGATGGGATGACCGTATTCGGCACTCTTGCGCTCCAGCAGGGCTGCCAGACCCCGGAGCGTCTCCTCGGTATATACAACGCCGGATGGGTTGTTGGGGGAGTTGACGATAATGGCCTGGGTGTGGGCGGTGATGCGCTTCTCCACCTCACCAAGCTGCACCTGGAATGCCCTGGTATCGGCGGGAACCACTACCATTTTGCCGCCGTTGGCAGTGATGAAGGGATTATACTCAGGGAAGAAGGGCGCGATGACAATGATCTCGCTGCTCGAGTCCACGATGAGGGCCTTCATCACCGAGATAAGGGCCGGGGCGGCGCCGCAGGTCAGAAACAGCTCGCTGCCGCGGATGTCCAGGCCGAAGCGGCGGGAGAGATCAGCGGCAATGGCCTGGCGGGGTTCTTCAAAGCCAGCGGCCATGGAATAGCCGTGGAGTTGAATGGAATCCGTTTCGTTCACGACCTTGTGGATGGACTCATTGACCTTCTTGGGGGCAGGAATGCTGGGGTTGCCGATGGAATAATCGAATACATTTTCCTTGCCCACGATTTTTGCCTGCTCCAGCCCGTAGGCAAACAACTGACGGATCACAGAGGGGGCGGTGCCTAACTCATAGAAAGTTTGATTGACCATAATCGTATTCTCCTTCTTCGTCTCTGCCAAATGAACGATTTATTTATGAAAGCTGCATACGCTGGGCCAGTACACTGCCGGCGGCTATGGAAGCCAGCTTGGACTCGGCACTGTCGCTGCGGGACACCAGAACAATAGGCACCTTGGCGCCCAGGATGATACCGGCATTCTTGGCGCCGCCGAAAAGTGAGGCTGCCTTGCCGATGCCGTTGCCTACCTCGTAGTTGGGTACCAGAAGAATATCAGCGTCACCGGCACCGGGGGCGGTGTAGTGCTTATGGTGGCAGGCTTCCTTGCTCACAGCCAGATCCAGAGCCACAGGGCCGCAGACTTGCATATTATACTTGCTCCAGCGGTCAGTCATTTTGCTCAATGCGTCAGCGTCCACGGTAGACTGCACTTTTGGATTGACCTGCTCAGCACCGCAGATGCAGGCGGCATTGATGGACTCATAGCCCAGAGCCTGCAGCACGGAGGCGGCATTTTCCAAAATCTCGGCCTTCTTATCCAGATCGGGGAAGGTATTCACACCGCCGTCGGTGAGAATGACCATCTTGCCCAAAGCCGGGATCTCATAGAACATACAGTGGGTGGTCAGGTGGGAGGTGCGCAGGCCGCACTCCTTATTAAATACGGCACGCATCAGGTCTGCCGTACCAAGAATGCCTTTCATGAGGAAGTTTGCTCTGCCCTCGGCGCACAGAGCCACGGCCTTGGCGGCGCTGTCTGTGTCCGTATCGGCGGCAATGATCTCGTAAGAATCGGGGTCTTCGTTCAGATTTTTCAGCATCCGGCGGATCTCATCCGCGTGGCCTACCAGAATGGGAATGGCAATACCCTCCTTGCGGGCAGCAACCACCGCCTCAACAACAGGCTCGTCATGGGCTGCAGCCACGGCAATAACTCCGCTGCTGCCGCCTTTCGCGGCGTCCACAATGCCTTGGATGGTGTTGATCATAGAACAGCCTCCTAAAAATATGTATTCGATAATAGCTGACAATTGATAAATTCTTTAATAATTATATAGGATTTTTCGCACTTCGTCAATAAAGTTTACCGAATGATTTGGTAAATTTTTGCGTAGACATTTTGGCCACCTTGACGAAGATTCGGACCTTTGTTATAATGCAGAAAGGAATTTTGAAGGAGAGAGCAAATGAAAGAAATAAAAGTCATCCCGCTTGCTTCAGCCTTTGCGGGATGCTTCTTAGGCGCCGGTTTTGTGTCCGGACAGGAGTTATGGCAGTTTTTCGGCGAGTTTGGTGTAAAAGGGTACATTGGACTGATTTTGGCCTGCGTATTGCTGGCAACTTTCGGCATCATAATGATGCGTCTGATGCAGGAAGCGGGCATTGAAAAGGCTGAGGAGATCATGGTACCTTGGAATGTGCCGTTTCTGCGAACGCTGGCGGGCGTTATATTGAATGTTTTTCTGCTGGGCGTTGTCATCATCATGACAGCGGGCGTGGGTGCGACCATGGAACAGCTGCTGTCTGTGCCTTCGCAGATCGCTTCAGCGCTGTTCGTACTGCTGATGGGCATTGTAGCGCTGCTGGGAGTTTCCGGAATGATGAAGGTGTTTTCCGCCCTGGTGCCCACCATTGTGCTGGCCACGGTGTTCTTTGCAGTGATGAGTTGGATCGAGTTCGGCACAGATGGGATCCTTGCTCTGCCGGAGCAGACACATAACAATCCTTTAATGCCCAACTGGATCATTGCCGCTTTGACCTATGTGGCTTATAACCTCTTGGGCTCCGTGGGGATCATGGCACCGCTGGAAAGGTATCTGAAAAATAAAAGGACCATCCGCTGGGGTATTGCATTGGGCGGTTTGCTGCTGGTGCTGGTGGCCGGGAGTGTATTGACCTCCCTGGCGGGGTATTTGGGTGCTACTCAGGAGCAGATGCCTATGGTGGCTCTGGCATCCCGGCTAAATGCAACTTTAGGCATCGTGTACGGTGTACTGCTTCTGCTGGGAATGTTCAGCAACGGTTTGGCATCCCTGGTGGCCTTTATGGAGTATGTCAACCGCAATGTGAAGGTTCTTAACGAACACCGCAAGATCACCATGGCAGTGCTGATGCTGCTGGTTTGGGCGGCCAGCCTTGCCGGGTTCGGCAATCTGGTGGGCACAGTATTCCCCGTGTTTGGTTACATCGGTATCGTGGCTATTGTATGCATATGCATCAACTATATTAAGTGTATGAGGCGAAAAAAGAGTGTAATGGAAAAAGCCATTACAGATGGTGAAAAGAATTGATGAATTGATTGGTGATACGCGCGGTTAAGCCCCACAGAGGAAAGGATAGGCCCCGGTAGACCGGAACCTCCATACTCCCGGGAGTCCAGGTGTAGTCCGCCGGTGTTTGTACCGCATCATAAGGGAAATCAGCGCCGACCTCCGGCTTGAGAGGGTAGCGGTAGAGCTGAGGGGGATTTTGACACAGCCAACTGACAGGTACGGTGAAGACAACACTCACCTCCTGCGGATTCAGGATAAGAGCCTCCGGCTCTACATCACGGAGCAGTCCCACCACCGGGCGCATGAGTTCTTCGGTGCGCAGGTATAGGAAGTCTGCTTCGCCGAAGACCTGTATCTGCTGCGGGGCAATACCCAGCTCCTCCCACGTTTCCCGCAGGGCACAGGCTGTGGGAGATTCACCTTGCTCCATGCGGCCGCCGGGGAAACACACCTCACTGCGATGGTGCTGCAGGGAGGAGGCCCTCACCTCATATAGCAGATGGAGACCGTCTTTCATTTGCAGCAGAGGAATCAATACGGCGTACTCGGCCCGTGCATCCTGCAGCGTGGGCGTGTGTCGGCGGTAGTATTGTTCAATGGCTCTTAGGTCCATGGGAACACCTCCTTTTTGTCCCAGTATAGCACAAATCTGACTATAAAATAATCCCCCGTCCGGCCGGACGGGGGAAAAGTTTACTGTCGATTAGCAGCCGCACCCGCAGCCGCCCTGGTTGCCGCTGTTGCAACCGAAGTTGCAGCCACAGCCGTTGCCGCAGAACAGGAACAGGATGATAACAGCGATGATAATCCAACAACTATTCCCCTGATTGCACATATTGTGACCTCCCAATGAAATTTCGGACCGTGTTGACGGTCTCATTTCATAGTATGCGGCGGCAGGGAAAAGGTGTATCAGGGACGGGTAATGCGATAGCTCAGGGTCAGAAGCGTATCTACAAAGTGCACATCCTCAAAGAATACACCGGGCACTTCGGTGCTCAGTTCCACATTGGTGAAGTTCCAAAAGCCCTTGATACCCAAGTCGATTAGGCGGCTGGCCATGGGCTGAGCCACATGCTGCGGAACAGTGAGAACCGCCACGTTGGGCTGATTCTCCGCTACATACTGCTCCAGCTCATCCATGGAGCGAATGGTAACATCGTGGATGCTGGTGCCGATGAGAGCGGGGGAGATGTCGAAGGCGGTATCCACATGGAAACCTACCTTTTCAAAATCGAAGTTCTGAAGCAAAGCGTGACCCAGGTGGCCTACTCCAATGATGATGAGGCGGTGACCCTTGTCAATGCCGAGAATATGCCCAATTTCCGAGCGAAGTTCGGCAACATTATAGCCATAACCCTGCTGGCCAAACTCGCCAAAACAACTTAAGTCCTGTCGGATCTGAGAGGCGGTGATATCCATTTTACTGCCCAGAGAATTGGAGGAAATGCGCACAACACCTTTGTTATACAGGTCATCCAGATAGCGGTAATAGCGGGGGAGACGATGAATGACGGCGTCAGAAACTTTTTGTTTTTTCATAAATTGGATCGGTCCTTTTCCTTTGCGTTTGATTGCTTCTCATTGTAACGCAGGAACAGCTACTTGTCAACTTTTTTAACAATGTTTTTTCAAAAATTTTCTTTACAAATTGCGGGAAAGTTGCTATAATCAACTCGTTGTAAAATTGAATACGCGCCCGTAGCTCAGTTGGATAGAGCGTTAGACTCCGACTCTAAAGGCCGCTGGTTCGAATCCAGTCGGGCGTACCAAAAGCCCTTGAACATAGTTCAAGGGCTTTTATCCTTTAAGGAGCAGAGCCATACGACTCCGCTCCTTTTGCGGTATTATTGCAGAAGCAGCAAACTGAACACAAGGGTGAACAGAGCAACAGTTTCAATAATACCGATGACAATGAAATAGTTGGCCGTGCCTTTTCCCGTTTCGCCAAGAGCGTCAGCAGAGGCAGCGGCTACCTTGCCCTGGAAGAAGGCAGACAAGCCAATAGCAAGACCTGCGAAAATGCCAGTGAACATGGCCAGCATTGCGTCACAGCCGCCTTCCACGGCGCTGCGGATGAAATTCATCAGCAGGAAGCCATAGATGGTCTGCGTCAAAGGCGCACCGGAGAAAGCTACCATGATGAAAGGTGCGGGCTTGCCGTTGGCGTAACACTTTTTCCACGCCCCAACGGACGCCTGAGCGGCAAAACCGGAACCGAATGCAGAACCCATGGCGGACAGGCCCAGGGCGCACGCCATACCAATAAATCCAATACTCATAATTGATCTCCTATCCGTTTATTTTTTTATTTTATTTCCCTTTTTGAAGGGATCGTACGCGATTCCGGCCCATTCCATACCCAATTGACCGGAGAATTCCAAGAGGTTCAGGCGAACACCGTGAACGACAACAGACAACAGGCCCATTACAATGTTCAGCCCATGACCGATCAGCAGAATAAGAACGGCGGCTACTACCAGAGGGCCTTTAAATCCGAAAGCCATATTGTTGAAGCTCTGGGCAATGGCAAGGGAGGCCATACCTACGGCAAACAGGCGAATATAGCTCATGATATTACCGAAAGCGCTGATGGTGTTGAGGAACACCGTGAAGGTGTTGCCCAGACCGGATTTGAGGCCCTGCGAAAAGCTTTTGCCCGGAGCCATGCCACCAAAGCACACCACCAACAGAAAGCCCGCTATGACCACGCAGGCAACAGGAAGCAAATTCACCTGCTGGCCGATGACCAAAAACAGCACTACAAAGTACAGCGCGCAGATGGCGGCCAGCCAACCAAGATCCGCCACCCAGCTCAGGTCCTTTTCTTTCAGCTTGCGGCGGATATTCATGACGCAGGCCAAAGAGAGCTGCACGGTGCCCAGAATAAAGCAGAGCTTCATAATGGTGTTCTGCTGTGTAACTGTGGTTACACTGAAGTATTCCGGGTAGTTGGCAAAGGTGGGAATCACGAGGCTTCGCAGCAGGGGGACCTCCATGGCCTGCTGCAGGCCAAACCAAGTACCTGTCAGCGTACCCCAGATAATGGTGGCAATGGACAGCACCCAAAGAAGCTGCACGGCAGTGGAGGACTTTTTGCCCTTTAGAGTCAACACCAACGCGCCCAGCAGGAACAAAAGCCCATAGCCCGCGTCGCCGATGATCATCGCAAAAAACAGGGTAAAAAAGCCCAGGAACCAGAAAGAAATATCGTATTCGCGGTAACCCGGAACGGTGCCCAGAATGTCAAAGACAGGCATCATCAGCCGGGTGATCTTATTGTATTTGACCTTGGTGGGGACCCGGTCGTCACTGTCGGAGGGATCCTCCAGTGCCCAGGCCCAGTGAGCCTCAGCCGCGGCGTTTTTGAAGTCCTCCACCTCAGCTGCCGGGATGTAGCCTCGCAGCCATACCAAGCCGTCCTGACTCTGAGAGGTATTGCTGACAGCGGAATACTCGGATTCGTTCTGCGTCCTGAGCATCTGGTCCTGGATGCTGGGCAAGTGCGAGGCAGCCTGCCGGAGGAAGCACTCGCAATCTGACAGGCCTTGTCTGCAGCACTCTTGCTCCTGCTCCAGCTCCGCCAGCCCTTTTTCCGGAAGAGGAAACTCTGTGGCGGAGTACTGAGGGGGCAGAGGGGAGAAGGCGGCCAAAGTCGGCATTTTACCTACAGGCGACAAGCGAATGAATTGTACTTCGGGGTCTTCTATCAAGGCTGCCAGGGTCTTTTTGTCCGTTCGATAGATGTGGATATCCAAGCCTGATTGCTGCAATTCGCGCACTTCGGCAGGGGAAAAGCGACCCCATTCCGCCAGTTTCTCCGCTGCGGAGCGGGATTCGGACAGCTCATCCTGCAAAGATTTTTTTCGGTCCAGACAGGCGATTAGTTTCTGGAATAAAACTTCAAATTCTCTGTCGGACAGGAGGGATGTTTCCGGAACAATATCCGGATATTCCTGCAGCACGGTGGCTATACGGGACAGGTCCGCAAAACGCTGAAGATACTGCTGGTCAGCGCTGGCTTTTTCGGAGAAATGAACGATGCCCATTTTTTGCAGACGGTCCAGAAGGGCGGACTTCTCCGAAACTGTGGTCACAACATGGACCACCTTCATTTTTTCGATCATGGGCTCACCTCCTGCAGCTTTTTCTTGGCGATTTTGCCCCGTACCACGGCGGAGGTCTGCTGATCGCCCAGGTAGATGCCGATGACCCGGATGTTTTCCTTTGCTTCGGGGATCTTCACCTTTTCAAACAGATTCACACGCTGGGCTGTGGTGCGCAGCTCCCGTTCCAGCAGTTCTACCTGACGTCGGAGGGTTTCGGCCAGAGCGTCCAGCCGGGCGATCTCCCGCAGGCGCACTGCGGCGGTATCGACCCACAGGGGATACTCTTCCACATCGTACCGGATATCTTCGAAGCTAAGCTCCCGGAACACCGGCACTGTGACGCCTGCGATGTTCTCCTCGCCGCAGACCACATGGCTGGGGCGGATGAGGGATTCCAGTCGTTTTCCTTCAGGAAAACTGTCGTTTTCCGCAAAAACGGCCACCCAGTCATCTAAACCCTCCACAGAGGCCCGCCGCTGTTGTTCCACCTGCTCCAGCTGAGCGGTGATGTGCATCACCACAGACTGCAGCTGCTGCTTTTTAAGCTGCAGAGTGGGCAAATAGCGCTGGAACTGCTTCAGACGGTCTTTTTGTACCTTCAGCTCGTTTTTTGTGAGTTTAACTGCCATAGGCGCACCCTCATTCCACAGCGGAGCGTTTGGGCCATCTTTCCTGGATGAGACTGGATTTCAGACCTGTTTCATTGGGCTCAAAGCACTCAGCCAGAATCTCCCAACCCAGATCCAGCGCATCCTCCAGCGGAATATTCACCCGCAGGTCCATCAGCTTCGTTTCGAACAGATGACCGTATTTCAGCAGTTTCTCGTCCCATTCAGACATGGAAAAGCCCATGGATTTCTTCTCCAAGCTCTCCTTGTAGGCACTGTAAAGACGGATCATGGCGTCCATCAGTGCCCGATGATCGCTGCGAGTCTTGCCGTTGACATTCTGCTTCAGCCGGGACAGGGAACCAAATGGCTCAATATGTCCGTTTTTCAAATAGTACTGACCCTCGGTGATATAGCCGGTGTTATCAGGGACAGGATGGGTCACATCATCACCGGGCATGGTGGTCACGCCCAGAATCGTGATGGAGCCGGCGTCTTCAAAATCCACGGCCTTTTCATATCGGGCAGCCAGACAGCTATACAGATCGCCGGGATAGCCTCGGTTGGAGGGCACCTGTTCCATGGTAATGGCCATTTCCTTCTGTGCATCGGCAAAGTTGGTCATGTCCGTCAGCAGGACCAGGACTCTTCGGCCGGACAGCGCAAATTGCTCCGCAACAGCCAGCGACAGATCAGGCACCAGCGTACACTCCACGGTGGGGTCGGAGGCAGTGTGGATGAACATGACTGTGCGGCCCATGGCTCCGCTCTTTTCCAGGGTGTCACGGAAGAAAAGGTAGTCGTCGTACTTCAAACCCATGCCGCCCAGAACAATGACATCCACCTGGGCTTGCATAGCGATACGGGACAGGAGTTGGTTATACGGCTCGCCGGACACGGAAAAGATGGGAAGCTTTTGACTCTCCACCAGGGTATTGAAGACATCAATCATGGGAATACCGGTGCGGATCATCTTATCGGGGACGATGCGCCGGGAGGGATTCACGGAGGGACCGCCGATAGGGATCATATTCTCCGTCAGGGCGGGTCCATTGTCCCGAGGTACTCCGGCGCCGTCAAAGATACGGCCCAGCAGGTGATCAGAAAAGGACACCATCATGGGACGTCCCAAAAAACGGACCGGATCGGTGGTGCTGACACCCTGGGTGCCGCTGAATACCTGCAGCGTCACCATATCTTTGTTCAGTTTAATGACATTGGCGTAGCTATTGCCAACCAGGGCCAAATCGCCCAGACGGATACCGGAGGCCCGAACGGTGACGACATTGCCAACAATGGATTCAATTTTTGTGTAAACTTTTTGCATAATGACTCCTTCCTCAGCCCACGGTCTTACTCAGGTAAAAGTCCTTCAGCCGCTTTTCCTGGGCCTCGAACTCCGGCGAGCGGAACACGGTATTGTGCCAGTCCAAAAACTCCTGCCGGACCTGATTGAAGAAGGCACGGATCTCTTTCTTATCTGCCAGAGTGAAATCACGGGTCAGTACATCATAGAGCACATTAAACTCGTACACCTGGCGGTCGGGATCGCAAGCAGCATCAATGGGATCAAAGGAATTCTGCTGGAGATATACTGCATCCAGCAGCTCACCCTTTTGATAAACGATATAGTCCTCGGCAGAGGTTCCTTCCTCACCGATGACTTTCATCATCTGATTGATCTCATTGCTGCGCTTTAGGATGGCGCGGGCCTGTTCCACCAGGTCCCTGTCCACAACGCCCCGGTATTTGGACCAGGAGTCAATGGGGTGGATGGCGGGATATTTGCGGGCATCGGAGCGCTCACGGGACAGGCCGTGGAAAGCGCCCACCACTTTCAGCGTGGCCTGAGTCACCGGCTCTTCAAAGTTGCCGCCGGCGGGAGATACGGTGCCACCGATGGTGACAGAGGCGATCTTGCCGTTCTTAAGACGGACCTTGCCGGCGCGCTCGTAGAAGGAGGCAATGACAGATTCCAGATAGGCGGGGAAGGCCTCTTCACCGGGTATCTCTTCCAGACGGCCGCTCATTTCGCGCATGGCCTGGGCCCAGCGGCTGGTGGAATCAGCCAGCAGCAGCACGTCCAGACCCATTTGACGGTAATACTCGGCCAAAGTCACGGCGGTATACACCGATGCCTCACGGGCGGCAACGGGCATAGAGGAGGTGTTGCAAATAATAATGGTGCGCTCCATAAGAGAGCGGCCTGTGCGGGGGTCGATCAGCTCGGGGAACTCTGTCAGCACCTCCACCACCTCACCGGCACGCTCGCCGCAGGCGGCCACAATGACGATATCCACGTCGGCATTCTTTGCCTCCATATGCTGCAGCACGGTCTTTCCGGCGCCGAAGGGGCCGGGTACACAGAAAGTGCCGCCCTTGGCCACCGGCAGGAAGGTATCAATGCAGCGTATTTTGGTTACGAGAGTATCGTCGGGGCGCAGGCGCTCCTCATAGCAGCGTATGGGCTGCTTTATAGGCCAGGAGAAGACCATGGAAAGCTCTTTTTCCTCGCCCTTGTCATTTTCCAGCACCGCCACGGTGTCCCGGACGTTATACACGCCCTTTTCCCGGATGGATTTCACCCGCCACTCGTCCTTCATATCGAAGGGAACCATGATCTGATGGCTGAACAGTCCTTCGGGCACACTGCCCACCGCATCGCCGGCAGTGACAAGGTCACCGGACCTCACCAACGGAGTGAACTCCCAATCCCGGTCGGGGATGGGATCCAGATATACACCCCGCTCCAGGAAGAAGCCACACTTTTCTGCCAGCTTGGGCAGCGGATTCTGCAGCCCGTCAAACACCTGGGTCAGCAGACCGGGGCCCAGCTCAACGCTCATCAGGTCGCCGGAGAGCTCAACCTTGTCGCCAACCCGGATGCCGCCTGTCATTTCGTAGATCTGCATACTGGCTGTGTCGCCGTTGACGCGAATGACCTCGCCCTTGAGCCGCTCGCCATCCACCAGGACATAGCCCACCTCGTTTTTTCGCACGGAGCCGGAAAAGGTGGCGGACACCAGATTCCCGTTCACTCCGGTCACAAATCCTGTTACTTTGTCCATTTTGATTCTCCTGTTTCGTTATAGACTGGAAATCTGCTGCCGGATGCTGTCCATCAATCCGTCAAAAGCCTGTTTGCCCCGGTCATACCGAAAGCCACGCTGGCGCTCCAGCAGTTGAAGTTTCATGGCGTAGCCATACAAGGCGCGCTCATCAAAGTTGTGCAGACCTATCATGTCATCCAAACGGCGAAATTCCAGATCCAGTAAAAGCCGTTCGCCCTCCAGCGGATTTTCGGCATTCACCGCTGCTGTCACCGTCTGCACGATTCCGACATCCCGGTCGGAGGGAATGGAACAGGAACGGCCCAGTTTCAAATTCCGCTGATAGGTCAATTCCCGGGAAAGGGAACGGTAAAACTCCGCCCATTCCGACAGGAGGGGACCCCTGCATGAGCGCACCGTTAGATCCTCCAGAGTTTTATACACACCACTGCTTACCGCAGATTTGCACATGGATAGAAAGGAAGCATAGTCTATGGGCGGCTCACCCTGCGTCCGCAGCATGGGTAGGCTAGAGATCAGATAGTAGTAGGAAGCCACAGGGCACCTCCTTACAGGCGCATATCCCGGAAGAAAGGCATGAGCATCTGCGCAATCTCCTCATCGGAGCAGTCAAAATAACCGGTTCCGTCCTTTGCGGCCAGACGGAAGCCAGCTCCCACCTTCTTGGAGGGACGGATCTCCAGCCCGTTTTTCAGTTCCTGAGCCAGCTCCTGACGGATACTGTCTGTTACCTGACCTATTTCCACGGAGTATGCCGAAACATCCTCGCCCTGCACAGCGGCGCGGATGAGGACCGCCAGAGCCTGCTGGTCCAGCGCCTTATGCACATCGGCAGCCAGAATCTTTTCGAATTCTGTCTGAATCTCCTGGCGGAACGCCAGTACTGCGTCACGCTTGGCCTGCTCGGCACTGAGACGGGCACTGTTTTTAAATACCTCAATCTCGGCATTGGCATCCTGACGAAGTTTGTCCGCTGCAGCCTTTGCATCAGCTATGATGACATCTGCCTGCTTTTTTGCATCGGATAAAATGGCAGCGGCCTCTCTGTTGGCACTGTCAATACCGTCCTTTTTAATGGAAGAAACAAGGTCCTGAATTTGAAGTTCCATATTGTTCACCTTCTTCTTTGGATTTTGCTGATAGTTCTGTGCATATGCATATATTATAAAACTATTGTGTGTAGGTTGCAAGGGTTTTTACCAGTTGAGCTATTTAAATTGTTGAATTATCTATGTAAGAAGTTACCGGCTCTCAAATGAGGGCCGGCAACTTTTACATGGTAAGAAATGGGGGAGGGGATCACGCCGCTGCGGCGGTAGACCTTTTGTTGGAAAAGTACTGGAACAGCACTACGCCACCAACGGCCACAAGGCCAACAGCATCGGAGATCAGACCGGGAACCATCATGCCCAGACCACCTGCCACTAATAAAAGACGCAGTACCATGGGAATCTTACGGAACAGATAACCATTTAAAGCAGAGGCCACGCCGAACAGACCAAGCAGAGCCGTGAAAGCAATCAGAAGTACATCGTACCAGCCGTTCACGCCCACAAAAAGCATCTCGGAATTGTAGGCAAATATGTATGGCACGATGAATGCCGCAATGGCCAGCTTTGTGGCGTTGATACCTGTTTTCATAGGATTGGATTTAGCGATGGCCGATCCCGCGTACGCAGCCAGAGCCACAGGGGGTGTGATATCTGCCACAATACCAAAATAGAACACGAAGAAGTGTGCAGCCACGACCGGGAAGCCCAACTGCACCAGAATGGGGGCGCAAGTGGAGGCCATGATGCAGTAGTTGGCGGTGGTGGGAACGCCCATACCCAGCACGATGCAGCACAGCATGGTCAGAACAAGGCCGATAATGGTGGCGTTGCCGGCCACGGAAACAATGGCGTTGATGAGAATGGAGGCAAGACCGGTAACGGTGATGCAACCGGCGATCATGCCGGCCATGGCGCAGGCCACAGCCACGGTGATAGCGCCCTTTGCACCGGCCATCAGGGCGTCAATGGCGGAGATAATGGAAGCCTTCACAGTCTCACCCAGGGCCTTGCCAAAGCTCATTTCCTTGTTTTTTTCCAAAAGCTGATGGATGAAGCCAATGATAAAGGCCGCCAGAATGGACAGCGCCGCGGAGAAAGCCATGGTCTTTGCGCCGGAGGAAACCAGCCAGACCAACAGCACCAGAGGCAGGATCAAATAAAAATTCTTCAGCAGAAAACTCCACTTGGGCAGGTCTGCGCGGGCGATACCCTTTAAACCCAGCTTTTTTGCCTCCAGGTGGACGGCGATGAAGATGCCGGAAAAATACAAAACAGCGGGAAGGATAGCCTTTACGGCGACCTCGGCATAGGGCAGGTCCATATACTCCGCCATGAGGAAGGCGGCGGCACCCATAATGGGGGGCATGATCTGGCCGCCGGTAGAGGCGGCAGCTTCCACAGCTCCGGCAAATTCCGGCTTGTATCCGGTCTTTTTCATCATGGGGATGGTGACGGAACCGGTGGTCACTGTGTTGCCTACAGAGGAGCCGGACACCATGCCGCACAGAGCGGAAGAAATGACAGCCACCTTAGCGGGTCCGCCGCTGGACCATCCGGCCAGACGGTTGGCCAGAGAAATGAAGAAGTTTGCGATGCCGGTGCGTTCCAGGAAAGCGCCGAAGATGATGAACAGCACAATGTAGGTAAAACACACATTGATGGGTGTGCCTATGACACCGGAGGTGGTGTAGAACAGCTTGTATACGACATTTTTCAGCGCGTTGAAGAAGCTGGGATTGTAGGTGAGCTGGTTATAAAAGGTATAGACCAGCAGAGCGGCTACAACGCACAGAATGGGAATGCCCACGCAACGGCGGCACAGCTCCACCAAAACCAGTATTCCGATGACACCGATCACCACATGGACCGTCTGGATACGGGTGGCCAGCTTAATGATGGGCAATGCGTTGGCCGCAAAATAGAAAAAGCACGCCGAACCTATCACCATCAAGGCAATATCGTACCAAGGCATACTGTTGACACGGACATGGCCCTTTTTGGCGGGATAGGTAAGGAAACCCAAAATTATGATGCATCCCACAAACAGAGTCAGACGCACCTCGGGTAATGCTGTGGAGAACAGGGTCATATAGAGGCAATACAGGGAGAAAATGGACATGATCACCGTGATTATGATTTTGGGTGTGCCTTCCCAGACACGGGTGGCGGATTCGCGGTCATATTTGCGCATGACCTCATCCAGATCGGTCTCCGTGTCGCCGCCGTTTTCGGTGGCGGGCGCGGTGTTGACCGCGGGAGCCGGCTGTGCATTTTTTTTAAAGATGCTCAAGGGGAACGCCCTCCTTTATTTGGGGATGTTTTGTTATAGACAGTGAGGACTACGGGGGGGAACCCCGCCGTAGTCTTCACATATTGTTATAGCAGAAATTATGGATTACTTGGCGAAATATACATCCTTGGCGATGACCGTCTTGGAATAGTAGTCAGAGTTTGCCAGCAGTGTAGTGATATGTTCATCATCCAGAGAAACAAGACCCACATCCTTGGTGGTTGCCAAATCGGTGATTGCGGTAGTGGGAGCGCCTGCAACGATGAAGGCGGCGTCAATCTTACCATCCTTCAGGGCATCGGCGCTGTCGCCGAAGGACTGATAGGTGGGCTTGATGTCATTTTCGGTCAGACCATATACACCCAGCACATCAACAGCGTTAAAGTACACGCCGGAGCCTGCAGCGCCGATAGACACATTCTTGCCCTTCAGGTCAGCCACAGTCTTAATGCTGGGATCCACGGTTACAATCTGCACCTGCTCCATATACAGAGCGGCAACAGTGGAGAAGCCGTCGATCTTTGTATCAAAAAGGTTCGTGCCGGTGTAGGCATAGGCCATCACGTCAGACTGGCAGAAGGCCAGCTCGGCATTGCCGGCTTCCAGCTCTTCAACGTTGGACTTGGAGCCGTTGCCTACCAAACCCACAACATTGACGCCCGCGTTGTTGGTGGCGTGCTGGGCAATGACACTGCCAAAGGCATAATAGGTGCCGGATTCACCGCCGGTTACAAAGCGGAGGTTACGGGACGCACCGGTGCCGGCCCCGTCCTTGACTGCAACAGTAAAGCCTTTCTCGGCAAAATACTTGGCTGCGCCGGGATGGTAGGGCACGGAGGTGACGGAAGCACCGTACTCCAAGCTCAACTCGCCGTACTTGGCGTGGCTGCTGGTCAGGTTTGCGGCATTATCAAAAATGTCAGCCACGAAATTATATACATCGGCCTCGGCTACATCATCGCGGGCAAGAATAACCGCGCCGACCGCAACGGTAGTAGTATCCGTATGCTCAAAATTAGCGGGTTCACCGTCATCCTTGCTGCCGCAGGCAAACAGGCTCAGGGCAATAACAAGAGCCAGAATCAGTGCAAAAAATCTTTTCATCATTACTCTCCTTTTTCAATTTGTATCCTCATTTTCCGCAGTATCGGATTGTTGTACTGCTATTGTAGCGCACTTCGTCCGATTTTGCAAGATGTTCTTTTGCTTTTTTTATTATTGAGCAGTTTTATTGATTATCGGCTTTTTTATATTCTCATCAAAATAATTCAATTCCTAAATTGATTTTTTAGAATTCATTAAAAATATTAGAATTTTTTGTTTAATATTTCGCACTCTCTTTTGCCGATTTTCTTTCAAAATTTTGCAACAAAATGAAAGGAATCTTGCAAATAAGATGTGAGGTGGGGCATAAGGAGAGAATGATTGGTTTGATGATTAAATAATCGTCTCGTGCATAATAGCGGGAGGAAATGACTCGGAATCGAAGGCTGTATTAGCGTAAATGCGGCGGATTTGCTCTTGACTTTCGACTGGGGATACAGTAAAATGCCACTATATTGTAAGAGATGATGATGGAGAGTAGTACTCCCACACTGGATGCCAAGAGAGAAAGCGGTCGGTGTAAGCTTTCGTGACAGCGGGGAGGAAGTCGCTCCGGAGTTCTGCCGCCCAGCTCACGTAAGCGGCAGCGGTTTACCTCCGTTATGGGTCTCGAGTGCGGAGAATGAATCTCTGAACACAGGTGGTACCACGGACTGTAACTATAGTTCGCCCTGTTTTGCTTCACGGCAGGACAGAGCGGGCTTTTTGTTTTGCCGAATTTCGGAAAAGGAGAGTACACTATGCGTAAAGAATTGCCAAAGGTCTATGATCCCCGGGATGTGGAGCCCAGGATCTACAAAATGTGGATGGACGGTGGTTGCTTCAAGGCGGAGCCGAATCCCGATAAGAAACCGTTTTCCATTGTTATGCCTCCTCCCAATGTCACAGGCCAGCTTCATATGGGGCATGCCATGGACTCTACCCTGCAGGACATCCTCACCCGTTTTAAGCGGATGCAGGGGTATGAGGCACTGTGGCTGCCCGGAACGGACCACGCCGGCATCGCCACCCAAATCAAGGTGGAGGAAAACCTGCGCAAGGAGGAGGGACTGACCCGCCACGATTTGGGCAGGGAAAAGTTTCTGGAGCGTGTGTGGGACTGGAAAGAGAAGTACGGCAACCGCATCGTGCAGCAGCAGATGAAGATGGGCGCCTCCTGCGACTGGGACCGAAGCCGCTTCACAATGGATGAGGGCTGCTCCAAGGCTGTGCGGGAAACCTTCTGCGAACTGTATGACAAGGGGCTTATCTATAAGGGCAGCCGCATCATCAACTGGTGTCCCCACTGTCTGACTGCTCTGTCCGACGCCGAGGTGGAATACACCGATAAGCCGGGCAATCTCTGGTATATCCGCTATCCGCTGTCTGACGGCAGCGGCGACATTGTGGTGGCCACCACCCGCCCGGAGACTATGATGGGCGATACCGGTGTGGCCGTGAATCCGGAGGATGAAAAATTCAAGCATCTCATCGGAAAGACCTGTATTCTGCCCATTATGAACCGGGAGATCCCCATTGTGGGCGACGAGTACTGTGAGATCGGCTTCGGCACCGGTGCGGTGAAGATGACCCCCGCTCACGATCCCAACGACTTTGAGGTGGGTCTGCGGCATAACCTGGAGGTGATTCGGGTCATCGCCGACAACGGCACCATTAATGAAAACGGAGGCAAGTATAACGGCATGGACCGCTATGAGTGCCGCAAGGCCATAGTGAGGGATCTGGAAGAGCAAGGCTATCTGGTGAAGACCGAGCCCTACTCCCACAATGTGGGCACCTGCTATCGCTGCCACAACGATGTGGAGCCGCTGATCTCCGCCCAGTGGTTTGTGAAGATGGCACCCTTGGCCAGGGAAGCTATCCGGGTGGTGGAGGATGGCACCATTAAGTTTGTGCCTGAGCGCTTCACCAAGACCTATATTAACTGGATGGAAAATGTCCACGACTGGTGCATTTCCCGGCAGCTCTGGTGGGGTCACCAGATTCCGGCGTGGTACTGCGACAAGTGCGGACACATCAATGTCAGCCGTGAGGATCCTACCAAATGCGAAAAGTGCGGCAGCACGCGTTTGACCCGGGACGAGGATGTGCTGGACACCTGGTTCTCCTCCGCTCTGTGGCCGTTCTCCACCATGGGGTGGCCCAACACCGAGGCGGCAGATCTGCAGTATTGGTATCCTACCTCTGTTATGGTCACCGGCTACGACATCATTTTCTTCTGGGTGGCCCGTATGATCTTCTCCGGCATGGAGCAGATGAAGAAAGAGCCTTTCAAGACCGTGTTCATCCACGGCCTGGTTCGGGATGACAAGGGCCGCAAGATGTCCAAGTCTCTGGGCAACGGCATCGACCCGCTGGAGATGGCGGAGCAGTACGGCGCTGACGCCCTGCGCTTCAATCTTATTACCGGCAACAGCCCCGGCAATGATATGCGCTTCTATGTGGAGAAGTGCGAGGCTATGCGTAACTTTGCCAACAAGATTTGGAATGCATCCCGCTTTGTGATGATGAACCTCACCATTGATAAGGTGGAACTGCCCGGAAAGCTGGAGCTGGAGGACAAGTGGGTGCTCAGCAAGCTCAACACCCTCATCCGTGAGGTCACGGACAATATGGACGCCTTTGAGCTGGGTGTGGCTTCCGCTAAGATCTATGATTTCATCTGGGATACCTATTGTGATTGGTATATCGAACTGACCAAGACCCGCTTGAATGGCGACGATCCCGCTGCCAAGTTGGCGGCGGAGAATGTGCTGTGCTATGTGCTGCAGCGCATTCTGGAGCTGCTGCATCCGTTCATGCCCTTCATCACGGAGGAGATTTGGCAGGCTCTGCCCCATGAGGGGGACTATTTGATCCGCGCGCAGTGGCCCGTGTATCGTCCGGAGTTTGACTTCTGGGCAGAGGAGCAGGCTATGGAGGCGGTGAAGGATGCCATTTCCGCCGTACGTGCCCGGCGGGCGGAGATGAATGTGCCGCCGTCCAAGAAAGCACAGATGATTATCGTGTCCGATCATGCAGATGATTACCGCATGGGTGAGCATTTCATCAAGCGCATGGCATATGCCAGCGAGATCACCGTGACGGGCGCGGCGCCGACGGATCTAAGCGGACTTGTCACCGTGGTGACTCATGGTGCAAACGTGTATCTGCCTCTGGCGGAGCTGGTGGATCTGGAGAAGGAGCTGGAGCGTATTGCCAAGGAGCGGGAGAAGGCTGCGGAAAATCTGGCACGCATCGAGCAGAAGCTCCGCAACGAGAAGTTCGTTTCCAAGGCGCCGGAGGCGGTGGTCAATGCTGAGCGTGAAAAGGCGGAAAAGGCAAGGACGCTCATTGCCAAGCTGGATGAGTCTGCCGCTGCCATGAGAGGCTGATTTTTTCCCGAGAAATTCTCCCTTTCGACAAAAAACTGGAATAAAAAAATGTATAATCACCGTAGGCTAATGCCTGCGGTGATTTTTTTACGGGAAGTGATAAATATGCAAGTAAAAGCAGAATGTTTGGATCGAAAACTGACACTGCATCTCACCGGCGAATTGGACCACCATGCCGCCCGTCCATTGATGCAAAGCATTGCGAAAGAGGTGGAGTATGCGCTGCCGTTGGAGGTGATATTGGATTTTTCCGGAGTGACATTCATGGATAGCTCCGGGATCGCCGTGGCAATACACACGCAGCAGCAGATGAAGCAGTTGGGCGGAAAAACCCGCATAATTAATCCGTCGGCCCAGGTGAAAAAAGTGTTCATGGCCGCTGGGATCCAGAAAATGATCAGAATGGAGGATATACATGAAAAGTGATAATCAAGTGGTGCTGGAATTTCCCAGCCACAGCAGCAACGAGGCGTTTGCAAGGGTGGCGGCAGCAGGCTTTGCCATGCAGCTTGACCCCACCCTGGAGGAACTGGGGGATATTAAAACCGCTGTCAGCGAGGCGGTGACCAACGCTATCGTCCACGGATATCCGGAGAACTTCGGCAAAATCGTCATGAAGCTGCGGATCCGGGAGGGTAACATTCTGGAGGTCGTCGTGAAGGACTGGGGTGTGGGCATTGCCGATGTGGAGCAGGCTCGGAAACCCCTGTTTACCACCGGGAATGACGAGCGCAGCGGCATGGGGTTTACCATCATGGAGAGCTTTATGGACACCTTACGGGTGCGGTCCGTTCCACAAAAAGGAACCACAGTGACCATGCGCAAGCGTATTTCCACCCGCTTGGGAGAACGAAAATGAGCGAAGACAGACTGGCCCTGCTGGATCGGGCACAGTCGGGGGACAAGGATGCCTGCGGAAAAATGCTGGAGGAGAATAGCGGACTCATCTGGGCGGTGGTGCGGCGGTATTATGGCTGCGGGGCGGAACCGGAGGATCTGTATCAACTCGGATGCATAGGATTTATTAAGGCTGTAAAAGGATTTGACATTACATACGGAACGAAGTTTTCCACCTATGCCGTGCCCAAGATTGCCGGAGAGATACGGCGTTTTTTACGAGATGACGGGCCGGTGAAGGTGGGGCGCACTCTGCGGGAAAGGGGGCAGAGCATCTGGTCAGCTCGCCAACGGCTGCGTACATCCCTCGGTCGTGAGCCAAGACTGTCGGAGCTTGCTGCCGAAACGGGATGGAGCGCGGAGGAGATCGCAACGGCGGAACTGGCTACCTCTACGCCTGACTCTCTGCAGCAGGAAACGGCGGAGGGGCTGACACTTGAATCCACCCTGGGCACAGAGGCGCCCGAGGAGGCCCTGGTGGAAAAAATTGCGCTCCGGGAGGCAATTCGGGCACTTCCGGAGCGGGAACAGGAAACCATATTTCTTCGCTTTTTCAAGTGCATGACCCAGGAGCAGGCGGCCCGGATCCTGGGTGTATCTCAAGTGCAGGTGTCCCGTCTGGAGCGGAAGGGAGTGGCTCATTTGCGGGAGATGCTCCGGGATTGAAAGCGTTTTCCGATTGAAACTCGGTCATGACACTGCGATAGCGTTTGGGTAAGAATGTGTTCTGGCAGCGTGTGTTGCAACGCTCCTCAATGGCAACGGTATCGAAAAATGTTTTCCACAGCTTACGATATTGCGCCTCCTGCCCATCCGGTGGTGCAAGGATCAGGGAATCAGCCTGCACGATGCGGGAACAGCCGCCGCTATACAGAAGAAGTTCGCCGTGGGTTCGGTCATACAGGAAAAAGGACTCGTTTGCATACCGACTGCAGAAGTGGCTCCGCAGAAAAGGCAGCACGCGGTTTTTTGGCTGGATTTCTGCGCCCAGAACACCGCTGTAGTCGGAGAATCGCACGAAGCCACGGAGCTTTTCCAGCTCACCGGATAAATGGCGGACAGCCTTGTATAAGGGAAAACAGGCTTCATCCGATGGGCGACGCAGAAACTGCGGGCCATCGGCATACAGCTTTTGCACAAATCGATACAGACAGATCTCCCTGTTATCCATACAGGTGTGGAAGGCTCGGTAGAGCAGACGGGCAGCACGAGGGGATCGATCGGTGATGCTGCGGAGAACTCGGTTGCTATGGGCAAGGACAGTTTCTACATTTCGAACGGAATAGAGGGAGAGAGCAGGAAATTCCTCATTGCTTGCAAAGGCAATGGGGAATTCCCTGTTTATATAACTCTCAAATATGCAGCAGAGAAACCCATTGTAGCTGCCATCGTATTCATAAACCATGTCGATCCAAGACATTTTTCTCACCCCGTGGCATCAAAGAGAGATAGCTGCCGCGCTGCCGCAAAAGGCAGACTGCCGCATTCAACGGCCTGCAATTGACGGGTCAAAGTTTCAGCAGTGAACCGGAGACCCTCTCGCATGCGGCCGCCGCATAAGATGAAAAACTGTGCCCGCTTGAGAACGATGCCCATTTTATGCAGATCCTCAAACTGCAGCAGCCCGGTCCGACGTGCGGACAGAATGCGCCGTGCGCCTGTGGGGCCGATGCCGGGCACCCGCAAAAGCCGCTCCAGATCGGCTGTCATGATCTCCACGGGAAATTGTTCCGGATGTGTGACAGCCCAGTAGCACTTGGGATCCAGCATAGGGTCAAAATTCGGGTGCGCATCATCCAGCAGCTCCTCTGCGCGAAATCCATAGAACCGCAGAAGCCAGTCAGCTTGATACAAACGATGCTCCCGCAAAAGGGGCGGCTTTGTGTGCAGAGCGGGGAGAAGAGGATTTTCCACTACCGGGACATAGGCGGAATAGAACACTCTTTTGAGCTGATAGCGGTCATACAATGACTCGGTCAAATGCAGGATATGCCGGTCGCTGTCCTCCGTGGCACCCACGATGAGCTGGGTGCTCTGTCCGGCCGGGGCAAAGGCGGGAGTGTGGCGGTATTTCACCAGTTCCTCCTTATTCTGCCGGCCATGTTCCTGAATGAGGCGCATGGGGGCGAGGATGGCGGATTTTGTCTTATCCGGTGCAAGTGCTGCCAGTCCCTTTTGAGACGGCAGCTCGATATTCACGCTGAGCCGATCCGCCAGATAACCGAGCTGCCCCAACAGCTCCGGGGATGTGCCGGGGATGGCCTTGGCATGGACATAGCCGTTGAAGCCGTATTCCTGCCGCAGGATCCGCAGCGACTCGATCATTCGCAGAGTGGTGTAGTCCGGGCTTTTCAAAACACCGCTGGAGAGAAACAGACCCTCGATATAATTACGGCGGTAAAACTGAATGGTCAGATCGGCCAATTCCTTGGGGGTGAAGGTGGCGCGCCGGGTGTCATTGCTGCGGCGGTTGACGCAGTACTTGCAGTCGTACACGCAGCAATTGGTCATGAGTACCTTCAGAAGGGAAATACATCGGCCGTCTGCGGAAAAGCTGTGGCAGCAGCCGGCAACAGAGGATGATGTGTTGCCGATCATACCGGGACGTGAGCCGCGGCGGACACCGCTGGAAGTACAGGATGCATCATATTTTGCCGCGTCCGTGAGAATGGCCAGCTTATCCAGCAGTTCCATTTCATGCGGCGCTGCGCGTGCGGCGAGGCAGATCTATCCGATTCACTAAGCGCATGAGCTGGCCGGAAAGGGCGGCGGCGCCGATGATTGAAATGATCCATCCGAAAGTAGTCATAGTCAGTTCCTCCAAATCAAACTTTTGTTCTATTACGCATTATAAATCGAACAAGAGTTCTTGTCAAGTAGAAATCGAACAAAAATTCTATTTTTTTATTTACGCGGTTGACCGAAGGGGGAATTTGTTATAAAATAAGAAAAAAGTGAAAAGAACGAGGCCAATATGAACGAGTTGGAGAAACGGTTTATTACCGCGCGCCGCAAGGCTATTGAATTGAATTATCAGCATTTGAATCCCATGCAGCGGGAGGGTGTTTTGACTACAGAGGGACCGCTGCTGCTGTTGGCAGGTGCAGGCTCCGGCAAGACCACTGTGCTTATCAACCGTGTGGCGAACCTCCTGCGCTACGGCAGAGGCAGCGACACGGAGGAAATTCCTATGCCCATTTCCGAGGACGAGGTAGAGTTTTTGGAGCAGTATGTGCAGGACCCTCAGCCGGAAATGCGGCCGCTGATGCAGTATCTGTGCGCTGTGCAGCCTGCCAGGCCATGGGAGGTGCTGGCCATCACCTTCACCAATAAGGCTGCCGGGGAGCTGAAGGAACGTCTGGAGCGTATGCTGGGGGAGGAGGCTCGGGATGTGTGGGCGGCTACTTTCCACGCCGCCTGTGTGCGTATCCTGCGCCGGGATATTGATAAATTGGGATATGACCGCAACTTTACGATCTATGATACGGACGATTCCAAGCGTGTACTGAAGGACATTATCAAGGAGCTGGACCTGGAGGAGAAGACATTTCCGCCCAGAGAACTGCTGGGGGTGATCTCCAATGCCAAGGGAGAGATGCAGTCGCCGGAGGACTTTTGCCAGCTATGGGAACAGCGGGGCGATTGGAGGAAAATAAGGATAGGTAAAGTATATAAGCTTTACAATAAAAGGCTGCGGGAAGCCAACGCTTTGGACTTTGACGACATTATTCTGCATACGGTTACACTGCTGCAAAGCGACAAAGACACCAGGGAATACTATCAGAATAAGTTCCGCTATGTGCTCATCGACGAGTATCAGGATACCAACCATCTGCAGTTTTTGCTGGCAGGTCTGCTGACGGGCAGCCACGGGAATATCTGCGTGGTGGGCGATGATGACCAGAGCATTTATCGCTTCCGGGGCGCGGATATTACCAATATCCTCAGCTTTGAGCAGCGGTATAAGAATGCCCGCACCATCCGCTTAGAGCAGAACTACCGTTCTACCCAGAATATTCTGGACGCGGCCAACGCCGTGATTCGCAACAATGAGGGGCGCAAGGGTAAGACCCTGTGGACCCAGAACGGCGCCGGAGATCCGGTGACGGTGAAAACTTGCTACAATGAGAGTGACGAAGCCAATTTCGTAGTGGGAGACATCATGACCGCCTATAATCGGGGGGCAAACTGGCGGGATAACGCCATTTTGTATCGCATGAATGCCCAGTCAAACGCACTGGAATATGCCTTCAAACGCAATGGTGTGCCCTATAAAATAGTGGGCGGAGTGAAGTTCTTCGACCGATCGGAAGTGAAGGATATGCTGGCGTATCTGTGCGTTATCTGCAATCCGACGGACGACCTGCGGCTGCGGCGCATCATCAATGTACCGGCCCGGAAAATCGGCGGAGCGTCTCTGGAGAAGGCACGGGCTTTGGCGGCCACGGAGGGGAAGTCCCTCTTTGAGATCGTATGCGCTGCCCGGGAATACCCGGAGCTGAAGTCCGCCGCCGGGCGTATGGCGGAGTTTGGGCAGCTTATTATGGAACTGCGCACCCTGTGCGATAATCTGGAGCTGGTAGAGTTTTACGGCAGGGTCTGCGAAATGACTGGGTATGTGCAGATGCTGCAGGAAAAAAACGATATGGAGAGCCGGGGGCGGTTGGAGAATGTACAGGAGTTAGCCTCCAGCATCAGCGCATTCCTGGAAAACGGTCCGGATGACCCGTCTCTGGCGGGATTCCTCAACGAGGTGGCACTGTACACTGACCTGGATGGTCAGTCAGACAGCGATAACTGCGTGACACTGATGACTATGCATTGCGCCAAGGGTTTGGAATTTGACCGGGTGTATGTCACCGGCATGGACGAGGGTGTGTTCCCCGGGAACCGTGCCATGGGCGAGCAGGAGGAGATGGAAGAGGAACGCAGACTGTGCTATGTGGCCATGACCCGGGCCAAAAAGTCCCTGACTATGACTCATGTTCGCCAGCGGATGCTTTTCGGCCAGACGGAGCCGAAGATGCCCTCCCGGTTTCTGGAAGAGATCCCGGAGAAAAATATGCAATGGATCGGAAAGCCTGAGCCCCGCAGAGAGGTTCGGTGGGAGGACGACTGGAGCGGCGGTTGGTGTGCCGTACCCCGGGTTATGTACCGCGACTATGAGTCAAAATATCAGCAGAAGCCGGAGTCTGTGCAGCGGGCGGTATCCGCTGCACGGCGGGCTCCGTCGGCAACCTCTGCGCCGCTTATGCAGCTCAAGGCCGGAGAGCAGGTGCGCCACAGTGCCTTTGGCGAGGGTATGGTGCTCAGCGTGCGGCCCATGGGAGGTGATGCCCTCCTTGAGGTTTCTTTTGACAAGGTGGGCACAAAGAAGCTGATGCTCAAGGCTGCCGGAGCGCACCTGATCAAACTGTGAGATAAAGGGAGAAAACCATGCAGATACAAGGACTGTCCTGGTATCCGGGACACATGACGAAAACCAAGCGGATGATTGTGGCGGAGATGGGACACATGGATGCCGTTTGTGAGATACTGGATGCACGGATTCCGCTGTCGAGCCGCAATCCCGATGTGGACGAAATGACGGCGGGGAAACCACGCCTGGTGGTGCTGAATCGAGTGGATCAGGCAGACCCACGGGAAACCAGCCGATGGGCGGCGTATTTCCGGGGAAAAGGCTACGCTGTATTGGAATCCAATGCCAAAAGCGGCGTGGGTACGGCGCAGTTTGCCGCCGCGGTGCGGGAGCTGCTGAAGGAGAAATTACAGGCCTATGCCGAAAAGGGACAGGTGGGCCGTGTGGTGCGGGTCATGATACTGGGCATCCCCAATGTGGGAAAGTCTACATTTATCAATAAGGTAGCCAGACGCAAGACGGCCAAGGCAGAGGATCGCCCCGGCGTGACCCGCAGTAAGCAGTGGGTGCCGGTGGACAGCACTTTAGAGCTGCTGGATACCCCGGGTATCCTTTGGCCCAAGTTCGAGGATGTAAATGTGGGGATGCGCCTTGCTTTTACCGGAGCTATCAAAGACGATGTGATGGACATTGAAGAACTGGGCTGTTTTCTTATGGAATATCTGGGTAAGCATTATGCGCAGGTCATCGAAGAGCGGTATAAGGTCAAGCCTGAGGAGAACGAATCGGGCTTTGATCTGCTGACCAGAGCTGGACGCAAGCGGGGATTTCTCATGCGGGGTGCAGAGGTGGACACAGAGCGCATGAGCCGGATTTTGCTGGATGAATTCAGAGGTGGAAAGCTCGGACGCTTTACACTGGAAACAGTGGAGGACATGAAATAATGGTTGCAAAAACGGACCTGTGGCTGATAGAGCGGGAACTGATGGAGCAGGGAGCTGAGGTTATCTGCGGCTGCGACGAGGCCGGAGCCGGGCCTCTGGCCGGGCCGGTGTACGCTGCGGCGGTGATCCTGCCGCCTTACTGCCAAATTGACGGCCTGAATGACAGTAAGAAGCTCACGGAAAAGAAGCGGGAGGTCCTGTACGGGATCATCACCCGGCGGGCGGTCTGCTGGTCCGTGGCAAAGGTAGAGGCCGCTGAGATCGACGCAACGGACATACTGAGCGCACGAATGAAAGCCATGCAGTTGGCCATAGACGGTCTTGCTATCCGGCCGGAGGTGGCGCTCATCGACGGCAACCGGGACAAGGGAAGGTATGCCGCCATCACCACACCGCATAAACTGGTGGTGGGCGGTGACAGCAAAAGCGCCTGCATCGCCGCCGCATCTATTCTGGCCAAGGTGAGCAGGGACCGGTTTGTAGCCGGGGAGCTGGACGCACTATATCCGCAGTATTTTTTTGCAAAGCACAAGGGCTATGGCACGAAGCTGCACTATGAAATGCTGGACAAATACGGGCCGTGCCCGGAGCACAGGCGTACTTTTCTGAATAAATGGGAGGAAAGGAAGCCATGAGCCGCAGTGTGGGAACTTGGGGGGAGGCCCAGGTGGCAAATTTCCTCCGGAAGAATAAGTGCCGCCTTATAGGCCATAGCTACCACTGCCGCTTCGGAGAGATCGATCTCATTGCCATGGACGGAAACACCCTTTGCTTTGTGGAGGTAAAGACCCGGAGCAACCTGTCCGTGGGGCTGCCCCGGGAATATGTCAACGCAGCCAAGCGGGAACGTATCCGCAAGACTGCCCTGTTTTACTTGAGCGAAAAGGAGCTGGACTGCCCGGTGCGTTTCGATGTGGCGGAGGTTTACCGCAGTGAAAGCGGTGCTCTTGAGCGCATTGAGTATGTGAAAAACGCGTTTTGAGGTGAATGCAGTTTGAAAATACCTTATTTTGACGCACACTGTGACACCATCTACCGCTGTGAGGAGACCGGCTGCGATGCGGCTTTGGAGATGGAGGCGGATCGGGAGGCCCAGCAGGCCTATTACGAAGCCTGCTGTCATCTGCGGGAAAACGGCGGACACATTGACCTGCTGCGCGGCCGGGGATTTGCCAGGTACGGCCAGTTTTTCGCCCTGTATTGGGACGCGAAAAATGCACCGGCAGACGGAATGTTCGCACAGTGTCTGCAGCTCCATGCCCGTTTTTTACAGGAAATGGAGGAAAACCGTGACTGTATCATGCACTGTCGTAGCGGCGCAGAAGTAGATGCGGCGATCCGGCAGGGGAAAATGGCGGCACTACTGAGCATTGAGGGGGCCGATCTGCTGGAATGTGACGCGGATAAGCTGGAGACGGCCTGCGAATGGGGTGTGCGGTTGCTGAATCCTGTCTGGAATCGTGCCAACAGTCTCTCGGGAACAAACTGTGAGGATGTGGACAGAGGCCTCTCCGAAAGGGGCAGGGACTTTGTGCGGCAGATGGAGAATCTTTCTATCTATCCGGATGTATCCCACATCTCTGATGCGGGCTTCTGGGATATTATCAAGACGACCCACGGCCCGGTGGTAGCATCCCATTCCAACGCCCGGGCTGTTTGCCCCCACCGGCGCAACCTGACGGACGATCAGTTTCGTGCCATTCGGGACAGCGGCGGAGTGGTGGGGCTGAACCTATACAGGGACTTCGTCGGCCAAAAGGGAACCATGGAAGAACTTATCGCCCACTTGGAGCATTTTCTGGAGCTGGGCGGGGAGCAGACCCTGTGCATCGGCGGCGACTTAGACGGATGCGAAGCTTTGGTCGGGGGAATGAATGGGCTGCAGGATGTGCCGAAGATTTACACAGCCCTGCGGGAGCGTGGCTATAGCAAGGCACTGCTGGAGGACATTTTCTGGAACAACCTGTATCAAATGATATAGCAATAAGGAGTACAGAATGGCTTTATATACCATTGGAGATCTGCATCTCTCGCTTGGGTCGGATAAACCCATGGATGTTTTCGGCGAGGGATGGAACAACTATGTGGACAGGATCCGGGAGGGTTTTTCCGAGCTCCGTGAGGATGATGTGACAGTGCTGTGCGGGGATTTGTCCTGGGGCATGAGCCTGGAGGAATCGCTAAAGGATCTGCAGTTTATCCATCATCTGCCGGGAAAGAAGATTCTGATGAAAGGCAACCACGACTATTGGTGGAACACTGCCGCCAAGATGCAGCGCTTTTTTGATGAGCACGGGCTGGATTCTCTGCAAATATTGCATAACAACTGTGTTTTCTATGGTGAAATAGCGCTGTGCGGTACCCGTGGATGGTTTTACGAACTGGATGAGCCGGGCGGCCATACGGAGAAAATGCGCAATCGGGAGGCGGGACGGCTTAAGACCTCGCTGCAGGCGGCGGGGGATAAGGAAAAGATCTGCTTTCTCCACTATCCGCCCCTATATACCGGCTATCGCTGTGAGGAAATGCTGCGTCTTTTGCAGCAGTACGGCGTGAAACAGTGCTGCTACGGACACCTGCACGGCGGTCCATCCCATGTCCGGGCGGTGCAGGGAGAGCGGGATGGAACGGAATTTTCTCTGGTATCGGCGGACTATCTCCGTTTTAAGCCAAAAAAAATTTTATAATAGTGCAAAAAAGTGTGGAAATTGTCATCCTTTTCTGTTATCATATAAAATTGCATTGATTCGCATTATTAATGCTGAACGGAGGAAAAACAAAATGAGTGTAAAATCCTGTGAAAAACTGGAAAAAAGTAAGGTCGCATTGACCATTGAAGTCAGCGCCGAGGACTTTGAGGCTGCCATCAACAAGGCTTATCTGAAGATGCGCGGCAAGATGAACATCCCCGGTTTCCGCCCCGGCAAGGCTCCCCGCAAGATCGTTGAGAGCATGTACGGCGTGGAGGTCTTCTATGAGGAGGCCGTGAATATTGTGTTGCCCGATGCCTATGAGAAGGCCATCAGCGACGAGAAACTGGAAGTTGTGGGCTATCCCGAAGTGGAGCTGGAGAACTGCGGCAAGGACGGCGTGACCTTTAAGGCTACCGTTGCCGTTTATCCCGAGGTGAAGCTAGGCCAGTATAAGGGCCTGGAGGCACCCAAGGCCGCTGTGAAGGTCATGGCAGCCGATGTGAACGCACGGCTGAAGGAAATGGCCGAGCGCAACAGCCGTCTGGTGAGCGTGGAGCGCGCCGTGAAGAAGGGTGACACCGCCAACATCGACTTTGAGGGCTTTGACAATGGCGTGGCTTTCGACGGCGGCAAGGGCGAGAACTTTGACCTAGAGATCGGTTCCGGCAGCTTTGTGCCCGGTTTTGAGGAGCAGCTTATCGGCATGAAGGTAGGCGAGGAGAAGGATATTGACATCACCTTCCCCGAGAACTATACTCCGGAGCTGGCCGGCAAGCCCGTCGTGTTCCATGTGAAGGTTAACGAGGTCAAGGTGAAGGAAGTTCCTGCCATTGACGACGAATTCGCCAAGGATGTGTCTGAGTTCGACACTCTGAAGGAACTGAAGGCCGATCTGAAGAAGAAGATCACCGATGATCGCAAGGTCGCCGCTCAGCAGGCTTTTGAGGATGCCCTGATGCAGAAGGTGGCTGACGGCATCGAGGCCGACATCCCCGAGGAAATGGTGGTGCTGCAGTCCCAGAAAATGATGGAGAATTTTAAGCAGCAGTTGGCCGCTCAGGGTATTCCCTTCGATCAGTATGTGAAGATGACCGGTATGGACGAGGATGCTATCCAGAAGCAGTCCATGGAGCCTGCTCTGAAGCAGGTGCGTATGGATCTGGCAGTGGCTGCCATCGTCAAGGCCGAAAATCTGGAAGTCTCCGACGAGGAAGTGGAGAATGAGATGAAGACCATTGCCGAGAAGTACGGCATGGAGCTTGAGTCCATCAAGAAGTATCTGCCTGCCGCCGATGTGAAGGAGCAGGTCATTCGTGAGAAGGTCATCAAGGTCGTGGCCGACAGTGCCGTTGCTGTGGAGCCCGAGGAAAAGCCCGAAGAGAAGAAAGAAGACAAAGAGTAATTCGGACTATTAGAATCACTATCGGGCGGGTATACTTTTGTATTATGCCTTGCATTGCGAGGCCCCATTTGAACAGGAGGTTTATTTCTATGAGCTTAGTTCCTTATGTTGTGGAGCAGACCAACCGGGGAGAGCGTTCCTATGATATTTTCTCCCGCTTGCTCAATGACCGCATCATCTTCCTGGGAGAAGAGGTGAATGATACGACTGCCAGCCTGGTGGTGGCCCAGCTTCTGTATTTGGAAGCACAGGATCCTGACAAGGATATCCAGATGTACATCAACAGCCCCGGCGGCTCCGTCACTGCCGGTATGGCCATTTACGATACCATGCAGTATATTAAATGTGATGTTTCCACCATCTGCATCGGTATGGCTGCCAGTATGGGCGCATTCCTGCTCTCCAGCGGCGCCAAGGGCAAACGCATTGCTCTGCCTAATGCCGAGGTGATGATCCATCAACCCTCTGCCGGTACCAAGGGTAAGGTCACCGACATGGAGATTGATGTGGAACATTTCCTGAAGATCAAGCAGCGGCTGAACAAGATTCTGGCTGAAAACACCGGCAAGACCCCTGAGCAGATCAAGGCAGACTCCGAGCGGGATCACTGGATGATCGCCGAGGAGGCCCGGGAATACGGACTGGTGGATAAAGTCATTTACAAGAGGTAACTATGTCGGATAAGAACAAAGAACTGCGCTGTTCCTTTTGCGGTAAGAGCGAGAAACAGGTGCACCGCATGATCCAGGGCCCCGGTGTCCGAATCTGCGATGAGTGTGTTCAGCTTTGTATCTCCATTTTGGAGGACGATTACAGCCCCGCCTCTGAAACCAGATTTGAAGCACCGGACCGTCTGCCCACTCCCCGGGAGATCAAGGCGGTTCTGGATGAATATGTGATCGGACAGGAGGCTGCTAAGATCGCCCTCTCCGTATCCGTTTATAATCACTATAAACGCATTTTCTACGGCGGCGGCGAGGATGTGGAGCTGCAAAAGAGCAACATTCTCATGATCGGGCCTACCGGCAGCGGAAAGACACTGTTTGCCCAGACTCTGGCCCGTGTGCTGCAGGTGCCTTTTGCCATTGCTGACGCCACCACGCTTACCGAGGCCGGCTATGTGGGCGACGATGTGGAGAATATTCTTCTTCGTTTGCTGCAGGCGGCGGATTACGATGTGGAGTTGGCGGAGCGGGGGATCATCTATGTGGATGAGATCGACAAGATTGCCAGGAAGAGCGAGAACACATCAATCACCCGAGACGTTTCCGGCGAGGGCGTGCAGCAGGCTCTGTTAAAGATTCTGGAAGGTACGGTGGCCAATGTGCCGCCCCAAGGGGGACGCAAGCATCCTCACCAGGAGTTCATCCAGATGGATACCCACAATATTCTCTTTATCTGCGGCGGCGCATTTGACGGTCTGGAGAAGATCATCGAAAAGCGAACGGACCGCAAGGGAATCGGATTTGACGCCGTTGTGGAGAGCAAGGCGGAGCGGCAGACCGGCGCGCTTCTGAAAGAAGTGCAGCCACATGACCTGCTGAAGTTCGGTATTATTCCCGAACTGGTGGGCCGTTTGCCGGTGATTGCAGCGCTGGACGGCCTGACCCGGGATGACCTGGTGCAGATCCTCACCCAGCCGAAAAACGCACTGCTCAAACAGTATAAAAGGCTGTTTGCCTACGACAATGTGAACCTTTCCTTTACGGAGGATGCTCTGGAGGCAGTGGCCGACAAGGCTATCGAGCGCAACATCGGTGCCCGCGGCCTTCGGGCTGTTATGGAGGGAATTCTGACCAAGGTGATGTACGATATTCCCTCTGATCCCACCGTTGAGCAGGTGACCATCACTGCAGAATGTGTGGCCGGGAAAGCCGAACCGGAGATCGTACATGACGCAGGGAAGGAGCCCTGCGTGGCAAAATTAAAGACCGGAAAGGCAGAAGATCTATCTGCGCCGGCCTCTTAAATGAACGATAGGGGAGAGGCGAAGATTCGTCCCTCCCCTTTTTCTCATGCTGCATTCCGCAGCTGAAAGGAGCGAAGACCTTATGGAACAAACAACAATGAATATTCCCGTTTTAGCCTTACGGGGGCTGACGGTTTTTCCCGGCCAAACCACCGGGTTTGATGTGGAACGTGAGATCTCCATGCTGGCGCTGAACAATGCAATGGAGGAAGGTAAAGATATTTTTCTGGTGACCCAGCGTGAGTTGTCTGTAATGCGCCCGGATGAGAGCGACCTGTACACTGTGGGTACGGTGGCTCATGTGCTGCAGATCATCAAAACATCCGAAACTACCGTTCGTGTGGTGGTGCGAGGTATGGGCAAGGGTCGTATCAATCGCCTGTGGCAGACCAGACCTTTCCTGCAGGCCAATGTTGTGCTGGTGGAGGACGATTTTCCGGGTAGGATGACAAGCCGGGTGGAGGCCGTTATGCGTCAGACCTACGCCATTTTCGGAGAGTATAAGGAGATGGTGCCGGATTTGTCGGACGAGATCGTGGCCACTGTGCTGGATTGCAATGATCCCGGAAGGCTGGCAGACTACATAGGTTACAGCATTAATCTTCGCCACACGGACCGCCAGCGGATTCTTGAGGAACTGCATCCTGTGAAACGGCTGCAGCTGGTCAACGAGATCCTTACCCACGAGCTGGATGTCATTTCACTGGAAGTGGAAATGGAGAAAAAAGTCCGTGACCGTGTGGGCCGCGTGCAGAAAGACATGATCCTTCGGGAGCAGGTGAAGGTGTTGCAGCATGAACTGGGGGACGACGGCGACGAGGAGATCCAGGAGTATACCGATAAAATTGAGAAGCTGCGGGTTTCCGAAGAAATCGAGCAAAAGCTGATGAAAGAGGTCACGCGGCTGTCTAAGCAGCCTTTTGGCAGCGCCGAGGCGTCAGTGATCCGCAATTATTTGGACACCTGCCTGGAAATGCCCTGGGGAAGGGAAACCAAGGACCGTGCCAACGTGGATAAGGCCCGTGCCATACTGGACCGGGACCACTACGGGCTTAACAAGGTGAAAGAGCGCATTCTGGAGCATATTGCCGTGCGGCAGATCCATCCCGGCGCCAAGGGCAAAATCATTTGTCTTGTGGGGCCTCCGGGCGTAGGCAAGACGTCTATTGCGATCTCCGTAGCAAAGGCAATGAACCGCAAGCTCTGCCGTATCAGTTTGGGCGGCGTGCGGGATGAAGCGGACATCCGCGGCCATCGCAAGACCTACATAGGCGCTATGCCCGGCCGCATTGTGGAGGGCCTTATCCGCAGCGGCTCCATGAATCCACTGCTGGTGCTGGATGAGATCGATAAGCTGGGCAACGATATGCGGGGAGACCCCGCATCGGCACTGCTGGAGGTACTGGACAGTGAGCAGAACGGCACCTTCCGGGATCACTTCCTGGAGATCCCTGTGGATTTGAGCCGGGTGATGTTCATTACCACCGCCAACACAACGGACACCATACCGCGTCCACTGCTGGATCGCATGGAGGTCATTGAGCTGGGAAGCTATACAGACGAGGAGAAAGTGGAGATCGCACAGCGGCATCTCATTCCCAAACAGCTCAAGGAACACGGTCTGCAAAAAAGACAGCTGTATATCTCGGTTGATGCAATACGACGCATCATCAGCGGGTATACAAGGGAGTCCGGCGTTCGTGTGCTGGAGCGTGAAATTGGGGCCATCTGCCGGAAAACCGCCATGAAGATTGCTGCAAAGGATGTAAAGCGAGTCTCTGTTACACATGATGGTTTAAAAGAGTTTTTGGGCGTTGTGCGCTATACGGATTCGATGTATCTGCGGCAAAATGAGGTCGGTGTGGTAAACGGTCTTGCCTGGACACAGGTGGGCGGCGAAATATTAGAAGTGGAAGTCAGTGTCATGGATGGTTCCGGAAAACTGGAGCTTACCGGCAACTTGGGTACTGTGATGCAGGAGTCTGCAAAGACTGCTCTGAGCTGTCTTCGCAGCCGTTCCGAACAGCTTGGCATTGAAAAGGATTTCTATAAAACAAGGGATATCCACATCCACTTCCCCGAGGGCGCAGTACCCAAGGATGGGCCATCGGCCGGTATTGCCATTACTACGGCGATGCTGTCCGCCCTGACAGGGAGAAAGGTCCGCCGGGATGTCGCTATGACAGGAGAAGTGACTCTGCGTGGCCGTGTGCTCCCCATTGGCGGATTAAAGGAGAAGACTATGGCGGCTCTGCGCAGCGGCGTCGGAACGGTGATCATTCCCCGGGAAAACGAAAAGGATCTGGAGGAGATCGATCAGACTGTACGCATGAAGCTGCACTTTGTGGCTGTTGATGCGGTGGAGGAGGTCTTTTCCGCTGCACTTGTAACGGATCAATGTCGTAAAACGGAGGCAACTAAGGAAACACCCATGCTTCCGGTGCAGCCGGTTCAAAGATCGGAGCTGCGGGTGTGAGGAACGAGTATGGGGATCAACTTTAATAAAGCGGAGTTCATTCTTTCCGCCGTAAAACAGAGCGCATTTATTCGTGACGGTCGGCCTCAGGTTGCTTTTGCGGGTCGTTCCAATGTGGGCAAATCCTCCGTGATCAATCGCCTGCTTAATCGGAAAAACTTTGCTCGGGTAGGTGCTACCCCGGGGAAAACTACCCAGGTAAATTATTTTCTTATTGACGGAAAAGTCTATTTCACAGACCTGCCCGGATATGGTTATGCCAGGGTTTCCAAAGAGGAAAGGGATCGCTGGGGGCGGTTAATGGAGAATTATTTCCAGGAGGAGGGCCTCATCAGTTTGGGAGTGCTCATTGTGGATGCTCGGCACAAGCCTACGGTGGACGATGAGACCATGTGCACATGGTTTAAAGACAGCGGCTGCCCTCTGATCGTTGTGGCCAATAAGCTGGACAAGCTGAAAAAGAGCGAGGTGGAGCCGAATCTGCATCGTATCCGGGAGACTCTGGAGCTGCCGGAATCGGCCCTGATCATCCCGTTTTCTGCAGAGAAGGGAACAGGGAAAACGGAACTATTGTCTGCCATAGAACAATTTGTTTAAAACCATAAAATGTGAAGGTTTTTACCTTCACATTTTATTTATGGGTTTATCTGAAAAAAGAAGAAAGAAAAAGACCGTAAATTCTTGCGGAAAAGGAGAAATTGTTGTATAATACGGGAAATAAATCTTTGCCATTTTTTCGCATACTGCGAAGAATACATAGCGAAGGAGAAATTTCAATGGCTTCATTCTATGTCAACGGTCAAATGGTGACAGCTGAAAAAAATCAAAAGTTACTGCGGTTTCTGCGGGATGAACTGCACCTGACCTCCGTGAAAGACGGCTGCAGTGAAGGTGCCTGCGGTACCTGCCATGTCCTTATTGACGGCAAGGCAACCAAGGCCTGTGTACCATCCACCGATAAGCTGGAGGGCAGACATATTATTACCGTCGAGGGACTCAATGACACGGAAAAAGAGGTTTACACTTGGGCCTTTGCCAAAGCGGGGGCCGTGCAGTGCGGCTTCTGCATTCCCGGCATGGTCATTTCTGCCAAGGCATTGCTGGATGTGAATCCGAATCCTACCCGGGAGGAGGCCGCCTTTGCTATCCGCAATAATATCTGCCGATGCACTGGCTACAAGAAGATTATTGACGCCATTTTACTTGCGGCGGAGATATTCCGCAGCGGTGGGCAGATTCCTCAGGAGAAAAACTGCGCCCGTGTGGGCGAAGCTATGCCTCGCATCGATGCCCGGGAAAAGGTGCTGGGTACAGGCAAGTATCCCGATGACATCTGTCTGGATGGCATGATCTACGGCAGTGCTGTGCGCAGCAAATATCCCCGGGCAAGAGTGTTGGCCATTCACAAAGAAAAAGCCGAGGCGCTGCCCGGTGTAGTTGGAGTTTATACCGCTGAGGATATTCCCGGCAAAGTGAAGGTGGGCCATCTCATGCAGGATTGGGACACCATGATCCCTGTGGGGAAGATCACACATTTCCTGGGTGATGCCATCTGCCTTGTGGCGGCGGAAACGCCGGAAATTTTGGAGAAGGCGAAGAAACTGGTGGAGGTAGAATATGAGCCGCTGAAGCCTGTTTTCAGCCCTACCTATGCCGCACAGCCCTTTGCGCCGCAGGTGCATGAGTCCGGAAACCTGCTTTGTGAGAAACATGTGTCCCGAGGCAACGCCGATCAGGCTATCCGTGATTCGGACTATGTGCTGATGTATCACTATGAGACTCCCTACACTGAGCACGCGTTTCTGGAGCCGGAGTGCGCCGTTGCCTACCCGGATGCGGATGGCGTGACCATATTATCCACGGATCAAGGCACCTATGACACCGCCAGGGAGACATCCATTATGCTGGGTATTCCCAGAGAGAAGGTCCATGTGACCAATATGCTGGTGGGCGGCGGCTTCGGCGGTAAGGAGGACATGACCGTGCAGCACCATGCCGCGCTCATTGCCTATCTCTCCGGTCGGCCCGTGAAGGTGAAGCTCACTCGTCAGGAAAGTATTCTCGTCCACCCCAAACGGCATCCCATGAAGGTAACCATCACCATGGGCTGCAACAACGATGGCCTGATTCAGGGCGTCAAGGCGGAGGTCATCGCCGATACCGGTGCGTACGCCTCTCTGGGCGGTCCGGTGCTGGAACGTGCGTGCACACACGCCGCAGGACCTTATCACTACGACAATTTCGAGATCACCGGTCGGGCGTACTATACCAATAACCCGCCTGCAGGTGCATTCCGAGGCTTTGGTGTGACCCAGACCTGCTACGCCATGGAGATGACACTCACCAAGATGGCCCATGAACTCGGTATTTCTCCATGGGAGATCCGCTACCGCAATGCGATCCGTCCGGGTCAGACCCTGCCCAATGGGCAGATAGCTCCACCCTCTACTGGCCTTGTGGAGACGCTGGAGGCTGTGAAGGACATCTGCGAGAAGAATAAGAATGTAGGAATTGCCTGCGCTATGAAGAATGCCGGTGTGGGCGTTGGCATTCCCGATACAGGACGCTGTATTGTGGCAGTAAAGGATGGTAAACTCCACATCCGCAGCGGCGCTTCCTGTATCGGACAGGGGCTCGGCACAGTGCTGACACAGATCGTTGGTTCCATGCTCCACTGTGATCGAGAGGATGTTGTATACGAGGCCGCTAACAATGTGGATGCTCCGGATTCCGGTACGACTTCCGGCTCTCGGCAAACTCTCGTCACCGGTGAAGCCTGCCGCCGCGCCTGTCAGAAGTTGCTGGTAGCTGCTGGAGTGGACATAAAGGTTTCTGACTACACAGGTATTGCGCATATTGCGGAATTTAAAGATTTGCCCGGGGAAAATTGCGGTAAGGGCATTGTAGGAACGGAGCTAGCAGAGGATGTGCAGATAGATTGGAAAAAGCTGGAGGGACAAGAGTTTTACGGGGAGTATCTGGCGAAGACCGATCCGTTAGGCACGCAGGATGTTGCCAATCCCATCAGCCATGTGGCTTACGGCTATGCCACACAGGTCTGTGTGCTCAATGATGATGGAACAATCAAGGAGATCGACGCTGCTCACTTTGTCGGCAAGGCCATCAATCCTCTCAATTGCGAGGGGCAGATCGAGGGTGGTGTTGTAATGGCACTCGGATTCACCCTCACGGAGCATTATCCTCTGTATGACTGCATCCCCAGCGCAAAGTATGGTACACTCGGGCTTTTCCGGGCCGATAAGGTTCCGCCCATTCATAGCATTCTTGTGGAGAAGAAGGGGCAGGATATGGCCTGCGGCGCAATCGGTATCGGTGAGATCACCACTATTCCCACGGCTCCCGCTGTGGCTGGTGCATATTTCGCTCTTGACGGAGAAATGCGCTGCAGCCTGCCGCTGATGAAAACACCCTACGAGCGGCCTAAGATGCCCCGCTACTGGTGGTAACAAAAGGCGTCCGAGCATATCGGACGCCTTTTACTTGAGGTTAAAGAGATGAAGAAAAACATTTTGATTTGCGGTGAGAAGGGTGTGGGCAAATCCACGCTGATTCGCTGTCTGCTGGATGCGGCAGACTTGAGACAAGGCGGATTCTACACCAAAAAGGAGTTTTGTGCCAATCAGCCGTTGCATCCTGTTTATATTTATTCTTCGGATCTGCCGGAGGCTCGGCGCAGCAGAGGAGCAGAGAATCTTGTAGGCCGGTGCGACGAATCCGGCTGCCGGGAAATCTATCCTGCCGTTTTTAATACTCTGGGCGTTTCCTGTCTGGAAAATACAACAGGGAAACAGGTGATTGTTATGGATGAGCTTGGCTTCATGGAGTCTTCTTCGTACGCATTTTGCCAGGCGGTTTTAAAGGCACTGGACGGCGATATACCCGTACTGGCAGCCGTAAAAGCCGGGTGCGATGTAGAATTTTTGCTGAAAGTGCGCTCTCACCCGCAAGCGGAGGTCGTGCAAATCACACCGGAGAACAGAGAGGAGTTGTATCATTTGCTCCTGCCGGTGGTCAGGGGTTGGAAAGTGCAAAGTACAATGTAAAAAGCCCTGCTCTTCGAGCAGGGCTTTTATTTGTCCTGAAATCAGATCGCTCTGGTTACTTTACCGGAACGCAGGCACCGGGTACAAACATATACATGGCGGGGCGTGCCGTTGATGATTGCCTTAACACGCTTGACATTGGGCTTCCAGGGACGATTGGAACGCCGATGAGAGTGGGAAACCTTAATGCCAAAGGTCACACCCTTGTCGCAAAATTCGCACTTAGCCATCCGTTGCACCTCCTTGCTGTGTATGACTTGCTGCTTTGCTTTCGCAAGCATGTAGTAGTTTAACAGATGTAACAGAAAAAAGCAAGTACTTTTGACAAAAAAATGAAAAAAATTCGGAACCCTTAAAACATATTGCGTCCCGGGAACCTTTGGGCTATAATATATTATTAATATTAGAGAAAATGGACAATATTTTGATGGTTGACAGAGAGCAGTCGCTGTCAACCGGAAAGGATCTGCAATGGAAAAGGTCAAGCGCACCCCGGCGAGGCTTTCGGATCTGGTGGAAGAGTTCAATATGGAGATCCTTACAAAAGCTCCCAACTATACCACGCAAACGGTGACGATATCAGATGTAAACCGTCCGGCTTTACAGCTTGTGGGCTTTTACAAGTATTTTGAGCCCATGCGACTACAGATCCTGGGCAAGGCAGAGATGGTTTTCCTGCAGGCCATGATGCAGGAAAAAAGGCGGGCAGTGCTGGAGTCACTGCTGCGGTGCGAGATCCCGGCGCTGATTATTGCCCGGAATATGGAGGTGTTTCCGGAGCTAATCGAATTGGCGGAGAAGCATGGCCGCACCCTGCTGCGCATTGACAAGACCACTGTGGATGCTACCAGCGAAATCATCGACTATCTTAATAAAAAGCTTGCTCCTCAGATCACCCGCCATGGTGTTTTGATGAATATAAACGGTCAGGGTGTGCTGCTGCTGGGCGATTCCGGTATAGGTAAGAGCGAGACCGCCATTGAACTGCTCAAGCGTGGACACCGTCTGGTGGCGGATGATGCTGTAGAAATCCGCCGAGTTTCCACGTCTCTCTATGGTACGGCTCCGGAGATTATTCAGCACTATATGGAGATTCGCGGCGTGGGTGTTGTGGATGTGCAGCAGCTGTTTGGCATGGGCGCCGTGCAGTTTGACACTGAGATCGACCTGGTGATCCAACTGGAGCAGTGGCAGGACGGAAAGTTTTATGACCGTTTGGGGCTGGGTGAGGAAACTTATGAGATGTTGGGAGTGAAGCTGCCCTATATGACCATTCCCGTCCGTCCGGGACGAAATCTGGCAGGTATTGTGGAGATTGCCACGATGAAGAATCGACAGATGAAATACGGATATAACCCTGCGCGAGACTTTGTTTCCCGGCTGGATCAGCACTATGACGCACTGAATGAGGAAAATCGGAGAAGGAAGCAATGAAATACATTGGCATTGACATTGGCGCAACAAATTTGAAAGCCGGACTGGTGGACGATGATGGACAAATCCTTGCCACCAGAAAGATGAAAGTGGCGCAGATCGAGTCTCCCGATTCCCTGGCCCGCCATCTGGCCTGCATGACGGAGGAATTGGGGCAGGACGCTGGTGTGAGCATGGACGATATTTTCTCCATCGGCGTGGGTGTCCCCGGCGTGGTGGAGATCCGTTCCGGTTCACTGCAGTATAGCTGCAACCTGCCATTTCGCCGGATTCCGCTGCGCCGATTGTTCCACAAGTATATGAAAAAGCCTCTTTATCTGGAAAACGACGGCAACTGCGCCGCTGTGGGAGAGTATTATGCCGGAGCAGGACGCAGCAGCAAGCGCTTTGTGACCATCACTCTGGGTACAGGCATAGGCGGCGGCATCATCCACAACGGTAAGATCTATCACGGCTCCAACGGCATGGCCGGAGAGGTGGGACACATGAGTATTGAATATAACGGTCAGCCGTGTCCCTGCGGACGCAAAGGCTGCTGGGAGCGGTATGCGTCTGCGGCTGCTCTGAAGCGGCTGACAAAGCGTGTGTTGGATGAAAATCCGGAAAGCATACTGAGGCAGGTGGTAGACGAGAATGACGGCCATGTCAGCGGCCAGTCAGCATTCATCGCTGCCCGGCGGGGTGATCCTATTGGGCAATATGTGTGCGATGCTTACATAGACTATCTTTGTGCCGGCATTGTGAATCTGGTGAATATCTTCCAGCCGGATACATTGGCCATCGGCGGCGGCGTGAGCAATGAGCAGGACGAACAGCTTTTGTTCCCGGTGCGGCGCATCGTAGCGGCGCAGAGCATTCCCTGCGAGCCGGAACGGCGCACACGGATCGTGAAGGCAGAGCTTGGGTCTGCCGCCGGGATCATCGGCGCTGCCTTGCTGGGGAAGAAGAAACGAATTTAAAGGAGCATGAAATGACTTGGTATGAGAAACTGGACAAAGCCATAGAGGTGTATCTGCCGGATCTGCCTTTGGAGCGGGATGTGCCCATGAGCCGGTACACGTCGTTCCGTATCGGCGGGCCTGCCCGGCGGTTGGCTTGTCCGAAAAACCGGGAACAGCTTGTGATCCTTATGGGCCTTGCGCGGGAGTGCGGCGCAAAGCCCTTTGTAATGGGCAATGGAACGAATCTTCTGGTGTCGGATAAGGGACTGGAGAGATTGGTCATTCGTACGGCAGATGAAATGTGTGCCGTAAAAGCGGTGGATGAAACTACTATTGAGGCAGACGCAGGCATAGCCCTTGCTCGCCTTGCTTTATTTGCGCAGGGTGAGAGTCTCACCGGGCTGGAGTTTGCCCACGGTATTCCCGGCAGCCTGGGCGGAGCTGTGTTCATGAACGCCGGAGCCTATGGCGGGGAAATGAAACAGGTGGTGACGGAGGTCACCGTGCTCACCGAGGACGGCATTCGGCGTATTTCGGCGGAGAACTGTGATTTCGGTTATCGTCATAGCGCCTTTTCTGACGGGAAATCTGTTATTCTTGGAGCGAAACTCCATCTTCAAAAGGGGGATAGGGCTCAGATCGGCGCAAGGATGGCAGAGCTGATGCGTAAGCGGAAAGCCAGCCAGCCCTTGGAATACCCCAGTGCCGGCAGTACCTTTAAGCGCCCGGAGGGATATTTTGCCGGGACATTGATCCAAGAGACCGGACTCAAAGGACTGACAGTGGGCGGCGCACAGGTTTCGGAAAAGCACGCTGGATTTGTGATCAATATAGGCGGGGCAACGTGTAAGGATGTTCTCTCACTGATCCGGCAGGTGCAGGATCAAGTGATGGAGACACAGGGGGTCCACTTGGAGCCGGAGGTCAGGATCATAGAAAGCTGAAAGGAGACGGGTATGGAGATACTTGTCATTTCCGGTTTATCCGGGAGCGGAAAGAGCAGGGTTGCTTCCTATTTAGAGGACATTGGTTACTATATCGTGGACAATCTGCCGGCGGAGATGATGGTGGTTTTTGCGGATTTTTGCGCAGCGTCCAAGGGCCGCTATGACCGGGTGGCACTGGTTTACGATGTGCGCACCGGGGAACCGGCGCAGAAGCTCATTGATGCGCTGGAACGCATGAAATCTTCCGGGATCAACTGTCGGATGCTGTTTTTGGAGGCAGATACGCAGTCTATCATCAACCGTTACAAGGAGACGCGGCGCAGCCATCCTCTGGCTGAGGCGGGAGCGACTGTTGCCCAGGCACTGCAGAAGGAGCGTATACTGCTGCAGCCGGTACGGGATCATGCTGACTATGTGCTGGACACATCGGGTTTTTCAACATCCAAACTACATGCAGAAATATTGAATCTGTTTGGCGACGCTACTCTGGAAGACGGAATGCATGTGAATGTGCTGTCCTTTGGCTTTAAAAACGGTATTCCTGTGGAAGCAGATTTGGTGATGGACGTTCGGTTCATGCCAAATCCCTACTATATCGAGGAACTTAAACGCAAAACGGGTCTCGATGATGCGGTGCGGGACTATGTGTTCAGCTTCAGCCAGACCAACGACTTCATGAAGCGGTTGAAGGATATGTTGTCGTTCCTGCTGCCGCTATACAGTGAGGAGGGTAAGAGTGTACTGGTGCTGGCAATTGGATGCACCGGCGGGCATCATAGATCCGTAGCTATAACCCATGCGATGGCTGAATTTATTCAGCAAGCCGGATACCCGGTCACGGAGATCCATCGGGATATTACCCGCTGAAGGAGTGTCATATGGAAAGCGATTACTACCGTGTTGCACCGGAGAATGGCCCGAAGATCGTGGTCATCGGCGGGGGACATGGTCAATCTACTCTCTTGCGGGGTTTAAAGCTATATAGCAAGAATCTCACAGCTATCGTAGCAGTCACCGATGACGGCGGTGGATCCGGTATGCTTAGACGGGATCTGGATATGCCGCCCCCGGGGGATATTCGAAACTGTATGGAGGCTCTTGCCAGTGCTGAGCCTATTATGTCTCAGCTTATGGGCTACCGTTTCACGGAGGGGACTCTCTCGGGGCAGAGCTTCGGTAATCTGCTCCTGGCCGCTCTCAACGGCATCATGCCCAGCTTTGACCGGGCAGTGGCGGGATTGAGCCAGGTGCTGGCTATTACCGGGCGCGTCCTGCCGGTGACAAACGCTAACATCCGCCTGGAGGCGGAGTTTGAAAATGGGCGAAAGATCATAGGCGAGTCAGGTATCTGTCAAATGAAGCGGCAGGATAATTGCCGCATTCGGTGTGTCAGGCTATATCCGGGGCATCCTAAGGCTCTGCCGGAGGCGGTGGAGGCTATCCGGGAGGCTGATCTCATTATTCTGGCACCCGGTAGTTTGTATACGAGTATTATTCCCAATCTGTTGGTGGATGGCATCGTTGACGCTATTTCCGATAGTGATTCCATGAAAATATATATCTGTAACGTTATGACTGAAAGCGGTGAAACAGAGGGATATACCGTCAGTGACCATATTCAAGCTATTTTTAATCACTCCTGCCATGGACTGTTTGACCTGTGTATGGTCAACTCTGCCTCGCTGCCTCGCATCGTGGAGCAGAGGTATGCAAAAGAGGGAAGTATCCCGGTGTTTTGTGACGAAAAGGTGTGTGCCAGGTTAGGCGTAGAGCTTGTGCTCCGACCTATCTGCACCGTGGAAAATCAGCTTATCCGGCACAATCCAGGCCACGTGGCCTCGGAACTGCTGGCTTTGTACCGCCAGCGCACCATACGAGTGGTGGAGGAAAATACGGGATTAGCGAGAAACCGGATGGAAAAATAGGAGGAAGTATGCAGTCTTTTGCCTACCAGGTGAAAAGCGAATTGTGCCGGGTGCCGGTGCAGCGTATCTGCTGCGCCCGTGCTGAAGCATACGGTGTATTGCTGTATTGCAATACCTTTAACGCCCGGGAGATCCGCATCATCACCGAGAACCCCGAGTTTGCAAAGCGGCTACCCAAACTGTTCCATCGGGCCTTTAACCTGCGCTTTGATCGTTTGCCCGGGGAGCAGGAGGGCCGGGAGAAGCTAATCTTTCAGATCAACGATCCTGCCAAGCTGGAGCGGATCATCAGTCAGTTTGGATATGAGGCTAAGCAGACCTTGGCTTTACACATCAATTTCGGCGTGCTGGAGGAGGATTGCTGTCGCACCTCATTTCTGCGGGGAGCATTTCTTTCCGGCGGCAGTGTAACAGACCCGGAAAAACGCTACCATCTGGAGCTTGCGGGCAACCACTGCCAGGCCAGCCGGGAACTATCCGCATTGCTGACGGAGATGGGCTTTCTGCCCCGCATGGTGAGCAGGGGAGCATCCACAGTGATTTATTTCAAGCAGAGCGAACACATTGAGGATTTTCTTACCAAGCTGGGGGCACCGGTGGCAGCCATGGATATTATGACCACCAAGGTGGACAAGGCTATTCGCAACGGCGCAAACAGGGCTATGAACTGCGACATTGCCAATGTGAACAAAATCCTGGAGGCCGCTACGATGCAGCAATCCGCCATTGAAGCTCTGGAAAAAAGCGGCAAGCTGGATCGACTGCCGGAAAAATTGCAGCAAACAGCAAGGCTTCGTCTGGAGCATCCGGAGCTGTCCCTTTCCCAGTTGGCGGAGCTGTGCGACCCGCCGGTGTCCAAGTCTTGCATGAATCATCGCTTGAGAAAACTAAATGAAGAGGCAAAGAAGATACTATGAATAAAACAGAGAAATGTATTGCAGCGCGGGACTATCACAACAAAGGCTGCAACTGTACCCAGAGCATTTTGGCGACCTTCCATGAGGAAATGGGGCTTACGGAGAGCCAGTGTCTGGCTTTGGGCGGCGGTATGGGCAATGGGGTACGCTGTGGCAGCATTTGCGGCGCTGTCAGCGGCGGTGTGATGGTATTGGGTATGCTTTTTCCCGCCACGGCAGAGGAAGGAGTTGCGGGGAAAAAGCGAGTTGCGCAGCAGACGAGAGAATATATCCATCGCTTTCAGGACAGATTCACCGATCTTAACTGCGCCGAATTGCTGCTGAATAAAGAGATTCAAGGCACCCAACAGGCGGAGCTTCTGGGTGTGGCCAACCACTGCGGCATCCTTATTATTTCCGCTGTGGAGATATTGTGTGACTATATTGCAGAACTGAAAGAGGAGTAACACCCATGTCATTCGTGCATCTTCACGTCCATACGGAGTATAGTTTGCTGGACGGCGCCTGCCGCATCCGTGACCTGCCCCGGCGCATCAAAGAGATGGGCCAGACCGCCTGCGCCATTACCGACCATGGTGTGATGTACGGCGCTATTGACTTTTACCGGGCCTGCAAGGCAGAGGGGATCCACCCTGTCATCGGCTGTGAGGTCTATGTGGCGGCCCGTACCCGATTTGACAAGATACACGAGTATGACGCCGAATCCAGACATCTGGTACTGCTGTGCAAGAATGAAACGGGTTACCGCAACCTGTCCTATATGGTGAGCCAGGCCTTTGTAGAGGGATTTTATATACGACCCCGGATCGACCTGGATCTGCTGCGGGAGCATTCGGAGGGCTTAATTGCGCTGTCTGCATGCCTGGCAGGCGAAATTCCTAAGCGGCTGCTGCACGGCAATTATGAGGGCGCCAAGGAGTATTCTCTGCAGATGCAGGAGATCTTCGGACCGGATAACTTTTATCTGGAACTGCAGGATCATGGCATCCGCGAGCAGGCAGAGGTGAACCGTTACCTTTTGCGTCTCCATCAGGAGACAGGCATCCCTTTGGTCTGCACCAACGACGCCCATTATATCCGCAAGGAGGATGCCGAGAGCCACGATATCCTTTTGTGTATCCAGACCGGGAAGACCGTGGACGATGAAAACCGTATGCGCTATGAGCCGCAGAATTTCTATCTGCGCTCCACGGAAGAGATGGAGGAGCTTTTTTCCTCCTATCCCGAGGCCGTGGAGAATACCCAGCGTATTGCCGACCGCTGTCAACTGGACTTCACCTTCGGCAAGTACCACCTGCCGGAATTCAAGCTTCCTCCGGGCTACGATTCACCCACCTATCTGCGAAAGCTCTGTGAGGAGGGCTTTGTAGAGAGATATGGGAATGAGAAGGAAGGATACCGTCATCAGCTTAACTATGAGCTCAATATGATTGAGAAAATGGGCTTCACGGACTATTTTCTTATTGTGTCGGACTTTGTGCGCTATGCCAAAAGTGCAGGCATTCCTGTGGGTCCCGGCCGTGGTTCCGCAGCGGGCAGCATGGTGTCCTACTGCCTGCATATAACCGATATTGACCCCATGGAGTATAACCTTTACTTTGAGCGGTTTTTGAATCCGGAGCGAGTGTCCATGCCCGATATTGACATGGACTTCGGTGACACCCGCCGTGAAGAGGTGGTAGACTATGTCCGCCGTAAATACGGCGATGATCATGTGGCACAGATCGTCACCTTTGGCACCATGGCGGCCAGAGCCGCCATCCGGGATGTGGGGCGGGTGCTGAATATTCCCTACAACGATGTGGACACCGTGGCCAAGCTGGTGCCCGCTACACTTCACATTACTCTGGATGATGCTTTGAAGTTATCCAAGCAGCTAAAGGACCAGTATGATTCCGACCCGCAGATCCACCGCCTCATTGACCTGGCCAAGGCTCTGGAGGGAATGCCACGCCATGCCTCCACCCATGCCGCCGGTGTGGTCATTACAAAAAGACCGGTATACGAATATGTGCCTTTGGCCCGAAACGACGAGTCCATCGTCTGCCAGTATACCATGGTGACTCTGGAAGAACTGGGCCTGCTGAAAATGGACTTTTTGGGTCTGCGCAACCTTACGGTGCTGGACGATGCCATTAAGATGCTGCCGCAAGATAAGCACTTTGATCTGCTGAAGATCCCCATGGATGATCCGGAGGTTTTCAACATGCTCACACAGGGCAGAACCTCCGGTGTATTCCAGATGGAGTCCACAGGTATGACCGGCGTGTGTCTGGGACTAAAGCCCCAGAGCATTGAGGATATAACGGCTATCATCGCTCTGTACCGTCCAGGCCCTATGGATTCGATCCCGCGGTTTATCGCCTGCAAGCAGGATCCAAAACTCATTACGTATAAGCATCCATTGCTGGAGCCGATTTTATCCGTGACCTACGGTTGCATTGTCTATCAGGAGCAGGTCATTCAGATATTTCAGCAGCTTGGCGGTTACTCTCTGGGCCAAGCGGACATGGTGCGCCGGGCGATCTCCAAGAAGAAGGCTAAAGAGATCGAAAAGGAGCGCCACTCCTTTGTCCATGGTGATCCGGAGCGGGGGATCAAGGGATGTGTTGCAAACGGCATCCCGGAGGCCACCGCCGAGGCAATTTATGACGAAATTTACGATTTTGCCAATTACGCCTTCAACAAAGCACATGCCGTCAGCTATGCGGTGGTGGCCTATCAAACGGCCTATTTCAAGTGCCACTTTACCAAAGAATACATGGCAGCTCTGCTGACCTCCGTGCTGCACAATTCGGACAAAGTGGCCGAGTATATTGCCGAATGCCGTGACTGCGGTATCAGCGTGCTGCCGCCGGACATCAATCATTCCAGAGATGGCTTCACCGTGGATGGTGAGAATATCCGATTCGGCCTGGTAGCCATCAAGAACATCGGCCGCGGCTTCATACAAACTCTGATTCAACGGCGTGACAAGGACGGGCCCTTTACATCGTTTCAGGATTTCTGTCAGCGCATGGATGATTGCACGGATATGAATAAACGTGCCGTGGAGAATCTTATCCGCAGCGGCGCCTTTGATTCTCTGGGGGCAAAGCGGTCGCAGCTTGTAGCGGTGTTCGAGTCTGTTTTGGACGGTGTTGCCGCCTCCCGTAAGCAGAATTTGGAAGGACAGATGGACTTTTTCAGCATGGGCTCCTCCGTATCCGCCAAGCTGCAGGAGGTTCATCTTCCGGACATTCCGGAGTTCACGGCCATAGAAAAGATGAACATGGAAAAGATCACCACAGGCCTGTTTCTCTCCGGCCATCCCATGAGTGATTATCGGGATCTGGCCAAGTCCGCCGGTGCAACGCCCATCCACGACATACTGGAGGACTTCGCGCAGGAGGGAGGACCGACCCGCTTTGCAGACGGGCAGAAGATCTGCGTGGCCGGTGTTGTGACATCCAGCAAGACCCGTCCCACCAAAAATAACTCCCTCATGGCCTATGTCATGGTGGAGGACGAAATTGCATCCATAGAGTTGCTCTGTTTCCAGCGATCTATTGACCAGTGCGGCTCGTATATGCAGATCAATCTTCCGGTGCTGGTCACGGGGCGCCTGTCGGTGCGAGATGAGAAACCGCCCCAGATCCTGTGCGATACCATTTATCCGCTGGAATACCAGCGCAAACTGCCGCAAATTTCCAAGCAGGAATTGCCAAAGAAAGTAGAATCGACTTTATTTTTAAAAGTCCCTGGGCTGGACAGTCCGGAATTCCGGCATATTAAGCTGGTGATGACCATGTTTGAGGGACAAATGCCGGTGAAGATCCGTATGGCAGATACCGGAAAGCTATTCGGAGCTACCTGTTTGAATCATCCTGCGCTTTTACAGGAATGTGAGGAGTGCTTGGGCAAGGAGAATGTTGTTCTCCGAATGAAGGAATAATAAAGCAGCGGGGATCGCTTTTGCCGGCCTCCCCGCTGCTTTCATAGAATTTATAAAAAAATAGCGCAACCTACCCGAAAAAACGCTGTCTATAAGGGTAGGGACGCAATGAACGAGGTGCCCGCGTGAGAGATGAACAAATTATAGAGCTGTACTTCGATCGGGATGAGTCAGCCATTACGGAAACCGGTGCAAAGTACGGTGCATACTGCATGAAGATCGCCATGAATATCCTCCATAATCGGCTGGACAGCGAGGAATGTACAAACGACACCTGGCTCTCCGCTTGGCGCTCCATACCGCCTCAAAGGCCGTCAAGCCTGTTAGCCTATCTGGGAAAGATCACACGAAATCTCTCCATCAACCGCTATAAGCTGAAGTACGCCGACAAGCGGGCGGTGAATGAGTTTGCTGTATCCCTGGATGAATTGAGCGACTGCGTTTCGGGAGGTGGAGCTATAGAAGAGACACAGCAGATCCAATATCTGGGCGAAAGTATCAGCCGCTTTCTGCATACGCAGAAGCCCCTTGATCGCCGGATATTTGTCTGCAGGTATTTTTACTGCGATGCCATAGCGGAGATGGCAGAGCACTTCGGCATCAGCGAAAGCCGTGTGAAATCCATCCTGTTCCGGATGCGCTCAAAGCTAAAACAGCATCTGCACAACGAATGCTTTTCTGTATGAATCGGAAGGGAAGAGGGAAGTATGAAAAATGAAAATTTGATGCGGGCCATTGGCTGGATAGATGATGATCTCATAAACGAGGCACGCTTACCTATGCCTGTAAAAAGGTCATTTACCGCTCTGAAAAAATACGTGGCTGTTGCCGCCTGCTTTCTTGTATTGCTGACGGCTGTGCTGATCACCCGGCGAAGCGGGAATCTGTCTGTCGTGGTTGGTGGCGCGAGCGTTCTTTCCGGCCAACGGGAAAGCGCCGTAGAGATCCCCATGACCACATCGGTGCAGCTTCGCAGCATTGCTGCAGCGGAGGTGCCTATTGCCCTTACCACCGACGGCGAAGATGTTACTATTATTTCTGAACCGGGCGGCATTCTGCTGGATAGCGAGGGGGCAGAATATAGAGAACTGACAACGAAGAAGGACATTTCCTTCCACTGGCTGCTGCAGGATATGCAGAGGGACAACTTTACCATTACCCTACGCCGGGGTGGCGAAACGGTGCAGTTAATTGCCACCGTAAATGCCGATTCTGACACACTTACTGTGTCTGCTAAGCATTTAGGTAACCCATAAACATATATAGAAAGGAAAAAATACCATGAAAAAAATTGTTTGCGTTACATTAACAACCATTATGATCCTGCTGCTCCTGACCGGCTGCGGCAGCAAGAAAAACGATTCCGGAAGCGGAGAATCTTCCACTTCCGCCGAGGCCCTGCTGCAGGACATCTGGGGCGCTTTTAATGAAAAAGACCAGTTTGCAGTCAGCGGCGGTGACGAAAAGAACGCTGCGCAAGGCCCCGCTCGCTTTGAGATCAACGCCGACAACGCGGAGACTTTCCAATATCTCCTCCATGTTACCGACGAAATGTACGCACAGCTGGAGAACGACGCTGCCACCATGCAGCATATGATGAACACCAATACCTTCAGCGCCGCGGTGGTGAAGCTCAAGAGCGGCGTTGATACAAAAAGTTTTGCAGATTCCTATCAGCAGGAACTCAATGGTCAGCAATGGATGTGCGGCTTCCCGGACAAGATGCTGGTTCTGTCCCTGGGCGATTATCTGGTCATAGGCTATGGCAAGATGGATAATATGGACAACCTGCAGAAAGCCTGTGCCAAGGTGGACAGCAATTGCAGCATTGTAATCGAAGCGCCTCTGGCATAAAATGCCATCATTTTACAGGGGGGTCGGTTTGACCCTCCTGTTTTATAGTATGTGCTCGGAAGGGGGGAGATCCGCACCATGCTGTTTTCCGGCATACCGTTTTTGTTTTACTTTCTGCCCTGTGTATTGCTCCTCTATTTCATAACACCGGGAAAGCTGAAAAACACCGTTTTGCTGCTGGCCAGCCTGTTTTTTTACGGATGGGGTGAGCCACGGTATGTGCTGTGGATGATAGCAGCTATCGTGCTGGGGTATACGTTTGGCCGTCTGATGGAGAGGTTTCAGGGCAGAGCAGGCCTGCGTAAGACCATGCTGGTACTGTCCGTTGTTTCCAGTCTTGTTATCTTAGGATATTTCAAATACGCGGACTTTTTTATTGAAAACTTCAACGCAGCCACCGGGCTGTCTGTACCGCTGCTGCGCATCGCACTGCCCATCGGCATAAGCTTCTACACCTTCCAGATCCTGAGCTACACCGTGGATGTGTACCGGGGTCAGGTGGGGGCCCAGAGAAATTTTATAGATCTGGCCGCCTATGTGGCGCTGTTTCCGCAGCTCATTGCAGGGCCAATTGTCCGCTACTCAGATATTGCACTGCAGCTGAAAAATCGCACACATTCCATGGAAAACATTGCTCTGGGGATGCGCCGGTTTCTTGTGGGATTGAGCAAGAAGATACTTTTGGCTAATGTTTTGGGCGAGCTATGCACTGTTTTCCGGGATTCCGGGGAAAAATCGGTATTGTTTTGCTGGCTCTATGCCATAGCGTATAGTCTACACGTGTATTTTGATTTTTCCGGTTACAGTGACATGGCTATCGGCCTGGGGCGCATATTTGGTTTTCATTTCCCGGAAAACTTTAACTATCCCTTTATCTCAGCCAGTATCACAGAGTTCTGGAGACGGTGGCACATTTCACTTGGCTCTTGGTTTCGGGATTATGTGTATATTCCCTTAGGAGGCAATCGTGTGCGCCTCCGGCGTCAACTCTTCAACATCCTGGTGGTATGGATGCTTACCGGATTCTGGCATGGTGCAGCGTGGAACTTTGTGGTGTGGGGTCTATATTTTGCGCTGCTTCTGATCCTGGAAAAACTGTGGCTCTTGCCATACCTAAAGAAAAGCCGCGTCCTAAGCCACATTTATGTGCTGCTATTCGTCACTGTAAGTTTTGTAATTTTTGATGCACCCTCCATGGGACAGGCATTTTTCTCTATCAGATCCATGTTTGGCCTCGGCGATGTGCCGCTTCTGTCGGCAGAGTTTCTCTACTACCTTCGCAGCTACGGCTTTATATTGCTGCTCGCCATGGTGGGAGCAACGCCGCTGCCCGGTAGGATTTACAGCAGCATAGCAGAGTCTCGGCCGGGTGGCCGTATCATGACCGTTTTGGAGCCGCTTGGGCTAACGGCTCTGCTTGTATTGTGTACGGCATATTTGGTGGATGGATCCTTTAACCCATTCCTGTATTTCAGATTTTAAGGAGGAACAGATATGAAGAAGCAACAGGCACTGATCTCCCTCCTGATCGTTGGGGCAGTTTTTACCTCCATGGTAATGGCGACTTGGCTGCTGCCGAGCAAGGATTTTTCCGACAGCGAGCGCAGAAGGTTGGCCCAGCGTCCGGAATTCTCCCTTTCCTCAGTGAAAAGCGGACGGTTTATGTCGGAATTCGAGAAGTACACTCAGGATCAGTTTCCTCTGCGGGACAAGCTCCGTATGCTGAAGGCTGTTTCGGTATATGATATCTTTGGCAGGTTAGACAACAACGGTATCTATATAAAGGACGGCTATGCTGCCAAGCTGGAGTACCCCTTGGAGGAGGACTCTGTCACCCATGCAGCCAAGCGGTTCGCCTATGTATATGAAAAGTATTTGGCAGATAAAAGCGGTAAGGTTTATCTCTCTATTGTACCGGATAAAAGCTATTTTCTGGCGGGAGAGGATTATCTAAGCATGGATTACAACAGACTCATCGAACTGATGCGGCAGGGAATGCCCTTTGCGGAGTATATTGACATCATAGGAACACTGGATATTTCGGATTATTACAAGACGGATACCCACTGGCGGCAGGAGAAGATACCTGACACTGCAGCACATCTGGCCGCTGCTATGGGAGCATCTCTCTCCGGGCAATATACGCAGAACAAACTGGATCGCCCGTTTCACGGTGTCTATTACGGTCAGTCTGCCATGTCCTTGCCGGGTGAGGAGATTGTATATCTCACCAACAGCGTTCTGGACGGATGCATAGCTACCGACCATGAATCTGGCACTGTAGGCGGGCTTTACGACATGGATAAGGCAGCGGGGAAGGATCCTTATGAGCTATTCCTCTCCGGAGCACTGCCTCTTGTCACGGTGGAAAATCCAAATGCCGAAAATGACCGAGAGCTGGTCCTCTTTCGGGATTCCTTCGGCAGCAGCATTGCTCCGCTGCTGGCGGAGGGATACGCAAAGATCACCTTGGTGGACACACGCTATCTGCGGGCGGATCAACTGGATAAATTTATAGATTTTCATGGGCAGGATGTGCTGTTTCTTTACAGCACACTGCTCCTCAACAGCAGCAGTACCTTGACATAAAATAAGCTGGCACAGCCTGTTGGTTGTGCCAGCTTATTTCTATGAATGAGCAGATCAGTCATCAAAGGAGATGGCCTGCACCGGGCAGGCATCAATGGCTTCCTGAACAGCAGCTTTGTTTTCTTCTGAGGTATGGCCGTATGCCTCTGCCTTACCGTCGGCATTCACTTCAAAAACCTCCGGCACCGTGCTGATGCACAGTCCGCAGCCGATGCAGGTGTCTTGGTTTACAATAGCTTTCATGGGTTTATCCTCCTAAAAAATTACTACAAGCAGCATTTTGAACTGCTCTCTGCCATAAACGGCGTGAGGATGTCTGGCGGGCATTACAATGGATTCGCCCTGGTGCAGTTCATACTCCACTGCGTCAATAGTGATGCGGCCCACACCGTCGAGACAGATGATAAAGGCATCACCGTCGGATTCATGCGTGCTGATCTTCTCGTCTTTGTCAAAAGAAAACAAAGTAACGCTGACGGCATTGTTTTGCACCAATGTGCGGCTTACTACCTGCCCCTGTTGATACTGGATCTGGTCTTTCAATGTCAGCACTTCCGAAAAGGCAATGTTCTTCATCATAGTCCTATCCTCCCGTTGGTTCGCATTGTGTAGTATCTGTTCCTTGAAAGTAATCTATACATGACAGTATACCGCATTGTCCGAAAAATGAATAATAGCAGTAAAAAACCGATGGAATTACTTCCATCGGTTTTCTCTTTTTCAGTGGCAGGCGCAGTAGCTGCGGGTGCCGTTATAGTCCTTGGGCATTTCTACGGTGTTTGGGGGAAAGAACTCGTTCATGGGAAAACCTACATTTTTGAACAGACCGCAGGGATCCTCCGGATCACCGCCGCTGCATTCCACCTGCGGGATGCAGTAATCGTAGGCAGGGATGAGAAGCTGGGTATCTCGCTCCAGCCGAACCAGAGAAAACTGCCCTAAAGTCACATAATATCGTCTTGTGCTGGGTTGATCAAAGACCAAGGGACTGCTGAAGGCCGCGGCAATGGCTACCGGGATCTCCGATACGCTTCCCTCGTAATTTCCTGACACGCTGCAATCCTCCACTATACGAGTGTCCAGAACGATAGGATCCACTGCTTCCACCACCGCTGTGGGTAGATTGGTCTGAGGCGCAATATTCCCCAAGGTGGCGTTGGAGGAGAAGGTCTTTGCACTTCCTTCGCTGCCGAAGAGAATGCAGCGTTTGTCAAATACGCACAGCCCTTCCACCTCAGTGGACCGGGGAGTCCCGGTGCCTACCTGCAGCGTTACACGGTAGAAAAATCGCATATCAATGGAGTAGAATCCCCGGTTAAATGTAACAGGCTCTACATCGGTATAGACATACAGCAGCTCGGCACAGCCGCCTTTGATGATCTGCGAGGCGCACAGTACCTCCTGTGCCGCATGGGTGGGGTAAAACCGCAGGTCTTCGATGCAATCTTTGTCCCTGCAGCTATCAAAGATTTTCTTGGTGTGAATACACACGGACTCTCTCACACTGCTCAAATCGCAGACCGGGCCCGGCATTCCGTTTTCAGGCATCCAGATAACCTCCTATTAAGTAATGAAAGAAGCCTCTTTCACTCCAGTGTATGCAGCGGGTGCGGCGGTGTGCGCCTGAGAGCGATGGGGCGACATTTTTCGCTGTACAAAAGTGAGTTTATGACGTATAATAGCAGGCAAAGGGGGCGCGAGAGAATGGATGCTTCATTTATTCACGACAAGCTGGAGATCAAATTTCTCATTTTATATATTGCCGCTCGTGTTTCCGAGCCGATTCCCGTGGAGGGGATGCAGGAGCTGACCATGTGTGACAGTGGCATTGATTACTTTTCTTTTTCTGAGTGCTTGAATGATCTGGTACATACAGGGCACTTGACTCTCTCCGATGCCGGTTTATACGCCATTACCCCCAAGGGCTTGCGCAACAGCGAGATTTGTGAGAGCAGTCTGCCCTTGTCTGTGCGGCTTTTAACGGATCGCAATGTGGCAGCCTACAATCAGATGCTTCTGCGCAGAGATCAGGTGCGGGCTAATGTTACCGCCAGAGATAACGGCACATACACTGTGGATCTGCGATTCAGTGATGATGTGGATCAGCTTATGCATTTGGAACTGATGGCTGCTACAGAGGAACTGGCCAAAGGTCTGGCAGACCGCTTTCAAAAAAACGCTGAACAGGTTTATACCAAGATTGTGGATGCCTTATTTGCACAAGAATAAAAAAGGTATTTCATCCCCACACCGTTCGGTGTGGGGATTTTTTTTGCATAAATCCGAGCAGCCCCTCATACAGTTAGGTAGCTACGAAAAGGAGGCGTGATCGCTTTGGTGGAACGCTATGCAATCAATCAATATGAACAGGCGGCGCAGTTGCTCCCTGCACGGTGGCAGCGCATAGCCATGCAGCTTCCGGATTGGCAGAAAGAGCAGGCGGAGGAGCTGCGTCTGCGCACAGGACATCCTATGACCGTACTTCTGCCTCAGGGAGAACAGACTATTGGTGAGGATGCCGTTGTAACACAGGGGGATCTGGAGCTTCTGTGTGACACTGTGACGGGCTATTCCCGCTACGCTGCGGTGGAGACAATGGCCCGGGGGTATATAACAGCAAGAGGCGGCTTTCGCATCGGTCTGTGTGGTACGGTCGTGCTGCAAGACGGACGAAGTACGAACTTACGCAGCCTGTCCTCGGCCTGCATCCGGATCGCTCGGGAGATCCCCGGTCTTGCGGACGATCTGGTTTCTCAGTTATATCATAACGGTACATTTTGCAGCACACTTATCATCGCACCGCCGGGCTTGGGAAAAACAACACTCCTTCGTGATCTTGTGCGCAACTTATCCGACGGGACGGATGCATATCCGGCTCACCGTATATCCTTGGTGGACGAGCGCGGGGAGGTGGCCGTTATGGTACATGGTATAGCGCAAATGGAAATAGGATGCCATACAGATGTAATGGACGGCTGCCCCAAGGCGGTGGCAATTCCCATGCTGCTTCGCTCGGCTAATCCGCAAATTATCGCGGTGGATGAAATCACCCAGAGCGAGGACATACAGGCCATTGAGGAGGCATCCCACTGCGGCGTGCGTTTTCTGGCCACTATTCACGCCGACTCGGTTGCGGACCTGCAAAGTCGGCCTCTGCTGCGAAGGCTGCAAAAAACACACATTTTTGAAAAAGCTATCTGTATCCGTATGATGGACAGGCACCGCCGCTATCGCATTGAGGAGCTATGAGCTTAAAATTCGTAGGAGTACTGATGATTCTCGCCGCCGGTGCTCTGCTATTTCTGCAAATCCGGCGGCTAAATCGGGCGGAAGTGCTTTTTATGCGGGACATGGCAGCAGCTCTGGAGCAGATGGAAACAGCCATACGCTTCCGCCGCCTGCCCATGCCGGATATGCTGAAAGAACAGGAAAAAAGGCAGTATTGCGGACAAGAATTTGCCTATGTAATTCAGTATATGAAAAGCGGGAAAACTTTACAGGATTCATGGGAACTGTCAATGAAATCAATTCTCTGTGAGAGGGCGAGAGATGTACTTTCAGCCCTTGAATTGTCCGGGGATACACAGAGGCTGGGAGAAAATCTCCGATCCGCATCCCATGCTCTGCGGGATATATTACGGCGGACAGAGGCCGGAAGACAGGAACAGCAAAAAATGACGCTGGCTCTTACGGCTTCGGGCTGCGGTCTATTGGTGATTCTTTTACTGTAAGGAGTACACATGGATGTTGATTTGATTTTCAAGATCGCCGCTGTGGGGATCTTGGTAGCGGTGCTGAATCTGGTTCTGGCCCGCAGCGGTCGGGAGGAACAGGCTATGATGACCACATTGGCGGGACTTGTGGTGGTGTTAATGATGCTGGTACGTCAGATCAGTGACCTGTTCGATTTGGTAAAGTCCCTGTTTTCCCTATAACTATGGCTGAACTGGGAAGAATTGCGGCTATTTGCCTTATCGGTATCGTTCTTACACTGCTTTTGGAGAAAAACCATCCGGAACTGGCTATTTTGTTGGCTATTGCAGTGTGCGCAGGGATGTTGTTTTTTTACCTGGGGCGCATGAAAATCATCCTGTCGGTTCTGGAGCAAATGGCTCAGGCAGGGGGCATATCCTCCGATCTGCTGGAGCCGCTGCTGAAAACAGTGGGCATTGCCCTTATAAGTCATACCGGAGCAGAGTTATGCCGGGATGCAAAGCAAGGGGCTGTGGCCACGGTGGTAGAGACCGCTGGAGCGTTCAGTGCCATCATTGTGTCCATCCCGCTGTTAAAGGCGGTGTGGGAGCTGCTGCGGGGGATGCTGTAATGCGAAAGCTATGGATTCTATTTGTATTGCTTTTAAGCATCGTGCCGGTATATGCCGCCGATATTCCTGAAGAATTAACGGATGCCATACCAGACAGCGCACGAGAATTTTTTGAAAACACCGACAAGGCAAATGACTTTACATCGTTGAATTCAGGACTATCTGCCCTGTGGGATCGCACCTGTAAACTCCTGGTGACCACAGTGCAGGAAAGCCTGGGCGGTGTGATACTGATTCTGTCAGCCATTCTTCTGTGCTCTGTGGCGGAAGATTGCTTCGGTGCTGCGGGCGGGGGGAAAATTTTGGATCCGGTTCCATTGGTCGGCACACTTGTTATTCTTTTGGCTGTGGGAAGCAATATGAAAAATCTCATGGGCTTGGGAGAAGAAACCATCGAGGAGCTGAATATTTTTTCCAAGGCTCTGCTGCCTACCTTGTCTGCTGCTACAGCCGCCAGCGGGGGAGCGGTAGCTGCCAGCGTGCGGCAGGTGGCAACGGTTTTCTTTTCGGATCTGCTTATGAGTCTGATCCGCAGCTTGCTTTTACCTATGGTATGGGTTTATGTCGCTCTATCTGCGTCGAATGCCATTATGCCTGCGGGAAGGCTGGGAGGCATTGCCCAAGGCTTGCAGAAGGCTATTACATGGCTGCTTTCCGGAAGCCTGCTCCTGTTTACGGGATATCTGTCTATTTCCGGAGCGTTTGCTTCTTCCGCCGACAGCATGACTTTGCGGATGACACGCTCTGCAATAGGAGGTGTGATCCCTGTGGTGGGCGGAATTATTTCCGACGCGGCGGATACAGTTTTAGCCGGCGCAGGTGTATTGAAACAATCTGTAGGCGTTCTCGGGACCCTGACAATTCTGGCCACCTGCATATTGCCCTTTTTGAAGCTGGGAGTACAGTACCTTCTTTTGAAGCTGACGGTTTTTTTTGCTGCTACGGTAGCTCCGGAGCCGCTTGTGAAGCTGGTGGACGCATTAAGCACCGCCTTTGGTCTGGTGCTTGGAATGACCGGAGCGGCTGCGCTGCTTCTTCTGATTTCCGTTGCGTCGTCTGTAATGGTGGTGAATGTATAATGGATGCATTTCGGATATGGCTGATAGGTCTTATGGCGGTTTCGATACTCCTGACGGTGCTCTCAACACTTTTGCCGGAGGGAACCGTGAAGAAGATAGCGGGAGTCACCGGAGGATTGGTGCTACTGCTGACGCTTTTGCGTGGTATCAAACGGCTGGATCTGGCGGACATCCGATTGTCCTATGAAAACTGTTCCCTTCAAATCAGCAGCCAAATGAAGATATACGAGGCGGAAAGCCGACAGAATATGGAATCACTCATACAGGAGCGATGCAGCGCATATATTTCGGAACAGGCAGAGGCGTTAGGACTTGTATGTAATCCTTTGGTTGAAACAATGTGGACAGAGGAAGACATCCCTTTGCCGGTAGCGGTTGCTATGGACATTCCATTTCATGAAGAACTGTCAAGAATTCTGGCAGAAAACTTAGGAATCGATGCAAAAAACCAGAAATGGCTTACTTCGGAAGGATAACAAGATGGGAAAGGTTAGATGGAGCGAGTTATGGAAAAAGTACAAATTTGTTCTGCTGGTGGTGCTGGTTGGTATCATTCTGATGCTTCTTCCGGTCTCCTCCCAGACGAAAGAAACGGAGGAAAACAAGTCACAGATCCCGCAGGAGTCCTTCGACCTGGCGGCGATGGAGCAGCGCATGGAGGAGGTTCTGGGCAAGATAGATGGAGTTGGGAAGCTCCGTTTGATGCTGACGCTGCAAAGCGGAACCCGGCTGACACTGGCGGAGGACACGCAAAGAGATCAAGATCGAACACAGCGGGAGATTGTGACACTAAATCGGGGCAGCGGGAATCAGGAGATCGTGATCACAAATCGTTTCTATCCGGTCTATCAAGGGGCGGTAGTGGTATGTCAGGGCGCAGACAGCAGCGCCGTTCGACTGGCCATTACAGAAACGGTGCAGGCACTGACCGGTCTGCCCTCGGATCGGATCAGAGTGGCAAAGTGGACATCGTAACAGGAGGACAGGGTATGAAAAAAATATGGAAAAAAAGGGCTGTGGTGGCAACAGTTTTGTTGTTTGTTTGTGCGGCCGTTTATATGAACTGGCGCTATGCCGGTTCTCTGGAAGACACCTCTAAGGTGTTGGGTGAATCCACCCTTGTATCCGGAGAAAAAACAGGCGAGAACAGCGCCGGCGCAGAACAGCTCGCAAGCGAAAACGACTACTTTGCCACTGCCCGGCTCAGCCGTAAGCAGGCCAGAGATAACGCAATCAGTATGCTCCAAGATGCAGCAAAGGACGAAAACGCCGACAAATCCGTGCTGAATGAAGCCTCTGAAACCTTGCAGGTGCTTGCAGGATATACGGTATCCGAATCTCAGATTGAAAACCTTGTCACCGCTAAGGGGTATGCCGATTGCGTTGCCTTTATGGGCGCTGAGAGCATCAGCGTTGTGGTGGATGATAAAGATGGACTGGATGCCACAGATGTGGCCCGCATCATGGATATTGTGGTCCAGGAGACCGGATACTCGCCTAACCAAATCAAAGTCCTGGAATCCAATTGAGGTCATAATAAAAAAGTATTGTATTTTTTGCTGTGGGATGGTATACTTCTATGCAATAGAAATATCAATTTGTTGCAAGGAGTGCTAATTCAATGGCTGAGAATAAAGAATATATCACCCAGCAGGAAGATGCCGGCGCCATACAGATCTCTGAGGATGTTGTGGCGTCCATCGCGACAGCGGCTGCTTTGGAGACCGAGGGTGTCAGCGCCATGGTTACCGCCGCTGGGGGAGATCTAAAACCCGCCCGCAAGATGGCGGCAAAGGGTGTGGTCATCGAACCGGAGGAGGATGGACTGTCCATTACGTTGTATGTCATGATTCGTTACGGATTTGCAATGGCTGAGGTAGCCGGTAAGGTGCAGAAGGCAGTTTTGGCCGCCCTAAACGATATGACCGGATTTAATGTCCACGCCGTCAATGTGATGATCGGCGGAATTTGCTTCGATTAATCCCACAAAAGAGAGAAGAGGAAAAATCGGTATGACACGAAACACAGCCAGAGAGATCGCCGTTCATCTCGCTTATGAACTGAGCTTTTCTGACCTTTCAGTGGCGGAATTTCTGGATGAGCATCTTTCATCGGAAACTTTTTCTACCCTTGCTCCGGAGTATTCCCTGTATGAAGAACTGCCCAATGAAAAGCAGATGATCTACATTCGCCGTCTTGTGGGAGGTGTCAGCGAACACGCGGCGGAGCTGGACGCCTACATTGAGAAATACGCCAAGGGGTGGCGGTTTGAGCGCATCAGCCTGGTTGCCTCGGCAATCATGCGTGTGGCCATGTTTGAGATTCTCTATATGCCGGACATTCCCCACGGCGTGGCCATCAACGAGGCTGTGACTATTGCTAAAAAGTACGACGCTCCTGAGGTGGCGAAGTTCGTCAACGGTATTTTGGGCAGCTTCCTTCGGGAAGAGGTCAAGGAATAAGAACGCACAGGCAGGGCTGCAAATGCTCTGCCTGTTTTTGAGCGGAGGTGAGGATTTGCAGCAGCGGATTTACAGTGTCAGCGAGGTCAATCAATATATTAAGCAACTGCTGGAAGAGCAGCCCATTTTAAGTGGAATTCTGATCCGAGGCGAGATATCCAACTATAAGGTCTATCCCTCCGGTCATCATTATTTTACACTGAAGGACGGCCAGGGTGCCCTGCGCTGTGTGCTGTTTGCCGGTTCTGCCAAATATCTCCGCTTCTGCCCGGAAAACGGCATGAAGGTTGTGGCTTCCGGTAAAATCAGCGCCTATCCTCGGGACGGAGCGTATCAGCTTTACTGCACTCGTTTGGTGTCTGACGGTGTCGGTGATCTGCACATTGCTTTCGAGCAGCTCAAGCAGAAGTTGTACGCCCAAGGTCTGTTTGCACCGGAGCACAAGAAGGCATTGCCCGCCTATCCCCGGTGCATTGCCATTGTTACAAGCCCTGCCGGAGCGGCGGTCCATGACATGATTCGCATTCTTCGCCGACGCTATCCACTGAGCAAAGTTCTGCTTCTTCCGGTGCGTGTGCAGGGAAAGGAAGCCCCACCGGAGATCGCTTCTGCCATCCGATACGCTAACCGCTTTCAGTTGGCTGATGTACTCATTGTCGGCCGTGGCGGCGGATCCATTGAGGACCTGTGGGCCTTTAACGAGGAGATCGTTGCCCAGGCTATTTACGACTCCCAAATCCCCGTTATTTCAGCCGTGGGGCATGAGCCGGATGTGACCATATCCGACCTGGTGGCGGACTGCCGAGCCTCCACACCTTCCAATGCGGCGGAGATCGTTGTGCCGGATCAGGGGGAGCTGCGGCGCAAGCTGCAAACGCTATCCGAGCGTATGAGTAAGAACCAACGGCACAAAATAGATGTGTATGATCGCCGTCTGCAGGAGCTGCAGCGCAAGCGTGTGCTGGCAGATCCCATGGCTTTTCTGCAGGATCGCAGTATGCAGTTGGATTTTACCCAAGAAAAGCTGGTTACTGCTGTGGAGCGCGTTTTAGAAAGGTATACCCACCGCTTTACACATGCTGCGGCATCCTTGGACGCCATGAGCCCGCTGCGTGTGCTGCGCCGTGGTTACTGTGTGGCACAAAAAGAGGACAAGACTATATTGCGCAGCTGTTTGCAGGCGGAGCCGGGGGAGACCATTTCCCTGCGGCTTGCGGACGGCAGACTGCAATGCGTTGTAACAAAAAAGGGAGATGAACATGAAAAAAGCGACATTTGAGGAAAACATGACCCGTCTGGAAGAAATCGTAGCCTTGTTGGAGCAGGGTGACGCTCCCTTAAGCGAATCTCTTACTCTTTTTTCTGAGGGAAGTAAGCTTCTGGCCGCTTGCCGAAAGGAACTGGATACGGCGCAGCAGAAAGTAGTTAAGCTCACAAAGGGACCGGACGACGCACCCATGGAGGAAGACTTTACATCCGAGGAGGAAACGGTATGAGTTATCAGGAGCGCTATAACGCCTATCAGCAGGCTATTGAGGAATATCTGGAGGGAATTTTCTCCGCCGAAGGCAAGCTATACGGCAAGCTGCAGGAATCCATTCGTTACAGCCTTTTGTCTGGGGGCAAGCGGATCCGTCCCGTGCTGACCCTTGAGTTTGCCCGGTTAGGCGGCATCGACTGGCATCTGGCTCTGCCCTATGCCTGCGCCCTGGAGTTGGTGCATAATTATTCGCTGATCCACGACGATCTGCCCTGCATGGACGACGATGATCTCCGCCGTGGCAAGCCCACCAACCATAAGGTATTTGGAGAAACTCTGGCGGTTTTGGCCGGGGATGCCATGCAGCCGGAAGCCTTTCGACTGATCTTGCAGGCCCGCGGTCTGTCCGCCGATAACCGCATAGAAGCTGCGCTGATCTTGGCAAGGGCTTGCGGGGGTGATGGTATGGTGGCCGGTCAGGTGCTGGATACCATTTGCCATGTGAAGGATGAGGCCGGACTTGCTTTGCTCAACCGTCTGAAGACAGGAGCTATGATTTCCGCCGCCGCAGAGCTGGGGTGCGTTGCCTCAAAAATGCCTATGTACTGGCGGCAGCAAGCGGTGCTGTTTGCCGAGCAACTGGGGCTTGCCTTCCAGATCCGGGACGATATGCTGGATGTCATGGGGGACGAGAGCGTGTTTGGCAAGCCTATTGGCTCGGACAAGGAGGAGGGTAAGATTACCTATGTGGATCTTAAGGGCCTTGATGGATGCGCCGAAGAAGTAGAAAAATGCACCATTGCCGCCAAGGAGGCCGTACGGGACATTCCCGACCACGAATTCCTGTGGGAGTTGGCTGACCGTATGGTGGGGCGAAACAAGTAATTCTCTGCGGGACCTTCTGCGTATGGTGCGGGAGGTCCTTGTATTATTTCTTTATCACCGCTTGTATTTGCATAGACCTATTGAATAATTGAATGAATTGTGATAAAATAAATAATTACTGAATGGCGGTGCAGTATCCTAGTCAGATCTGCCGTCTTGTAAGAGGGGCCTAAAAATCCCTTAAAGGGCACAACTGTGAAGCCTCTGGTGCCTGCTTCTTACGCCCAGTTTGGGGTGGGTGCTGGAGGGAGGCGCGGCATTTGTCCGTGCCTGCAAAAGTAGGGCGCCTTCCAATGGCATGGAGGACCCGACCCTGCTTTTGTGGAGACCTGTTCTTGTGCGCAGGCGTACTCCCCTTGTGGTAAAGCGACCTGTGTACGAAACAGATTGAGAACCTGCAATGCGGTGCTACCCGGCCTTTTGGCTGCGAACGCTGTGTGCAGAGTAGCCTGCCTTGCGTGGAGTGGGTGGATTAGGGAGCTATGCGGAAGTATCCCCGGCCAGGGATGCTCTCCGATATTCCTCTGAAACCCCCTCTGCAAAAGAGGCTAAGAGACGGTTTGACTGCAGTGGAAATCACCTAGGCTGTCCCATAAAGGGTATCGATGAGGTTGCAGTGCGGACTAAGTGGCAGTCGGGTACTGCGGTAGGTAACGCCGCAGCTCGGGTTTTAATGGGAAACCGCCTGGTCGGCAACGAGAGGTAAACCGTGGGGAAATCCAACCCGTACCTAAGCCGTAAGATTTATCATCGGTGCTGCCGTCATTCAGTTTTTTATTATGATTTAAGTGAGGGATTTTTTTGTCTGGTCATGATAAAAGCAAAAAGACAAGGGATCATTGGCCGTTCCGGGTGTTTTTGATTGCGGTTTCTCTGTCCGCCGTAATGAGCTTCTGCTCCTCTGCGGCGCTGGAGGACAGTGGCATTTGGATCCCTATTTTGGTTTTAATGATCTTTATTCTTTTGGGTATCTTGTTCGATATGATCGGTGTGGCCGTAACGGCGGCTGATCCCAAGCCCTTTCATTCAATGGCTGCCCACGGAGAAAAGGGAGGCCGGGAGGCAATACGGCTGCTGAATATGTCCAACAAGGTATCCTCACTGTGCAATGATGTGGTGGGCGATATTTGCGGCATCGTCAGCGGTTCAACGGCAGCGGTGATCGTTACAGAACTGCAGCGCGGCTTTTCTACCACCTCGCTATTGATTTCTATTGGGGTTACAGCTCTGATCTCCGGCCTCACCATTGGAGGAAAAGCTTTATGCAAGCGAATTGCCATCGACGATTGCACCAAGGTGGTATACCGTGTGGCCCGAATAATGAATGCACTACATTTGTTCCGTTAACGGAGGAGTTAATTTTGATTTTGGAAAAGATCCGTGATCCGGAGGATATAAAAAGACTTAATGCAAGCCAAGTGGACCAGCTCTGCCGGGAACTTCGGGCGTTTCTGATTCAGAAAGTTGCCCATACCGGAGGACATCTTGCATCCAATTTGGGCGTGGTGGAACTGACGGTTGCTATCCACCGTGTATTTGATACATCCAGAGACCGTTTGGTTTTTGATGTGGGGCACCAGTGCTATACCCACAAAATTCTTACCGGGCGTCAATCGCTGTTTCATACGTTGCGCCAACTGGGTGGACTTTCCGGTTTTCCCAAGCCTTATGAAAGTGAGCATGACGCTTTTGTGGCCGGTCATGCCTCAAACTCCGTGTCAGTTGCATTGGGTATGGCCCACGCCAGAACTCTGCTCCACGAGGATTACAGTGTTCTGGCTCTGATCGGTGACGGAGCCATGACCGGTGGATTGAGCTTTGAGGGACTGAATGATGCCGGTGCTTCCGGTGAGCCTATAATCGTCATTCTCAACGACAACGGGATGTCTATTGAGGCCAATGTGGGTGGCCTCAGCCGACACCTTTCCCGGCTTCGCTCTGAGGAAGGGTATAACAATTTCAAGAAATGGTACAAGGAAAAGCTGCAGGGCGACTCTCCCACCAAGAAAAATCTGTATAAGGCCAGCTCTCAGGTGAAGCACTGGCTCAAGAGTACTCTGCTGCCGGAGAGCACCATGTTTGAGAAAATGGGATTTTCCTATATGGGTCCCGTGGACGGCCACAATGTGCAGAAGCTGACGCAGATGCTCACTTGGGCCAGAGAGAAGAACGAGCCGGTGCTGCTCCATGTGCTGACGGAGAAGGGGAAAGGTTACCCATTTGCACAGCAGGATCCTGAGCGCTTCCATGGTACGCCTCCATTTGACCCGGTGACCGGCAGAGCACTACAGGCACAAGAGGAGTGCTTTTCTGATGTATTTGGTGAGGCGCTGTTGAATCTGGCGAGGCAGGATAACCGCATTTGTGCCATTACTGCCGCCATGACCTCCGGCACCGGACTAACGGAGTTTTCAAAGGAATTCCCCCATCGCTTTTTTGATGTAGGTATTGCGGAGGGCCACGCTGTCGCCATGGCCGGCGGCATGGCAAAACAGGGGCTTATTCCGGTTTTTGCCGTGTATTCCAGCTTTCTCCAGCGCGGATTTGATATGCTGATCCATGACATCTCTCTGGATAACCTCCATGCCGTTTTCTGCGTGGATCGGGCAGGTTTGGTGGGGGCAGACGGGCGGACCCATCACGGCTGCTTTGATACGGCGTATCTGTCGGCCATCCCCGGTATGACTGTGTTATGTCCCGCCAGTTTTGCCGAGCTGAAGGATATGCTGCGTTATGCGGTATACGAAGTTGCCGGTCCTGTTGCCATTCGGTATTCTCGCGGCGGTCAAAAAAGCTATCAAATATCAAACGCTCCTGCCTATTATTCTCAGTTGCGTGAGGGATATGATTTCACGATTTTGACCTATGGGATGCTTATCAATGAAGCCTTAAAAGCCTCGGAATTGCTGGCTCAAAAGGGCATTTCCATTCAGGTGTTGAAGCTAAACCGCATTGCTCCATTAAACGAGAGCGAAGTGGATCAAATGCTCAAAAAAACCAAGCGTTTATTAGTTTTGGAGGACTGCATTGCCGTGGGCTGTGTAGGCGAAAAAGTGGCCTGTTTAGCAACACAGGCAGGGGTCAAACTGGATAAATTTATCATGAAAAACTGCGGTGCGAGGCTGCCGGATGAGGGCAGCGTGGATCAGCTAAATCAGGCATTAGGTCTGGACGCCGCGTCTGTGGCCGCATCTATTGAGGAGGCGCTGCATGAGCAATAAAACCCGATTGGATGTTCTGCTTACGGAACGCGGCCTGCTGGATTCCCGCCAAAAGGCTCAGGCGACCATTATGTCCGGTATTGTTTTCGTTAATGGACAGCGAATGGATAAGGTCGGTACCATGATTCCAAATGACTCTCAGATTGAAATTCGGGGCACAACTCTGAAATATGTCAGCCGTGGTGGGTTGAAATTGGAGAAAGCCATGCAGACTTTTCCGCTTCAGTTATGTGAGAAAATCTGTGCTGACATCGGCTCGTCTACAGGCGGATTTACGGATTGTATGCTGCAGAACGGCGCAAAGAAGGTTTACGCCGTGGATGTGGGGTACGGCCAACTGGACTGGAAACTGCGCAATGATGAGCGGGTGGTGTGTATGGAGCGTACCAACGCCCGGTATCTGACCCATGAGGATATCCCGGAGGAGTTGGATTTTGCATCCATTGATGTTTCTTTTATCTCCTTGAAACTGATTTTTCCCGCATTGTACGGACTTCTGCGTGAAGGGGGAGAAATTGCGTGCTTAATCAAGCCTCAGTTTGAGGCGGGCCGTGAAAAAGTTGGGAAGAAAGGGGTCGTCCGTGATCCGGCTGTACATCTGGAGGTATTGGAAAACTTCCTCAATTATGCAAAGGAAAATCACTTTGCAGTGCTTGGAATGACTTTTTCTCCTATTCGCGGACCTGAGGGAAATATTGAATACCTTGGTTTTTTGCGAAAATCGAATGAGCCGGATGCGCCATTGGATCTATCAGCCATTGTGAATGCGTCACATTGTGCCTTGAAGGAGTGAATTTTATGGAAACAAAGAAAAAAATCATTCTTTGTCCTAATCCGTATCGGGATAAGGATATGCGTGTTGCCGCACAATCCAAGGCCATTTTAGAGGAAGTTGGGTTTGAAACAGTCGTATGTCTGCCGTTTCAGAAGGAGGGGTACGGCACAGATTTGGGTGTGCCGATCTTCCAGCTCACACATGAGATAAAAAAAGCGGATCTGCTTATTGCCTTCGGCGGAGACGGAACGATCCTTCATCTGGCCAAGACCGTTGCAATGAACAATGTGCCTGTTTTGGGCATCAATCTGGGCAGTCTGGGCTTTATGTCGGAGTTGGAGCCAAACGAACTGGATCGTCTGCGAGACCTGAAGGACTGGAACCTTACTATTGAGGATCGAATGATGCTGGATGTTTCCGTGGTGCGGGACGGCCGCACGGTATACAGCACCATTGCACTGAATGATGCCGTAATCTCTAAAGGCTCCATTGCCCGTGTGGTACGCCTGGAGATTTATACCGAGGAGGGCTTCCTTACCCGGGTAGGAGGCGACGGCGTGGTGATCTCCACACCCACCGGATCCACCGGTTATTCCATGGCTACCGGCGGACCCATTGTGGAGCCTACCGCCCGAAATATACTTATCAGTCCCATCTGCCCCCATTCCACTCGTTCCAGCAGCTATGTGCTTGACCCGTCCCATGTGATTCGTGTGACGGCACCGGATGCTAACCGGAAGTTCGTTTACCTTTCTTCCGATGGCGGCAAGGCTTTTTCATTGAAAAACGAGGATGTGGTGCAGGCAAGTCTGTCCAAGCACACTATGAAACTGGTGCGCCTGTCAAAAAAGAGTTTCTGCGAGATTCTGGATAAGAAAATGGCAATGGAGGCTGCAAAATATGAAAAATGACCGTCAAAAAATGATTCTGGAGATCATAGCCCAAGAAGCAGTGGAGACGCAGGAACAGCTTCTGGCTTTACTGCAAGCCCGGGGCTTTACCGGTACGCAGGCTACAATATCCAGGGATATTAAGCAGTTGCATCTTATTAAAGCACCGGCAGGGCAGGGAAAGTATCGCTATGCCGTGTCCGACCACGGGACAAAAATCCATGTAGCGGACAAGCTGCAGAACATTTTCCGGGAGAGTATAGTGAATGTTGATTTCGCGCAGAATCTGGTGGTGATCCACACCATGTCGGGTCTTGCCAACGGTGCTGCCGCCGCACTTGACAGCATGGATATCTCCTTCCTCATCGGTACCTTGGCGGGAGATGATACGGTGTTGCTCATAATGCGGGACAACGAGAGTGCCGCTGAATTTGCTACAAGTATCAAAATGATGCTGCACTGATACGGAGGGAATACAATATGCTGGAGCTTCTGCATATTGAGAATATTGCGATTATTGAACGGGCGGATATTTCTTTTCGAACGGGTTTTAATGTGCTTACGGGTGAGACCGGCGCAGGGAAGTCCATTGTAATTGACGCTTTAAGCGCTGTTTTGGGTCAGCGCGCTTCCAGGGATCTGATCCGCACCGGGGCCGACCACGCCTTTGTCAGCGCGGTGTTTTCTCATATTCCCCATGGGCTTGGAGCCGATTTATGCATCGAGGATGCGGAGGAATGGCTGCTGCAGCGTGAGATCTATGCCGATGGTAAGAATATATGTAGATTGAACGGTCGTCCAATGACCGTGACACAGCTTCGCACACTGGGAAACCGGTTGCTGAACATACACGGTCAGCATGACGGCCAGCAGCTTCTGGATGAAACACAGCACATAATTTATCTGGATCAGTACGGAAGGTATATGCCTTTACAGATTGCTTATTCTGAGAAGTTTGCTGCTTTGCAGGAGATTCAAAGTAAGATATCGGCCTTGCAGATGGATGAATCGGAAAAGGCTCGGCGAATAGATACCTTGCAGTTTCAGATCAAAGATCTGGAAAGGGCCAATCTGCAGATGGGCGAGGAAGAAGAACTGCTGGAACGCCGGAATCTGCTGCGCAACGGCGAGAAATTCATTTCAGCCATTCAGGGAGCGGATTACTGCCTCAATGGGGATGATAATTCCGAAGGGGTACTTTCGCTATTGCGGCAGGCTCAGGAGCAGCTATCCTCTTTACGAAATTTAAGTGATGCGTTTTCTCAGCTTTATGAGCGGCTGGAATCTGCGTATAGTGAGGTGTATGACATTGCATACACCGTGCAGGAAAAGAAAGATGAATTTGACTTTGCACCCGGCGAGCTTGATATTGTGGAGAGCCGGTGCGACCTACTATATAGGTTGAAGAAGAAATATGGCGCCACAGTCGAAGATATGATGGCTTATCTGGAGCGGTGTAAGCAGGAACTGGACCAGATCGCCTTTGCCGACGATAGGCTGGCACTGCTGCAAAAGCAGCATGAAAAGGCCATGAACGACGTGCTGGATGCGGCGCGGGTGCTTTCCTTGCAGCGCAAGGTCGTAGCTAAAGATTTGGAGCAGCAGATTATCCAAGAGCTGCAGGAGCTGAATATGAGTTCTATCCGCTTTGAGGTTGCTTTTTCCGAGAAAAAACCTGACGCAAGTGGCATAGACGAAGTACGGTTCCTCATGTCCGCCAATGTCGGGGAGGAGCTGCGTCCCATTCATAAAATTGCATCCGGCGGTGAGCTGGCTCGTATTATGCTTGCCATGAAAACTGTTTTCTCCCAGCAGGAGCAGATCGGGACCATGGTTTTCGACGAGGTGGACACCGGTGTGTCCGGCCGGGCAGCCCAAAAGGTGGCCGAAAAAATGGCTCGGATTTCAAGACAAAAACAGGTGCTGTGTGTGACACATTTGCCGCAGTTGGCCGCCATGGCAGATACGCATTTCACTGTTGAAAAGGGCGTTTCAGGCGGCAGAACATTCACTAAGGTACAGGAGCTGTCCAGGCTGCAGCGAAGAGAAGAATTGGCGCGTCTCACTGGCGGTGAGCAGATCTCACAGACTATGGTGGACGGCGCCGAAGAGCTTCTGACAGCGGCAGATACCTATAAAAAAACATTGGAGTAAACAGTTGACAAAGGGAGCGATGTTTTTTATAATACTTACAAGTTCATTATTCAATAGCATTGAAGGGAAGAAGTAGCTTTTTTTAACCTTTAAAGAGAGCCTCCGGTAGGTGCAAGGAGGAAAGGGAAGAGATAGTGAATACATCCCGGAGCTGCCTTCCGAATGAGTGATAGCTTTAGTAGGAATGTGTCGGGTGCGCCCGTTACAGCGCAGGAGTGCAAAGCTCTCCGTGAGGCCGTAAATCGTGAGATTGCGGCAAATATGAGGTGGTACCGTGACTTATGTCGCCCTCTGTCATTTGGACAGAGGGCGTTTTTTCTCCTGTCAAAGAACAATAGTGGAAGAAAGGATTGAAGAAGATGGGAATTTATGAAGAACTGGTAGACCGTGGGCTGATCGCACAGGTGACCAACGAGGAAGAAATCCGGGAGATGGTTAACAACGGCAAAGCAACCTTCTACATCGGGTTTGACTGCACGGCGGATTCTCTGCATGTGGGACATTTTATGGCTCTGTGCCTGATGAAGCGGCTGCAGATGGCAGGAAACAAGCCCATCGCCCTCATCGGCGATGGCACTACTATGATCGGTGATCCCTCTGGCCGTACGGATATGCGCCAGATGCTTACCGAGGAGACAATCCATCACAACGCCGAGTGCTTCAAGAGGCAGATGGAGAAGTTCATTGATTTCTCCGACAACAAGGCTTTGATGCTTTATAACTCAGAATGGCTCAAGCCCCTGAACTATATTGAACTGCTGCGTGAGGTGGGCGCATGCTTCTCCGTGAACAACATGCTGCGGGCTGAATGCTACAAGCAGCGCATGGAGAAGGGATTGAGCTTCCTGGAATTCAACTATATGATTATGCAGAGCTATGACTTCTACTTCATGTTCCAACACTATGGTTGTAATATGCAGTTCGGAGGTAACGACCAGTGGAGCAATATGCTGGGCGGTACGGAGCTGATCCGCCGCAAGCTGGGCAAGGACGCTCATGCAATGACCATCAATCTGCTGCTGAACTCCGAGGGTAAGAAGATGGGTAAGACTGCCTCCGGAGCTGTGTGGCTGGACCCCAACAAGACCAGTCCCTTCGAGTTCTATCAGTACTGGCGTAATGTGGATGACGCAGATGTTATAAAGTGCTTGCGGATGCTGACCTTCTTGCCTCTGGAGGAGATCAATGCCATGGCTGGCTGGAAGGATGCCAAGATTAATGAAGCTAAAGATATCCTTGCCTTTGAACTGACAAAGTTGGTGCACAGCGAGGAGGAGGCCAATAAGGCTCGCGAGGCATCCAGAGCGTTGTTTTCCGGTAAAGGAGACGCAAAGCACATGCCCGCCACCGCGATCGCAGCAGACAAGCTGACCGATGGCAAGATTGGTGTGATGGCATTGTTGGTGGAATGTGGATTGTGCGCTTCCAACAGCGAGGCGCGGCGCCTCGTACAGCAGGGCGGCGTGTCTGTGAACGATATTAAAGTGGAGACCATTGACGCTTCTTTCGAGGCTAAAGATTTGGCAGGTGAGGGCGTGATCATTAAAAAAGGTAAGAAAATTTTTCACAGAGCGTTCATTCAGTAAAAATCAAGCAAAAAAGGCTCTCTGCAGTAGCAGAGAGCCTTTTTTGCTTGAAAAGTAACGGATAGTGTATTATAATAATTCGGCATGAATTGATCAAATACAGACTGGAATGATACCATATGAAAAAAAGTGACTTTTATTTTGATCTGCCCGCGGAGTTGATCGCGCAGACTCCCATTGAGAGGCGGGATGCCTCTCGGCTGCTGGTGTTGGATAAGGACAGCGGCGCATGGGAGCATCGGCATTTCTTTGACCTGCCGGAGTATTTGCGCCCGGGAGACTGTCTGATTCTGAATAACTCACGGGTTTTGCCTGCTCGTTTATTGGGGCAGCGTCTGCCTGGGGGCGGCGCCTGTGAAGTTCTGCTGCTCATTGACCGGGGAGATAAGACCTGGGAATGCCTGGTTCGGCCCGGTAAGCATCTGCGCAAGGGAGCAAGACTTTCATTCGGCGGAGGCGAACTATTAGCAGAAGTGACATCCGTTTTGGACGGGGGAAACAGACTGGTTCGATTTAACTATGAAGGGGTTTTCCTTGAGGTACTGGACCGGTTGGGCAAAATGCCGCTGCCTCCTTATATCAGGGAAGAACTACAGGATAGGGAACGGTATCAGACCGTGTACTCCAAGGTCGTCGGATCTGCCGCCGCACCAACGGCGGGGCTGCATTTCACAGAAGCCCTGCTGCAAAAGGTGCAGAATATGGGCGTGAAGGTGGGCTATGTGACACTTCATGTTGGCTTAGGGACATTTAGGCCTGTAAAGGAAGATAACATTACAGACCATATGATGCATAGTGAATACTGCGTGATCCCACAGGAAACAGCGGATCTTATCAATGAAACCAAGCGAAACGGCGGGAGGATCATCTGCGTCGGCACAACCTCCTGTCGCACCTTAGAAACCTGGGCCGCAGAGGATGGAACAATGATGGCGAATGCCGGATGGACGAACATTTTTATCTACCCGGGCTATAAATTTAAGGTCATAGATGCACTGATAACCAATTTCCATCTTCCGGAATCCACACTCATTATGCTGGTTTCGGCTCTGGCGGGTCGGAGGAATGTGCTTAACGCATACAAAGAAGCTGTACGGGAACGCTACAGATTTTTCTCCTTTGGCGATGCTATGTTTATTTATTGAATTTTAAAAGGAGTTTTCCATGTTTAAGGTCATCAAACAAGAAGGGCGGGCCAGACGGGGTGAATTTAGCTGCAGCCATGGCGGCGTAGTTCAGACCCCGGTTTTTATGAATGTGGGCACCCAGGCAGCAATCAAAGGTGGTGTCAGCGCTTTTGATTTGAAAGAGCTGGGCTGCCAGATAGAGCTGTCCAACACCTATCATCTTCATCTGCGCCCGGGTGATGATGTGGTGAAGCGGATGGGCGGGCTGCATGAATTTATGCGCTGGGACGGGCCAATCCTGACGGATTCCGGTGGTTTTCAGGTGTTTTCTTTAGCAAGCCTCCGCAAGATTACGGAGGAGGGCGTGACCTTTGCCTCACATCTGGATGGTCATCGAATTTTTATGGGGCCGGAGGAAAGTATGCAGATCCAATCCAATCTGGGGTCTGATATTGCCATGGCATTCGATGAATGCGTAGAAAACCCGGCTACCTATGAGTATGCCAAAGCAAGCTGTGAGCGTACGCTGCGTTGGCTGCGGCGCTGCAAAGCAGAGCACGATCGGCTCAACAGTCTGCCGGACGTGGTGAATCCGGGGCAGATGCTCTTTGGTATCAATCAAGGCGCAACATTCACTGACCTGAGAATATGGCATATGAAGGAGATTGCCAAGATCGACTGTGCCGGATATGCCATCGGTGGTCTGGCGGTGGGAGAGCCTACGGACACAATGTACGAGATCATTGAGGCGGTGGAGCCATATATGCCTGTTGACAAGCCGCGGTATCTCATGGGCGTTGGCACTCCCAGCAACATCATTGAGGGGGTGGCCAGAGGCGTGGATTTCTTTGACTGCGTAATGCCCGCCCGAAATGCTCGGCACGGCAAACTGTTTACCTGGCAGGGAACTATGAACATAAAAAACGCCAAATATAAATTGGATGAGAGGCCTATTGATCCGATGTGTGACTGTCCTGTTTGCCGCAATTTCAGCCGCTCGTATATACGGCATCTGTTTGCGGCCGAAGAAATTCTTGCCATGCGCCTGGCTGTGATGCACAACTTGTTTTTTTATAATAATCTGACCAAAAAGATCCGGGATGCATTGGATGTAGGTCAGTTCAAGGAGTTTCGCGTGGAATACAGTCATAAACTGTCCCAAAAGATTTGAAAAGAATATGTGAACGACCTTAAAAAGTCTTGCAAAGTTCAACGCAATTTTGTATAATACAAACATATTGAAACAAAAAGGAGATTATGCCCCATGTTTGAAATTGCTTATGCGTCCGCTTCCTCCGGTTCGACAACATCCACCGGAAGCGGAATGACTTCCATTCTGATGATCGTTGTAATGTTGGCCATTTTCTATTTCCTGCTGATTCGCCCCGAAAACAAGCGCAAAAAGCAGGCTGAGGAAATGCGCAACTCCCTGAAGAAGGGCGACTGGATCACTACCATTGGCGGTGTGTATGGGCGCATCGTAGCTATTACCGATCGTACTATAGTCATTGAAACGAGTGAGGACCGTGTACGCGTGGAGTTTGTGAAGTCCGCCATCGGTTCTGTGGGAACTTTGGATGAGCAGGCAGCCGCAGCAGCCGCTCCTCGTCGTGGCAAGAAGACTGCCAAACCCGTGGAAGAGGTTCCTGCCGTGGAAGAGACTCCTGCCGTGGAGGAAACTGCTGCTGAAGAGCCCGCTGAGGAAAAAGAAGCCGAGGAATAATCTAATCATAAATAAGAACCTCCCCCAATATGCTGAAAAAGCATGAGTTGGGGGAGGTATTTTATGCGTATTAGGGATTGGATCAATAAGGGAGTAGTTATAGGTCTGCTTGCGAGCATTTTCCTATGCGTGATCGGATCTGCTGCAGGGGCGTTTCTTATGGACAGGGAATACCTTGCAACGGATTCGGAAGGAATATGGATGTCGGTTATCTGGCTTCTAGCTGCATTCTTTGGATGCAGGATTGCTCTGCGCGGTGTCCGGGGTCAACTTTTGCTCCATGGGACTGTGCAGGCTACCGTTTTGTACTTTTTAGTTTGGTGTGTGGCACTGGCGGTAAGCGCAGTTCCAATCTTCCGTGTGAACGGCTGGTATTTTACCGGCTGCATATTTGGTGGATCTATTCTGGCTTCTGTAATCCCGGCAGGAAAGAGGCGCAGGAAAAAGAGGGCCGGGGCAAAGACAAAGCGCCATAAAAAGGACAGACAATAGTCATATTTACCAAAAACAGCTTTTCGGTCATTTTGTTTCTTTGCCCGGAGAAATGCGACATAATTTTTAATTGGCGCAAGATGTTGTGTGCACAAAGATAGCATAAATCAACATTTAGGTATAACTGTTGACACATAGCCATATTCCTTTGCTGATTTCTGTTGTTTACATAACGCTGTTTACATAACTTTTTGGAATAAACATAGAAAATAAAGATTCTGCGGTAAATTACTTGCTCTTTTCAAAAAAAAAGCTTATATTATAGATGTTTTCTTCTAAATGTAATACTTAAATCATACACATAGTATGAGGTGAGTATTACATGAGAAAAGGTCATTTACCAAGAAAGACAGGCAAGGTTTTTCGAATTGATCCGGTAATTATTTTTTTCAGTGTTGCCTTTGTAATTGGCTCAACTGGCGGATATTTCTGCTGCGTTGCTTTGGGTATAGACAACGAGATCAAGGAATACTTACAGCAGTATGCGAACTTTTTGACCTCAGGTGGTGCGTTATCTGTTGCATCTTTATTGGGTGCTGTTTTAGCTTACTATCGGTTTCCTTGCATTGTTTTTTTGTGTGGCCATTTTTATCATGCTTTTTATATTCTCTGCGGCCTTTTTATGGTGGAGGGATTTTTGCTTTCGTTTGCGGTAGCGAATTTTTCTTTGGCACTGGGAAGGGCCGGAATACTGATTTCGTTATTTGTGTTCGGCATTCGCGCTATGTTTATTATTCCGATTTCTCTCTCACTTGCCCTGTGTCGATTTCGGCAGGCAGTGCGGAGACAGGGTCGACGCACAGCCGAGACTCGATCGGTTTCTGAAGGTCGGCAGCTTCATTTTTTGTTTTTATATCCGGTCATTCTGGCTTTGGGTGTAATGGTCGAACTTACATTTGTACCCAAACTTGCAGCTTTTGCGCTGCAGAACATTTCATAAACAGGGAGGTGAGGGTGTGACGGATTATCTTGCGCTCTACCGCAATTATCTAACAACTGAAAAGCATATGTCCGCCAATACCATCATCTCCTATATGCGGGACCTTGAACAGTATGATGAATGGCTTAAGCAGAAGAAAACAGATTTAAAAAGAGCAAAAAACACTGTGCTGCAGGAATATGTAAAGCGTCTTGAACAGCTTGGAAAATCTCCGGCTACTACAAGCCGATTTCTTGCGTCTTCCAAATCCTTTTATGCATATATGTTTGCCAAAGGTTACATAAAAACTAATCCCGCTACCTCCGTAAAAACAAAAAAAGTGCAGAAAAGTTATCCGGAGATCCTGACAAATAGGGAAGTTGAGCTATTCCTGGAACAACCAAAGTGTGTGGATGAAAAAGGATTCAGGGATCACGCCATGCTGGAACTACTCTATGCCACCGGCATTCGTGTTTCGGAACTGATCGGACTGGATATAGATGATGTGAATTTACCGGCCGGCCTTGTATCGTGCCGCAGTAAGGGCAAGGAGCGGAGTATTCCGCTGTATCCCGGTGCTGTAAAAGCTTTGCAGGACTATATGGTGCATATCCGGAAACGGATCGTCGCTAATGATGAGGAAAAAGCGTTGTTCGTCAATATGAATGGCGAGCGCATGACGCGACAAGGGTTTTGGAAAATCATAAAGTATTATCAGGAGAAGGCAGAGATCAATAAGGACATTACCCCCCATATGCTGCGGCATTCCTTTGCGGCTCATTTGTTGGAAAACGGCGCAGATCTGCACTCTATCCAGGAAATGTTGGGACATGCGGACATTTCTTCTACACAAATCTACACACACATCATCAAAAAACAACTTAAGGACGTCTACCAAAAGGCGCATCCACGTGCGTAAAAAATCCCGACGGATCACTCCGTCGGGATTCATTATTATTCTTTCGTATCAAAGGATTTCCTTGATTGCAGCCGCAATCTGATCACCGGTGAGACCATACTCACGCAGCACATCAACAGCCTTGCCGGACTGCCCAAACTGATCGTTCACACCGATCTTCTTGAACTTGCAGTTTACCTTTCCCATGAGCACCTCGGCAACGGCGTCACCCAGACCGCCAATGACACTGTGTTCCTCTACCGTCACCACATGGCCGCATTTCTCAGCATATTCAGTGATGCAGGCGGCATCAATCGGCTTTATCGTGTGAATATTGATAACGGCCGCGTGAACTCCCTCTGCAGTGAGGAGCTTGGCAGCTTCCAAAGCCTCGGCCACCATCAGTCCGCAGGCAAAAATTGCAACATCTTTACCGTCTTGCAGGACATTTGCCTTACCGATCTCAAAGGGATAGTCTTCCTCAAAAACAGGCGTGGCCAGACGAGCGGTGCGCATATAGGCAGGCCCCTGGAACTCTGCCAAAGCGAATGTCGCTTTGCGGGCTTCGTTAGCATCGGCGGGAACAATAACAGTCATACCGGGAATCAAACGCATCAGTCCTATGTCTTCCAGGCATTGGTGGCTGCCGCCGTCCTCTCCCACGGAGACACCAGCATGGGAGCAGCAGATCTTAACATTAAATTTGGGATATGCTATGGAATTACGAATCTGCTCATATGCACGGCCGGCACCGAACATTGCGAAAGTAGAGCAGAAAGGGATCAAACCCATGGTGGACAGGCCAGCACCTATGTCCATCATGTTGCACTCGGCAATGCCGCAGTCAAAGAATCGATCAGAATAAGCTGCCTTAAAATATTTGGTCATGGTCGCGCCGGCCAAGTCAGCATCCAGTACGACGATCTTATCATTGATAGCGCCCAACTCCACAAGAGCCTTGCCATATGCTTCACGGGTTGCGATTTTTTCACTCATAATTTCAGTCCTCCAGTTCCTTCAAAGCCTGCTCACGTTGTTCGGCATTGGGAGCCTTGCCGTGCCAGCCTGCTTGATTTTCCATAAAGGATACGCCTTTGCCCTTGACCGTATGGGCCAAGATGCATTTGGGAATGCCTGAGGAATGAGGAGCGGCCAGTGCCATCTCTATGGCATCTAAATCATGGCCGTCAATCTCGTAGAGATCGAAACCAAATGCTTTCAGTTTAGCTGCCATATCACCCAGGCACATGACCTCGTCGTTGCTGCCGTCGATCTGCAGGCCGTTGTTGTCAATGATGACGGTAAGGTTGTCCAGATGATAATGGGCGGCAGCCATGAAAGCCTCCCAGATCTGGCCTTCCTGACATTCTCCATCACCCAGCAGCGTGAAGACCTGTGTGTCCTTGCCCAGTTTTTTGGCGCCCAACGCCATACCAACGGCAATGGAGCACCCTTGGCCCAGAGAACCAGTGGATGCGTCTACACCCGGGACCTTCTTACAGTCCGGATGGCCCTGAAGAATGCTGTGAAGCTGGCGGAAATTGTCATACTCGCTGCGGGCAATAAAGCCTAAGCTGGCTAAAACAGCATAGTAGCATGGGGCGCTGTGGCCCTTACTGAGTACAAAGCGATCCCGACCGTCCCACTTGGGGTTCTTGGGGTCCAGTCGCATATGGTTATAAAATACGCTGGTCATGAGTTCCACTGCGGACAGAGATCCGCCCGGATGCCCGCTGCCGGAATTGGCTGTCATGGTTATAATATCACGACGCACCTGCCTGCAGATTTTGGAAAGTTCAGTCGTATTCATGAGTAACCTCCATTTATTTAAATACGAAAAAATGATACATCATTTACACTCTAAAGTCAAGTTTTGACACCTATCGGGACACAATTATAAAGAGGGAAGGGGAGAGATGTATTAAGAAACTATTCTTTACTTTTCTCTTTGATTTTTACATGTGACAAGGGGTTTGCCTTTGCGGCAATCCGAAGTGAATCATTATCAATATGCGTATATATTTCGGTTGTATTCAAATGTTCGTGACCTAAAACTTCCTGCACAGCTTTAACATCTACACCATTTTGCAGCATAAGCGTAGCTGCTGTATGGCGCAGCTTGTGGGAGGAATATTTTTGGCTGTCCAAACCGGCCTCAGCCAGGTGCTTTTTCACTAGGCTGTGAACTGTGGCCCGGCTGATCCGCTGACGGTTTCTGGAAACAAATAAGGCGTCCTGATCCTTGCCGCCAATCACCGGGCGCACTTGTAGGTACATTACAATAGCATCCTTGCAGGCTTCATTGAGGTAAACGATGCGTACTTTATTGCCTTTACCCAATACACGGAGCGCATCATCCTGAATATCAGAGCGATTTAGCCCAATCAGTTCAGAAATCCGAAGTCCACAGTTCAGAAACAGAGTCAAAATACAAAGATCGCGCTCACTATTTGGACCATCGACAGTTTCCAAGAGCCGAATGCTCTCATCCAGTGTTAAATAACAGGGAAGCGTTTTGCGAATTTTGGGCGAATCAATGTCCTGAATTGGGTTTTCAGGCAACAAATGCACCTTATTGCAAAGATAGTTAAAAAATGAACGAAGTGTGGCTACTTTACGAGCACGGGAAGATGCGGACAAACCTTTATTTGATTTTTCGCTGTTCGGCCTCTGCAACCTATCTCGACTGAGATACGCCAAGTAACTGTAAACATCGGTCAGGGTAATAGAACGAATAAAGTCAATATCAATATCACGAATGTCTATCTGATCCAGTTTGAGGCCAATAAACTCAGGTTCATGGAGCTGCCTAATATATCTTAAAAAATTTCGGAGATCTAAGTAATATTCGTCAACGGTTTTCTGAGAGTGCGCTTTGACTGTTTCATGGTAGGACAGAAATTCCAACAGGATTTTTGGCGAATCCACTCGATAATCCATGGCCATAATATGAATTCCTCCAGTCTGTGCAGTTATTGCAAATCAATGATTTACTCTTTCTTTACCCATTATCCTTCTCTCAACTAAACAAAATTTTTATTTTGTTTAGTTAATAATGCCTAAGTATCGGGAAGTAGCTTGTACTCCCCGATACAATAATAACATATGAATTTGGCTGTGTCAATCCTTGCGGGTCAGTCTTACCCTTTGATGCAGCGCAGCACAGCCATGAGAATGGAATAATACTTGCTGTCGGGTGTGTCAGCGCGGCTTGTGATAATAACCGGGCAGGATGCGCCGCAGATGGTGCTGGCCATAGTCTTTCCGGCTATATAGGTACATGCTTTGTAGAGTACATTGCCGATTTCAATGAACGGAACCAACAATATGTCAGCTCGACCGGCCACGGGATCCTTAATGGACTTATGCTTTACGGACTCCATGGAAATTGCTCCGTCCAGAGCTAAGGGTCCGGAAATGATGCATCCCTCCACTCCCCTCTTTGCGATCTCCGCGGCGGAAACGGTACTTGCCATCTTTTCGGTGACATTTTCCACGGCAGACAGAACTGCAACCTTTGGGCAATCAATTCCCAATGCCCTTGCCACAGGAATAGCGTTTTCCACGATACCAATTTGGGTTTCCACATCGGGATTGATATTAATGGCGGCGTCGGTGATCATTACAAAGCGGCCTTCATACTCAAAAATACCACATTGACTCACCAGACGGCGTCCGCTCTCGGGGATCAGCCCCGTTTCACGGTTCAGGATGGCCCGGGCAAAGTTTGAAGTCTGCAGGATCCCCTTCATGGGAATGTCAGCCTGCCCGTCTTTCACCAGCTTAATGGCGATCTTTGCTGACTCCAATTCTTCGCCTTCAAAATCAATGATCTCATAATCCTTCTCGCACTCGCCCATCTCATGAAGCATGCGAATGATCTCATTCTTTTTTCCGATGAGAGTTCCCTCCACCACACCTCTGCGCTTTGCGTTGACAACCGCACTCAGAGCCGGCTCGTCGTGGGCATTGGCCAGTGCAATTCGCTTTTTCATATTCTGCGACAGAACATAAGATTCAATTTCTTCAAAAGATGTAAACATATTTTTCCTCCCTGTCTACAGGATTAGTATAAAGCAATTATACGCCCGCTTGTCAACAAAAACAACAAAAAATCTTATATTTTGAATGTTATTAAGAATTTACTTGTAATCTCAATGGATCTGCTGTATACTACATATAGTTTATTGGGAGGTTGGGCTATGTTCTGGAATATATTCTTTTACGCTGTCATCGCGGTCGGTGGCCTGCTGTTTTTGGGCTTGCTCTATTACCGGATCGATTGGGCGCGCCATCCGGAGAAATACAAAGACCTTGAAGAGTCCGGCAGCAATGAAAATAAAGGAAAAGAAGTCTCTTCAAAGAAAACAAAGTCCAAAAAAAAATAAAAAGAAGTGAAAACTAAGGCAGGTGAAATAATCACCTGCCTTTTTATGTGATCCAAGTTCCCTGTCAGTGGCTTATAGCGCATCATGCACCAAAAGCTGCAGCACCTGTCCGACATTTTTGACCGGAATAAGCTGTAAATCTTTTGGTGTACGGAGTTTATCCAACTGCTGCGCCGGTATGATGCATTTGGTAAAGCCCAGTCGCTGCACTTCCCCAAGCCGCTGCTGAGCGTGGCTGATGCTGCGCACCTCACCGGAAAGGCCCACTTCCCCTACAGCGGCCAGCTTTGAGGGAATAGGCTTGTCCAGATAGCTGGATGCTATGGCCACCAAGGTCGCCAGATCCGCTGCGGGTTCGTCCAGCGTTAAACCGCCAATGATGTTGAAAAAAGCATCACACTGGGATACCTTCAGTTTGCCCCGCTTCTCCAACACCGCAAGCAGCATTGAGGCCCTGTTGGTGTCCAGCCCATTGCAGGTACGACGTGGATAATTGGCATTGGACGGTGCAATCAAGGCCTGAATTTCGGCCAAAACAGGCCGGGCACCTTCCATCACGCAGGTCACACAGGAGCCGGGAGCATCCTCCGGCCTGCCGGACAGGAGCATTTCGGATGGTTTTTCAACCTCGCGCAGCCCACAATCCATCATCTCGAATACGCCGATCTCATTGGTTGCACCGAAGCGATTTTTTGCCGCCCGCAGGATCCGATAAGCCATGTGCTGCTCACCTTCAAAATACAGCACACAATCAACCATGTGTTCCAGCACCTTTGGCCCTGCAATAAATCCGTCTTTATTCACATGGCCAATGACAAAAACAGTGACATTACCCTCTTTGGCAAGCTGCATCAGCTTCATGGTGCAGTTTTTTACCTGTCCCACGCTGCCTGCCGGGGAATTCAGTTCCTCATCATACAAAGTCTGGATGGAGTCCACAATGAGTACATCCGGCCGCTCCTCGTACACACACTCTATCACATCGCCCAGATTAGTTTCGGACAGCACATAGAGGCTTTCGTTTTCCGCCTGTAGCCGCTTTGCCCGGAGCTTTAGCTGATGGACAGATTCCTCACCGGAAATGTAGAGCACGCGGAACTGCTCACCAAGTTTTTTACAAATCTGCAGCATCAGTGTAGATTTTCCAATACCCGGTGCGCCACCCACCAACACCAAAGAGCCCTTTACGGCGCCTCCACCTAAAACACGATCCAACTCTCGCATTCCGGTGGAAAAACGGATTTCCTCATCACCATGTAAATCTGTAATGTTTTTTAACTTTACAGATGTTTTATTAAAAGGTTTTTTTTCTATCTTTGAAGATTTTTTTTGCTCCGGCTGCTCTACAATTGAATTCCATGCGCCGCAGGCGATGCAGCGACCTGCCCACTTAGGTGTTTCATTGCCGCACTCGGTGCAAAAAAACATAGTTTTAGATTTCATGGCTTATCTCTCTCCGTTTTGCTTTGTAAAAAACCAGACACAATGGCTGCGGAAATGCGTAGTTGATGGTCGTCCGTTTGAAGTTGCTTCACTTCTGTGGGGTTGGACATGAATCCACATTCAACCAGGATCCCCGGACTATTGATGTTCTTCATTAAAAAAATAGAATCTTCGATTTGCTTGGCATTTTTTACTTTCCCCTGGTTGATGGCACCATTAAGGGCTTGCTGCACCGAAATAGCCGTCTTCTGGGCCGGATCAATGGCGTTATAGAAAGTCTGTGCACCTTTGACCTTTGTGCTGGATAGACTGTTCTGATGGATGCTGATAAGAAAACTCCTCTGTGTTTCATTCACAATCTTCACTCGATTATGCAGATCGGAGACCTTTTTTTCTCGCAAAGTCTGCGCATCCGGCGAATAGATGGCTCCCTCTCCTGAGCGGGTCAAGGTGATGTTTTGTCCGGTAAAAGTAAATATGCCCTCTAATTTCTGAACGATCTGGAGATTAATTCTGCTCTCCGGCACACCGGAGGCAGATACAGCGCCGCCATCTTCTCCGCCGTGGCCTGCATCCAGGACAAGGATCGTATCGGCAGTGATAGTTTCATGAGAAATGGTCTGCTTATCCCTCTTTGCAAGTAAGCCGAACACAACTGCTCCTGCCAGAAATATCGCCCCGCAAATCAACACAATAGTTCGTTTCTTAAGCAATACGATCACAGTGCCACTCCCCCTTCGGGTCATTGTATGCACCTATTTATGCGTACATTCTATCATATTTCTGCGAATATGGGAATCCCATTTTCTACACTTATAGCATAAAATGGATTGTTCCGTAATGGAATTAAATCCCTATGAGGAGGAAATGAATTTGTATTCGGAAAAATCAGTTGCAGGAATGGATCCGAATGTCTCTGCCAGCTGCATGCCGCAGCAGGGCAAACTACCGGGAACCTGCGCTTCTCTGGCTTTTCCCTATGTTCCCATGCAAGCCAATAATCCAAAACAATATGACAAGCGGGAAGCTCTGCAACAGGGCACGCTGTTTCCCGGTTTGGATCTGCCCTTCCATCGGGAGTTGAAAAGCCGTTTTCCAGCTGTAAATACTGCGCTGTCGGAGCTAATGGCACTGGACTTTGCCGTTGATGAGCTTGGGCTGTATTTGACCACTCATGCCGACGATAAAGAAGCTCTATCGCTGTATTGGAACTATATTGAACTTGCGCGAGAGGGCCGTAAACGCTATCAGGAAACCTACGGTCCTCTGCTGCAAACAGATCTGACCCCGGGTAGTTTCCGATGGCTGGATGATCCTTGGCCCTGGGACGAAGGAGGAAATAGCTGATGTTTGTATATGAAAAGAAGCTGCAATATCCTGTTCGAATCACAAATCCAAACCCTAAGTTGGCATCAGTAATCATCAGCCAATACGGTGGCCCTGACGGTGAGCTGGGCGCTTCCCTACGCTATTTAAGCCAGCGCTACGCCATGCCATACTCCGAATTAAAGGGCCTGCTTACGGACATCGGTACGGCGTCTGTGTTAAGTGACACCGGAACCGAAAGGCCTTGATATTCCTCACTTTTTTGAGAACCGCTTTTCGTCGATACTGCATTGTCGTTAAGTGACACTCCCGTTTTCTGCCGGAAGTCGTGCAGTTTTCCGAGGATAAACGCCCATTTGTGTGGCAGAAGATTCAGCCGCAGCTCTACCCGATTATCCTTGAAAACCGTCATATGGTCGAGGATGTTTTTATAGAACACCTCACTCTCTTTTTCACCTCGAACAACGGCGGTAACTTCCTTACTGACGTCTCTCGCAAGCTGCGTCATGTCGTAGCACAGATTCTCTTTCTTCCTGACAGCCTGCAATCTGCTCTGCAAGTCATTAAGCTGTCCGTCGTATTTTTCGTTCATGAGTCTCATTTCCTCCTTTGTGACCGTCTGGGAAAAGAACGCATCTAGGACAGCCTCTTTCTTTTTTGTGATCTGTTCGATTTTGTATTGGAGTTGCTCTTCAGTCTCATTACTGCTGGTCTCGCCGAGTCGGATGGCTTCCATTGCCAACGCGGTTACATTTTGGATGATCCAGTCGGTATTCATCTGCAGGCTCTGTACACTCTGTTTTAAAATCTCCATGGCCACATCATCCCGAATCATCCTGCCGATGCTGCAGCCAGTTAGATTGCCATCTGCATCTGTCCGCCCGGCGTATTTGTCCGTTGCCACCAGACAGCCCCATTTGCGGTACTTTGAACCGTCTTTGCGCCGCTTATAGCGTGATACAAAGCTGGCACCACACTCGCCACATTTAATCTTTCCGGAGAAAACATAGCGGTTAGAATGACCGGCTCCCAATTTGCCGTTGCGGTTGCGCTTTTGAAGCTCCATCTGCACGATATTCCACAGTTCACGGTCGATGATCGGCTCGTGGTGATTTTGCAGACAAACCATCTCCTCTTCGCCATGGTTGTATTTCTTGGCGTGGGTCAGGTAGTCCGGCGTAAAGGTCTTTTTCTGAACAAGATCACCGACATACTTTTCATTTTTCAAGATTTTGACGATGTGACTGTTCGACCATCGGGTGTTGCCGTTGTAGGTCTTATACCCTGCCTCCTGCAACTCATGTGCAATAATCGTGGTTCCTTTCTTCTCAACGCCGTATTTATGGAAAATCAGCCGAATGACCTCCGCCCCCTCCGGATTGACGGTCATCTTCCCATCTTTCACATCGTAACCCAGCATGGAAGTACCGAATACCACGCCACGTTCCATTTGGCGAGTCTGCCCCCATTTCACACGTGTCGATGTCTTGCGGCTTTCCTCCTGCGCAATACTGCCCATAATGGACAGTCGCAGTTCCGCATCCGGCTCTAGTGTACTGATTCCGTCATTCACAAAAAGTACACCAACACCGAGAGATTTCAGTTCACGGGTAAAGGATATGGTATCGAGGATATTACGCGAAAAACGGCTGACCTCCTTTGTAATGATGAGCTTAAATTTACCCATACGTGCATCGTTAATCATTCGGTTAAACTGTGCACGTTTTTTAGTAGATGTACCAGTAATACCCTCATCGGCATAAACCTCATACAGCTCCCAATCCGGCTGACGATTGATGTACTCCTTAAAGTACCGCTGCTGAGATTCAAAAGAATTTATCTGGTCGTCCTTATCTGTAGAAACTCGGCAATAACTAGCTACCAAAATCATTATAATCACCTCCATGGATAGCTTTACACATCATGTTCGATTTGACAAATGTGCGGATTGCCGTTTCAGATCATTAAAGTATTGCTGTCGTAATTTTTCTTCAGCATATCTATACTGCATTTCAGTTAGTCTGTTTAACTCTACAAGGGCCAGTAGCACAGCTTTCTGATATTCGTAAAGAAATTTGCCGTCGGTCTCACGGGTGATCTTGTGGTCATTTTCGATGCGTTCTAGCTTGATCGATTCCATGCTGCCAGCCCTCCTTCCTGTTCAAAATCTATGCGCGGGACAACTTCAACTTTACCGATTATTTTCAAATAAGACTATATACGACAAAATCCGCACTGAGCATCAGTGCGGATTTCAATTTTCACATTAAAATCAAAAGCAAGTCAGACGGCAGCAGGCAACTGCTCCATAGGATTAAGTGCCTCCCCCCATTCTTGTGGCGGGACGTTCCACGCTGTGACGCATGGCCAACGTAAGTATCATTATCCCCACATGCACATCTTGGCCAGCAGTATTGCCCAAATACTGCCTGTGATAATTGTGTTATTCGCTCGATCCCCTCTATCTAAACCTCCTTAATGGGGATTTTCCTGGCGCACCTACCACATGGCTCAATACATATGGAACGTATCTGAATGCTCTATGTAATTGTCAATTGGCTATTTGTCAGCCTATCAAACCGCACCATTTATAGATGCGGTTTCATTGACTGACAAATCAACGCTCAAGCTTTCCGTCACAAGGTAATTTGGTTGAATCAAATTTATAGATAATCTGAAACATTAATTTGGCAACTATTCGTTGTTTCATATCTTCATCAATCACATCGAACTGATTACCATATTCATCAATTAAGCTACGTTTCGAAAACGTTGATATGTAACCTTCATAATGCCTCAGAATAGCATTTAAAGCCTCACTGTCTCCATCTTGCGCAGCTAAAATCAAATGATAAGGAACTCGCTTAATCACGTCTTATTCCCTCCAAATGCTGTCTAAGTCTCTGTAAAGCTACAGTCAGGTTATACTTGACGCTACTTGGTTTTAAGCCAAATATTTCTCCAATTTCTGTTTCTGTATGGGCGCAGAAATAATACAAAAGAACCATATCTCTTCGTCTTGGTGTCAGATATTGTAAAGCCTGTCCCAATTCAGAATCTACAACAATGACTGGCACCCCCTGGACAACAAATTTAGTAGGCATATTAAAGTAATGATCCTCTGCAGAAAGCGCAAGTTGTTCACATCGTGCTAAACTATCCAAGGAAACTTCCTGTGTAGCTCGTGCAGCCAATTCTCGGCGTATATCTTTTGCTGCATTCCGTATCACAGTCTTACAAAATGAATCAAAAGTTTGCTCTTGTAATACGCAAAATTCATCGTAAGTCATCTATCTCTTTACTCCTTTTGTATGATTTGCATATAACACGATATAAAAAGTCTATTTTTAGAAAAACAGGCAAAAATAGTGGTAAAATTACAAAGATGTTTACTCTTCGGCAAATTTCGCACTTTTGAGAAAAAAATTTTATGTTATGTATTATCTGATAAGTAAAATATCCTCGGCAACTGCCGAGGATATTTTACTTATTTTATTTTTTCTATCATGCCGGGAGTTCAATCCGCAAACTTGGCATACACACATTCTGTCAATATGCCCTTTCCAGTTTTTGTCAGATCCAAAGACTCGATCCACGATAACCAATCTTTAGCAGAACTAAACTTATCTGTCTTTTCCCACTGTTTTTCCTTATACCAATTGTCTTGGGGAATCTGTATAAAGCGCTTAAGGATTCTTTCCCGATACTCTTCTTCAATGTCTTTCGTTTCCCATTGAATAATCAATTCTGCAGTATCACCTTTATTCAGGATAAATTCTGCTTGCAGGCATCGATTTCGTTTAATCGTTACTTCGCCTTTCTTTCCATTAACATACAGTTCCACATTGCCATCCAGGACATTTTTGAAAAAGACATGATATTTTCGATTTCTTGGCTGATCAGATATTGTCAGATGCTGTACAGTATTTGTCTCCATCTGTGCGACAAACTGGATTATCTCAGGTGCAGACTCCTCATACAGCGTGTATTTTCCATCGCCGGCAAATACCCATAGATCAAACTTTTCAGGCACATTGCACGCATTATCAGGCTGAGCATCCAACGGCAGAATAGATCCCGCATGTGCAAAGACCGGCATAGAACCGGAGTCGCGGTAAACCGTGATCCAGCGTCCCCCCGAATAACAATCTCCGGAGAATATGTCCGTCCAGTTTCCTTCAGGTAGCCAAACTTTTTTCGATGCTATGCCCAGTTCATCGGAATGCTCTGTGATCGGCGCAACAAGTAAATCTCCAAATAAATACTGGTGATCTGCTTTATATGCATCATCTTCTTCAGGCCAATGATAATACATTGGCCGAATTAACGGCTCGCCAAACAATGTATTATTCCACGAAGCAGTATACAAATAGGGAATCAATTTGTGCCTCATTCGGAACCACTGCCCTGCCAAGGCTCTCGCACCTGCGCTGAGCGTCCACGGCTCCTTCGATGTGACTACTGCAGGACAACAATGGATTCGGTTAATGGGGCTAAAAACGCCGAATTGTAACCACCGAAGATAGAGTTCCTCATCTCGTTCACCGCGATGATGTCCTCCTATATCGTGGCTCCACCATCCGTATCCTACATTGGCTGCGGTAGCTGTAAAGTATGGCATATAATCCAAAAATTCCCAGTCCATATGAATATCGCCACTAAAACCTACCGGATACCGGTGGGATCCAATACCGGCATATCGTGAGAGAATCAAACCTTCTAGATTGCGGTATGCGCTATCTAGATAATGGTAGTGATTCAATGCCCACAATGGATCTAATCCCTCTAAACCGGTCTGAGTCCCTTGCTGCCAGTCAATCCACCAGAAATCCACACCTTCATCCTCCAAAGGATGATGTAGCACATTCAGATAATTATTTACAAATCTATCATTTTCGATTTGAAAAGGTATATGACGCTGCCGCTTAGGATCCATTCCCATATTTGACGCCATTTGTGCATAAGGTTTTTCAAACCAGCGCACGCCAAGTGCCGGGTGAAGATTCAATGTTGTGTGCATACCACGCTGATGAAGATTCTCTAAAAACGCCTTGTGATCCGGGAATAACCGCTTATTCCATGTATAGCCGGTCCAACCGTCTGTACCGCCATATTCCTCACCTGATAACCCCTTCTTGTCTGCAGCAAAGTCTCCGTTGATATCTACATGGTGCCAATCCATATCGATGACACCTACAGACATAGGAATATGATCCTCTTCAAAGTTATCCAATAAATTCAGATATTCCTGCTGCGTATAGGGCCAATAACGGCACCACCAGTTTCCCAAGGCCCAGCGAGGAAGCACAGGCGTACTGCCGCACAGAGCATACAAAGCGCGAACCGCAGCAGGATAGTCATGCTCGTAGGCAAATATGTATTGATCCTGCCCGCCCTCTCTTTTTGTCAGCTTGCCGTCACCAGAGAGCAGCAGACTATGGGAATCATCATATACTGCTACTCCGTTCTTTGCACACACACCCATATCCAAAGGGATATGATCCCGATCATATTGATTGACAGACGGATCAATGCGCAGATGCTCTCCATTGGTATCCAATGTGCGATAGGTTCCCAACAAGTTTTGTGTATTGTTAACCTTAGCGCAATACCCGTTCTTAAAGCGCACTTCACTTTTTGCAGGATCATTTCTGCAGACTACAAGCGTTACTGCATCTGTGGTGATAATGATTTCTTCCTCACGACTTTCATAGGTAAATGAAACGGCAGGAAAATCCCGATACCATACTGCTTGTGTCGCATTATCTGTGAAAGCTCCTTGTTCCATACGGAACAGTCGATCTGCCAACACCGTAATACGGAAGTTTCCGTCTACCACAATATTTTCTTTTGTTGCCACCGGACGCGGAGAAATTTTCAAGTGCGGCATAAGTTCATCAGAGAATAGGCTCAGCAAGTCAGCCGTTTTCTCCATGGGGTAATCCACTCCCGGTGCGTCTTTAGCCGACCCCACAGCGGCGACTTTTGCTCCCATAGCTTTTCCGGCCTCCACACCGGATACAGCATCTTCCACCACAAGGCAGTCTGCATAGGCCACCCCCAATGCGTCTGCTGCTCGGCAAAACACTTCAGGATTTGGTTTTGAATGGGTAATCATTGTTCCGTCAATTGTAGCGGTAAAATAATCAAATATTTTTGTTTTCTCCAATATCAAGGGAGCATTTTTACTGGACGACGCCACAGCCATTGGTATATTTCGCTCTTTGAGTACCTGCAGAAGTTGCACGACACCTTCAAACACATCATCCTGCGTCATATGATCCAGCAAGTGTATATAAAGCTCATTTTTTTCTTCTGCAAATTGCTCCAGTTCAGCTTCTGTAAAGTGCTTCCCTGCACGATTCATGATAATCCTTGCACATTCCATCCGGCTGACACCACGCAGCAAGTCTGCGGTTTCCTCGGAAAATGAAATATTCCATGCCGCGCAAGTCTGTTTCCATGCTGTTGTATGGTAACCGTCTGTTGCTGTCAAAACACCATCTAAGTCAAAAATGATAGCCTGTATCAATTGATTCCCTCCATTCTGTGCGCTTGTTGAACCGGAAGCCCGTCAGCAGTTACCGAAACGCCATCATTCACAAGCGTCACTTCCCGTTCTGAAACGTAATCATACCAAACATATTCACTTTTCCCGGGATACACATAGTAAGTAAGTGTATGGTATGCATCTGTACTGTTGCCGACATATGTGCCCATAGCACCTGTAGCATCGGAATTCATCGGCAATACCGTTCCTTCCTTTACAAATACGGGTATTTCATCTACTGCACACGGAACGGAATATACCTTGCCGCCTGCATAATATGTGCCGTCAAACAGGCTATACCATTTACCCTCGGGAAGGTATACTTCTACTTGCTTTGCATTTGTGGTTGTTACCGGTGCAACCAGCATATTTCTGCCAAGCATATACTGATACTCATATTCTCTCGCCAAATTATCATTAGCAAAAGCGTATGCCATACTTTGCATCAATGGTATTCCCTGCGCAGATGCGTATCTGGCCTCGGTATATATGTATGGCAGTAGATTCATGCGAAGATTTGCATAATAACGGTAAGTTTCTAAACATGCAGAATCCTTTTTACGTATTGCCATATTCCATGGTGTCCTTGCACGGCTCGGTGCAGGATCACCCGAACTTTCTGAATGGACTTGCATGATTGCGGAAAATGCGGCTTGCGCCACACTACGCTGATACAGTTCCGCTGTAGGCACATCTCCGCTAAAACCCGCAATGTCCCACGCCACAAAGGGAATCCCCGACATCGATGCGCTCAAGCTCGCCTTAATGGCGGACTGAAACGATTTGAATTCTGATGTCTGATCACCCACCCAACACAACGGATGAGTCTGCATAGAACTCCCACCGGCACGACTGAATGTAACCGCTCCCTCAACGATCTCATTTGCGAAGTCGTAATATGCCTTTGCGTACAGATCAGGGTATGCATTACGAAGCTCCAAACCCTTTGTCCCATCTGAGGCAACAATGTTCCGTCCCCAGACAAATTCTCCGCCATCGGTTTTGAAACCGTCAACGCCAATATCTTCTATGAGATATCTACGCTTTTCCAAAAACCAATCGACTGCTTCCCGATTTGTAAAATCCACAAGCAGAGAATTTCCAAACCATGTACCACTTGGTAATCTATAGGTTCTTCCATCTTCGTACTGTAATACATACCCCTGCTCTGTGGCGTAATTCTGATCCTTAACAGATTGTGCGGAGGCTTGCGCATCGTACTTCAGCACCGGAATTTGCCACAATATGCAGCGAATGTCATTCTCATGAAGCTGGTCCACCATCTTCTTTGGATCAGGCCATTTCCCAGTAAACGTATAGTCCTGATATTGCAGTGGCTCATTGCTGTCTGTAGGCGTGAACCTGGCGTCGTTAAAAGCGTAGAAAGTCTGTTCATCGCTCCAAGCTTCTATCACAATCACCGTTGTAGCGATCTGATTATCAAGCGTTTGAGTCAATTGCTCCATGATTTCCGACTGTTTGTCCCATTCATTTGCAGAGAGCCACGGTCCGAATGCCCAAACCGGCGGCAGTTCTGCATGGCCGGCAAGGGTCGCATAAGAGGCGGAAATATCTGTATTTGTGCCCATCATAAAGTAAATTGGCACGTGAAATGCTTCCTCTCCCCCGGTGTTAACCGTAATAACACAGGCATCTTCCACCGCATCACACATAGAAAACTGTGAATAGTAGGTCGAATCCACAAACAAGCCATATCGATCCGGCACGAAATAATACGGAACTGGCGTATAAGTTTCCCCGTCCTGATTGGTATACCAGTTGACACAATACGTATCCACTGTCTTTCCGCGTTGATCTAAATCATCATATTTCATCCCAAAACCGTAGAACCGATCTTCTGCATTTGCGTCTACAGTCAAGCGAACGGCTGATGCTGTTACACCATCTGTCAAAACTTCGATTCCAGCACAACGAATCGGCGTATCTGTGCCGTTTTGCAGGCTGAATGAGCCATCCTCTTCAAACACTACGCGTTGCGATCCGTTCCTCAGTGATTGAGGAAATGCTTCTTGTCCTTTTGCGCTGCCGTTTGCCACTGTAAGCGACAGCACATTTTCTTCCTGTAGTGCTATTTGAAGATTGACCGGCAGTTTTCCTGCCGCAGCGCAAACGGTAAATCCGTCATTCTCATCAACTGCGCCTTGAATGGTCAGAGGTTCCCACGAAGAAACAGAAAACGCATATGTCCCCAAGAATTTTTGGGCTTTGTTGTTCTCAAGTGCGCAGATTCCATATACAATTTGATCGCCCACTTCGAGATCGTCCAAAGTGCCCATATATTGAATCTTATCTACACCGTTCGCTTTAAGATTTGCGCGTGGTGTACACTGAATGGGTGGCATTCGCTTGCCGTTTTTTACCCACTCAATCTGTATATCCATTTGTTCCAGATTCTTACTGACAGCAATATGTATATCTGTTTTTTCTCCGGCTATTACATCATGGGGGTTTCTATCCCACCAGATAGCAGGAACCTCCTTGCTGCCATACAAATTATCCCAACCATACGGTTCATGCATGAGCCCATCAGAGGCCAAATTCTGATACCGTGCGAAAATCTTCTCCGACGCAGCTTCACGCTGCGCCGGAGATGTGTGTAAGATTGTGGATATGCCGACAGAAAGGAGGACAAAAATGAAAACAATAATTGTAATTCGTTTCTTCATATTATTCACCCGTCAAACCGGTGCGTTCGATACTCTCTACAAATTGTTTCTGCACGACAAGATATAGGATAATCAACGGCAGAATTGTTAATAGTGTACCGGCAAGTCGAATGGATTCATTTAAAGCACCACCGGTGCTGACACCAACAGAGGAAAAAAGTTTATTGAAGCGGTCAACGAACTGCTGCAGATGCATAGGCAATGTTGTAGCAGCTCCTGTGCAATACTGAGGGAGCTGTATCGTATCGTTCCAAATCCAGATAAAGGAGAACAAATATGTCAGTACAATAGCAGGTTTAGCCATAGGCAATGCGATCTTAAAGAACACGCGCCATGGACCGGCACCGTCCAGTTTTGCTGCTTCATCCAACGATTTGGGATAAGAGCTGAAAAAGTTATAGTACACCAAAAGGAATACCGAACTTTTTACGCCCTGCCCTAATATGTTGATCAAATATACCGGCCAGATCGTGCCAACCAAACCGTAACTATTGAACAACAAAAATCTCGGAATCATGGTAACCTGTGTCGGAATCAGGAAGATAAACACGGCAAGGACAATCCAAAACTGCTTACCGGGCACTCGATAACGAGCCAATCCGTAACCCGCCATCGCAAGCGAGAAGGTTTGCAATGCTGCCGGTATGACAGTCATAATCAGGGAGTCTTTCAGTCCACTCCAAAACTCAAGTGTCTTCGCCGCCTTGACAAAGCTTTCCCATGAAATATGAGTAGGGATCCATGTAACCGTCGCATCGACCAGATCCTTTGTGTCCATCAGGCTTACTGAAATCATATAAATCATCGGATAAAGGAACACAAATCCCAAGCCTGTCAAAATGAAGTATGTGGTAAACTTCCCCAAGCGACTTCCTTCATTGCCATGGCCTCTGATTAACCAAACAGCCGATTTAGAAAGAAATTTCATATCGTTCACTCTCCCTTCTTAGGCCGCAACAACAAAAAGGCAACAACAATCAAAAGGAGCAAACAAAATGCATATATCCAGGAAAGTGCAGCCGCATAACTGTACGGGCGAGCTATATCCCTAATGGATCCGACTATTTTGACATTGGTAGCATCATCTGCCGCCGCACCCATTTCCACAATGGTATAGATCGTATTCAGAAGAATGATCGATCGAAGATGCGGAAGCGTAATTTTCCAAAAAGCCTCCCAAGCAGACGCGCCATCAATAGCAGCTGCCTCGTACATACTTCGGTCAATTTTCTGTAATGCTGCCAAAAAGACAATGATCTGGACTCCACCATACCAAAGAATTCGAATAAAGCTATTCAAAAATGTCAGTAAGATTTTCGCCCATGACCGGTCCATCTCCATCAGGATGGAGCGTAAACCCATAATATCCATGTTGATATTCATAGCTGATGATTCCGTCATCAACTCGGACATAACCGGGCCGGACATAATAATCACCGGCAGGAAGAATATCACACGATATACCGTTCTTCCGGTAAACTTGCGATTAAGGAGCATCGCGATTACCAGTGAGAATACCACGGTAAGCGGTGTACCCAAGGCTACATTGGCTACAGAAGAAATGAGTTTCGTCGGGAATTCCGTATCTACAGCAAACGCCTGTCGGAAATATTCCCAGCCAATAGGCGATAATTCTATTGCGCCGGGCTTGATCTGTACCTGATTAAAGCTGATCGCCAGCGAGTAAATCAGCGGGTAAGCCGTAATTGCCAGAAAGCCGATAAACCAAGGCAGGAAAAAGGATGAGCCCGTTAGCATATCTCTACTGCGGCTTGTTAGTGAAAGTTGGTGAGACTTTATTCTTTTCTCTTTTCGGGCCATTTACTCACCTCCTGACAAGACTAAAATCACACGGTTCAATTTTGATTCCGTCTGCCTGTTTTGCCTGATCCGTATAATTGATATAAATACGAATCCCATTATCATATGTCACGCAAACAAGGCCTGTTTCAATGCATCGATGGGAAATTATCGCGTGTCCCCATGTTTGTGCCAATGCATCATTGATAAAATGGTATGTCTCCGTAATTTGTGTCTGCCAATCATTGTAATTGGTAGAAAAATACATTTCCTGAGCCGTTCCGTATAGATCAATACTCGGGCATCCTGTTACAGTAAAGGACGGCGCCATGCCATATTCGATTTGACGCAAAAGCCGTTCTTTAGAATAGGACGAAGTATTGATCGTTGAGCTGAACAGTTCCTGGCATCCGCTTAGTACGATCTGCAAAAACGGGACACTGTCACTTTCATAGAGCAGCTGACTGTTAGTAGATGGCAAATTAAACATTTTTTCTGTGTATTGCCAAAGATATTGATTCGGCTGATACAGCGCCAAACTATGTGTCTGAGCCAAATTCTGCACCAAACCATGTACCTCTTGTAAGCTTGCTGCTCGGTCAATTTCCTTTCCAGAGGTAAAATCGCCGTAAAGAGTGTTGGACATCTTATCCACCGCAAATGCATCAGCATACTCCAAGCCCATTGTTTTTTTAATTCGCTTTTCAGTTTCTTTTAAGCGGTACAGGTATGTTTTTGGATACATATTGGCGGCATTCACATCAGTCCAAGAAATTTCCATATTAGACAAGGTGTTTGCTGCCTCTGTTCGCAAGGTAATCTGGTCTTCGTTCGCTGTTGTCGGGTTCAAATAGTAGAATAATTGTCCACCATTCGTCTTCAACACGGTCTCCAGTTGCTCGAATTCTTCCTGTTGCCCAAGTGCACGCAGGCGCTTAGCCCCAGCTTCATTGTTCTTGGTATAGCACCGATACACAGCATCCACATTATTAATGCCATCCAGTGACAGTTGGTCTATAATTTGCGCAGCCTCCGATGCAGTTGTAAACACCTCTGTTGTATTCCAAAGGAAATTCTCTTTTTTATCTGCGCCAAGAAATTCCACTAACAGCGGGATATCCTTTTTTTCAGATACAGTCGGAGTCAGAACACCCTGATCTATCAACATATCACGATACATCACGGCCATTCCGTCATAATTTGCCTGTTCCCCATCGGTAAAGTAAAAGGAAATTTTAGGGGTAACCGGATTGATCATTTCCTGAGGAACATTGGTACCAGCACCATCTTTTCTATTGATGTTTTTTACATATTTCTGACGTAGTTCAAAACGTGCGGTAGACCAGTTATACGGATTATTCGTCTGAGCTGGTGTAGCAATGATACTGGCGTATTCTGCACCATCTTCAACAACAGCCAGAAAACCGTTTTGATACGCACCGTGTACCATACCGAAAATCGGCACCAGAACCTGCGGTTCTTGTTTGGCTGTCGATCTCGATGAAGTTGCTTTTGTTTCGATACCCAGATCCTTGCCATAGATACGAGAAGCATAGGTCGAACTATAATTGGCAGGCTGGCGATAACGAATCAGCCCTCCACATCCGTCAGGGATCAAGATATAACCGTTGATATTGTCACTGTAGGAACTACCAAAAAACGGCATAAACGCGAGGGATTTCAGCGTATAGGTACTGCCATCCAATCCTTCTTGCAGTGTGCCATCCACCAGAGCCATTGTTACAGCATTGTCGTGTAGCTGCAACTGAACCTGAAGCGAAACACCCACTTTCGGAAAAGAGGCTGTACAAATAAAGCCGTCATCGCACATCTCATAACTGGCATTACCGTCTTTTCCAATACTGAATCTGCTCTCCGTGCCATCTTCACTAAAGCATTCCATTGCCACAAGAGAGTTTCCGTAGCAACGCCAGGTCGAATTTAATCCTTCTGCTTCTCCCAAAGGCAATGCACCCCAGAGATATCCGGTGGCATTATTTCGGATACGAACAGCTCCTTCATCGCGGTTAAGATATACCGTAAGAGCATCATTCCGGCAGACCTGTTCAAATCCCTCTGTTGTGAATTGACTCTCTACGGGTTCAGAAGAAAATGGGTGTACCTGCCGATTGGAGTTCGCTTCCAACAGTCCGCTGTGCAAAGCAGCAGCAGACATTGAAGCTGTGCTATCCTCCGTATCCTCCCCCTCTACTGCCAACACAAGGGTTATGGAAAACATGATTGCAAGAAGCATGCCACACAAGCGGATCCATAATTTACGAGAACACACGGTAGCGCACCTCCTCAAACAGTTCACCGGCAAAAGAAACTAATTCTCTCCAAAGGATAAAGAGAATAATAACAGCCAGAATTGCTACAATCGCGAAAAATAGGGTCAGCAAAATATTAGCCAACGTTTTTTTCAGGTTATAAATATGTGCCTCTTTGATTCCGATAAAGATCAATACAGCTGTATAACCGAGAATCAAAAAGGATAGTAACTGATAAATAAAAATCTCCGTCAGTGTAAGTGCATGAGAAAGCAACGTCAACAGCGGCCAACAAATAATGAACAAAGACAAGCAATAAGCAAACACTGTGTATACCTGACGGAAGGTTCCTTTACCATCGTTGATAGAACTGATCAAATAGCTGCCAACAACAAACAACGCAGACGGCACCACCGCAATCAGCAAAATAGCTACCGGGTTGCTGCGGCTGGAATATCCTCCGCCAAATACAAAGGATGTCAAACCTCTGCAGATCATATATACCGCCAATGCGACTACATAGAGGATGCTTGCAGCTGTCACGCTGCCTCGTACTCCTGTCTTAATATAGTACACACCGTCGATCGGATGCCGCAGGAAGTAGGCAATATCCGCAGTCAAGGCTTTCAATAAAGGCCGTTTCTTGCACGTCCTTGCAAAGCGTTCTGCTTGTATTTCGCGGTAACCATATTTTTTATCAAGCAAATTAAGCACAAATATTACCGCAGCAATCATAGCGAGAATCACAAGGATCATTTCCATATGGGAGCGCATCCACTCGCTTCGAATCTCCCAAAAACAATCCGAGTATCCACTTTTATGCTCAATCAGCTCAAAGTGAGTCGCTGCTTCTTCATATCTCCCAAGCTGGAAAAGTGCTTTGGCATAGCCCTCATGAGACATATATGCATTGGGGTTCATTCGCAAAATTTCACCCCATCCGGTCAACGCGTCAGCATATTGTCCGTTTTTAAAGTCGGATTCTGCCTTATGGAGCAGATTAGCATATTCTGTGGGATACCACACCTGCAAAACACCGCGTTCTTTGTCCAGAATGTAGATATTACCATCGGCATCTGTTTCAATGGCGCTTGCAACAGCTGTTAAGCCATTTCTGTCCGAAGCGGTAGCCTCACTGGCAAACTCTAGCAAACAAACACCCGTTTCTGAATATTCTGCGATTTTACCGGAGCTGCTTACGGTATAAAAGCCGCCATCCGGTCGTACCGCAACATCAACATCATCTGCCCTGCCGAAATGCTCCCCTTCAGCAAAAACATTGACGCCCGCCATATTCAGCTTTTTCACGGAATTCCATCGGTCATTCTGTGTGACAGAAAAAACCATATCGTTATCCGCCACATCCAAAGAAACAATGTTTGGCGGCGTCCGGAATGTCATATGCGCCTTTTGCTCATCTGTGTAAAAGGTTTTCTGAAACCACTCAACAAAGCTCAGACCCTTGGTACGGTTTGCGCCAAAAAAGCCGTTAAAGTGTGCATTACGGTCGAACTGCAGTATACCTTCATAAGAACCTTCGCTGATGACAAAAAGGTTATCATAACTATCAAGATCAACCTTTTGCGGCTTATAGGGGCTTCTGCCATAGTAGGGTTCTGTGGGATGTTCAACGGTAGACTGTAATGTGTGATCTTTACTAAACACCTTTACTTTCGCCGCATCATAATCCGCCACAAAAATTCGGCCATCAGAGGCAACAGAAATTCCGGTGGGTTTAGACAGCGCATCTTCTCCGAATGTTTCTATATTTCCTGTGTCCAGATCATAGACAACAATTCTCTTATTCCCACTATCGGCGATATAAAGCGTTCTGCCCTCGAGGAACATGTCCTCCGGTGCACTCAGTCCAATGTCTGACAGATAAATTCCGGCAGGCAAATACGCATCTTGTGTGGGAATGACTTGTTTATTGATTGCAAGCGTGCCTGTATAAGATGTACCCTCCAATGCAAAAACCGGTTTGACATCGGTAAATAGCAGGATAAACGACAGGCACAGCAATACAATTCTGAAGAATACCTTTTTCATCTGTCTGCCTCCTTACTTCATACCGGAGTGCGACATGGTATTCATAACCCTGGACTGCAAAATGACAAACAGTACCAGATTCGGCAAAAACATAATCAATGTTGCCGCAGCCTGCATACCAAGACCTGCCACTGCGTTGCCGGATAGCTGTCCCACCAAAGCGTTGGCGTTGCCAGAGGTCGCTGTCAGTGTGGACATATAGAACGAGAAACTCTTAAGAGCCTCGTTATTGATATAATAATTAGAGGCTTCTATGCTGTTCCACGAGGCCTGAAATGCCAATATTGCCACCGTAGCTAATGTTGGTTTGATACAAGGAATAATAATCTTGCGCAAAATATAGAAGTCCCCTGCCCCGTCAAGTCTTGCTGCCTCAATCATTTCATCGGGTAGATCATCAATAAACTGCTTTACCAGATATAATCCTACAGGCATCGCCAAAAGCGGAATGATATGTACCCAAATGGTATCCGTCAGTCCAAGCTTACTAATGATGATGTAACGCGGAATAGCGACTGCCGCTGAAACAAACATCAATGCTGCTTCATTGATTCCGAACAAGATATTTTTCAAGCGATACTGCTTTTTAGACATACAATACGCTGCCATTGTTGTAATCAAAAGGGTTAACAACACTACGGCAAGCGTAGTAATCACGCTATTGAACAAGTATCTTGTCATAGGAATAGCCTTATTATCTGATGTAGCAATAAGGTTCTGAAAATTTTGCAGAGTTGGACGAAGTGTAATAAACTTGGGCGGATAATTCAACAACTCATCCATAGGTTTGAAGGCATTAAAGAAAATAAAAACGATTGGCAGACCCATGATGATCGTAACGGGAATCAGATAGCAAAAGAATTTAATCTGAGAACGGTCAAAATGATCGGGGTTCGCGCCCAAGGCACCTAAGTGACGATATCTTTTCTTCATCTCCTTCACCCCTTTTCTGCAAACAATTTTTTCGATAGTTTAGATACTGCCCAAACGATGAGCAGCATAATGACTGACACTGCAGCACTGTATCCCATTTCGTATCTAACAAAGGCGTGTTCCTCTGCATGTGTTACCAGTAGCTGTCCGGCATAACCCGGAGTAGGATTTGCTCCGCACAACTGTACACCAATACTGCCGTTCTGGAACGCATTCACAATAGCCATAATTGCGCCGAACTGCATGTGTGGCTTAATCGCAGGAATCGTAATATAAATGATCTCCTGCAGACGGTTTTTCACGCCATCAATATGTGCTGCCTCATAGAGTTCCTTATTTACATTCAAGATACCGGCGAGCATAGACAAAAAGCCAATGCCCATACTGCTCCATAGGGAAACAACCAGCATAATCACCATCAAATAGCGAGAATCCGACAGCCAGGTGATAGGACTTTGAATTAAATCAAGCTTCAGCAATAGCGCATTGAGATAACCCACCTTATCACCGGCAAATATTACTTGCCACACAGTGGACAGCATAATTCCGCTGGTCATGGAGGGCAAATACAGGATAATAGCCATGATCGTGCGTGGACCTTTAGGAATTTGTGCCAATGACCACGCAAGGAAAAATGACAGTATGTATCCACCTACACCAACAATCACCGAGTAAATTATCGTATTGGGAATTGCGAATTCGGTAAATGTACTATCGTTCGTAAGAATATTGACATAGTTATCCAATCCGATAAAATGCGGTAGCTGAATAGAGTTAAAGTCTGTGAACGACAGTCCGATTGCAACAAGCACGGGAATAATGATAAACACGATGAACAGCGTCACAAAAGGCAGCTGCATATAAAAGGCAGAGTGTCTGTCGAAATGATGCAGCAACGGTGAATCAACCTGTTTCGCAGGCGAAAACCAATTTTTGAGCTTATTGGGCACTCGTTTCATTGTTTCGCCTTCCTTTCTGCGATAATCTGCTTAATCAAATGTACATTATAATCTTTCAGCTTGTTTCCGTTTTCATCGAAATAGCCAAACTCCGTCAGTTTACGCATGATTTCACGGTTGGAGTTAATCGTGGCTTCATCAATTCTCGCTTGGAACTCTGCGCCTTCCGTAACAATCGCAATCCACGCGTTACTGACTTCACGTTCCAATATATAGCTTGCCGGGTGACGTAAAGCCTCCTTTTGCCAGTTCCATTGTTCCAAAATAATCTTCTTATGGGCCAACGGATAGGACATGCCTCCCAACGCCTCATGGTTCGCTGTATTCCAGATATAATCCGAGCCATATTTCATCTGCAGATCGTTTGCATAACGGAGTTGCGTCTCTGACGACAACCACCATTTCAAAAACTCATAAGCTTGCGTTTTCTTCTGAGTATTGGCAAAAATCATGGCAGAAGTCGTATCTGCCGACCAGTACCGGCAAATGTCGCCGTTCTCCTGTTTCGTACCAGGAACCAGCGCAATGTCCCACCTGCCATTCAGCTCCGGTGCACCCACTTGAAGCTGTAGATAGGTTGCAAAATTAGATACGCCGATCGGTACAGTACCGGAACGAAATGCATTGAAGAAGTTGGGGATATTCTGCGCCAGGCCGTACACCTGATACAAGTCAACCATACTGCGTAAGCCTCTGATCGTATTGGGATCCCCGAAATTTGCGGAGAAACCATCGTCCGCGTAATAGTCTCCACCATTTTGGAAAATAAAACCGCCGGTAGCTTCAAAGCTCTTGTAACCAACGTTATTGGCAAGCGGCAAATTAAAATTCATTGCATTTCTATGCAGTACAGGCATCATAGCCTCTACATCTTCCCATGTTTGCGGCACTTCCAAGCCAAGCATGTTCAGAATGTCTTTGCGGTAGAACAAAACATAGAAATCCTGCGTCTCACTTGCGCCATAAATGCCGTCTTCATAGGCCATAGGCGACAAGGCTTCCAGGTTATATTCCTTTCCATACCAGTCAAGAAAATCATCAAATTCCAACAGGTTAACTGCCATACCACGCATAGCAAACTCTGCAGGGCGATAGTAAGACAGGCCTAATGCAATATCCGGATTACTACCCGTGGAATTAGCAAGCGTAATCTTGGATTCATCTGGCATAATGGAAAAACTGACCTCAATACCTGTCTTTTCCGTAAAGTCTTCTGCCGTCAATTGACGCAGAATCTCCACATACTGTGAGGGCTTATTGATCCACACAGTAAGTGCGCCGTCGCTGTTTTCTACATCCACAGCTTCATTCATTTCTTCTGAGAAAGAATATAAGAACTGCTTTGGCGCTATGGACAGTTTATCAATCCATCTTGCAGATGCAGACGGCAATTTCGCATCTGCACCATGGAGATAAATACAATCGATACTTAAATTCTGCTCATATATTTTGCTCAGGGTAAGTGAAGCTAACTGAGCTGCAGAACTTGAGTCATCACTTAGCAGATTTAGCTTGTTCGGAATTTCACGGGGTTTCTCTGCCAAACGTTCCAAATTTTGTACTGCCAGCATAATATCTGCTACGTAGGCAGGTTCCGCACCACCGACAGCTTTCAGTTCTTCATAGACAGCCCGCAGACGATTATCCCAATCATCAATGCGGTCGAGCAAATCCGGCATGTACTGCTGAATGTCCCAAGTCCGATTGGTATCTACGCCCGAAGACTCTGTGGTATTGTTACCCTTGACACGCTTGAGCTCCAGTCCCGTTTCATTCATCTCGTCGATGATGGCCAGCAGTTCGTTATAGGCATGTTCCACAGGTCCTGCTGTAACTTTCATGCACAGCGTGTGCACACCTTTAGTAAGATACACGCCCATTGGTTCATCCGCACCAATGGTCATATTTTTATATGTATTAATTCCCGTATAGGCAAATCCTACATCGCGCAGCTCTGTATAGGGAATAGATCCATCAATTTCAATTGTTCTGTAAGAGCAACCTCCACTCTTTTGAGGCTGAGAATACTTACAGCTCATGTAGTAAATGCCGTCTTGCGGCACTTCAATCTCGTAATACAGCTTCTGTCCTATTGTCTTATTTGATTTATCAGCTGTTGCGTTAATCAATTTCACATATGCATTATAAGGTTCCAGTGAAGAATTGGGTACATTTGTACCTCGAATCGAGCTATCTGTCTTTGCGCGATAGTCTTCACCCTGCACCACAATTGTAGGACCGGCATAACCTTCCGCTCCGGCAATACTTGTCAGGTATTCCTGATACGTTCTTTCTTTCTCAGGCTTTACTGCATATACACCATACAAGGTCAGTCCCTGATTTTGCGGCTTAATAATGACAGTGCAGTTTCCCTCCCCCATTGAAAACTGCACTGGAACACCGGCAAAACTCTCATGATCCTCGACATACGTCGCAGCATACGGCATCTGATACTGTCCAGGAATAATTTCATTACCATATCGGTCTGTTCGAATATCCGAAATGTCATCAGCCCACAGGAAGGGCATTTCACTGACTACATGAACAGAATCAACCGTAAATTCTACCGGGTTTTCAAAAAGGTTTGTTTCAGGAGAATCGTATATTGCTAACAATTCATAGTCTCCTGCACTTGGAACTTGCAAAGCAATCTTTTTCGACTGTTCGGCCTCAATGGACAGTCCGGATTCAAATTCTGTCTTCGCTACAATCCTTTCTGCATAATCAATCTGCCGCTCAGCCATAGCTTGATCTGTCAGAAGGTATGCGCGTGACAGCAAGGGCTGCACATTCAGTTCCTTCGTTTCCGAATGGACAACAATGGCAAAAACGCCCATAATCACTGCACAGAGAGCTATCACTGTACATAACGCAATCGTTACTATTCGTTTCATGTTGCATACCTCCTGCGTCTATCGGCTCATGCCACCGGCTACGGAAAACCGCAGCCGGTGGCCATGAGTAGAAATATGGAGCAAAACTTTTCTTTTAGATTAGTTTACCTTGCTGTTGAAATCTGCCAACTGCTCGCTCAGAGCTGCGTTGACCTTAGCATCGATCTGAGCTGCCACATCGGCTGCATTGGCCTTGCCCTCGCGGACGGAGTTAATGAGGCCGTTCACTTCATCATCAAACACTGCGCTGTAGCCCGGAACGATCTTGTTGATATCGCCACGGATGGAGTTTGCAGTGCTCTTGTACAGAGCCTTGAAGCCTTCGGTCAGATGGCTGTTCTGCTCGAACTTAGCAATGACATCGGGATGCTGTGTGCAGGGAATGTACCAGGTCTTGAGCAGCTTGGTATCATCGCCAGCATGCTCATCATCGCCACGTGCCTCAAAGATATCCAGACGCTCCAGATTGCCTTCCACGCCGTAAGTCAGCCACTTCAGCAGCTGGAATGCAACATCGGGGGTAGCGCAGGTGGAAGTCATATAAGCGCAGTCAACATGGATGGGAGTATAGGTGGGAGTGTTCTCGTCCATACGAGGATAGGGCCAGTAGTCCCAGTTGCACTGGCACTCGGCGCGCATCCAGTTGTCGTTCCAGGTAGCATTGGTGCACAGCAGAGCCATACCGTTTTTGAAGGTATAGTGAGTATCGTCCTTACCAGCTTCGCCGAACTTGGCAACATAGGCGGAGTCCATAGAAGTGGAGCCGTCCTCTTCCTTGGGGAAACGCATGGACCATGCTTCCAGGCCGGGAACTGCACGCAGCTCAGCCAGCTTGTTCATAGCGGGAACCCACTTATCAGCAAAGTGGAATTCCTGATTCACATAGTCATATGCAGGATAGAAGTAACCTTCAGCCTGTGCAGAGTAAACCTGATCCAGATCTTCCAAAGTGGCAGCTGCGCAGGTGTCTGCAGTAATTGCCTTCTTGCAGATCTCTTCAAACTCAGCCAGAGTCCAATCATAGCTGGGCTTCTCAATGTTCAGCTCTTCCAACAGGTCGAGGTTCATGGTGATGCCCATAGCATTGATCTGCATAGGCAGAGCATAAACCTTATCGTTGTAAGTATAGGGATCGGTCATGCCACTGGGAACATATTCGGATTCGGGATCAGCTGCCAGGAAGTCATTCAGGGGCATCACGTAGCCACTGGCAACTTCAGGAGCAACGTCGTTCCAGTCGTTCCAAAGAACGTCAGGCATTGTGTTAGAAGTAGCACACTGGGCCAGGAACTCATTAAAAGCTCCACCAGTAGAACCGGGGAACGGCACTTCTACTACAGTGATATTGGGATACTTTGCGCGAAAAGCTTCCAGAACGGGCTGGATTTCTGCCTGCTCTGCTTCGGGATAAGCGATAGAAACTTGGCCTTCCATCTGGTAGACATCTCCATCTGTGCCGCTGGGGGTGTTATCTGCTTTTTTACCGCAGCCGGCCAGAATGCCAAATGCCATGATCATTGCAAGCAAAAACGCGATGACCTTTTTTACATTTTTCATTGTATTCCTCCTATAGTTTTTGTTTTATTATAACCAACTCATTCTCTACATTCCACTACCTTATTAGCTGCTCCCGAACAACCATAATGATAACAGATTTGATCATGAGTTAATTATCAAATAATTGGGTATTATTTTACCGTTAAAATTACACAGAAATTACACTGATTCCTTCAATTTTATCAATGGTAATTTGATACCTTTTTCCGCCATAGAAAATTCTGTAACTCATGGATTTAATTTCATCCGGCAACCGATTTTCAACTGCAAGTTGACCGTCACGGATGTGTAGCCCACCAAAGCCCAGAACAACAGCCTGCCATGTGGCACCCAAAGATGCTGTATGTATTCCTTCGTTTGCTGTATTTTTCATCACATTCTTTAAATCCAAAAATGCTGATTTTTCAAAATAACGGACCGCTTTCTCCTTCAAGTGCAGACGCGCGGCAAGAAGTGCATGAATTCCAAAGCTTAGCGTCGAGTCATGTAATGTCTTGGGCTCATAATAGTCCCAGGCAGCCAGGAGCTCTTCTTGCGAAAATTCTTCCGGGCAAATAGCCATATACATCAGCACCGCCGGTTGTTTCAATACCTGATAGCGTTGCAGGCGATCGAAACCAATCTTATGATACAAGGGCACATCATCCTCTTTGTGCATTTGCACATCCAAGGGCGTCAACATATCAAATGTTGCATCCTGTTTCCAGAGTTTGGTCTGTGCATCCTGCTCTCGAATCATCTTTCCGGCCATATCTTGCCACTTGCTTACTTCCTCCGCACGCAAGTCAATCTTTTTGCACAGTTCACTCCATATTTCAGGTGAACCGCTTTCTAACTCACGCGCTGTTTGGATTGCCAACTCAAGATTTTTCTTTGCCACGCTGACGGTATAGAAATCATCAACTGTCACTCCGCAATATTCGTCGGGGCCCTTTACAAACAGGAGATGATAACAATCTTCTTTTGCATTGTAGTTGAATCGATCTACCCAATACCGTGCGGTCTGTAGCAAGATTTCTGCTCCATACTGTTCCAGGAAAGCCTTATCCCCGGTAATCTCACAGTACTGACCGATGGCAAGTGCAATATCAGCAGTAATATGTATTTCGCAACATCCGGTATCCCATGTACCGCATTGTTCGAAACCGGTATCCGATGCCATCCACGGATATCTTGCACCTGTTGCAGAGAATTGTTTGGCGCTCTCAACTGCGTCCGGCAAGGTATTGAACCGGTATAATAGCAAATTTTTTGCTACTTCAGGCTGGTTCCAACAAAACATTGGCAACATGAATATTTCTGTATCCCAGAAATAGCATCCCTTGTATCTGCCGTGAGTCAATCCTCTTGCTCCGATACTTGCACGGGGATCATCGCGTGGAGTTGCTTGTATCAACTGATAAATATTGTATCTGATGGCACCTTGCCACTCATCATTTCCTTCAATACATACATCAGCATTTTCCCAGATCTTATCCCAAGCAACAGACGAATTCTCCAATAACTTTTCAAATGTTTGCGAAGCTATCTCATGTAACGACTGGCATGCTATCTGCTGAGCATTTCCATCACGGAAAGATGCCACTGCTACATTCTTTTGAATGACCCAGGTTTCACCTTTGCACAGTTCTTTTTTTAATTTCGTATTTATTTGCTTTTCCTGAAGTTCTGTAATTTCCTGACCCTCACCGAAAAGTTCATACGCCTCTGCAATTTCGCGGTGAGAAACCTTTGTCCACGCCGTCAGTAAACCACCGGCAGACAATGGCTCAGTCTTTTCCTCCCCCCACATAGCAGCGAACTCAATGTTTTCGCTCAACTGGTCATCCGAAATAGGCAGGTTTTGTACGGTTCCATCAATTCCACCGGAAACCTCCGCAAATCCGGACCAGTTCTCAGGCGTTATTTGCACACGCATAATGGCCAAGTGTTTATTGTCCATACTTAGAAATTTATCCATTTTTATATGGGTACGCTTTCCCATATCATCGTGCAAACAATAGTCCCAAGTCAGTAAGCCATTTTTCATGCATAGTGTCTGCTTGAAGTCAGATACAGAAAAGTTATTACTGTCTTGACCGTCAAGTCTGATTTCCATGGCCGAAAAATCAGGCTGATTCACAATGTCTGTAACTCCCGGTCGAACATATTCGTAGAAACCGGATAGAAATGTGGAACGCCAAGCAGGGTGCTCACCTCGTTCATCCAAACGATAACCGCGAGTCCCCATATAACCATTGCCTTGAGAAAAGATACTTTCTCGATAGGCTTTATCTTCAGCGGTATCTGCCACAATTTCCCACGGTGTGATTTTCAACTCAATCAAATACGCACCTCCGTTCTTTTTCTGCCATCATAGGCAGTGTCAATAGCATAGGCCAGGAAGCCTGCGCAAGTAGCAAATGCATCACCGGTACGGCTTTCACCGGTAAACTCATCCACACTTTCACATGCAACTCCGTTATCCAGCTTACAAAGCGCCAAATGCTCTCTTGCTTCTTCCTTTTTGTCAGAAAGCAAGCTATTTGCAATACTAAGCACCCAGGGATGCGGTGCATGAGGACAACCAATTTCTGCAATCGGACAATCTGCAAAAGAATACGGATAGTCTTCCCTGCGGATAATGGCAACCGTATGTTTCCAAACTTCATTGTCCATCGAGCAGAATCCGTAATGCGGAAGCAAAAGCAAACTTCCGGGAGGTTCATCATAAATATCCCAATTCCCGTCAAGATCTACCGACCACGCAAACATCTTCTGTCCGTCTTTCTCCTTAATGCAGTGTGCATTGATCGCCGTGCGAACACAATCCGCTTCCAAACCAAGCGACTCGTATTCCGGGTAAAACTCCGCCAACTTGCTTAAGCTATACCACACCAATACATTGTCGTATGTCAGGTAAGGATACACTCTCATATCGTCTGTAGGCTGCAGGAACGTTTCATACAGTGCAACCTTAGGATGACGCTTTGTCCGAAGCCGCTTTAAAATCAGCTCGATTCCGTTGCGAACCCATGCCTGCTGCAGCATAGAACGGTCTCCCGTTTCTTCCACATAGCGAGTCAGCGCCAAAATGGGAGCACACAATTCATCCAGTTCAAATCCCGGCTCCAGTAAGGTACCGTCAATAAATCGGCTATGAATACCCACATTTTTAATTTGCCGTGTAAAAACGTATTGCAGTATTTCTGCCGCCGTATCCGGATCCGCTAATAAAATAGCCGGAAAACTCCAAATCAGGCTGTCTCGATCCCAGTAAGCCGCGCTGACATAGTATCTGGGGCTGCGAGATGTCATTAACGTAAATTCTTCTGTGTCAAGTGTCTTGCCGCTACCAAAGAAATAACTGAAGAACATATTTACATTCAGCAATTCATCCAGTGCCGGGTCCGCAACACTTCGCTCCCTTTCCGCCAGCCAATCACAGGTGTTTTTCAGCTCAGTTTCATAACCCTGGCGTAAGAGTTCTTTGGCAGAAGTGGCCGCAGATACTTCTTCAAAGCCAAGTCCAAACCATATGGTTGTTTCCACAGAATCTCCTGCGTTTAGTCTGGCGGGAAGATCAATGGTAAAATATACGGCATCGTCCTTCTTTTTAAACCTGGAAGAGATAGGGCAGTTTTCCGGCTGTTCCGTATAAATCGGTGCGAATGCAAACAGGGATAAACCCGGGCGCAAATCCATTACATAGCAATGATTCCATCCGCTGCGGTATAGGTTCTTTTCAGCCATAATAGGCTTACTTTCGTTAATAGAATGTTTTGTTTCTAACCACGCACCATGAAGGCCAAAGCGCAGTTCAGTATCAACATTGGCGCTTACCTTCAAATGGTATCCGAAGCCGCGCTCACCCATAGGTGTAAGCAGTACGCCTTCCATTACACAGTTGCCAGCTGTTGCAGTAAAAGTTGGCACCCAATGATGCAGGCGTGTCCACTGCATATCCTCAAGTGGCACTTCTTCCCCATTCAATTCGATAAACGGGCGCAATAACGGCTGACCTTGATCGCCACATAGTTCAATCATTCCTTTTGCACCCATATGCAAGAAGCTCAATCCTTCGATTGCAGCATCCGTTTGACGGATAGTCGGTAGAGAAACATATTCATTGCCTGTTACAAAATAGTTCATCATTTCTCCTTTCTCCAACCATGAACCGTTCTTCCAAAGAAGGTTCCGTTTACATCGCCTGCATCATTGCCACTCATCGGGAACAGCAATACATCGTTCACCTGCTTACCATGAATCTGTAGCTGATTCGCAGACCATTCCACAACGAAGTCATTGCCATATTCATCTGCAAAGTGATGTTCACCTTCGCTGCCAAACAAGAGGAACGCAAGGTTCTGATAACCCTCTAGACGATTCGTCATAACACCATCCCAGTCGAGACTTCCCATGCATAGCTCATTATTCAGATTTACCGGGATCGCCGCTCCTTCTTTAACAAAAACAGGAATCCGTTGTAAGCCACAGCTCACAGATATTTCTGTATTTCCGTTATAGCGAATCCCAGACCACAGCCCATACCACGCGCCATCAGGAAGATAAACTACGCGCTGCGTGGCATTTTCCTCGATGATAGGTGCCACTAATAGGTCTGAGCCAAACATATACTCGTCTTCTATATCTCTTACTCTCGAATTCTCCGAATAGTCAAAGATCAGGTGTGCCATCATAGGTCTGGCAGTCTGACAGCAGTTCTGCGCTTCTTGCCAAATGTAAGGCATCAAATTCATTCGCAGATTGGCAAAAAGGCGGTAAATCGGAATAATGACATCGTCCTTGTTGGCTACAGCCATGTTCCACGGACTGCGATCATTATTCCAATGATCACGCTCTACCATATAGTACTGGCCATATCTCGGCTCAGAGTGGAATTGCATAATGGGTGCAAACGCCGCAAATGCAGCAGAGCGCAAATATAATTCCGTAGAGGGAAAATCACCTGCAAAACCGCCAATATCAAATCCGTAAAACGGAACGCCAGATAAACCAAGCGACAAGCCTGCCGTCAGCTGACCTTTTAGTTCCGCAAAATCAGATACCTGATCTCCTGCCCAATGGATGGGATAACGTTGCGCGCCAGTATAGCCGGCTCGACTGAATGTCACTCCGCCGAATTCCTTCATAAATTCATGATATCCGCCTTCATACAAGTTGGGATAATCATTGTGCGCATCACGAACGCTTCGTCCGTCAGAGAATCGCGCGTCGATGTCAAACAGGAACTCACCGCCATCCGTTTTAAATCCCGCAACACCAAGCTCTTCCATTAAGTAGCGACGCTTGTCAAACCACCACTTGCGCGTCTTAGTATTACTGAAATCCGGAATCAGAGAGTTGCCAAACCACATTTCCGTAATTCGATAAGGCTCTCCGTCTGCCTTTTTCAGCAAAAGTTCATTATCTATGGCATATTTCTCATCCAAATCCAATTGCACACCGTGCGGATTGGCTTCATATTTAACCACGGGTATTTGCCAAAGCACCAGCTTGACATCATTATCTTTTAAGGTGTTGCAAAAAGCCATAGGATCAGGCCATTTGCCATCCTCAGGGAAGGTGAAATCCGCATAGCGCATAGCACTTCCATCAGCTCTCGGAGTGTAAATCGCATCGTTCCAAATATAGAAAGTCTCCTCATCACTCCAGGCTTCCAAAACCATAACCGATGCAGGAATGCCAGTCTCCTGCATCTGGTCGATTTGTTCCAATGCCTCTTTCTGTGTATTCCAGCCATTAGAAGACATCCAAGGGCCAAAACACCATTTAGGCGGAAGTACAGGTGCACCTGTCTGCTGATGATAGGCTTGCAAAAGTGCCTGCGGTGTTCCTGTTTGGATGGTGGCCTTGAACAGTTCGTCGCCTTCGGCGCATACTGCGAATAGCTTCATCTGCATCCAACCATCTTCAGCGGTTTGTGTAAGATCAAACCGGGACGGGGTTGTGCTGTTCTGCAACAAACTTACTCCTGCATCCGAATAAACAAACGGGATTGGCAAATAGGTTTTATCCTCTTGATGCGAAAACTGTTCCACCACATAATTCAAGGGAGTTTTCCCTCTCTGATTAACGCGGTCAAATTTTTCACCAAGGCCGTAAAAGGCATTTCCTAAAAAGTCTGCGGTCAAAGTGATGTGCTGTACCGTTCCATTCGCATCTGCCGCAAGTTGAAGCACAGGAGAAAGGCGCATGACCGGTTGATCACCGCGCAGCACTACCAGCCGGTTATCGCCATCTAAAATGGCGTCGATTTGTTCATAGTTTTCACAGTTATCATCTATTTTAACGGTTAAATTGTCTGTCAAAATAATTCGGATACAGGAAGAAATTTGAACAATCATTCTGTACTTCTGTGTATCCGTCTGATAAGTTAATATAAATCCTCCATTGGTTTTCTCAATATCAGGAACCAATGTCCATTCTTTAATTATTGGGCAGTAATATGTTTGACTGGCTTCCTTATCTGATGTAACAAACTGATAGGAGAAGCCTTTTTCATGACTGGGAACTTCCATCTGAAAACGGAAGTATCGTTGCCCTCTGTCATTCACACTATCCTGTACACCGCAAACCGTTTTTGATCCGCTGGAGTACTTCACTTCCATATTTACTCCATCGGCCTGGCTGCCGTCCAACCGGCAGCCGAAGTTGATAATAGAATCTCCTTCCGTTACAAAAAACGGTCTACGCTCCAAACCACTGTCAAAATGCGGGAATAGCCCGCTTGGCATATGTTTTATTTCCATGAGAACTCCTTTACTGTACCTCGTTCCACGACGCAAATAGGAATCGTCCGCTCTTCGTGGGGCAAGTTGTGATTTTCAGCTGCCGTAATCATTAACTGTGCAGCCTGTTTTCCCTTTTCAAAAATATTCTGCCGGATTGTTGTTAATCCCGGGAAGCACATTTTAGCATAGTCTACGTCATCAAAGCCAATTACAGAAACGTCCTCCGGAACCGATATACCGAGTTCCTTCAGTCCATTTATCATGCCCATCGCCGCAATGTCCGATGTAGCAAACACAGCTGTAATAGTCCTATCCTCCGCAATCTTCTTTGCCGCCTCTTGACCGAAATCATAGCTGACATATCCATCCAAAATATTTTTTCTCTCTATAGGAATTCCTGCTTCTTTCAAAGCATCTTTATATCCATCTAGGCGAACAGAATTAACACCGTTTTCTTTTGCTTCACCCGTTACAATAGCAATATTACGATGCCCTTTCTCGATCAGATATTTGGTCGCTGTATAACCGCCAAGGCGATCATCGGTACGGACGCTATAAAAATAGTCATCCTCAATACCATAGCAGTCCACCAAAACCGCGGGAATGTGATAAGTTTTATATTCAACTACATCACTTCGCGGGTAAGCGCCAAGGATAATTACGCCGTCCAAGGTCCTGCTCTTTACAATATCAATATAGCTTTGTCCGGGGTTTGTACCCGATACTATTAAATGGTATCCTGCCTTGCGAACCTCCAACTCCACGGCACTGAGAAACATGCCATAGAAAGGATTGCTGAACATGATGTGAGATTCTTTGCGGTTATCCTCTGTCTGTGGGATAACAATGCCAATCAATTTTGACTGTACCCCTTGCTGTACGCGGCAGGTACCCAATGTCTTTGCTGCTTGATTTGCTACATAATGCAGCTTTTCCACAGCAGCCAGCACCCGCTCACGTGTCTCCGGTGTAAAGGACAAATTTGGCGTATCATTCAAAATATAGGACACAGTAGCCGGTGATACACCTGCTTCCCGCGCAACATCTCTGATACTGACTTGCTTTTTCATACAAAACTCCAAATCTTTCGTCATTATTTTACCGGTTCAATAGCATTATACCTCCTAAAGTTTTTTGTTGTCAAGTATGCTATCGATTGTTTGTCCGCTTTTTGCAGATTTTGTTCATTCTGTCTATTTTATATGTCAAATATTCTCCATATTACAAAGAAAAAAAGATATTTCTTTTGACTCCTCCCCTTCTCTCTTGACTACCTTAAAGTTATTTCGAATGTATTGATCATAATATATTTATCACACCATATTCTAAAATACTTATTTTATCCGATAAACACACAAACATTTTTATATCATATATAAAGAATCCAGCGACAACGAGCGGAATCGTTGTCGCTGGAATTAACTCATATATATGTATTGTTTCTGATATCAAAATAGAAATATTTCTATTCACGACGGATTAAATAGAATATCAATCCTTGGCAAACATAGCCGCGCCGATCATGCCGGCGGTGTTGCCCAAGGTGCAGCAGACGATGCGCGGGTGCTTTGCGGTGTAGGCCGCGCCGTACTCCTGCTGGCCCACCTTCTCCCGCAGCGGTACCAGCAGATTCTCTCCCTGATTGGCCACACCACCTGACAGCGCTATCACTTCGGGAAAGAAGATGTTGACGATATTGGCAATACCGATGGAAAGATAGCGAATGTATTCCTTGACTACTTCCTCGCCTGCGAAATCTCCCGCTTGCTGTGCTGTAAAGGCCACGCGACCGTCTACACCACCAAGTTCTGCAGTAATTTGGTGCATAGCACTTTCCGGATATTTTGCCATAGCCGTGTTCGTCATACGAATGAGCGCTGTTGCCGAGGAGTAGGTTTCAAAGCAGCCTTTGCGTCCACAGGCACAAGGTTCGCCGTCAGCAACGATAACCATATGGCCCAGCTCACTTGCCGCACCGGTATAGCCGGTCAGCAGCTTACCGCCAATGACCACACCGCCGCCAACGCCTGTACCCAATGTGACCACCACGGCGCTCTCTGCGCCCTTGGCGGCACCCACAACCGCTTCCGCTAAAGCGGCCGCATTGGCATCGTTGACAAGACGCACATCGTAGCCGGTCAGTTCCTTGAGTGCTGTGCGTACATCATAATCTACCCAGCCTAAATTACAGGCATAGACTACCTTGCCATTCTTGTCGTCCACCATGCCGGGGCAGCCCAAGCCCACACCGTCTATGGTTTCATCTTTTCCAATGTCGCGAATCATTTGGGCAATGGTTTCCGTCACCGCTTCCACACCTTGCTCAGCATGAGTGGGACAAGAGCTTTGCTTTTCGATTTCGCCTTGTTCATTGACCAGTGCGCCCTTGATGTTGGTGCCGCCCAAGTCAATGCCGATATAATGCTTCATGTTTACCACTCCAGATTCTTTCCGGTCTCCTTACTGAATACATGTGCCACGTTACCGCCAAAGGTCAGATTGACTTCGCTACCCATGGGGAAGTGTGCTGCATCACCGTTGGTAGGCACGATCACAATCACGTCCTTGCCTTCTGCGGTGACATGCAGATGGATGCTGGAACCCATCAGCTCGCTCACATCTACCTTACCCTTGATACCGTCAGCACACAGCATCAGATGGTCGGGACGAACACCCAAGGTGATCTCCTGGGGTACTATGTTATTGTCGGACAAACGCTTTTGCTTGTCCTCGCTCAGCTCCACGCTGATGCCGCCCACTTCCACGGCGTACTTGTCACCGTTCTTGGTGAGTTTGGCATCAAACAGGTTCATCTGCGGTGTGCCGATAAAGCCGGCCACAAACAAGTTGGCGGGATGATCGAACACCTCCTGCGGTGTGCCGATCTGCTGGATGAAGCCATCACGCATGATAACGATACGGTCACCCAAGGTCATAGCCTCGGTCTGATCGTGGGTAACATATACAAAGGTGGTGTCGATGCGCTGACGCAGCTTGATGATCTCCGCGCGCATCTGATTACGCAGCTTGGCGTCCAGGTTACTGAGAGGTTCGTCCATCAGGAACACGGACGGATCACGCACAATAGCGCGACCGATGGCCACACGCTGACGCTGACCGCCGGACAAAGCCTTGGGTTTACGATCGAGATACTGGGTGATGTCCAGAATCTCAGCCGCCTCACGCACCTTCTGATCGATAACATCTTTCGGGGTCTTTTTTAGCTTCAGGGAGAATGCCATGTTCTCATACACCGTCATGTGGGGATACAGAGCATAGTTCTGGAAGACCATAGCGATATCGCGGTCTTTCGGCTCTACATCGTTCATCAGCTTATCGCCGATCCACAGCTCGCCGGAGGTAATCTCTTCCAAGCCTGCAATCATACGCAGGGTGGTGGACTTACCGCAACCGGAGGGGCCGACAAGTACGATGAATTCCTTGTCCGCGATCTCCAGATTAAACTCCTGCACGGCCACGACGCCTTCGTCTGTGATCTGCAGATTGGTCTTCTTGACCTCTTCGCCCTTCTTGGGCTTCTTTTTCTTCTCGGTGTTGGGGTAGACTTTCTTCAGGTCCTTCAAAATGACTTTTGCCATAACGTTTGACTGTAACTGCTCTGCCTCCGCAAGGAGCAGCCTCGCGACCACCACGTTGGGTGTATCGCCTTACGACAGGTCTCCACACTGCCGCACCGCCAGTCGCAGCGGATTTATTCCTCCTTTTCATTGACCGATAGATATCATAAAGTGGAGTGATACCTATCGGCGGGAATAGGTGGCTTTTTATCGCCATATGAACTTTTGATAAATTGCCTCCTTATGTGGCTTTTTGTTTACGCCACCGAAAGTAGATAACTACTTTACTGAACCAATCAATTCTTATGTCTTTTCCTATGTACTATTCTGTTCCGTTAATTCGGAAAAACATTACCTTTTGAGAATTCTGTGTATATATCACACGATTACTTTTTAATCAAGGTGGCTTTTATACATCCCTATTCAGATACTTGGCCACTAATTTGGTTCTTTACTGATCCTCGTTCCACCAACTGCAGAGGCAGTATCTCCTCTTGTTTAGATAAAGTTGGATCTTCAATGTGCTTGAGGAGTAATTCTACGGCTTTCTGCCCCTTGAGAGAAATCTGCTGCTTGATCGTCGTCAATCCAGGCACTAGATATTGGGAAATCTCCAAATCATCGAACCCGATAATAGAATAATCATCTGGGATCTTCTTTCCCGCCTCATAAAATCCTTTCATAGCGCCGATGGCCAGAATATCCGCTGCAGCAACAACAGCTGTTATAGGCAGGTTAGCCCCCACGAGCTTTTGAGCAAGAATAATTCCACTTTGATATTCGATCTCACCTTCAAAACCGTATCTTTTTTTAAAGGGTACATCATACTCTTCTAACGCCTGTCGATAACCGAGTAGGCGTTTTTTCATTACACCGCTTTCCTTTAACTGACCGGCAAAAAACGCAATCTGTCTATGGCCGTTTTCCAATACATACTTTGTCGCCAAATAACTACCATAGGCATCATCAATACGAACATTATGATAGTAGTGATCATTACAATAGCTATCGATTAAAACAATAGGAATCTGTGTTTTTTTCATTTGATGATAGAAATCATCCGGATACATACCAATTACAATGATGCCATCAAGGTTTCTCTGTCTGGCAAGAGTCAAATAGCTCTCATTAGCATCCGTTGCCGAAATAATGATGTGGTATCCTTTTTACCGTGCAAAATACTCAATACTTCCTAAAATTTCACTGTAAAAGCTGTTCTTGAACATAAGCCTATCGCCAGGTTCTGTTTGAGGAACAACCACTCCTATTAGCTTTGAATCACGCATACTCAATCCGCGAGCTGCCAGATTTGGAACATAATCTAACTCTTCAATTGCTTCCATTACACGGCTCTTTGTTTCTTCGGAAATGGAACACTTTCCATTAAGAACATAAGAAACTGTCGCAGAAGAAACCCCTGCCAGGGCAGCCACATCTTTTATTTTTGCTCTTGTCATAGGCATCTCCTCATCACTTACACGGTTAACTTGCTATATAGTTTTATGATAAACATACCTCTTTATTTTGTCAACATTTTTCTATCACCTCTATAGAATTCTGTTGACAAGCACATATAATTTGGTATATTGTGAAATAAACGCACTTAATCGCTTAAATATGCCGATATAGCATACGCGCATAAACAATATAGTTTGCTGGAAACTTGGAGTCAATTTGATTTCAGGTTTTTGTATAAAAAAGTACAATTTGGGGTGACTCTAAAACACTTTTATAATCCATATAGTCAATACCATCCACTATTATGTCGATATATTAGATATAATCAACCGGGATTTTATTTCTATGCCACCCTCTCCCCTATCCAGAATTCATTATTCTCCGCTCAAAGCGTTCTTTACACTATGTTAAGTGTTGGTAAAATATTTACGAAAGAGGTCCTATTATGATTCAGCTTGATTTATCATGTACAAAATGTTTTTTGCCGATTCCTTATGAGGCATCAATTGCTCCCCGCCTGCATATTGCCCATGAACATCTGCAAAAGGGCAACGGCTTAGGCAGCGACTTCACCGGTTGGGTACATCTGCCCACCGATTATGACCACGAAGAGTTTGCCCGCATCAAAAAGGCGGCCAAGAAGATCCAAGGCGACTCGCAGGCGCTGGTGGTCATCGGTATCGGCGGCTCTTATCTGGGCGCACGCGGTGTCATCGAGTGCCTGTGCTCTCCTAATTACAATCTGAAAAAGAAGAACACACCTAACATCTATTTCATCGGCAACGGCCTGTCCTCTGAGCAGTTGAGCGAGACCATGGAGCTTTTGGACGGAGTGGATTTCTCCGTCAACGTGATTTCCAAGTCCGGCACAACCACCGAGCCTGCCGTGGCATTTCGTTTCTTCCGCCGTATGCTGGAGGAGAAGTACGGCAAGGCTGAGGCTGCCAAGCGCATCTATGCCACCACCGACCGTACAAAAGGCGCACTGAAATCCCTTGCTGACGAGAACGGCTACGAGACCTTCGTAGTGCCCGATGATGTAGGCGGCCGTTACAGCGTGCTGACCGCCGTGGGTCTGCTGCCCATCGCCGTGGCAGGTATCGATATCAACGAACTGATGAACGGTGCTGCTGCTATGCAGGCAACCTGCGCCGCAGACGATATGGCAAGCAATCCGGCTTGGCAGTACGCCTCCGCACGGTATGAGCTGTACCGCACAGGCAAGCGCATTGAGATTCTGGCAACCTATGAGCCCTCCTTCCGTTTCATGGCAGAGTGGTGGAAGCAGCTTTACGGCGAGTCCGAAGGCAAGGAGAACAAGGGCCTGTTCCCTGCCAGCGTGGAGTTTACCGCTGACCTGCATTCCATGGGCCAGTATATCCAGCAGGGTGAGCGTCATATCTTTGAATCCGTGGTGCGTTTCGGCGCCTCCCGTGACGAAAATCCCGTCCCCTTTGACGAGGTCAATGGCGACGGTCTGAACTTCCTCGCCGGCAAGTCCATGGACTTCATTGCCACGCAGGCTATGGACGGCACGCTCCTCGCTCATGTAGAGGGCGGCGTACCCAACATCATCGTCCGTGTGGGGCAGAAAAATGCCTATACCCTCGGTGAAATGATCTACTTCTTTGAATATGCCTGCGGCCTGAGCGGCTATCTGCTGGACGTGAATCCCTTCGATCAACCTGGCGTGGAAGCCTATAAGAAGAACATGTTTGCTTTGTTGGACAAGCCCGGCTACGAAGATCTGCGCGCAGAATTGCTGAAAAAGCTGGGGCAGTAAATACTATACTTTAATATACTTCCGAGCTTCCAAGGGCACATTGCAAAGTTTCTGCAATGTGCCTTTTACTATCCCCACATCCTAGAATCTCATTGTGTTCCAGTGGATACATCCTTTCTCTACAGGCATCACCGGAGTTTCCTTCTATAGTATAGATTACAACCTTTTCCACATTGTCTACGATACCGGTATGATCCGGGCCACCATCCTGCGGTCCGAAATCCCCCTTATTATCCCAGTCAAAGAATAAATAGGACAATGTTTTTTAAGCAAATGTGCACGCAATAAGCCATGGCCAAATACTTATGAGCGATCTCGATAGGCAAAGTAAAAGCGTCCGAAAAGCAAAAGCTTTCGGGCGCTTTTTATTGTCGAACCAATACAGTATGTAATAGAATATATACTAATTCCGTCTTTCTTTGAACACAATTTTTCTCACGGTAGTAATGCGTTCAAGGCCATGCCGGTCCACATAAAGTTTTGCTTCTAAAACATCTGAGAACCACATTGCTTCCTCGATGCTTGTCACATAATCTCCATGTAATCCCAATAGATATGCCTGATCTCCGCTATCAATAAAAATATAGTATCGCTCCATACAAATCTCATGGTTGCCACAATATTATGGGCAATTTATCCTCCTTGAAATGAACTTATATGGACACTAGTATGACAAAAATTAAGATTAAATCTAGCTATCCATACAATTAATATACTAAAGGGCATAAACCGAAATCATCCTAATCAAATTTCCGCGAAGCATTATCTGTAAGTAGATAATCATGAAATTCACCACCTATTGGCTAAATTATATCATTTTCAGCATTTTGTGTAAATGATTTATTATAGGCAAATCATTTCAATATAATCCCCACGATACGGTAATGACCGAAATAGTGAAGAATATCTGAAGATACTTCCATATTATTCAGGCTAGAAGCGGATGACAACATCGTTCTTGTTGTAGGCAATACCCTTGGTAAGGGTATCCACATAGGTGTAGGTGGTCAGGTAAGATGCCTCAGAAGTGATGGTGGGCAGATGGGAAATGATCTGGTAGTCCACCACATCACCGACAGAAGCGGTGGCAGTGGAATCATAGCCATCAGTGATATGGGTAGTAGAACCACCGTTCTTACCGGTGTCTGCTGCGGATTCACGGACGGTCTTATCCAAGTCGGGCATACCGGTATTATTCTTGGGATACACGGTCACATCGTAGTTCCATTCGGTACCGTCAATGGTAGTCATGGGCAGGGATACGAAGAAGGGATTGCAGGTGCAAGTGACCATATCGGGCACGCGGGTCTCGACCAGCAGGTACAGGCCCTGAGCCAGGTTATTCACCTTGCTGTAGCCATACTCATCGGTCTCATCCATGACCTTGCCACCGTTTTTAACAGCCTTTTCCAGGGCGTTCTTAGTGGTAGTAGCATTAGCGGTCAGGGCATCGCTCAGTGCCTTATTCAGCACATCGCTGGTGAAGTAGTAGGTGCTGCCCTTAGTGGTGTAGGCATCTGCAGTGGTCAGGCCGATAGCCTTCAGCACGGTGTCATCGGTGAAGCCATAGAGGACACCGACCTTATAGGCGCCGTTCTCCTGCTGGCTATAAGTAGAGATAGATGCTACTTTCAGGTAGGTGAACTCAACACCCTTAATGGCATAGCCATAGGCCAGATTATTGGTAGCACTGTTGTTGGTAAAGCTCTTGTCACCCAGCACGTCATTGACATGCTGATCATAGAGGCCGGTAGATACATAGGAAGCGCTATCCCACTTGCCGTCCTGCTCTGCGCGAGTCAGGTCGTACTTATAGAGTTCCAGGGATGCCTTCTTGGTTGTGTCAATGGTAGCTGTCGCTACATCTGCGGCGAATGCCGTAGAGATCAGGGACAGCGTCATGATGGCTGCCATTAGCAGCGTAAAAAAGCGGTTCATTCTTTTCATAGATCATTCTCCTTTTTCATTCTTAGTTTTATTGTTTTGATAAATGTTAAAAGCTCCTGCCATCAGAGCAAGAGCTGCCAGGGGATACACACATGCAAAGCCAACGCCACCGGTGAAGGGTAGTTCCATCACGTCATTGTTAATGATTGTGTAGGTGATCTCATAGGACTTGCTGCCATCACTATTGGTTACAGGCAAAGTGCCAGTAAAGAGCGGCGCCTTCAAAAGGCTCTTTCCATTGACCGTCTTCACTTCCGTCACACGGTAGGTGATATTGCGATTGGTTTTCAGGTCTGTCCACTTCGCGATGCCGTCTGTACCGGTGGTAACGGTACTGACCTTCGTCCAGGTCTTGCCATCGTCCTTAGAAGACTCCAGCAGGAACTGTGCTTTTGCCAGTTTCTTGCCTGCACCATCCACCTTCTTCACGGTGATCTCACCGGGGATGGGAGGATTGGTACGCTTCACAGTCGTATCGGAATTGACTGTCACAGGATAGGTGGTGTTATCACACACATAGCCTTCCGGCGCAGAGATTTCCTGGAAGCTATACTGACCGGGCACCAGATTGGTGAATGTCGCCTTGCCGTTGGCATCTGTCGTAGCATCTGCCACTTTATTACCGTTACTGTCATAGAGACGGTATACAGCACCCTGCAGGTGTGCACCGTTATCTGCTGCTGTCTTATCAATCTCCAGGCTCACTGCGCTGGTCTTGATCTTTAGATACGCAGATACTGGGTCCTTCACACTGGAAGAATAAGTAGCTACATCCTGGATGCCGCTTGTATTAACACCCCATACGCCGTCACCCCAGATTACCGTACCGGCACGGGTGGTATTAGCCTTACTGCCAGTGACATTGATTGCACTGGTAATGGGCTTTGTGGACGAGATCGTCAACGTGTTTCCGCTTCTGGAAAAGCTGACTGCGGTATTGTCACACTCAAAGTTATAGCTGGAAAGAACCTTGTTGGCATCCGTCACCGTAGCGGTATACTTACTGCCGTTCCAGGTCAGATCAACGGTATCGGCTTTCGAGGTAGATGCCGCACAGAAGCTGGGACGGGTACTATGGGTCTGCACAGAAGAAACGATGGAATTGTAATAACTCATAATCTTGCTGCGCAGGGGATGTGTAGAGGCAACACGGTCCAGAACCGCGTTATAGCCCATGGACTTCACATCGATGTGCTTGAAGGTGCTGTCTCGCTCACCCACGATGGTTTCCCAGATCAGGATCTGTGTGGCATAGGACCAGGCCATCTTATTGGCGGTACTGTCTACATCTGCCCACCAACCGCTGCCGATTGTGCCATGATAGCCGTAGCTCATAACACGGCCAATCAGGCGCTGCATCTCTCGTGCTGTCAGCGGATGACCGGAAGGCAGCGTCATATGATCCCACCAGGAATCACTGTAGCTACTGACTGTATCATAGTTTCCTTGAGGAGCAGCAGGCTCAACACAGTAGGCTACCTCACCCTGCCAGGAATCCACGCAACGGGCTTGGGTATAAGGATTTGGAGTCAGGTTGTAGCCGAAACGCATCTTTAAAGTACCGTGTCCCCAGCTACCGCTGTCTTTCTTGGTATCATCCGACAGAGGGAAGTTCCAGATGTAGATCTGTTTGCTCGCGGCAAAAGCATTTACAGGCAGCATGCTCAAACACATAATGAGTGCCAGCAGAAGTGCCGTGCCGCATTTCATAATTTTCTTCACGATATACCTCCTATTTGATAGATTTGGGCATAAGAAAAGGCCCTCGATTACATCGAGAGCCCAACCGTGATATTCAGTTATCCACGGCTGATGAACAGTTCATACTGGCCATTGCCGACCTGCTCTGCCCATACCCAAACGGCAGTGCAGTCCTCTTCATCCTTGTAGTAATTGAGATCATCGCGGATGTAGTCAGCCAAAACATCGGTGGTCTTACTATTGGCATGGATGGGCGTATCCCAAGTACCGGAAGTGCCTGCGTCCAGCGCCAGGCCGATGCTCTTTGCATAGTTCTTAGCGTAAGAGACCCAGTAGTCGATATCGAATGCAGGTACCTCAGGCTCCGTTTTCTTCTCTACGACAGGTTTCTTCTCCGCTTCTGCCTTCGGCTCGGTTTTCGCAGTAGACGTGGTCTTTTCCACCGGCTTACTCTCCGCAATCTTTTCGGGCTTTGCAGCATCAGACATCGTATCAGCCTTTGCCTCCGGTTTCACCTCTGCCTTCTTCTCAGCTACAGGCTTCTCGACATTCTCCTTATCAGAGGGTGTTTCTGTCTGCGTTGCAGCTGAAGCATCAACGGAGGACTGTGTTTTTTCTTCAACGACCACAGTTTCATCTGCGTCGTCCACGGGATTCTCGATTACAGCAGCCATGGGAGCAATAGCTGCTGCAGCTCCGGCTGTATGATTATCAGCGAGTGTATTCGCCGCGCCACAGCCGGTCAGAAGCAGCATACTCAGCGTTGCTGCTAGGATTCGTGCTTTCTTCATGATTGATTTCCTCCTTTTTCATATTTTGGATTTCCATTTTAAGCTGATCATTTACATCTTTGCAATTGTGCAAAGGTGGTTCATCGAGTACCGTGTACTTTCCCGACAAACCAGCCATGATCCCTGCAGTTGCACCGCGACCTGCTTCATCGTTATCGAGATGAAGATGGATCGTCGTGATGTTCAGGTGATCGCTTAAATATTGATCTAGGGCATAGGGCATCACATCCTTTCTTTTAGTTTGGTACACACCACCGAGGGACAAATAGCAGTCGTCTGTCCAATCTCTCCTTTGGTAAAGAGCCAGCGAGATATAGCTCAACAGATCGATAGCAGATTCAAACAGATGAATGTGTGACGCATTCGGATTCTCTGAAATCGAAAATGAAAAGTGCTTATCGCTGCCGGGTACTTCACCTTTGTAGTTTGCTTTGGTCCCTCGTAGTGTGGCATATCTTGCAATGCCATCTTTGTCATAGCCCACCAAAATGACATTGTGATATTTAAGTGATTCGAAGAGCAGACTTCTGCAGAGGCAGTAGTCGATGATGGACGGATGGATTCCGCGATTCAGCAGATACTCCTTCGCGTTTTCCGGATACTTCATAATATCCGGCATACGAAACTCGCGGGGCTTATCCTCCTTTTCAGGCACATAATCAGGGGCCTTATAGTTCCTGATGCCTTCGATGGTCTCCACAGCTCGTGTAAAGGGCATTTCCTTTACCCTAACTAGATAATCTAGAGCGGATGCGCCTCCGATGCCTCTGGAGAACCAGTACCATTTACCGTTGCTGATTTTCAGACTGTCGTGCTCTTTGGTGCAGTAATTACCGTTTGAGAGTCGAACCAGATTATCCGGTTCGTACATTCTCAGATAACTGAGCAGGTCCATTTGTCTCGCGTGTGCGATGACATCCTGCGTATAATAACTCATATAAACTCCTTCTTTATTTCTCCTTCGGCGTTGCTGACTGGATCAGGCGCTTGAACTTAGTCGGACTATCTTCAATGAATTGATTTATCAGGCGACTTTGCGCCTTCGTCTCGGCATAGGCCGTAATTGTGATTGTTTTCGTGTCCCAATCCAGCGTGTAGCTGTCTGAAGCTACATTCGTGATGTGATGCTCCGCCAGGAAATCTCGCATATTTTTCATGGCATCTAAATCATCTGACATAATCACATTCACATAGGTGCGGTCTTTCGATAGCTTATCGCTTGTTAGGCAGGCCACTGAGCAGCCAATGCCACCGGCTACTGCTACAGCTGCCATAGCCAACCAGCTGTCTGCCGTAACAACTCGTTTTGTGATCCAGAAATAAATGAAGTCGGATAGAACCACTGCAATTCCTGCCAGGATCCACCGACTTCTCTGAATCAATATTGTTTTTGTTGTGCTCAAAGCATTATCTACAACTTTGCCGATAAACAGCGCAGCATAATAGATCATGCCGGACATATTCCAATCCCCCCTTTAAATAGAAAAGCCGTAAAGCTTACACTTTACGGCTGGCCATTATATTACTTTTTCATTATCATCAGAAGCAGCGCGTTGATATCCTCTGTGGGTTTACCGTCTCTAAGACACTTGTTTCTAAAATTCATTAAGGCGGTTGTCATTAGACGGACCTCACTGGGATTCAGCTCCAGCACATATCTGATACCTTTTTTCTTGAACATCCGAGCGCCTCCTTGTTTTTCTTCTACTGTAATGGGAAGGTCTGCGCTTGTAAAATGTGCAAATTTCAGGTGCCGATATTAGCGTTCCAGGCTTCGCTCCTTCTGTTTCATTTCGACTACAGATCCACGGAGTTTTTCATACTCCTTTTCAGTAATAAGGCCAGCCTGATAGTCCATATAGTTTGCCGCATCCTGCGCGTCCTTGATGGCCCTCACAAGTGTATCCGGCTTTTCAGAAATAGCCTGGATCCAAGATTGCACATAGGCTTTATGGTTATCAATATGCGCTGCTGACATTTCTGTCTGTAGCTCAGCACTCATAAAGCAGGAACACATCTCCGCCACCAGTTCCTCATAGGCATACTGGTTAGTACCGAAGAAGGCACCTTGCGGTCTGTTGAGTCTCGAAGGGTGTCCGGTACTGTGAGACAGTTCATGCAGGGCTGTAGAATTATAGGCATATTCACTGATAAAGGACTCGGGCGTAGGAAGATGGATCTTATCCTGTGACGGTGAATAATATGCTTGATCTCCACCGTCTGCCAGGATCTCAACACCCATTGCTTCAGAGAGTTTGGTAATCAGTTCATCTTGCGAAACATCCGGGTTAATTATGATATCCTGTTCCGGCATGCCTTCTACATCACATGCGTTGAATACCGCTGTGTAGCGGGTAGACAGCTTGAATTCCTTTTCATCACGCCCATCCTTGATACATGCTTTATATTGGTCCCAAGTAAGTGCTTTCTTCTCAGCTAAATCATAGGGATACCAGTATTCCACATATGTTGCTTTGGAACCCTTTTTCAAGTGCCATTTCTGTTTCGGGTGGTACTTGCCATCATTGTCCATGATCTGAAGCATAGTGACCCAGCGCGGATCCGTATAGCCTTTTATGACAGATACAAGTGAGAGCCAGAATGCATTGCAGCCTCGGTAGTTGGCTTTTGTAATGCCGTTCTGCGGACTCATACCGCCCTGACCTCGCCATTCTTTCTTCCATTCCAGACCCTTTTCTTCTAGTACATGAATAAAGGCCTCCGCCATTTCAGCGCGGAATTCATTCTTGTCTTTAGGTCTGCCCATCCAAATCAGCTCCTTCCTCGGAGTAAGCATCCTCTAACAGCAGCTCTTCTGCGGTCAAAGTCTCCTCATCGATAAATGCGTAATCCTTCATCGTTCGTTCCCCCTTTCTACTTGTGTCATGATATCCAGTGGTACACCATTGTTCTGGAAGAGATTTCTTACATCTGCGTACAGCAAATAGTCATGATCACGTAGCCAGCACATATCCACAGGGTCCAAATATTCCTCCTTCAAATGCGCATATACTTCTTTTCCAAATAGCACGCCGAAATCCGCCGTAAGCCACAACTCGCTATCATCATATCCCACATCCATGTCAATATCGAGTGTGCTCAATAACTCACATAGCACTTCAGATGGAAACTCGCGTGTGGGAACGATCTCTTGACGATACAACTGATGTAGCGCGGCCATAATGCCATAACACTCGTCCTTGACAGAACCAGTTAAATCACATTCTTTGATTATCAGAGAGAACTCGTTGATAGCATCTCGAATCTCAGACGGATTATCGAGTGCTCGCCTCATTTTTCTGATTGCATCATAGTCGGTTTCGCCGATTTCCAACATATCAAGGTAGCCGTATAGATCGACTCGCTTATAGAAAAGTGCCATCTTGGCTGCCAGTTCTTCCTTGCTGACCGTCTTTTCGTATTCCCGAATAATCCCGTCCGGCAGATAAATGAGGTCATCAAAGTTCAGGTTTTCAAGGCCCAATCGGACCATTTCCTCCAAGGACTCATAGCTCTGATAAGTGACAAGGGTATCATTCAGGAATGTCTCGATTCGATGATCGATCAGGTTGACATTTACCTGAATGGCATGTTCCTGATCTGTCACTGTCGTATAGGCAACACCAATGCGATGCAGATCTGAAAAATCTGTCTCATCGCTAAACTCTGCTACACAGTATTCGTTGATCAGTTCTTTTGCCTTCATCATAGTTCTGATGCGGTGGATAGTAGTCCATCCGTTACCTTCGGATATGGGGACTTTCTTGTATTGGTGTTCATACTGCGTATACAGACATGTGCCTGGCATTGCTTCGCGCCGATAGCTGTTGTACTCAATATAGGAAAAGATGACATCTGCTGATAAATCCGGATACTTTTGCAGCATCGATTCCAGGAGGGTAATAGGAAACTCATTGCAGACAAATGTGCCGCCGGCTGGTGCTAGATAAAGCCATTTTGCCGTGTCATGCACCAGGTCTACATAGAAATGATCATCCCATCTCATCTCATCACCCCCACCTCATTAATAGATAATCTGACCTTAACACCAGAAAACTGGGCGCAGGAGCGAGCTAAGCCAGCTTTGGCATTGGAAACGCCATATACCAGCTCATTAAGCCAGGACATTGTGGCGTTTACATCTTGCAGTGTCGTGGGGTAGTAATAACCGCTTGCGCAACTGCAGATAGGAAATCCGCTTTGCCGCAGGCTGGCAATTCTGCGTCGCAAACTTCTTCCGGTTAAACAAAAAAGCCGTTCCAGCTCATTGCTGCAAACGGCTTTTTCTCGTCCTCTATGATATCTTTTCAGATACTCATAAATTGCTTTTTCTTCTTTCATTCATTACCTCCTATTCATTCTATATTATCTACCTTCTTCTCGGCTTCGCTTTTTATGGTAAATTGGCTTGCCGTCTTCGCCATAATTTCTCGGATCTGCACCTGGCACATTAAAACCAAACATGGAGCCTGTACGCATGGCCTCCTCCTGTGCTCTCGTAACACCGAGCTTGGCATTGTACTCATCGACGATGCTGCGTGCATGGTCTTTTGATGTAGCAATGATGTCCGTAGGATAGTAGCCCATGTCCCCCTTATTGATGACGATAATCTCATTCGTACTACCCAGCGTGCTGTAGCACTGTGAGGGCAGATCATCTCGGATAGGCACATAGGTGTTTCCCTTAGCCTCCATGCGTTCAGCGAACTCGCAGATGTGGAAAATGTTATCAGCTCCACCGCCAAGTTCTAAATGATAATCATCGACATATCTGCAGGCAAATACACGCTCAATACCATCAGGCGATGCGACACGGATCTTACCGCCGTCAGGTATTCTGAACAGCTCATTATAGCTGCTGTCGATAAAACGAATCCCTCGTTCGGCTTGTTTCATATGGTCGTCCAGCCAATCTCTTCGATAGCAATAGCAGTAAAGATTATATTCACCTCTATCCGGCGTCACACGCATCAGGTAACTGAATTTCTCAGTATCAACACGAAAGCCATAATAGTTCTGGACGGTCTTCATTTTGCTTTCAGGATTGGAGTAGCAAATCTTTGCCAGACTCTTTCGGTTATGAAGGATGTTTTCATCCTCCCGGAGTGCATTGATGATGTCATCAAATTCCTCTTTGAATTCGTCGGTCTTGAAATGCTTGCGCACATCGTTCCATGTACTGAAGAACCCGCTGCTGTCTTTATCCATATCCGCACGAAGATAGCCGATGCATCCTGTTTGACCAGCAATCTGTGTTGAGGGTGTGTAGGTGTACATATCCTCTGTGCGGGTCGTTGGTCTGATCTTCACTTCCATGTTTTCACCTCGCAGTATCTCGGGAACGGTTTGAGATGATGTGGAAAGAATCAACGCCAGGTACAACGCCTAAATAGCGACCATTATCAAAACGGCAGTGAATGGTGCCGATATCATCCACATGATCCACCGTTCCCTTCGTGCCGGGTGGAATAGGACGCGGGTCGTCCGGCATCATGTCCAGCTCGATTCTTGTGCCGCGCGGATACCGTTTCTTCAGGTTTTCAGCATAATCATGATCATAAAGCATCTAATTCCTCCTCTCTTTGAATAACTAACTGGTAGTACTTTCTGAAAGAAAGGATTTCTCCTTTCAGGTAGTTTTCTCAGTTTGTATTATAGAAATATACATGCAGATCTTTGAGAGCTACACTATACCCATCAAATGTACGATTTTCGCATTCTTCTTGTGTTTGCATATTTATCTTGCGTCACCCCGTTGCCGTTCCAGATGTCTGTGATAATATTCCAGGGCTTTCAGGATATAATCACTCGTCTTGTCATATGGAATACTGTCTGGGATATACCTTCGTGCTGCTTCCATCTTGATGCTAATTTTTTCCTTTTGATTCGGCTTTTCTTCACCAAGGATCGATTCAATGACCTCGGGCACCAACTTCCCTTCTGTGGAAAACTTTCGCATCTTGATATCCTGTGCGAGAGACGGTGTAGCTTCTGCCAACTCGATAGCTGCAATCAGATCCTGCTGTTCAATATCATTCAGATACGACAATTCCACGGCAGGACGCAGTGCCATTCGTCCCTCATCGACCATTTTCAGCAGCTCAGGCTCGAGTTCTGTTAAACGGATATAGCGTTGAACTTGTGTTTTGCTATCACCGACCTGCTCTGCAACTTCAATATTCGAACGACTACCGGACTTCGGCCCCACTGGGGCCGAAGTTAAATCCGTTCGTTCCCCTTGTCGTTTTAGGGCCTCCAAGCGCATTTTATACGCGAAGGCTTTTTCACTCGGAAGGATCACAGAACGCTGCAGGTTGGAATCAACCATTAGAAGAATTGCTTCATCTCTGGTCAGATCCTTGATTTCCGCAGGGACCGTTTTTAGGCCCACCAATTCACACGCTTTTTTGCGCCTGTGGCCGGATACAATTTCGTATCTGCCATCTTCCTTTTCTCTGAGTGTGATGGGGGTGATTACACCTCGATCTCGGACACTTTCGACCAGTTGGTCCATGTCACTATCTAAGCGCACCTTGAACGGGTGATCCCGAAAATCATCGATTTCATCCAGGGGAATATTGTAGATTTTCGGAAGACGGTTAGCTTCGCGTTCCTTGTCGTTCATGAACAGCTCATCGTACCCGTTTAGGCCCAGGTCGATCTTTCGTATATTCTTCAATTTCTGTCACCTCCTTTGAGAAATTCTCATAAGCAGCTGCCACCTTACCGTTCTTGTCATGCTTGAAGATACTCTCACCTGCAACGCTGCACTCTGCAGCTCTCACGGAAAACGGTATTTCCGTATCGAATACCCGAATCTGCTCTCCTACCGAAGAACGCAGTGACGCGATAATGGACTTGGCATTGATTGTGCGGTTATCTACCATGGTCAGCAAGATACCATCAATATGAAGCTTGCGGTTGATCTGACGTTGTACCTTTGAGCAGGTACGTAACAGAAGCCGTAAGCCCTTCGTTGATAGATAACTCGGCTGGCTTGGCATGATCACACTATCCGCAGCAACTAGCGCATTGAGCGTCATCAAGCCTAACGAGGGCATGCAGTCAACCAAAATGAAATCATATTTTTCACGCATACTGTCGATACAGCATTTTAGTACATACTCACGGCTCATTACATTGAACAGAGCTGTTTCCATACCGGACAATTCAATATTCGATGGTAATAGGTCTACGCCCTCCGGGTGAGAAATAATGACATCTGACGGCATGGCTCTGTCGTCGATTGCCGCTTGCATAACCGTTGCCAAGGATTCTTCCAGTTCATCTGGGTTATGTATTCCCAAGCTTACCGTAAGACTACCCTGCGGATCTGCATCGACAAGCAGTACACGATAACCTTGATTGGCCAGCGCTACGCCCAAATTAACTGTGGTCGTTGTTTTGCCAACACCGCCTTTTTGGTTTGTAATAGCGATTACCTTACATTTATTCATAGGTTTCACCTTCTTTCTGATTAGATTTGAATCTATAAGACCCACTAAAATCCAAAAGATAATCTTTTAAGCTTTTGCCACACCTCCTCTCGGAAGGCGGTTGTCTGGCAAGGCAACGCATACATCGACCTTCCACTCGGGCTTGTCCCGACGACGGATATTTTCCTGCACAATTTCCATAGAAAAGAGGTATCCTGGAATCGGCACATTATTGTTTTCCACCCGATTCAGCGCTGAAAAGCCTTTTCCTGCCTTAATTTTCTCCGAAATGGTGTTACATTTCATCTGCGATTTGGGTACAGAGGAGCTGGGCCATCTTGAGATGATCGGAACTATTGTTCATCAACTTACCCGAAACCTTTCAGAGAAAGATATTCGTACAGCTGGTTTTGACGCATATTTCGTGGACCATACCACCGGGATCTATCCAACTGCCGCCTCAGGCTTCCCGTGGAATGCGGCCTCAATGGCAGTTAAGGGAGATGTGATCGCCGATCTGACAGAGAATTTAGCTGCCGAGCAGAAAGCACGCGTTACCTATGACAATATTCTGCGGTTGTCCGATGACCCAGATGTCAACGATGTCATAAAATTCCTGCGAGCCAGAGAGGTGGTCCATTTCCAGCGCTTCGGCGAGGGTCTTCGTCTGGCTAAGGAAAAGATGAATCAAAAGAATATCTATTTCACTAACCCCGCTTTCGACCAATAAGTAATAAAAGGGACTCCGAAAAAACATCGGAGTCCCTGTCCTATATTTCTGGACTGTTACTTGACACGCCCCCTGTCAAGTAGACATTTTTTGTGGACACCTGTTATGCGG